>Ga0187855_10001764_pt1 | contig 16826 bp, 16 predicted proteins | sample June2016WEW_8_10_2_FD_132969 | JGI IMG/M metagenome (GOLD analysis project Ga0187855, IMG submission 132969) | Peatland microbial communities from SPRUCE experiment site at the Marcell Experimental Forest, Minnesota, USA - June2016WEW_8_10 | ecosystem: Environmental > Terrestrial > Soil >...
GTCGCGCAGAGCGATGGTTTCGCGATGGACGTTAGGAACTTCGATGCCGACCGTGGATTTGCCGGGGATGCGTTCGATCAGGATGGATTCGGCTTGCAGCGCGAGGCAGAGATCTTCGCTCAGGTTGGTGATGCGGCTGTATTTGATGCCGGCTTCAGGCTTGAATTCGAAAGTGGTGACGACCGGGCCAGGATTGATTTGCGTAATGTGGCCGCTGACGTCGAATTCCATGCATTTGGATTCGATGGCGCGGGCGCGGTCTTTCAGTTCGTTCTCGTCCATTTTTTCGCCGCGCTCGGCATTGGAGAGGAGCGAGGGCGAGGGCAGCTTGTAGGTGGTTTTGCCTGTTGCGATTTTTGGCTCGGAGGATTTTTTCTTCGCTGGCGGCAGAGCGACGGATTCGTTTTCGTGGAACTTGATGACTGTGGGAGCGCGGCGGGGGTCGTTGCGCGCTTCTTCGGCTTCGCGATCGTCTTCCTCTTCGTCGTCTTCGGCGAGTTCTTTGGTGGAAACGCGCTGGCGGGGGACGGGGGGACGTCCGGCGATTTTGATTTCTTCTACGCGTTTGCGCAGGCGATCGGATTCGCGGGTTTCGCGCCAGTCTTTCACGCGGGCTAGCAGCTGGCCGACGTAGCCGTCGCTCGCCATGGGTTTTTTCATCCAGGCGACCGCGGCGCGGAAAGAGAAGCTGGTGGTGAGAAATAGCGCTGTCAGAAAGGTCGCACCGGCAACGAGTGCTGCGCCGATAGGATTGAAAGCTGCGCGCAGGGATTGGGCGAGGATCGTGCCGAGCATGCCTCCGGCGGGCAGCGCGTTGCGAACTTCCGGCATTGGCAGCAATGCCAGACCTGACGAAAAAGAAGCGAGCAACATCGTAAAGCCGATCACTTTCGCAATCGGGGCATCGAGCAGCTGGCTGCGGAACCACTTCATCGCTACCAGGAACATCGCCACCGGAAAAAGGAATGCCGCGAAGCCGCAGAATTGGAAGAACAGGTCGGCTAGATGCGCACCGACGGGACCGATCCAGTTGCGCGCGGGTCCGGCGCCGGGCGGCGGCGCCGAGACGTTGAACGAAGCGTCGCGCGGAGAATAAGAGAGCAAGCTGAGAGCGAGCAGGATCGCGAGGCTGAGGCCGACGAAGCCGATCAGCTCGTTGAGGCGCTTATTTTCAGTAGGTGTAAGGATCCGCACGACGATTTCCCCTTTTTTCCCATGGGCGCGGCGTCGCTCACTTACGGCCGATTATACGGCCAAAACGCGTGACGTGGCGGCAATAGGGCGCCGAAGGATGCCGCATTGAGGCGTCCTCAGGCTGAGCTTCAACGACTGGGCAAAAATAGGGGAAGGCCGCCGCGTAGAAAACCCGGAGTGCGCCGGCGCTAACGCGCAAAACCCAGGTGGAGGAACGCGAGCAACAAAATGACTATACCAAAGGCAAGTCGGTAGTAAATAAAGATTTTCAGTGTGCGTGTCTGCAAATACTGGAGGAAGAAAGCGATGACGACGAAGCCGACGACGGCGGAGACCGCGATGCTGGCGATCAGCGTGGAATGCGGCAGATCGAGCGCGCCTGCGTGGTGCTGCTTCAACAGTTTTGGCACTTCCACCGCGGCGGCGCCGGCGATTAGCGGTGTAGAGAGCAGGAAGGAGAAGCGGGCAGCGGCTTCGCGCGTCATGCCGCGGAACAGGCCTGTGGTAATGGTGATGCCGGAGCGTGACACGCCCGGAAAAAGCGCGAGAGCCTGCGCGGTGCCGATCGTGAGGGAATCTCCGAGGGATGTTTGTTCGAGGCGGCGGGTGAGCCTGGAGGAATATTCGGCGTACCACATCAGCAGAGCGATGAGGATCATCGCGCCGGCGATGGGAATGGGGTTGCGCAGGTTTTCATCAATCCAGTGTTCGAAGAAAAAGCCTACCAGGGCACCGGGAATCGTGCCGGCGACGAGATACCAGAAGAGGCGCTGATTCTGCAGGACCATTTGTTCGCTGGCGCGCTTGGGGTAGTGAAAGCCGAGGCCGCATAGGGCGAGCTGAAGCCACTCACGGAAGAAATAGAGCACGACGGCAATCAGGGTGCCTAGATGCAGCGCTACGTCGAAGGCTAGGCCGGGATCTTGCCAATGGAGCAGGTCGGGAATCAAGATCAAGTGCGCGGAGCTGCTGATGGGGAGAAATTCGGTGAGGCCCTGCACTATTGCCAGAATGATTGCTTGCCAGAGAAGCATTGGTTTTCAGTTCTCCCTAGTGACGGCTTGCGCCGCCGGAAATTCGTGCGCCATCTATAGTGGAAGGGTCTTGCTCATCGCGAACGCATCGCGCCCGCCGGGATAGTAGTCTTTTTTGATGCCGAGTTTACGATAGCCATGCTTGGTCCAGAAGGCAACCGCGGAATCGTTGTCTGTTGCTGTTTCGAGCGCTACTTCGCGCACGCCGTTGGCGGCGAGGCGGCGCTCGATTTCGGTTAGGAGCTTTGTGCCGACGCGGTCGCGGCGAAATTCCGGCAGGACGTCGATCGTGACGATGTAACCGCTTTCTTCGCGGCGGGCGCTGATGCAGAAGCCGGCGATCTGTTGTTCGGCTTCAGCGACGAGGCAGTCAGAGCCGCTGAAACGCAGGTAGGCGCGGAGTTCGCGTTTGGAGTAGGCGACTTCGGGTTCGTAGCAGGCCTGGTCGATTTCGTAGAGCATGTCGAAATCGTCGGGCTTGAAAGTTCTGAGGGTGATGTTCACAGCGGGATATGGAAGTACGCTCCTAATTATTGATTTTCGTTCCCACCGAGCGGCTGATCAATTAGCGGATAGACGACCAAAGGATTTGTAGCGGCGGTCTTCAGACGGCCATCGCTAATAGCCGCGTCACCGATGGCGCACTAAAGTGCGCCGCTACGAAAAGCAAGTCAACAGCTGCCCGGTTTAATGAATATGAACCGGCCGTTACCAATTCAAGTGCAACCGCAACGGAGCCGGCGGGACGCCTGCCCACCGGCAGGCAGGCCGGCGCTAGGAACGGCAACTGCAATGGCAAAGACGCCCGCCTCAACGGCAAAAGCAGGCGGCTGCTACAAAATCAAAGGCAGAGTCAAAAGCTGGCGCAGGCCGCGGCGCGGCTGCGGCATCAAAACCTGCGTCAAGAACAAAGGCTGCCCGGTTCGATGAAGCTGAACCGGCCGCTACAAAGTCAAAACCGGAGCGCCGATGCATAACCGCACGGTGAAATTTAGACTTCCAGGATCACTGGCAGAATCAGGGGGCGCTTGGCGGTTTGCTTGTTGAGGAAGCGCTTCAGGTCCTGGCGAACTTTTTCCTTGATTACGCTCCAGTCAGTTTTTTCTTCCTGGGTGGATTGCTCGATGGTGCGCAGGATGATTTCGCGGGCTTGATTAATGATTTCCGCGCCGTCTTCAGAGGGCAGGAAGCCGCGGGTGACGATTTCTGGGGCGGTTTCCATGCGTCCGGAGTGTTTGTTGATGACCATTATGGGAACGACTACGCCGTCTTCGGATAAGTGGCGGCGATCGCGGATCACTACTTCTTCGATTTCTTCGAGCGAGCCGGAATCCACCAGCACGCGCCCGGCGGTGACTGGCTCGCGGCGGTGCGCGCCGCCATCGGCGGTGAATTCCACCGGCTGGCCGCTTTCCAGCAGGAAAATCTGGCCGCCTACCGCGCCTAGTTGTTCGGCGAGCGCAGAGTGGCGGAAAAGCTGGCGGTATTCGCCGTGAATTGGAACGAAATATTTCGGGCGCACCAGTTGCAACAGGATTTTCATTTCTTCCTGGCTGGCGTGGCCGGAGACGTGGATCGGAGCAGAGCGACCGCCCTCGTAATAGACCAGCACGCGGCGACGGAAGAAATGGTCAATCATGCGGAAGATGGCTTTTTCGTTGCCGGGGATGATGCGCGAGGAAAGAATAACGGTATCGTTCTCGGCGATGCTGAGTAGGCGATGATTATCCACGGCGATGCGCGAGAGCGCGGACATTGGTTCGGCTTGAGTGCCGCTGGCGAGCACCACCAATTTTTGCGGATCGAAACTGCGAATATCCTGCGGACGGACGACGCTGCCGTCGGGCACACGCAGCTTGCCGAGGCCGTGCGCGATCTCGACGTTGTCGACCATGCTGCGGCCGACGAAACCGATTTTGCGTCCGACCATCCGGGCGATATCAATTACTTGCTGCACGCGGTGCACGGAGCTGGCGAAGCAGGAGACGAGCACTTTCGCGGGCGCGGCGCGCATTAATTCTTCCAGGCGGACCACTACGGCGCGTTCCGAGGGTGTGAAGCCGGGGCGCTCGACGTTGGTGCTGTCGCTGAAAAGCGCGAGGACGCCTTCCTGACCGTAGCGGGCGAAGGCGTGCATGTCGAAGGGCTTATCGTCCACGGGCGTGTGATCAATTTTGAAATCGCCGGTGTGGATGATCACGCCTACAGGAGTGCGCACAGCCAGGGCTACGCAATCAATGGTGCTGTGCGTGACGTGCAGGTATTCGATGGAGAACGGGCCGAGGACGGTGGTTTGTCCAGCTTTCACTTCGTGGAGCTTGGCTTTATCGAGCAGCGCGTGTTCTTCGAGTTTCTTGCGGACAATTGCCAGGGTGAATTCCGTGCCATAGATCGGGACGTTCAAATCGCCGAGAATGTAGGGAATCGCGCCGATGTGATCCTCGTGTGCGTGCGTGAGGACGATGGCGCGCACCATGCGCTTGTTCTGCTTCAGGTAGGTGATGTCTGGGATGACGATGTCCACGCCGAGCAATTCCTGCTCGGGGAACATCAGGCCCGCGTCAATGACGATGATGTCGTCGCCGGTGCGCAGCGCGAGCATGTTCATGCCGAACTCGCCCAGCCCGCCCAGCGGAATGGCCCATAGTGATGGTTGGCTCAATTTGTGTGTCCGATGTGTTCGTTCCGCTCGACCAAGTGGGTTGCACGAAGCGAAAGCAGTCCCGCAATGAAGCCGATGCACGAAAAGGTTCGATCTTTGTTCGCGGTTATCGTATCACACCCGGGCGTTGGGGATGGAAGCGGAGCAACGCCAGGTAGCGGGCCAGACTTCGATAAAGGCGTTAATCAGAACGGGTTGATCTCGGCGAATTACGATGCTTCGAGTTCGGCAATAAAGGAAGCCACATGCCGCAAGATTTTGCGTTTTCTTTCATCAGCCACTTTATACCGGGAAAGCAGCATAATCGTCGCTTTCCAGAGGCAAGCATGTCGCACGCCTTCTCGATCCGGCGCCTGCGGGTTTCGGGTTGCTTGGCTGAGGTTATCGAGAAAATCCAGTCGCGGCGCGCCATCGGGGTGATGTCCTCCCACCCGGCCTGCGTCAGCGGTGCGGCTGCGAGGGCCTTACGCAGATCCCTTGGCACCCTGATCTCCGGTTCTACTCCGGCCCGCGTAATCTCCACCGTGACCGTGTCGTTAGTGTCTGCGCCCGCAGCATCGTGCATGGCTTTGTTAAGCGTGAGCCGGTGACTACGTTTGCCGTCTGGTTTGAGCGCGGCTCGGAAAGGCAAGCCATTGATCATTCCCTCAATCATCGTCATGCCTCCCAACGGAAGCTTCGCACTCGCGCTCTTCGGCAGAGTTAGAACGGTCCACGTTCCAATCTTTCCGGTCGCCTCAGGCCGACACAGCTTGGCAGTGAAACGGATGGTTGACTTGGTTGCTTGCAGCGTACCCAGTCTCATTCAGCCACATCCTAGCAAACAAAAAATGCTTGTCACGCCACTTCCCGATTAGTCGTGCCAGCTCAACCGGTCGATGCAATTTAAGGATTGGAATTGAGGTTATCCATAGTATCGAGTCCCTGCGCGCGATTGGTGTGATGTCCGAGCACGACGGTGGGACCCCCGTCACGCTCTCCCGCAGTGCACCAGAATACTCTCCCTTGTGACGGAAGCAACGAGAGGAGGATGGTGCTATACGCCAAAACCAATGACCTTAGGCCCTGACTCTCCACATTTTCACATCCACTGGACCGAAAAGAAGCGAGCGGACTGGCAAAGGTTTGCCACACGAGCTGAGGTGCATAGCCGCGCGTTGGAGCTCGTCCAGCGCGGCGAGACATTCACGATCGAAGAGTACTCTGAGGATTGTCCCGCTTGCGAATGGTTGCGTAAACGGACGAAAACGGGCCCGGTTGGATCGGATGCTAACTGATTATTAGGCAGGTAATCGAAACTGACCGAGTACCGAACTGTCGCCAAGGGGGGCCGGTGGTGAGGTGCTAGTCTGACCGGCCGCCGGCGAAAATTCGCGCTATTGCTACAAGCAAGACCGCGCCGACCGTGGCGGCTGCGAGGCTGCCCCAGAAGCCGAAGGTCATGATTCCCAGGCGGGTGAAAATCCAGCCGCCGATGACGGCTCCTACCAGGCCCAGGATCACGTCCGTGATGCAGCCGAAGCCGCGGCCACGAGCGATGGTGCCGGCGAGCCACCCGGCGATGAGGCCGATGATGATCCACCAGAAAATTCCGTGGGTTTCGACGTAAACCACCCAGCCGTGTTCGGTGGTGGGAAGTTGCTGAATTATTGCTGCGATCGCAAAGCTAGCCATGCGGCCTCCTGGAATTATCCCTGGCAGAAAATGTAGCCCAGAGTCTTATAGATTAGCTTGGCCGCAAGAAAATCCGAAGCGTGATCGCGCGGACGCGGGGAAAGCTCGGCCACATCCATGGCCACGATTTTTTTGTGGTCGGCGACGGCGCGAATGAGCGACGTGACCTGAAACCAATCGAGGCCGCCGGGTTCGGGCGCGCCGGTGGCCGAGACGATGGAGGAATCGAAGCCGTCGACATTTACGGTGAGGTAAACGCGCGGGCCGAGATCTTCCAGGACCTTTGCGATCCAGGCTTTCACCGGGGCGCGCACGATATCCTTGGCCCAGTAAATCTTCGTCGGCAGCTTGCCAATTTCCTTCGACTCTTCCTCGGAGATGGAGCGAACGCCCACTTGCACGGCGGGACACATTTCGACGACGCGGCGCATGGTGCATACGTGGCTGCCGGGATTTCCCTGATATTGGTTGCGCATTTCGGCGTGTGCGCCGATGTGCAGGACGCAGAGGTCTTTGAATTTTTTTAGCGTGGCGGAAACCAGGGGCGGAGTGAGGGAGTGTTCGCCACCGAGCGCGACGGGAAATTTTCCGGCGTCGAGCAATTCCAGTTGCGCGGTGAAAAGTTCGCGCAGAACTTCTTCGAACGTGCCGTCCTGCGTATCAATCGGCGGCCAGGTGGCGATGCCGATTTCGCGGCTGGGATCGAGTTCCAGCTCCTCGTCGTAGAGTTCCATGTGGCGGCTAGCTTCCAGGATCGCGCTCGGACCGTTGCGCGTGCCGCGTTCGTAGGTGGCGGTGCGTTCCAGTGGAACGGGAAAAATTACTGCGCGTGCGGTCTCGTATGCGGAAAGTTCGTCAGGAAGTCCGCCGAAATTATGCGGCGGCATGGGCGTGTATCGGGACATGTGCGGTCTAGGCTCCTGCGATGCAGTAGAAATTTTTCTTTCGTCTCGCGCGCATTTGTACTATCAATGATGCGCGCGCACGCGCGAATTCGTGCTCCCAGGCCTCTTGGGAGACATACATTACACCTGTGAGGACGCTGAATGGCAAAGAAAAAGGGCGCGACCGGACGTATCCTGCACGATCCGGTGGAGGACCGCCTCACTCCGATTTATCCGCTGGACCTTTCGAAGATTCGCACGATCGACGATATGGTGCGCGCGATGAGCCAGACGGCTTATACCGCGCGGCAGATCGGCGACGCGGCGGACGTGCTGGAAGCCATGGCGCGCGATAAAGATTGTTTTATCGTGATGACGCTTTCTGGCGCTTTGACTGTGGGAAAAATGGGATTGGTTTTCTGCGATTTGGTGGAATCGGGGATTGTGAAGGCGATCGTATCCACAGGCGCGCTGATGGCGCATGGATTGGTGGAAGCTACGGGGCGTTCGCATTTTCGTTACGACCCGAAAATGGATGACAACGAACTTTTTTTGGCCGGCTACAATCGCGTTTACGATTCGCTGGAGCCTGAAGTGAATCTGGACGCGGTGGAAGTGGTCGTGGACCATGTGTTGACGCGTTGGCCGGACGATGAAGTGGTGTGCAGCTGGAAATTAAATCAGCGGATTGGGGAATATCTGGCGCGTCATGCGAAGGGGCGCGGGATTTTGAAATCGTGCATCGAGCATAATGTGCCGGTTTTTGTGCCGGCGTTTACGGATTCCGAGTTGGGGATTGATTTTGCTTTGTATCAGCGGCAGCGGAAGATGGAAGGGAAGCCGCCGCTACGTTTTGATCCGTTTCTGGATTTCGAGAAATACGCTGAGACTATGTTGGCGACGAAACGGATGGGGATATTTACGATTGGCGGAGGCGTGCCGCGCAATTGGGCGCAGCAATTTGGGGTTTATGCGGAGCTTTTGGCGCGGCGCGGGTACGAGAAGATTCCGCTGAAGCGTTATAACTATGGGTTGCGGATTTGTCCTGAGCCGGTGAATTGGGGCGGACTTTCGGGAAGCACTTACACGGAGGCGGTATCGTGGGGGAAATTTGTGCCGTTGGAAGAGGGCGGGCGATTTGCGGAAGTCTTGGATGACGCTACCGTGGCTTTGCCGTTGATTGTTGGCGCGGTTTTGGAGCGGCTGCGTTCTACACACGGTGGGGTGAAGGCTGGGAAGGGCAAACAGCGTCGTCGGTGAGGGTTTCTTTGCAGCTAGGGAACCTGGTCCACTTGGTCTTGGGCGAGGCAAGCCTCGCCTGGGGCGTTTGGCGGGTAGGCATTACGTTTCGACAAAAGCGGCGGCAAGCCGCCGCACTCCATATAAGATGTGGTGCGATTGAAATCACGCGGAGAGTGGCTTAGTCGTCTTCGCCGATCAGGATGGCGGCGGCTAGGACTGTGGTCCAGAGGCCGCGCTTATCGCCTACGGCGGACTGGGTGATGTTCATGGTGCGGACGATTTTGTTGCTGATGCGATAGACTTCTTTTTTCTCGTCCCAGGATAGATCGGGATCGAATTCCACGTTCAGCGTCGTGGCCAGCATTTCCGCGGCGAGTTCTTCGGTATATTCCCCGGCAATTTCTTCGCTTTCACCGAATGAGTGGTGTTCGGATAAGTAACCAAACATGGATTTATCGGCTGGGAGCGCTAGTCCCACGCCTGCGGCGATCAGGCGATGCGGCTCGCGGGTCTGATTTTCGCTGATGACCGTGAAGGCTACCTGCCCGGGCTTGATGTGTTTCAGGCCTTCGCTGCGGGAGATTAATTTGCAGTAGGGCGGGAAAATCGAGGAGACGCGAACGATGTTGCAGGCGGCAATTCCCGCGTTGCGCAGAGCCAGCTCAAAGCTGGATAGGCGCTCGCGGTGTTTCCCGACTCCCTTGGTGAGGAAAATTTTCTTCGCGACGAACGCCATGAGTAGTACCGAACTGCGGTGCCTCCACAGAAACGACTCGAAAAAACCAGCGCATCGAAAACTAACAAGCACATGGAGCGATGTCAATGGAATTCAGCGAGATTGCGCGTGCTTGGTGTTGCAAGCGTGATGGCGGCGCGGCGAATTATTACAGGTTGATTAAAGTGTCGGCGGCGCGGCGGAAGAGTTTTCGTGCGCCATCGGTGGTGCGGCTGTCATCGATGGCGGTCTGAAGACCGCCGCCACAAAGGCCCCGCTTTTTTCGGGAGCGCGTTGAGACGAAAATGAAAATGGGGACCCGCAGAGCGAGTCCCCATCGAGGGAAGAGCCGGATGGCGGCAGCGCCGCCGGCCGGTGCCTAGAGGTCTACCATCCCCATCCCCAGCGGCCGTAGTAGCCGTAGTAGGCCGGATACGGATACGGTCCATAGGGGTACGCGTAATATCCGTATGGTGGCGGCGGATATGGCCGTACCAGGCGCGGCCGAGGTGGCGCGGTTCTTGCCTGCGCGTAATCCTGCGGAGTCACGGGGCGGAACGCGACGTTGCTGCGTACGGTCGAGATGGTCACGGGATTTTCCAACCGGAACGTAAGCACGTCCTCGGGAGGAATGATCGTCGGCTTGCCGCGCGTTAGCAAAACACCGGCGATGCTGGCGACGAAGCCGGCGCCGGCGCCAATCGCCGCGCCCGAACCGCCTGCGGCTGCTGCGCCAATCGCGGCGCCAGTGCCGGTGGTGAGGCCGACGGCCGCCGCATCGCGCCCGTTGGAAGTTCCGGCGGAAGCGTTCAGCAGAGTGGTTTGCACGGGAACGAGCTGGCCGTCAACGAGGGTCAATTGGCTCAAATCGAGTTGCAGCTTCGAAACGCCACTCACGCGGCCGGCCCTTTTCGCGTCGGTTACATGGCCGATGATGGTTTGATTGCGGCGCATCACGACCCAGCCGTCCACGACAATGGGTTGCGCGAGCGTGGCGATGAATTCATCACCTGCTTTGTTGTGGTCGCTCGAGAGCCAGTCGGAGGTGCGGACCTGGATCACTGTGCCCGCAGGAATCGTTAGCGCGTCGGGCAAATTCGCTGGGCGTCCACGCACCTCTGATTGCGGCGGCGGTGCGGGTGGCTGATATTGCGGTGCGGGAGCCGGCGGGAGAGGCCCGCCTTGATCCGGTGGAGGAGGAGCCGCTTGCTGGTCCGGCTGGCCCTGCTGATTCTGTTGCGGCGCCGATTGATCTTGTTGCGGTGGCGCCGACTGATCCCGCTGTGCTTGTTGGTTTTGCTGTGGCTGCGCGGATTGATCTTGCTGCGGCTGCTGGTCTTGCTGCGGCGGCATCGTTTGGTCCTGCTGAGTCTGCGGCGCGGTTGCGGGCGAATTCGACTGGTCCGGTGGATTCTGCTGGCCCTGTTGCGCCAGCGCGGGCACGCCGCTCAGAAATATTCCCAGCGCCAGGAGGCCAAACGTCCGGCCGTTCCATCGTTTGCTGGCGTTGCGGATTGATTGGTCCGAATTCATCGTTTACTCCTCAGGTGCTCCAATAGCAGCTCGGCAACTCCACGGGAGCCGAAGGAGCCGGCAAAATTAGCCTGGCTATATAACCTGCTCCGACTCTGCTTATAAGTGATGGCGACATGGCCACCCGGAGTTGTCTCAGCTGGGTGTAACCCGCCAATGCCCGAAAAGTTTCGGTCCCTGTTCGTCTAATTGGATTCAAGACCCGCGGGTTCCGTTTCAGCCGCTGGGAAGAGGGAATTACTGCTTGCTGAGGAGCGGGACGCAAGGCGACAGCGTGTCGGCGACCAGTTTCAGCTCGCGTAGCTGGGGGTGTGTGAAATCCGGGCCGGCGTCGGCGGCGGTCTTGCCTTTGCGCGAAATCTGAATTACGGCGGCGACCTTGCGTTCCTGGAGGATCGGCGCGCTCATGATTTTCTGGATGGCCTCGCCGCGCTCGTCTTCAGTAATGGGCACTGCTTCGAAGACGGAGGAGTGCGGGACCACCGCGAAATGATTGATTACTTCGGGGCGCTTTTCGCGCACGGTGCGGGCGGCCAGGGAGTTCGTGCTGGTGAGCGGAATCTGGCCCACTTGGCGAAGCTTTTCGGGGACGACGAAGCGCAGGAAGCGATCGTCCTCGGTGATGACCAGGATTGCCACCTCGTGCGGCTGCACCGCGAAATTCTTGCTAACCATGTCCACGACGCGATTTAGTCCCACAAACTCGCCATCCGAGCTCTGGCGGACAACTTCGCCCACCCACTTTTTCAGGTCGCTAATGGATTCGCTGGACATGTCGGTGCTGTTCCCTTTCGGGACAGTCTAGCATCGCGCGCTTAGGCTCCTAAGACCCAATCGGCAGGCTGTATCCAAAGTGTAGCTAGTGAGTAGCGCACCGAATGGACAGGCGACTGCCGCACATTCCGCGAGGGAAGAAGCCGTTATCGAGGCGAAGGAGTTGCGCCCGGAACGGAATTGAGTTTAGCCAGCTCACTAGCGAAAAGTGGGTTTTCGGGAAATTCTGCGACGAGTTGCTGAAGTTGTATGCGCGCCAGATCTACTTGTTTTTCGCGCAGGGCCGCCAACGCCAGCAAAATCTTTGCGAATGGCCGGAGATAGTGACCGTGATCGGCAGCAATTTGAAGCTGCCGGATTCCAGCCGTCTTGTCGCCGTGGATTCCAGCGAAGCTGAGGAAAAATTTCTTGGCTCCCGGCAGACTCCCGATGAAATAATTTGCCATGCCCAAGCCAAGATAGGCGTCGTCCGCGCTCGGCGCGACCACCAACAGCTTTTTGGCGTACACATCGGCTTCGCGGATTTTTTTGAGGCTGTCGGTCTGGCGCTTGTCGATGAGGCTGGCGTAGTTGGCCTGCATACCCAGGCTCAGGGTCATGGCAAACAGGGCGTTCGGGTCTTCCGGGTGTGACTTCAAACGCGACAGTGCTAGCTCCTGAGCTTGTTTGTCCGCGGCGAAAAATCCTGCGCGCAGGTCGGGGTCCGGTTTGAGAGGGATCTTGCCAAGAAAACGCTTGTTGTCCAGGAAGAAGTCGGAGGTCAGGACATGCTGTCGATAGCACTCTTCAAACAGATACGCTGCCGCTTGCGAGGCACTCCCCAGAGGGTCTTCCGGGTGGGACTGTTGCCAGGCCTCAAACTGTTTGTGAGCTTCCGCCGGCTTCAGTTCGTAGAGCAGATGAAAGCCGGCATCGAGCTCCGGCACGTGCAAGGGCTCGGCCAGATTCTGCTGGGAGGCTGGCAGCGCCGGCTGAACGTTAAAAAAAACTCCTATCATCAGCGCTGCGCAAAGTAGCGAACAAACAAGCGAGCGCGGCAGCGACAGCCGTTTGGTGTTGCTCGCGGATGGACCCGTGGGCTTCATGCGAACTAGGGCAGGGAAACAACATTGTACATCCTGGCGAAACCGGGTCCGGCACTTTTAAGCCACCGAGCAGCGCCTGATTGGCCGCACGCGTAGCCGCAGACTAACAAGCGAACGTTTTGCTGCAACACGCACCGCGCCATGGTGATTATTGGGCTAGACTGGCGGTTGCGCACCGACACTCAACCACGAACGGCTCGGGACTGATGATTACAGGATAGCGCGCACCACACCACCGTCTACACGGAGCGCTGAGCCGGTCGTTGCCGAGGCCAGCGAGCTCCCCAGGTACACGATCATGTTCGCGACTTCTTCGACGGTTTCGAATCTTTTGAGCAGGGAAGTGGGGCGTACGGATTTGAAGAACTCGGCTTCGAAGGCGGCGGAGTCGCCGCCAGCTCCCAGTTGCGCGATGAAAGTTTCGACTCCCTCAGAGCGGGTGGGACCTACCAGAACACTGTTCACGGTGATTCCGGTTCCCCCGACAGTCTCCGCGATCCCTCGAGCGACGGCCACTTGCGCCGTCTTGGTCACGCCGTAGTGAATCATTTCGGTGGGAATCTGTACTCCGGATTCGGAGGAGACGAACAGGATCCGGCCCCAATTTTTCTGGCGCATGCCCGAAAGATAGTGGCGCGAAAGGCGGACGCCGCTCATCACGTTGGCCTCGAAGAGGCGCAGCCAATCCGCATCGGGAATCTGCTCGAAGGGCTTCGGCTCAAAGATGCCCATGTTGTTGACGAGGATATCTGTGCTGGGCAGCGATTGGATGAGCTTCGCGCAACCGGCGGCGTTCGAAACGTCGCTCGCGACGCCTGACACATCCGCCTTGGGATGCGCTTTGCGGATTTTGGCGATGGCGGCGTCCACGCGCTCCTGAGTTCGGCCGTTCAGGATTACCGAAGCGCCTTCGGCTGCGAACGCGATTGCTGTGGCGAAGCCGATTCCGGCGGTGGAACCTGTTACCAGAACTTTTCTGCCCGCGAGTTGTAGATCCATTAGCGCTTCCTTCCGTCGGCAGCACACAGCGTTTCCCGCTGCGGTTCAATTTGGGTCAGCCGCTGCCCCCTTTCGCAAGATAACACATCTCGAAACCGGTTGCGGGCCGCTCCCAGAGCGGAATTTGTGGCGAGCGACGGGCAATTGCGCGGTAGTCCGGGGGCGCCGAGAGGGGGTGTTGGATCTTTCGCGCCGTCGGTGAAATTCCGGGTCAACTGAATCGGCACCCTGACGATCAAACTAGAGATAGTGCAGCTGTGCAGAATCTTCGGAGACCTAAAATGGCTTGGTTCGTGAAACAGATCCCCGCGGTGTGGCTGTTCTTCACTGTGGTCATCATCGCGGCCGTACTGTACTCGATTTATCAATCGAAAGGAATGAACTGAAATCGGCCTCCGAGCCCGCGTCTGGGAAGTTGCCGCGCGCGATCTTCGAATGCGTTGCGTAACCAAAAATTGAGCTACTGCCGCCGCGTTCAGCTTCTTGCAAACTTTTGCGCGCGCAACTATACTGAAACTTCTGCGAGTTAGTATTCAACGCGCTTGGAGTGTGCATGTCGGTTGCAGCGGCAAATTCTAGTTCTAAGACGAGTTACATCCTCGACAAACTGCAGTCCCTCAGTGGCGTAATACCAATTGGAGCATTCCTGGCCGAACATTTCTGGTCGAACAGCTACGCGCTGGTGAGCGTGGGGAAGTACAACGACGTATCGCGTGAATTGCAGCAAATTCCGTGGCGAATCATAGTCGAAACCTGTGTGCTGTTCGTCCCCATTCTCTTTCACGGCCTTTACGGTTGTTATATCTGGTGGACTGGCAAGTCGAACGCTATCGGGCATCCCTGGATGGCCAACTGGCTGTACGTGCTGCAGCGCTGGACGGGAATTATCGCTTTCGTTTTCATCGGCTGGCATTTGTACACCGAACGGTTTATGGGACACGGCGTCACTTCCTACGCCGACGTGCAGCGCAACATGATGAATCCGTGGTACCTCGCGTTCTACATCGTCGGAATCACGTGCGCTTCGTTCCATCTAGGCAATGGGCTGTGGAATTTCGCGTGTAAGTGGGGAATTGCGGTCAGCGTTTCGGCGCAGCGGGCGGCGGGATGGTTCGGCGCGGCTGTGGCCGTGGCGTTTACATTTATCGGCGTGGCGATTGTGATTGCGCTGCATTACGGGGCGTTTCCCCTGGGGGGCTACGTCCAATGAGGCAGCCGAAGATTATTATCGTGGGCGGGGGACTGGCCGGTTTGATGGCCGCGATCAAGGTGGCCGAGGCCGGAGTAACGGCTGACCTGTTTTCCATCGTGCCGGTGAAGCGCTCGCATTCGGTGTGCGCGCAGGGCGGCATCAACGCGGCGAAAAATTTGAAGGGCGAAGGCGATTCCACGTGGAAGCATTTTGACGACACGATTTACGGCGGCGATTTTCTGGCGAATCAGCCGCTGGTGAAGGGTATGTGCGAGGCGGCGCCGGCGATTATTGACCTACTGGATCGCATGGGCGTGATGTTCAACCGTACGCCCGAGGGACTGCTAGATTTTCGGCGGTTTGGCGGCACGTTGTATCACCGCACGGCGTTTGCGGGGGCGACTACCGGGCAGCAATTGTTGTATGCGCTGGATGAGCAAGTGCGCCGCTTCGAAGCCGAAGACAAAGTAAAGAAATTCGAGGGCTGGACGTTTCTTTCAGCCGTGCTGGATCACGCCGGTGTGTGCCGCGGCATTTGCGCCATGGATTTGAAGACCATGGAGATCAAGACGTTCGCGTGCGACGCCGCGATCTTCTGCACCGGCGGAATCGGAGCCGTTTTTGGGCGCTCGACGAATTCGGTGGTGTGCACCGGTTCCGCGCAATCGGCTTTATTCCAGCAGGGCGCCTACTACGCGAACGGCGAATTCATTCAGGTGCATCCCACTGCAATTCCGGGCGAAGACAAATTGCGGCTGATGAGCGAATCGGCGCGCGGCGAAGGCGGGCGGGTGTGGGTGCCCAAGACGCCGCAGGACCCGCGGCCCGCGAGACAGATTCCGGAAACCGAGCGATTTTATTTTCTCGAAGAGTGGTATCCGAAGTACGGCAACCTGGTGCCGCGCGACGTCGCCACGCGCGCGATTCACAAGGTTGTGTACGAAATGAAGCTGGGGCTTGCCGGCGATCCGGCAGTTTATCTGGACGTGACGCACATTCCGCGCGAGGTGCTCGAGCGCAAGCTCGAAGGCATCCTGGAAATTTACGAGAAATTCGTGGGCGTGGACCCGCATGTGGAACCCATGAAGGTGTTTCCGGCGATGCATTACACCATGGGCGGCTTGTGGATCGACAACGAAAACCAGGCCACCAACCTACCGGGCGTGTATGCCGCAGGAGAATGCGAATACCAGTATCACGGAGCCAATCGTCTCGGCGCGAATTCTTTGGTTTCGTGCATCTACGGCGGAGGAATCGCGGGAACTGCGGCGGTGCGTTACGCGCGCAGCCTGGAATCGGGTTGCGAGAACACTTCGCCTGCGGTGTATGAACGGGAACGCGTGCGCCAGCAGGATATTTCGGACGCCTTGCTGAACCAGCACACGGGAACGGAAAACCCCCTGACGATCTGGCGCGAGATGGGCGACGTGATGACAGAAAACGTGACGGTGATCCGCTACAACGCCGCGATGCAGAAGACTTTGGTGAAGCTGGACGAGCTGAGCGAGCGGTTCAAGCATATTAATTTGCAGGACCGCACGCAGTGGTCGAATCAAACGCTGAATTTCGTGCGCGAGTTGGGGAACATGCTGGTGCTCGCGAAAGTGATCACGCTGGGCGCGATCGCGCGCAACGAAACGCGCGGCGCGCATTACAAGCCGGAGTTCCCGGATCGCGACGACAAGAATTGGCTGAAGACCACCAAGGCGAGCTGGCACGCGGGGAAAATCAAATTGGAATATGAAGCGGTGGATACATCGCTGATTCCGCTGCGCGAGCGGAAATATACCGCGGCGAAGTGACCTTCGAGGCGTTGAGCGGAGTGGTGGGCGGAGAAA
>Ga0187855_10001765_pt1 | contig 16822 bp, 12 predicted proteins | sample June2016WEW_8_10_2_FD_132969 | JGI IMG/M metagenome (GOLD analysis project Ga0187855, IMG submission 132969) | Peatland microbial communities from SPRUCE experiment site at the Marcell Experimental Forest, Minnesota, USA - June2016WEW_8_10 | ecosystem: Environmental > Terrestrial > Soil >...
CACGGCGATGATGTCTCCAGTGGATACACGGTCTCCCTCGCGCACTCGGATTTCGAGAATACGGCCGCTCGTCTTGGGGGACACAGCCGAGTCGTCCCCTTCGATTCGACCGCTGAGCGGCAGGATGTTTGGCGACATCGGCGGCGTGTAGAAGAACACTCTCCAAATACCAAATCCGACGGCCGCGAGGATCAGAATGACAACCAAGGGAACAATGATTCGACGGGCCATCGAGCGGGGCGGCTTCGCATCGGCAGGCGCCGGTTTTGGTTTTGCTTGATCTGGCTGCGCCGCGGCAGTGGCAGACTGCGAGTTTGGTTGCGGTGGCTTCTTTGGCGCAGACTGCTGGTTTGGTTCGGGTGGCTGCCCTGCCACCGGAGCCGGTTGCGGCTTTGTTTGGGCTGGCTGCGCATTAGAACCATTACTTGCCAAAGCCGTAATCGCTGCATCAAAAGTCTTGACTTCTTTCTGTGCCCGTTCCCGCTCTTGTTTCAGTTGCTCGACTATTTCAGACACTTTCCCTACTGCAGGCGCGGGTTGTGGGTTTGGTCGGGGTGGCTGCGGTCCCACAGTTGCAGGTTGCGGTTGGTCCTGCTTTAGAAGCTCTTGAGGCTCTTCGATTGCCTGTTTTTCGGTCACTTGTTACCTCGGTTTGTCTTGCACGGTAGCTTGCCGACACCAGAAGTTTCTTGTCGAAGATATGCCAGCGAAAAGTCCCCAATATGCTTAGCGATCCGGTCCACCTGCTCCGGTGTCATTTCTAACTCCGGCCAAAGTTGCTTCAGTAGAGGACCGGCCAGAACATAAACAAGAATTTGTCCCATGACGCTGTGTGCGCACAGACGGGTCTTCTCATGCTTGGGAGGCAAATCGATGATGCCTCCGATCAGTTCGAGCAGTCGCTTGTAGATCGGCCGGGACACTTCGTTGACGACTCTCGACAGAGCCGGCGTGGGCTGCACAAGTTCGTGCACCATGATTCGAAAGTGCCAGTCCGGCAAATTTGGCTTGGCGACGCTTTGTAGGCGAGCTCCGATGACCGCCCGCAAGATATCCTCTAGAGGTGCATTCCGATCAAGTGCACTGTTGATTGCATCCACCCGAGCCGCCCTCACCGATTGCTGCAACACTTCGGTATACAGACCTAATTTGTCGCCGAAGTGATAGTTGACCGCCGCGATGTTGGCACCCGAGCGCTTGACGATTTCCCGCACCGTGGTCGCTTGATAGCCGTGCTCGGCGAAGACATGACCGGCGGCTTCAACCAGCTTCTCGCGTGTTGAAGCTGTAGCACTGGGCGCCGCCACCCGATGCGTCTGTCTTCGAATTTGTTTCGACGGGAGCATTAAACAACAGTCTTAAACATGGGTTTTAAATCTTACCGAAGCTATCCTGTCAGATTCGTTGTACGAAAGATGTTCACTGTTGCTCATAGTTGGCCGAAGGTAATACGAATGTGTGGCGTGTTTCCTCTTTGGGGTCGTTATCGGAGACTGTGTGCCTGCCAGGCAGTCGGAAATCGAACTATTCTCTGGGAACGCTCGTCAGGAAATCAATGGTGGCCGATTTTTCGCGTGCTTTTTTGGCATTTCTGGCCCCTCGTTACCGTTGAACGTGGGCTCTTGACAAACGCGTCGAAATGACGGATAAAAGAGCGGTCGTTCGTTTGGTTATAACAGAACGAGTGATCGTTTTGTTGTCTGACTGGGGGGGGATGCCCGCCGTGAACGTACGCGACGCCGAACGCGCTAAGAAGAAGATCGAGGCGGCGGCCCTGAAGATATTTATTCATCAGGGCTATCACGGCACATCGATGCGCGATATCGCCCGCGCCTCGGGCTATTCGATCGGTAACATCTACAACCATTACAAGACCAAGGAAGACATCTACGTCAGTCTGATCAAGTGCTTTGAGACTCGCATGGCAGAGAAGCGCAGCGAGTTCATGGCCGGACTGGGCGACGTTTTTGACCCTTCGGAACTGGAACGGTTGGCTTGGTCGGTACACGACATCGTATTCAGCATGCCCGACTACTGGCGGTTGATGTACATCGACGTAGTCGAGTTCCGCAACCGGCACTTTGCTGGAACGTTTCACCAGTTTGCAAGAAAAGTAGAGGCCGCCCTCGGTGAGCGCCTGCAATCGTCGACGCGTCGCGGAACCTGGAGCGGGGTTGATCCGGCGCTCGCAATCACCTCGATTTATCTGCAGTTTTTCAATTACTTCTTGCTGCAGAAAGTCTTCAACGTGAAGGAACCGCTTGGAACTTCCGATCGGGAAGCTATTTCCCAGATCATTCAGATGATGACCGGAGGCCTCTGGCATGATCGTCCCCGAGGGAAGCGGTAGAAGTGCAAGGTGCCGGACGGGATATTTCTTGGGCTTGCGGAATCGATAGTTGGGCTGGCAGCAGAGATTTCACCAGGTAACTGCCCTGCCCTGCGGCAGGCAGAAAAGTGAAACCCAAGCAGTGCAGGAGGATGCTATGCGGATACATGGATTGATCGCGATGTTAATCGTTGTCGGCGCCGTTTTCGCTGTCAGTGCGCACGGACAGACCGCCACTACCGGACAGATCGTGGGCCTGGTGACCGATCCCAGCGGGGCCCTCGTGGCGGGTGCAAGAGTGACGCTCACGAGCGATGCCGGCGTGCATCGCGAAGTCATGTCAGGCACCAACGGCCGGTATACGATCCCGCTGCTCGACCCCGGCAACTATCGACTCGAAGTGGACCAGAGCGGATTCGCATCGGCCAAGCTGGAAGGTGTCGTCGTCAGGATTACCGAAACCGCGGTCGTCGATGTCGCCCTCAAGGTGGCCGGCGCCCCGACCACAGTTTCGGTCACCGGAGAGTCTCCGCTGGTGCAGACGGAAAGCTCCGGTCGGGGAAGCGTTATCGACGAGCAACAAATACGCGACCTGCCCCTGCCGACGAATAATTTCCAGCAGTTGTTGACGCTGACGGCGGGGACCTCCGGTTCTTTAACGAATTCCTCGGATCTGGGGCGCGGCGACGTGGAGGTAAACGTCAACGGCCAGCGCGCGCTCTCGAACGATCTGGTCATCAACGGCATCGATGCGAACTCCATTGGCACCGGCGAAAGCCCGAATCTGGCCGTTCCCGCGATCGATTCGCTCCAGGAATTCATCGTGCAGACGAGCATGTACGACGCCTCGGCCGGCCGCAACTCCGGCGGCAACATGGCGGCGGTCACCAAGTCCGGGACGAACCGCTTCCATGGCGACGTGTATGAGTTCCTCCGCAATACGGCATTGGACGCCAACAATTTCTTTCTGAATGGAGAAGAAGGAGTGGTCACGCCGCGGCCGGCGTACAGGCGCAACCAGTTTGGCGCCACCTTTGGCGGCCCGCTCATCAAGGATCGCGCGTGGTTCTTTATTTCCTATCAGGGCACGCGTGAAACCAACGGCACCTCGTTGACGAACTCGCTCTCTACGGTTTTCCTGCCCCCGTTTCTAGGACCGCAGCGCGATCTCACACACCTGGAAGCGCTTTCGTTGTGTTATGGCCTGGGTGGGCTTGTCGATCCGGGCACGGCCTACCTGGCCCTGAATCAGACGCTGCCCAACGGCCAATACATGATTCCTTCGGCACCGGGCGTTACCACTACGGGCAACTGTACTACGCCCGGACAGGCGGTGACAGCATCCCCTGTCCTGGAAACGATTCCTTCCACCTCGACCTACAAAGAGGATCAGTTCAACACCAATTTGGACATTAAACTGAACAATGCGAACCGATTCTTCGCCAAATATTTCCAGTCGCTCAACCGCGAGAATCAGGCTCTCTACGACCAGTTTGGCGACGGCAACGCATACCAGGCGCCGGGATGGCAGACGGAGGAAGACACCGCGCAGCGCGTGCTTGCCTTCGGTGTGTCGTCCGTGATCTCAAACCACATGGTGAATGAAGTCCGCTTCGGTTGGAGCGCCATTTACGGTCCTGGCACGCCATCGCAACCGGTCAGCGCAGCCGACCTGGGCATTAGCTCTCCGTTAGGCAGCCTGTTCCCGGGAATGCCGACCATGGTTTTTGCGAATATGTTCACTCTGGGGCCGTCTCCTTTTGGCATCACGTATGCGGCCACCAACATGTACAGCGCCGGCGACACCATGACTTGGACGAAGGGTCGACACACCATGAAGTTCGGCGGCGAATATAAGCGGGAGGAACTGGACGCACCCTATTTCGACGTATTCCCCAACGGCGAAATTGCGTATGCGGGATTCATCAACGGCAACCCGTTCGCGGATTTTCTAGCCGGGATGGCTAGCGTTTCCGTGATCGGTTCGGGCACCAACAGCCTCCACAACCGCGCCAACGATTTCTCCGCTTTCTTCCAGGACGATTGGAAAGTCGCCTCGCGCCTTACCGTCAATCTGGGACTGCGCTACGACTACTTTGGGCCCACCACCGAGACCCAGGGCCACTTTGTGGGTTTTGATCCGTCGCAGGCTGTGACTACGCCCCTCCCGTTCACGGGATGTCCGGTCACTTGCGGCGTAGCGGTCACTGGCGGGTTCGTTCAGGCGGGCAACGGGAACCTGCCGGTCCCCACCGGCAGCACTCCAGGATTCACAAAGGTGAGCGACGGCTTGGTGAATTCCAATTACAAGAACTTCGGGCCGAGAATTGGCTTCTCTTATCAGCTCACCGATACCGGCAAGATTGTTGTGCGCGGAGGCTATGGCATCTTCTTCGATCGGCCCAACATGCGGTTGTATAACAGCCAGTTGTTCAATATGCCCTACGAAATGATAGCCACGGCTCTTGCCACTTCGAACGAAAATCCCTTCGTGCAAGTCCCGCTGCCCAGCGCCTTCCCGCTGAGTCTCAGCAATACGAGTATCTTCCCGTTTGGGGGATATCCGGCGGTGCTGCCGGTGACCGCCTACGGTTCGACCACGCCGACGCCAACCATAGTTCCGGCCACTGGCCTTTATCCCGACATCCATGACTGGAGCATCCCCTACACACAAACATTCAACCTAGGGGTACAAAACAGTTTCGCCAATAACTGGATGCTGGACTTGGGTTATGTCGGCTCAGTGGGACGCAAGTTTCCACGCTTGTTCTCGTTCAATCAGGCGTTTGGTCCCTCGTTCGCGGGCGTGCCCGCGCTTGGGAATCTGGGCGGACCGCTCTTCCCTGCTTTCGGCGATTTGCCTGCCCCTGGATTGGGCAGTTACCTGATGGAGAGCAACTCCAACTCCAATTACAACTCTCTCCAGGCAACGGTCACCAAACGCTTCTCCTATGGCCTGCAGATGTTGCTCAGCTACACGTGGTCCCACTCGATGGACGACTACTCCGCCACCCCCGTCAGCGACATCACGCTGCTCCCGGGTGACATGGTGAATCAAGCACACAACTATGGTCCCTCGGATTTCGACCGGCGGCAGCGTTTCGTCGGGAGTTTCCTGTATAACCTGCCAGGCGCTTACCATGGCGGCTCAGGGTTCGCAAAGGGTCTGGTGAACTCGTGGAGCGTGTCCGGAATCGTCACCCTGCAGTCCGGCGTTCCGTTCTCGATCCTGGGCTCGGATTCTTTGTTTGCGGTTACCCAAGGCGACCTGGCCACCGGTCGGACGGTGCAATCAGCAATTAAGAGTGGCAACGTTGTCGACCGACTCAACGCCTATTTCGATACGTCCGCGTTTGTTGCTCCTACCGCCGACACCACGGATTTCGGCACCCTAGGAAGGAACATCATTCGGGGACCGAAGCAAATCAACACGGATTTTTCGATTTTCAAGGCGTTCTCGGTCACCGAAGCCCAGAAGTTAGAGTTCCGCGCCGAATTCTTCAACTTGTTCAACAACGTGAATTTTGCTAACCCTGTGAGCGTAGTTACCTCGGGAAATTTTGGGCAGATCGCACAAACCACCACCGGGCCCAGAGTCCTCCAATTCGCATTGAAGTATAACTTCTAGCCGCCATCGAGGACGGGCACGTCGCGTGCGTGCCCGCTCTCACAACAGTACGACTAAAGGTGTGCATCCAATGAACCCCAGTGGCTTGCGGGAGAAAGTAGTGATCATTACTGGCGCTGCGGCAGGGATTGGCCGCGCCACGGCAAAGCGGTTTGCGAGCGAAGGTTGCCGCGTGGTGGCTTGGGATGTCAACGATGCTGCCCAGTCGGAGGTGATCCGCGAATTGGAAGCCGCTGGCGGGCAAGTGCTATTTCGCATCACTGACGTCACCAATGCGCAGGATGTAGACGATGGCGTCGGCAAGATCATCCGCCAGTGGGGCCGAGTCGATATCCTGGTCAATAACGCGGGCATTACCCGCGACGCGCAATTGATCAAATGGAAGGATGGCGCCGTGGCCGGCACGATGACCGACCAGGCCTTTGACGCCGTGATCTCAGTGAACCTGAAAGGCGTCTTTGTCTGCACGCGCGCAGTGGTTCCACATATGATCCGCAGCGGAGGAGGCGTTATTCTCAATGCTTCGTCCGTGGTGGGGCTCTACGGCAACTTCGGCCAGACGAACTATTCTGCCACCAAGGCGGGCGTGATTGCCTTTGCTCAGACGTGGTCCCGGGAACTGGCAAGATACAATATCCGCGTGAATGCCGTCGCCCCCGGATTCATCGCCACCGAGATGGTGCAGAAGATGCCGGAGAAGGTCATCCAGTCCATGGTTTCGCATACGCCTCTGGGGCGAATGGGAACCCCTGAGGACGTGGCGGAAGCCTATCTTTGGTTGGCCTCTGATGCGGCATCGTTCATTACCGGCACGGTGCTTTCCGTAGATGGCGGATTGGTGCTGGGGACCTGAGACGATATTTCTGAGGGTGCAGTCATGATGCGCTACGCGACGATTGTTTCTACCGGCCGCTTCGTGCCGGAAATCGAAGTCACCAATGACATGTTGCGGGAACGGTTCAAGCACCTACCGGACTTCGTCGATAAGATGGAAGCCTCCAGCGGCATAAAAACGCGCTGGCATGCGCCCGAAAACTGGGCGACCAGCGATGTCGCCCTGCCCGCCGCCAAACTTGCCCTGGAGCGAGCCGGTAAGAAACCCGAAGATGTCGATCTGATCATCCTCGGCACCGATTCTCCCGATTACATAACGCCCGCGACCTCGGTCGTGCTGCAGTATAAGCTGGGCGCCAAGAATGCCGGCACGTTTGACATCGGCTGCGCCTGTGCTTCGTTTCCCACAGGCCTTTCCGCGGCCGCAGGAATCATCGCCGCGAACCCGGGGATCAAAACGGTGCTCGTCGTGGGCGTCTATCTCATGCATAAACTCACCTCGCCAGCCGATCCCATGATCTTCTTCTACGGCGCAGGCGCAGGCGCGGCTGTGCTCGAACCGGCGGATTCACCGGGATTTATCACCTCGACCTTCCGCGCCGACGGTTCCTATCACGACTATTGGGGAATCTATTCCGGTGGGACCTTCGAACCCGCGACCGAAGCATCCGTAAAAGGCGGGCGCACTGCGTGCACCATCAAGAACCGCTATCCTCCCGAGTTGAACGAGGAGACGTGGCCGATCATTGTCCAACGGCTCGCCAAGGACGGTGGTTTTAATCTGCGCGACGTCGACTGCTTCATCTTCACCCAGGTGCGTAAGCCGACGATTGAACGAGTCATGGAACGTCTCGGCGTGCCGGCGCAACGCGCGCATACCATCATGGAACAGTATGGCTACACCGGTTCCGCTTGCGTCGCCATGGCGCTCGACAGCGCGATCGAGCAGGGCAAAGTGAGGTCCGGCAATCTGGTCGTGCTGGTCGGCTCCGGTGTCGGCTACAACCAGGCAGGATGCGCGTTTCGCATGCCGTAGGTTGGAGACGTCGTGGGCGTAACTGGGGGCTGAGTTCCGTTCAAGGAGAGATGTTTGCCGGTTCTCATGCAGATCGCGCTGTTGCCGGTCGCTGTCGCGCTTCTGGTAGTCCTCGCCATCTGCATTTGGTTTTTCCGCCATCCAATTGCAGTCACCGTCTGGGTGCGGCGAAAGCGGCTGCAGCGGGCCGGCTTTGCGAACACAACTGTCCAGACTTCCTTCGGCTCCCAGATCGTGTGGCATGGTGGCAGCGGTCCATTACTGGTTCTCCTGCATGGAGCTGGAGACCAGGCTGGAACATGGCACAGGATCGCACCGGAACTGGCCCAGAAGTATTCGCTGGTTATGCCCGATTTGGCTGGACACGGCCAAAGCGCACCCCCGACGGGGCCGCTGAGCATTGGAACGATTCTGGCTGCGCTTGAGGAAGTTTTGGACTTACCTCCATGGAAGTCGCAGAGCATGACTCTGACGGGAAATTCACTGGGTGCATGGATCGCCATGCTCTATGCGCGCAAACATCCCGCACGAGTTTCACGGTTGTTGCTCATCGACGGCGGCGCCCTGAAGTTCGAGCAGAATGAGATCACGCTAACGCCGAAGAACCGGGAAGAAGCGCGACGCGCGTTTGATGCGATTCTCGATCCTGCTAGCCCGCGTCCCCCGGCATTTGTTCTCGATGACTTGATCCGCGTCACGAACCACGGCCCCATGGCACGGCTGATGGCGACCGTGGCGGAGACGTCCAACTATGTTCTTGACGGCAAGCTCGAGGACTTTCCCGTACCTGTAGACATCATCTGGGGGGCATCCGACCGACTGGTTCCTATGAGCTACGCGCGCACGATGGCAGCACAACTGCCAGCCGCGCGATTGACTGTAATCGAGCGCTGCGGACACGGACCGCAACTCGAATGCCCGGTGAAGCTGATCGAGGCGCTAATCTCTGTTCTCGCGGCACAGCCACCGCAAGCGAAAGGTTTTGTCTCAAAGAAACCAACGAATGCCGATTCGCAACCCGGCTGACGTCAAGCCGATTCATGAGAGATTGCCGTGATGACTGGAGATATTCTGGGACACCGTGCCCGTCTCAGTCCCGACGCGATTGCGCTGATCCACGTTCCTACGGGCCGGCAGTTTACCTACGCCGAACTGAACCGACGGGCGTTGCAGTGCGCGCGGGTCTGGACCGACCTCTGCGCTCTGGCCCCAGGGGACCGCCTCTGTATCCTGTCCGAGAACCGGGTTGAGTATGTTGATGCGTTCTGGGCGGCGGGCAAATCCGGCGTCATCCTCGTCCCGCTCGGGACACGCAGCACGGCCCACGAGTTGCAACAGATCCTCGCCGATTGCGGACCGCGCTGCCTCATGTATTCCGCACGATACGAGAAACTTGCGTACGAACTCCAGCAACTCGTTCGGTTCGAGCGCTCCATCCATCTTGACGCCGAAAACGACTCCCCGAATGCGCTGAGCTATGCCCAGGCCGTTCATCGGGTTTGCCCAGATCCACTCTCCGAGCGGTTACAGCCCGAGGACATTTTCTGCCTGCTCTACACCAGCGGCACCACGGGACGACCAAAAGGTGTAATGATTCCGCACCGGCAGATTGCATTTAACGCTTGCACTACGGTCCTCTCCTGGCAACTGCGGCCGACGGACCGGGTTCAAGTCTACACGCCCATGTATCACGCGGGTGGTCTCACGGTTTTCCTGACCCCGCTGTTCGCGATCGGGGGCAGTATCGTTTTGCATGACGGCTTCGACATCGCTGAAATCTCGCACGCTTTCCGGGACCACGAGTGCACCCTCCTTTTCGGTGTACCAACGACTTTCAAGATGCTGTTCGATTCGCAGGAATTCGCACTGCTTGATTTCAGGCATCTACGCTGGGCTGCCAGCGGAGGCGCTCCGCTTCCGCTGCAGCTTCTTCGCGCTTACCAGGAGCGCGGAGTGACGTTTCGCCAAGGCTATGGTCTGACCGAGGTTGGCGTGAACTGCTTCGCCATGAGCGACGAGGACTCTGAGCGTAAGGCTGGTTCGATTGGCCGGCCAATGATGTTTACGGAAGCAAAGCTGGCCGATCCCGCGGGCAATTCGGTCAGTGCGAATGAAGTCGGTGAACTCTGCCTCCGCGGCCCGCATGTTTGCAGCGGCTATTGGAACAATCCCGCTGCCACCGCTCAGGTGCTCGACGCAGATGGATGGTTCCACACCGGTGACCTGGCGCGCTGCGACGAAGATGGCTTCTTTTATATTGCAGGCCGTTCCAAAGACATCATCATCAGCGGAGGCGTCAACATCTATCCTGCGGAAATCGAGAAGGAACTGCTTGATCACCCGGCCATCGCCGAGGTCTCCGTCATTGGCATAGCAGACGAGAAGTGGGGCGAGGTTCCAGTTGCCGTCGTTGCGCTGAAATCCGGTGCAAGCGCTAACGCTCTCGAACTCGTCGAATTTCTCCGTCCCAAAATCAACAAGATCAAACTGCCCCGGCAAGTGATTTTCATCGAAGCCCTACCCCACAATGCTTACGGCAAGGTCCTCAAGCTTGAACTACAGCAGAGATTACGGACTCTCCAGGAAGGCGCTGAAGGGGAGCGCGATACTCTTACGCCGGGGCTGAAAATCATCGTCAAGAAGTGCTGAAGATCAATCGCTCGCCGGGACAAAGGTGTGTCCGCTCAAATCTCCGGGGGAAAGTTCGTCCACATAGCACCAGACCCATGTTTCTCCCGGCTCAATGGAGCGCATCAGGGGGTGTTTCGTACGATGGAAGTGCTTGGTTGCGTGCTTGTTCTTCGAAGAATCGCAGCAACCAACGTTCCCGCACTCCAGGCACAACCTCAAATGGACCCACGTGTCACCCTTTTTCACGCATTCTTCACAGACGCGCTTTGCGGTGCTGGTAATCCTGATCTGGTCGAGATGTGTACATTGCGGCATTATGTTTCTCCTATGTTTCGGCGAGAGCCCGGTGCACGAGGTGAACGCAAATCGCTCCTTCTCCCACAGCCGAGGCCACGCGCTTCACGTTGCCTGATCGAACATCACCCACCGCAAATACGCCCGGAAGACTGGTCTCCAGCATCTGGGGAGGCCGCGAAAGCGGCCAAGCGGTTGACGCGCTGGCGCCGGCGAGCCCATCCAGATCTCGTCCCGTAAGGATAAAGCCTTTGTCATCCATGGCGACACAACCGCGCAGCCATGTGGTTCGAGGGGATGCCCCTGCCATCATGAATACGTGGTGGATCTGGTGAGTTGAGGTCTGCCCCGTGCTCTTGTCGAGCCAGTCGACGCGCTCCAAATGGGTGTGGCCGTCCATGCTCACAATTTCGGTATTGAAATGCAGCTCGATTGCCGGATTCTCCGAGATCCGCTGGATCAGATAACGGGACATCGTCTCCGCCAGTCCTCCGGAGCGCACCAGCATGTAGACCTTGTGCGCCGTTTGCGACAGAAAGACAGCAGCTTGACCGGCGGAGTTCCCGCCGCCGACTACGATCACGTCTTCATCTCCGCACAACTGCGACTCGATGTAGGTGGCACCGTAGTACACACCCTGACCCTCAAACCTCTTCAGATTGGCAATCGCAGGCTTGTTGTACTGCGCTCCGGTGGCAATGACGATGGCTCGCGCTGAGAGCGCGCTGCCATCGTCCAGAACCAGCTTGTAGGGGCGGCGATCGCAGTTCAGCTTTACCACGCTGTGCGCGACCATCATCTTCGCGCCAAACTTCTGCGCTTGCGTCAGCGCTCGCGACGCCAATTCCTGTCCAGAGACGCCGGTCGGGAAACCGAGATAATTCTCTATTTTGGAACTGGATCCGGCCTGCCCGCCGGGAGCCTCGGCCTCAATTAAAAGAGAATTCAAGCCTTCCGAGGCAGCGTACACCGCCGCTCCCAATCCAGCGGGCCCGGCGCCAACGATGATCACATCTCGTACGGTTGTGCTGTCAATGCCGGCGTTGAGCCCGATGCATTCTGCAAGCTGTTGGACCGTGGGGTTGCGCAGTGCGCCCCCGGTATGGCAAATGACAATGGGGACGTCTTCCAGTTTGACCGCAAAACGATCCAGCAACTCCTGCGAGGTCTTGTCGCTGTCAAGATCTACATAGGTGTAAGGGTAGCCATTGCGTCCAAGAAACTCGCGCAAGCGAAGCGTGGCCGCAGAGTGCCGCGACCCCATCAAGATCAAGTTCCCCAAGTGATTCGAGATGAGAGCGAGACGGCGCAGAATGAACGCGCGCAGAATGACCTCGCTCAGTTCTGCATCTCGCGCGATGAGGGAGGTCAGACCGTCCGGGTTCAGCTCAAGAAACTCGCCCGGTTCCGATGCCCTTCCGAGCACCAGGCAGCGCTGCCCGGAGATCATGCTGATTTCACCGGTAAATGAGCCGGCTCGGTGCGTGGTTACGAGGCGCTCACCGTTCAGGCCCGGCTGCACAATTTCCATGGTTCCGGAAAGCAAAACAAAGAACGGAACTCCAGTATCGCCCGGGCGGAACAGGATTTCTCCCGCTTCGACTCTTCGCAGCTTGCTGCCAGAACGGATGCGTTCGATCTGCGCTGGCGTCAGGTCCGGGAACATCTGTGTACCGGCATCGAGCACGCTAGGTGTGGGCCCTGAAGACATAGTCCCCTTCAAAAACAAAAATCATAAGCTCCGACTTAGGCAGGCGCCCTTCCGGCTTCAGGCGGCAACGGCAGGCATCTGGCACAGCCGTTCTACTCCGCAATGAGCAGGTTCTCCGCGAATGACCACTCCTCATCAACCCACTGCGCCTGGCACCGGAACCCGGCTTCGCGCGCCATCTGGACAATCTCGTTGGCCGAATACTTGTGGCTGCTCTCGGTCCAGATCGTCTCGCCTTCCATGAACTCGGCGTCGAGCGCGGCCGCTGCGATGTATACCCTCTGCCGGCGATTCGAGCGCAGATGCATCTCCACGCTCCGGGCATCGTGATTGATCCTCGCTACGTGCGAGAATTGTCTCAGGTCAAAGTCCGCGTCAAGTTCGCGATTGATGCGCCCGAGCAGGTTGAGATTAAAAGCGGCCGTCACTCCGAGTGCATCATCGTAAGCTGCGAGCAATTGAGCGCTGGGCTTCTCCAGGTCCGTCCCCAACAACAGTGAGTCACCGGCCCGCAGGATCCGGCGTATCTTTGCCAGGAATTCCATACCCGCGGGACGATCGAAGTTCCCAATCGTACTTCCCAAAAACAATACAAACAGATTTTGGACGCCTTTCCGGCGCGCTGCTACCTCGAGCAAACCGGCCAGGTATTCCCGCTCCAGGCCGACAATGCTAATGGAATCAATATCACTGAGTTCCCGTTCACACTGGGCGAGAGCCCAAGGGGATATTTCGACGGGATAGTACGACGTACGTTGTTTACGGCAGAGCGCTTCGAGCAACCAGCGGGTCTTCTTGCCACTACCGCTGCCCAACTCAGCGACGGCTACCGGAGTAGCCAGGCTATCGACAATCTCACTCGCATGTCGCCGCAATAGACGCTCATCGGCGCGCGTCAGGCCGTATTCGGGCAGACGGCTGATTACCTCAAAGAGCGCGGAGCCAACGTCGTCGTAAAGGTACTTGGAGGGGAGTGTCTTCTGTCCTGGCTGGGTGAGTCCGGCATAAACGTCGGAGGCGAAGTCGTAAGTGGCGTTGCCGGCGATTGCACGAACAAGCATTTTCCAGCTCCCGAGTCAGCGGTATACGCAGCGGAATCCCGTGTACACGTATTGATAGTGCGCCTGAAACCAGTTGCGAAAAGTGGGCCGGAGCATACATGCGGCGGTGCGCGCCGAGCCCCCTTTCATCACGAAGTGCTTACCGTCGAAGAAATCTGCCGAATAACCTGGGTAAAACGAGAACGGAATAAAACCGTCAAACGCGCCAAATGGCGTAGAAGTCCATTCCCAACCGTTGCCTAGAATGCCGTGGAGGCCGAACGCGCTCCGGCCCTCGGGAAGCGCGTTCGCAGGCACCGGATCCCAGCGCTGCAAATCGAAATTTCCGAGCCTGTCATTTGGCGGTTCATTCCCCCATGGATAGGTTCTTTCGCTGTCACTCGGGTTCCCGTATGCCGCACGATGCCATTCCGCTTCAGTGGGGAGCGACTTTCCCGCCCACCGTGCATACGCGCCCGCTTCCGCATGGCTTACATAGACCGGCCAGTCGAGCGGAAGCGGCATTTCTGCGAACATCGTCCGGTAAAACCAGTGGTCGCCTGCCTTCCTCCAGAACACTGGATGGGAGATCCCGTGGGCGGTTTTCCAGTTCCAATCGTTGTCAGTCCAGAAACTGCGCGTCTCATAGCCGCCGGCGAGGATAAAGTCGAGATACTGCCCGTTCGTCACTTTGTACTGATCGACAGCAAATGCAGGGACATCCACGGTATGCGCTTCGTACTCATTGTCCCAGCCAAAGGTTTCCTGGGAGCGGCGAAGGCCGAGCGTCGCAACACCGGCAGGGATTTCAATCATCCGGGGAATCAGCGGAGCGGTATCGAGATTCTTTGAACCTGTTTGCCGCACCTTCTTGTCGAGTGGCAATTGATGCAGCATGTAGGCCAGAGTCTCGACGTGCATCAGGCGATGCTCAATCGCTACGTGGAGCAAAGTGTCCATCTCGACGCCGTCCAACTGAACCGAGTGCTGTTCGAGTGTTCCGTTGTCGAGCTTCTTGTCCAGTTCAGCCCGGACTGTGGTCACGTAACTCCGCACCTCGCTCAACGGGGGCCAGTCGGATGGCAGATCGCTAGGCAGCCCGCTACTAACCGGATCAATGCCAAAAGCAAACAACCGGTCCAATGCAGGATGAAAACCATCAACGCCGAACCCGTGCTTGCCCAGCAAGTTACAGTCGAATGCCTCCAGGTGTCCCACGTAGAAGATGATGCGATGACGCTCAGGAATCGGCCGTTCATAGAGGGATTCGGTGCGAACCAGGCGGAATAGTTCGTCGCTTTGCCGGCGGGCGTCAAAAACCCGATCGAGCATCCTCCGACGAATCGCGACGCCATTTTCCGTGGCAAGCATTCGGTTCTCCTCTGAACTCAAGTACCGGCTTCAGTTTGGATGACACGACGTGGAGCCTGGTTGCAGCGAAATAGCGCTCTCTTTTGCCAGTCAATCTGCCTGTCGATCATCTGTTTGCGGGCCGGCATCGGAACAATGTTGTTCGATCCGTCGAGGAACTTCGCCTCCGGCTAAGTCGGGCCGTCGGAATCGTGCGCATCTGCTAGAAATCCTCGGGCAGATTTCCGCCATCACCAATCGAACAGATGGATGACGAACAGAATTACAGTCGCCGCCAGAGGGAGCAGCAGCCCGGCGCGCAGACTCCCAGTGGCGTGCGAGATCACACCCACCATCCACGGAAGAACGGCCGGTCCCACCGCTGCCAGCGAAAACATGATCGCGCCAATGCTGCGGGCGGCGACGCCGAAGCGCTGCGAAAGCCGCGCCACGGTGATCGGATACAGCGTCGCAAAACTTAGCCCCGTAATCAGCGCTCCGCCAATCACGCCCAGCAATGACGGAGCCCAGAGCATCAGCCCGATGCCCGCCGCTCCCGCCGCACAGCCCGCCCGCAAAACGCGGCGCTCGGAAGCGTGACGCAGAAACGCGGTTCCCAGCGCCCGCCCCACCGTCAAAGCCGACCAGAAGAACGCCGGCATCATCGACGCCATCGCCGCCCCGCGCGCTCCCAGCCGCGAAACATAGGAGCCGATCCATCCGCCCACCGCCGTTTCCGCTCCCGGATACAAGAAGAACACCGCCGCAAAAAGCCAAATCGCCGGACTCTTCGCCATCTCGCGCCAGGACGCCGATTGTGCCGTGGGAGTTTCCGCCGGAGGAAACGGCAGATTGCGCATCGCCAGCGCCAGCAATACCAGGAGCAGCGCCACCGCGCCGAGAAAGAACGGCAGTACCTTGTGCGCCGCCGTCCACGCCACCATCAGCGAACACAACACCGCTCCCACACCCCAGAAAACGTTGAGCAGGCTCACCGCACTTGTTCTCGAACTGCCGCTCGAAGTCAGCCCCGAGCCCGCGCTGATTTCCGCAATCAGCAAACTGTCGGTCGGGATGATCAGCCCCAGTCCCAGACCGTATGCCGCCACCGAGGCCAGTCCTAGCCAGCGCGATCCCATATAAAGCGTGGCGACGCCACCCGCCATCAACAGCAGCCCCAACAGAAATGCTGGACGGAACCCCAGCCGCGACAACAGAACACCCGACAGCTGCACTCCCACAACCGACGCCAGAAACTGCACCAGAAACAGATTGCCGGCCTGGGTGTCATTCAATGCCCAGCGGACAATCAGAATAGGCAGCATCGGTCCCAGCAGAGTCGTTAGAATGCCGGTGGGTAAAAAGGCAATCTGGCCGGCGATCACCAGCTTCCGGTTCGACGACGACCGCAAAAGCTCCGCTTGAGTGCCGGTCATGCGAAAGAGGAGGTCCCCAATCTAAACGTCAGGATCTTTTCAGCATAACGCAGCACATGCAGTTTTCTAACGACGAGAGAGAGAATCGCGCGATCTTACGTACTGGTGGTCGCGGGGAATCGTCTCCTGCCGATTTTTTTCTCGAACGACACCGGCTGGATTGGTTGAGGATCAGGACGACTGAAATGCTTGCACGCAACCGGCAAACTCTCTTTATCTGTACCGTGGTAAACTGGAGATCCGCACGCCGGAGAGGTGGCCGAGAGGCTGAAGGCGGCGGTTTGCTAAACCGTTATAGGGTCTAACAACTCTATCGAGGGTTCGAATCCCTCCCTCTCCGCCAGTCTTTTAAACACAACATCTTAGGGGCGTGGCTACCACTGGTGGCTACCAATATTCCCGATTCTTCCTCGGACCCAGTATTAGGCTCTGAGGAAGAAATCATGACCGTGAGCCTGTGGATTCGGGACACTGTGGCCGGCAAGCGCACCTACAGGAAGCCCCACAAAAAGAAAATTTACTCAGATGGAACG
>Ga0187855_10001766_pt1 | contig 16821 bp, 18 predicted proteins | sample June2016WEW_8_10_2_FD_132969 | JGI IMG/M metagenome (GOLD analysis project Ga0187855, IMG submission 132969) | Peatland microbial communities from SPRUCE experiment site at the Marcell Experimental Forest, Minnesota, USA - June2016WEW_8_10 | ecosystem: Environmental > Terrestrial > Soil >...
CTCCTTGATCACGGCGTCGCGGTCGCCATGCATGGAATCGATGACCACCTCGACCGCCTCTTCGGCGAGCTTTTTCGCCATCTTGCTGCGGCCGGAGCGCAACAGCCGCGCGGTCCGCGAGGTAGACGGATCGTCGTGTCGGCAGGCCAGCGCGGCCTGGAAGAGGCGGTTGATCGAATCAGTCATCAGCGATGAGAATACCGCGATATCGTCGCAATTGTGTTAAACCGCAAAAAAGCGGCTTGGCTCAGTCATCCTGGGCCAGGAGGCCGGCATTGCCGCCCACTGCGGCGGTGTTGACGGTGACGATCTGCTCGGTGGCAAAGCGGCGGAGGTAGTTTGGTCCGCCGGCCTTGGGGCCGGTGCCGGAGAGTTCGGTGCCGCCGAACGGCTGCGTGCCGACCACCGCGCCGATCATGTTGCGATTGACGTAGACATTGCCGTGCGGCAGCCGCGCCGCGATGTGCTCGACGGCGCTGTCGATCCGGGAATGAATGCCGAGCGTCAGCGCGGTTCCGTTCGCCGCGATGTCGTCGAGCAGCATCTCGATCTCGTCCGCGCGCCAGCGCACGACGTGGAGCACCGGCCCGAAGACCTCCTCCTTCAGCTCCGCGGCGCGGTCGAGCTCGATCAGCGCCGGCGCCACATAGGTTCCGCCGGCGGGCCACGCCTGGTCGCCGTCCCAGCGGAAACGCAAGCGGCCGGCGCGCGCCATGTCGGCGATCCAGCTTTCGAGCTTGTCCTTGGCCTCGGCGCCGATCACCGGGCCGACATGGGTTGAAGGCTCGCGCGGATCGCCGACTTTCAATTCGCGCATGGCTTCGCTCAGCATGTCGAGCATTGGGTCCGCCACGTCGTCCTGCAGGCAAAGAAGCCGCAGCGCCGAGCAGCGCTGACCGGCGGAGCGGAAAGCGGACGCCATGACGTCGTCGATGACCTGTTCCGGCAGCGCGGTGGCGTCGACGATCATGGCGTTGATGCCGCCGGTCTCGGCGATCAACGGCACGATCGGACCGCGCTTGGCGGCGAGCGCTTGATTGATGGCGCGGCCGACGTCGGTCGAGCCGGTGAAGACGACGCCAGCGGCGCTGGCGTCGGTGACGAGGCTCGCACCGACGGCACCGTCGCCGGGGACGAGATGCAGCGCGCTTTTTGGCACGCCGGCCTCATGCAGCAGCGCGACCGCGCGCGCGGCGACGAGCGGCGTCTGTTCGGCCGGCTTGGCACGACGGCATTGCCGGCGACGAGCGCCGCGCTCACTTGGCCGAGGAAGATGGCAAGCGGGAAATTCCACGGGCTGATGCAGACGAAAACGCCGCGGCCGCGGTAGCGTAGCATGTTGCTTTCGCCGGTCGGTCCCGGCATCGGCTGCGCCACCAGGCTCGCGCGCGCCTGCGCGGCATAGTAGCGGCAATAGTCGACCGCCTCGCGCAGCTCGGCGACCGCATCGTCGAGCGTTTTTCCGGCCTCGTTCTGCAATAGCGCCAACAGCTCGCCGCGATGCTGCTCAAGCAACTCGGCGGCGCGTTCGAGCACCGCGGCGCGTTCCTCGCAGGGCGTCGCCGCCCAGGCGGGAAAACCGGCCGCGGCCGCCGCCATCGCCGCCCGCGCGATCGCCTCATCGCCCTCGCGGACGACACCGATGGCGCGACCGTCGATGGGCGAGATCGCCGCCCGCTCGATACCAGGCAGCGCGACGCCGTCGATGAGCGGTTGCGCTTCGGAAGACGCGGCCGTGCCGGCGCGAATCTCGGCGAGCAGCGCGTCGAGGCTTTTACGTTCGCCGAACTCGACGCCGTCCGAGTTTCGCCGCTGCGGCTGATAGAGATCGCGCGGCAGCGGGATCTTTTGATTGCGCGCTGCGCCGGGGCTGGCGATCCAGCTTTGCGGACGGCGCAGAACCTCATCGATCGGCACGCTCGGGTCGGCGGCGACCGAAACGAACGACGAGTTGGCGCCGTTCTCTAGGAGCCGCCGCACCAGATAAGCGAGGAGATCGCGATGACCGCCGACCGGGGCATAAACGCGGCAGGTTGCGCCGGGCAGGTCGGCCAGCAGCGCGGCGTACAGCGCCTCGCCCATGCCGTAGAGTCGCTGGAACTCGAATCCCTCGACGCCGCCGGCCGCCTCGATCACGCTGGCGACGGTGAGCGCGTTGTGGGTGGCGAATTGCGGAAAAATGTTTTCCCGCGCGGCGAGGAGCCGCTTGACGCAGGCCATGTAGCAGAGATCGGTCATAGCCTTGCGCGTGAATACCGGATAATCGGCAAGCCCGCGCTCCTGCGCGCGCTTGATCTCGGTGTCCCAATAGGCGCCCTTGACCAAGCGAACCGTAAGCCGGCTGCCCAGCGTGGCGGCGGCATCCTCGATCCAGGCGATCAGGGGCAAAGCGCGTTTCTGATAGGCCTGCACGGCTAGCCCAAAACCGTCCCAGCCGCGTAGCGACGGATCGGCGAGAACGGCGCCGATGACATCGAGCGACAGCTCCAGCCGGTCGGCTTCCTCGGCGTCGACGGTAAATTGCAGCTCGTGCGCCTTGGCCATGCGCGCGAGGTCGAGGAGACGCGGCCCAAGCTCCGCCAGCACCCGCTCCCGCGAGATCGCCTCGAAGCGCGGATGCAGCGCCGAGAGCTTCACCGAGATTCCCGGACGCGCCGCCGGCGACGGCGGCGCCACGTTGCCGATGCTCGATCCGATGGCGGCGATAGCGGCGGCATAGGCCGCAAAATATTTTTCGGCGTCCGCCGCCGTGCGCGCGCCTTCGCCCAGCATATCGAACGAATAGCAAAACTCAGCGTGGCCGCGGGCGCGTTCGAGCGCTGCCTCGATGGTCTGCCCGAGCACGAAATGCGAGCTGATGAGCCGCATCGCCTGACGCGTCGCCGCGCGCACGGTCGGTAGGCCGAGCCGCTTTGCGATCGTCTCTAGGATCGTCTCCGGCATCTCGCCGGGATGGATGATACGGGCGGCGATCCCGAGCGTCCACGCCGAAGCCGACACCAGAAGCGCCGGCGATTTGACATCGCCGTCGAGCCAGCGGCCGGCCGCGAGCTTGTCCTCGATCAGGCGGTCGGCGGTCGCGGCGTCGGGCACGCGCAGCAGCGCCTCGGCCAGCACCATGAGCGCGAGCCCTTCCTTGGTCGAGAGCGAATAGGCGTGCAAAAAGTCCTCGATGCCGCCAAGCCCGCCGAGGCCGCTGGTCTTGGCGCGGATCGCTTCCACCAGCGTTCGCGCGCGCGCATCGATGCGGTGCTCGGTCGCGTCGTCGCGCGCCGCGTCGGCCAGCAGGCCCGCCGCCAATTCCGCGTCCGGCGGCGCCAACGGCGCCCGGAACAGCAGCAGGGCGGCATTAACCCCGGTCATGACCCGCTCCATCGTGTCGGGCGCACCAATGATGCGCGCCTATCTGTGCCGCGCCCAGGCAGCTTCCGCTTGCGCTTTGCGGCGGCATGTTCTTTATCGGGTCGTGGCGGAGGCACCGGGGCGCCGAGCGAACTGACGAAACCGAGCAGGGAACCGGGCATGGCCATGGTCGACCTCACGCGGCTCACCCGATCCGCCGCCCTGGCCGCGTCCGCCGCGATCTCGCGCCGGACATTGTTTGCTGCGCTTGCGGGTCTGACATTGTTCGCTGCGCTCGTGTGGCCGCTCGCGGCCGATGCCGGGATTGCCATCCACTTCAGGCTCGACCGCAAGATCGACGGACCGGCGGCACCCTTCTTCCTCGCCATCGACAAGGGCTACTTCGAGGCCGAAGGGCTCGACGTGACCATCGATGCCGCGACCGGCGGCCCGCTCGAAGTCATCGACCGGTTGACAACGGGCGCCTACGACATGGGCGTCGCCGACATCAACTTTCTCATCAAGTTCCGCGATGGGAATCCCGGCGCGCCGATCAAGGCCCTGTTCATCGTGTTTGACAAGCCCCCTTACGCCATCATCGCGCGTAAAAGCCGAGGTGTCGTCGCGCCCAAGGATCTGGAAGGGAAAAAACTCGGCGCACCGTCCACCGATCCCGCTTTTGCGGCATGGCCGATTTTCGCCAAGGTCAACGGCATCGATGCCGCGAAAGTCGTCATCGAGAACCTCGGCTTGCCGGTGCGCGAACCGATGCTGGCGGCGGGCGAGGTCGACGCCATCTCCGGCGCGTCTTTCACCGCCTATGTCGATCTCAAGGAACGCGGCGTGCCGCCGGAGGACCTTGTCGTGCTGCTCATGGCCGATTACGGCGTCGAGCTCTACGGCGATGCCATCGTGGCTTCGCCGAAGTTCGCGCAAGAAAAGCCCGAAGCCGCGCGGGCGTTTCTGCGCGCCTATGTGAAGGCGCTCAAAGACGCGGTGCGCGATCCCGCCCGCGCCGTCGACGCGGTTCTGCGCCGCAACGATGCGGCCAAAAAAGACATCGAACTCGAACGGCTGCGCATGGCGATCCGCGACAATATCGTCACCCCGGCGGTGAAAGCGGACGGCTATGGTGACGTCGATCCGCAGCGCTTTGCGGCGGCGCTCGACCAGCTGGCGCTGACTTATCACTTCAAGGCGAAGGACAAGGCCGCCGCTATCTTCGATCCGTCGTTCCTGCCGCCGGCGGCGGAGCGCAGGGTCGGCGCGACCGCATCGCGCTGAGACGGTGCACGGCGGTAGACCAATTCCATCGTAGCCCATCCGCTGCGCGCTTCCGGGCGATCGTATTCGGACACTGGTCATTCAGCAGACTTGTTATTCGCAGACTTGTTATTCGCAGACTTGTTATTCGCAGACTTGGGCGATCTCTCTTGCCAGAGCCAGTATCTGGTTTTTGGCCGCTTGTTCCTTGTCTGCGGTGGACCGCCGGTCAGGAGGACCTTCGGTGGCGACGTTGACGCGTCCGGACATCTCTCCGCGCGGCGAGGAGAATGCGAATGTGAACGACCCGCGGCCATCCGGCTCTAAATGGATTGTATCCATCCTCCATACTCCTCTGCATTGCGTCGGAAATGTATGCTCTACAGCCGCGCTGCGATTGGGTTTGCGAGTGACAGAGTTCCGGCTGGTCGCAGCCCGTGTGATTCCAACCTTGGGATCCCAACCACGCAAAACGCCTCGCCCGGTCAAACCGCACGAGGCGTTCTGCAACTAATTGCGCTACGACTTACGCTGCGAAGCGGATGCTGGGCGAACCAACGACGCCACTCTTCTCCATCACCGTCTTCATTTCACTTGAGCCCAACCAGGTGCGGGCCTTCGATACGTCGGCGACATCCCCGATGACCAACACATCATTGGAATCGTCGGCGCCCCGAAATACTTTGCTGTTGGTGATGCCGGCCGCCGCGCGATTCTTCTCGTGCCCATTGTAACTTGTGCGCCATGCGTTGTAATCCTTGACCTTGAAGTGGACGGTCAAGTTTTCGTTCGTATTGAGATTTGCCATAACGATTGCTCCAAAAGGTGTGAAATATGCGCAGTCTGGATGTTCTTCATTGCAGTCTGGATGTTCTTCATTGAGGACTGCCCAACGCACATAACACCCGATGCTGACGAAACAAGGTTGTTGTAGACGTATTTCCCGCGCGCCGGTGATCATCTTTTCACCACGCGCTCGGGCGCGCAGCATGACACCGCGCCGGTTGGAGCAATAAAACTTCGCTTCCGGTCGCGACGATCGGAATGTTTCTGAAATCTCGCCGCGCCCGGCTGTTGTGCGGGGATTTAAGATCAGCGTGCTTGGGGCAGCTCGCGCCGAGCGCACGCCACTCGTTAATCGTGCGCCCTTTTTGGCCATGTGTCGAGGACTATGTGGAGCCGACTTATGAAAATCAATCTGCGCGGGCTCGTTATTTGATCTGGCCATCCCCATATCAAATTTACATTGCGATCAACGGTGAGAATCGGATCACCCAATATCGCAGCAATGTGATCCGAACGCCCGCCGTGCGGATGATTGCTGCCGACCAGGAGGATTCCCGATGCCGCTTACAGCGTTTGCCGTCGATGAAGGGCCTCACAGCATGGATGGATTGCTGCTCCATGCCTGGGAAGGGCCGCAGCGGGTGGAGGCATTCATCAGCAGGCGGGTCATGGATAACTGGGTCGATCCGAGAGAGCCCTATCGCGGGCGGAGAAGTCTGCTTCGCAGCCAATACGATGCGCTCGGCAAGTTCAATCTCGCGGCGATTGCCCGGATTGCCGGCGCCAAGTACCGACGCGGCGCGGCCTTCAACCGCCAGCATCCTTTCGTGGATATTCTCTTCTCCGACATCGCGGAAAGCCAGGAGGCGCTCGATACCAGCGAGCTCATGCGCGAACCGCCGCCGCCCTCCTTCCAACGGTTGCCGCGTTAGTAGGGGTCGTCTGCAACCTGTTCACTTTCCATCTGAGCGAGCTTAGACTCGGAATGAGATGAAGCGCGAGATTTTTGCCGTCGCCGACATTTACGTGCCGGTCAAACGCCGCGCCACGCTCGAGCAAAAGCGCGTCGACGAAATCGCCGCCAGCATGCTCGAGAACGGCCAGCAGACCCCGATCCTGGTACGGCCGGACGGCGCGCGCTTCGTGCTAATCGAGGGGCTGCACCGGCTGGAGGCCGCCAAGGCGCTCGGCGAGAAAACCATCGTCGGCTTTCGCGTCGACGCGCGCAAGCACTGACTGCGCGTTGCGTTCTTGCGGGGCCATCAGAACCCCTAAGGCTCTGTTGTACCCTGACATTCACCGCACTGGCGGCCGATGCCCGGACCCCTTACATAGAGGGTTCCCCCACGAAGGAGCATCGAATGGCCTCGCGCCAAATCAAAATGCCCGTAAAGGACGGTTCCGAGACTGAAGTCGAGGAGGCCCCGTCACAGCGCAAGCGGCCCGAGACCGGCCGCTATCTGCTCCAGGTAGACCGGCAAACCAAAGGCTCCTACAAGACATCGGAGGCCGCCCAAACGGCCGCGCTCGCCATCAAGACGGGTCACCCGATCGTTCAGGTATCCGTCTATGACAGCGTCGAGTACACGCACACGCTGGTTGAGGCGCCGGCGTCGAAGTGATGAAGCTCACTCTTGCCGCGTGAGCGAAGCGACATCGGCGTCACCGACCTACATCGCTTCGCTCGTCGCCGCGGCCAAGCCGGTATAGGCCCGCGCGAGCGCCTGCAGATCGAACTTCTTCATTTGCAACAGCGCTTTCATGACGCGTTCGGATTTTGCGCCGTCGGCATCCGTCAGCATCTGCGGCAGCGCGGACGGCACGACCTGCCAGGAGAGGCCGTATTTGTCCTTGAGCCAGCCGCACTGACCCTCCTGGCCGCCTTCCGATAGCTTGCTCCAGAAATAATCGATCTCGTCCTGCGTTTCGCAGGTCACCTGAAACGAAACCGCTTCGTTGAATTTGAAATGCGGACCGCCGTTCAGGGCGATGAAAGCTTGCCCCTCGATCTCAAATTCGACGGTCAAGACCGAGCCGGCTTCCTTGCCGTGAACTTCGCGTCCGACCTTTCCATAGCGGCTGATGCGCGTGATCCGGGAATTCTCGAATATCGAGGTATAAAATTCCGCTGCCTCCTCGGCCTGGGTGTCAAACCACAGGAACGGTGTGATCTTCTGCTGAATCTTCGGCATGATCGCTCTTTTCCTAAAGATCGCGGCGAATAACCAGTCGGTACCGGCTCCCCGGTATTAGCTTGCCGTCACGATCATCCAGCCGACGCCGAACTTGTCGGAGAGCATGCCGAAGCGCGGCGAAAAGAACGTTTTGCCGAGCGGCATCTGCACTTGCCCGCCGTCGGCCAACGCGATGAACGCTTTCTCGGCTTCAGCTTCGGAAGCGACCGAGATTGCCAGGGCGATGCCATGGAAGTTCGCCTTGCCGGTGCAGCGGCCGTCCGACATCAGCACCGCCGTGTCGCCGATGTGGATCCTGGAATGCATGACCTTGTCCGCGCTGCCGGGCGTGATCATGGATTGGTCGGGAGCGTCCTTGAAACGCATTAGCATGTCGACCTTGGCGCCGAGCGCCTTCTTGTAGAACTCCAAAGCTTCCTCACAGCGGCCGTCGAAGTTCAGATACGGTTCTACTTGCATGACAGTCCTTCCCCGTTTTGACCGAGCAAGCCCCGATACTTTGCGCGCCAGCCTGCGCGAACTGGGCGAGCCTTAGCGCAGCCGTTCGAGAATGCTGACGTAATTGGCGACCGCGGCACCGCCCATATTGAAAATGCCGCCGAGCTTCGCGTCCTTGATCTGCATGTCGCCGGCGGTGCCGGTGAGCTGCATCGAGGTAATCGCGTGCATCGACACGCCGGTGGCGCCGATCGGGTGGCCCTTGGCCTTGAGCCCGCCGGACGGATTGATCGGCAGCTTGCCGTCCTTGGCGACGACGCCTTCGGTAATGACGCGGGCGCCTTGCCCTTCCGGCGCCAGCCCCATGGCTTCGTATTCGATCAATTCGGCGATGGTGAAGCAGTCGTGCACCTCCGCGAAGGACAGATCGGGCAGCGCGATGCCGGCCTGCGCCAGCGCCCGCTTCCAGGCCACGGCGCAGCCCTCGAATTTGAGGATGTCGCGCCGCGACATCGGCAGGAAATCCTGCACGTGCTCGGCGGCGCGGAACACGATCGCCTTGTTGAGCTTCAGCGCGGTGTCGACGTCGGCGAGAATGACCGCGGCGGCGCCGTCGGAAACCGGCGAACAATCGCTGCGCTTGAGCGGCCCGGCCACGCGCGGGTTCTTGTCGCTCTCCTGGCGGCAGAATTCGTAGCCAAAATCCTTGCGGATCTGCGCGTAAGGATTGCCGACGCCGTTCTTGTGATTCTTGGCGGCAATGCGGGCGAGCGCATCCGACTGATCGCCCCAGCGCTGGAAATAAAGCGCGGCGATCTTGCCGAAAATTCCGGCAAAACCGCCGTCGATGTCGGCTTCCTCGCGGACATAGGACGCCTTGAGCAGATTGCGGCCGACTTCCGCGCCGGGGGTCGTCGTCATCTGCTCGACGCCGACGACGAGCACGATGCGCGCGGTGCCGGCCGCGATCGCTTTCAGTCCCTGATGCACGGCGGCGGAACCGGTCGCGCAGGCGTTCTCGACGCGCGTGGCGCGCTTGAAGCGCAGGTCGGGCGAGGCCTGCAGCACCAGCGAGGCGGTGAAGTCCTGCGCCGAGAAGCCGGCATTGAAGTGGCCGAGCACAATCTCGTCGACGTCCTTTGCCGCAATCCCGGCGTCGGCGAGTGCCTCGCTCGCGACCTTGACGATCAGACTCTCGACGGTCTCGCCGGCGAGCTTGCCGAAGGGCGTATGCGCCCATCCCACGATGCAGGCGGTCATGTGAACTCCGTTGCCGAATTTTGGTCGCTTTTGCTTGGCCTGTTGCTCGGCTAAGCCGTTGTGGCGAAGCCGCGCACCACGCGATGATAGCGCTATTCGGCTTTGCGTCGAGCGTTCCTTAGGCCTAGATAGTGCGCCATCTGCGCTTCGGGAACTTTTCGTGAACCCTTCGCGGCGCCTCTGTCGGTTTCTTGGGTGCCCCCGAGGCCGGCTCCCAAGGCCCGACCAACCGAACGGACCGTGACACGTGCATTATACGCAGTTTCTTCGGGCGCTGACGCTCGGCATCGCCCTCGGTTCCCTGTTTGCCTCCGCTTTGACCGCGACGCCGGCTCAGGCCGGCGCCTCCATTCTCGTCGAGGCCGATTCCGGCAAGGTGCTGCGCGCGGAAAATGCGAGCTATCCCTGGTACCCGGCTTCGGTGACCAAGCTGGTGACCATGTATGTCACGCTGCAAGCGGTGAAGCAGGGCCGCATCACACTGGACACTTTGTTCACGGTGTCGCGCAACGCGCTGGCGCAGGCTCCGACCAAGATGGGCTTCGGCGTCGGCACCCAGGTGACGGTCGACAACGCGCTGAAGATGATGATGGTGAAGTCGGCGAACGACATGGCGGTGCTGCTCGCCGAGGGCGTCGACGGATCGATCGAGAATTTCGCCGACGACATGACGCGAACGGCGCATCGCCTCGGCATGACGGAATCGAATTTCGTCAATCCCAACGGCTTGCCGGCCGACGGCCAGATCACCTCGGCGCGCGATCTCGCCATCCTGGCGCGCGCGCTGATCCACGATTTCCCCGAATATAATTACTATTGGCACATTCCGGCGATCAAATTCGGCCGGCGGGTGGTCCGCAACTACAACAAGCTGCTCGGGCGCTATCCCGGCGCCGACGGCATGAAGACCGGCTTCATCTGCGCCTCCGGCTTCAACCTTGTCGCCACCGCCACCCGCGGCAACAGGCAGCTGATCGCGGTGGTGCTCGGCGCGCCCTCCTCGGCGGCGCGCGCGGTGAAGGCGGCGGAGCTCCTGGAAAGCGGCTTTACGCAAAATCCGCTGTCGTGGCTGACGCCGGCGCTCGGACAGGTCGATAAACTGGCGGCGATTAACGCCGACCCGCCCAATCTGCACGACGAAGTGTGCGGACGGCATCGCAAGCGGCCGGCGGCGGAGGACGAGGAGGACGAGGTCGGCGGCGAGATTGGCGGCGTGGACACACCGTTCTCCGCGCTGCTGTCGAGCTTGAGGGCGCCGACCCCGAAGGGCGCCGCACTCCTGTCGGACTTCGGCGCGGTGACGCCGACCGTGGTTTATACCGGGCCGACCCGCACGTCGGCGCAACTGGCCAACCTCAGTGCCAGCGAGGCGGCTCCCCACCACAAGAAAAGAGGCTCGGCGAAGACCGCGGCGGCGAAGCCCGCCGACGAGAAAGAAACGGACAAGAAAACCGCGCACGAGAAAGGTGCGGAGGAAAAAGCCAAAGCCGAAAAGGACGCAACCGACAAGAAGGCCGGCGTTCATTCCTGGACGCCGACGTCACCCTCGGCGCTCGCAGCAAGCCCGCCTCCCGGCTTGGAGACGAAACGGGACGCTGGCTCGCCGAAGAAGCGGCACAAAACCAAGCCGCCAATCAAGCCGACCGCGGCGCAGTGAGATCGGTGCGCGCGGCGGCACTAGGGCGGGAGCGGGCACCGTCCACCACATCAGGAACAGACATCGCTCATGCGGTAACGATGCTCGGATATTCAGTACAGACGGAGCTTCTGAGGGGGTTTTTGTGCTAGTCTGGCTTATGGCGTAGGGGCGTCATGCCTCGCCTCACCAGTGCGCGAACAGTGGGGTGACATAGACCTCCATCGTCTTCCACTGCTTGTACTTTTCTGCCGGCAGCATGGTGAAGGGCTGACATCTTCCCAAAGCGTCGACGGCGCTGTCCATCAACGCCTGTTGTTTCGCTGATGGGGCCGGCACGAGCAAGCGCGGTGGAGACGCCACCGTGCCGTCCCGGTTGAAGGAAATGCGTATCTTTATGTTGATCTTGTCTCTGGGGTCGACCCACGCCGGCAGCCTCGAACACATGCCGACACGTTCCCGAAACTGCACGGTCCAGTCGTAACCAAGCACGTTGGTGTCGACCGGCGGCGCGGCAAAGCCCCCGCCGAGCGGTCCGCCGTTAGCCACGTATTGTGCGACCTCTTCGACTATGTTGGGCTGTTCTGGTCTCTGTTCCGTCGGCGGAGATGCAGCAGGTTGCCGCTCGGACGATTGGTCCTGCTTTTCTGGCTCTATCTTCTCGGCGCGTGCCAGCCCGGCCTGGGTCGCTTCCAGTGCCGGCGGACGCGGCGCTGGGGCCTCCTTGGCCTCCCGCTGCTGGGTCGGACTCTGTTGCGATTGTTGCTCCTGCTGTGGGCGCGGTTGCGGCGGCGGCGCTTGGGTGACCGGGCCTTTACCGTTCGCCGGGGACGGGGTCTCGGAACCAGACGAATGCAGGTTCGAGGGCATGCCCTCGAACCTGGGCATTTCGTCGGGCGTCACCAGCTCGACCACCATATACATCGCTTCGGGCGGCGGTGCGTGGAAGGCGCTCGCGCCGACAAGGAACCAGCCCACGGTCAGAGCCGCGAGATGGCCGATGACGGAAACGGCAAGCCCAGGGCGGATATATCGGTTCAATCCGATCATACGGGTTCAAGTCGATGTCGCCCCGGCAGACTGGCAGTATACAACATCCCCTGTGACTGGTACCCCGCATTTTGAGTAGCGTCGCCGCGCGCGGTTCAGACCCGACTCTGGGGTGCGAGCGCATATCTTATTGGCTGATCCCTCAAGTATTGCGTAGGATTAAACGTTGCCCCGCCCCGACTGGTCGCGACCGCTACCGCAGCCACTGGTAACGTTGCTCCGGACGAGACGGCTCCAATTTGTATGTCCGCTCCTCCCCTCCCCGAAAGCAGCCATTGCTTGCACCCTAATTTGTGAGATCGCGCGTTAGGTGTCTTCACCTCTCCCCGTTGGAGAGAGGTGAAGGACGGCGATCTCATTCGCCATGCGCAGCGGCGCGTCGGTGACCTCCTGCAGCGCTTCGAAGCTCAGCCCGCGCACCATCTCCCGCACGACAAAGCCCTCGGCGGTGACGTCGAGCACCGCAAGATTGCTGTAGACGCGCTTGACCGCGGCCGGCGCGGTGAGCGGGTAGGTGCAGCGGTGCATCAGCTTGCTCCGGCCGTGCTTGGTCGTGTGCTCCATCAGCACCCAGACTCGCTCGGCGCCGACGGCGAGATCCATGGCGCCGCCGACCGACGGCATGTGGTCGTTCTCGGACGTCGCCCAGTTGGCGAAATCGCCGTTCTCGGCGACCTGGAAGGCGCCGAGGACGCAGAGGTCGAGGTGGCCGCCGCGGATCAAGGCGAAACTGTCGGCGTGATGCATGTAGGAGCCGCCGGGGCGGAGCGTGACGTACTTTTTGCTGGCATTGATCAGCCAGGGATTGATCTTGTCCGCTTCCGGCGTCGGCCCCATGCCGAGGATGCCGTTCTCCGAATGGATGATGACTTCGCGTTCCGGCGGCACGTAGTTCGGCACCAGCACCGGAATGCCGATGCCGACATTGACGTACCAGCCTTCCGGAATGTCGTGCGCGGCGCGCGCGGCTATTTGCTCGCGGGTCCACGGCTTGCAGGCGGCCAAGAGGTTCACATCCGCTTTCACGTCAGCCTCCTCACCTTTAGCCTCCTCACGTCACCGTCGGTTCGCCGTAGGGCACGTGCACGACGCGATTGACGAAAATCCCGGCGGTGCCGACTTTCTCCGGATCGAGCGCGCCCAGCTCGACAATGTGCTGGGCCTGCGCGATGGTCAACTTCGCCGCCATCGCCATCACCGGATTGAAGTTCCGGGCGGACGACCGGTAGGTGAGGTTCCCCCAGCGGTCCGCCTCCCAGGCTTCGATCAGCGCGACATCGCCGAAGAACGCCTCTTCGAGCACACACTCGCGGCCGGAAAATTGGCGCACCTCCTTGCCTGCCGCGAGCTTGGTCCCCGCCGAGGTCGGCGTATAGAAGGCCGGAATGCCGGCGCCGGCGGCGCGCAGGCGCTCCGCCATCGTGCCCTGCGGCATGACTTCGAGCTCGATGCGGCCGGCGCGATAAAGCTCGGCGAACACCACCGGATCCGACGTGCGCGGGTATGAGCAGACGATCTTGCGCACCCGGCCGACTTCCATCAGCCGCGCCAGGCCGACGTGGCCGACGCCGGCATTGTTGGCGACCACTGTCAAATCCTTGGCGCCTTGCTCGATCAGGCCGTAGATCAGCGCGTTCGGCTGGCCGATGCTGCCGAAGCCGCCGATCAGCACCACGGAACCGTCGCGGATTCCCGCCAACGCCTCGGCCATTTCTTGCACGATCTTGTTGATCATCGCAGGGGCGTCCGTGGTCAGGCCGGCCGGAACATCGGCGCCGGCGGACCGTTCTCGGTTTCCTGGAACACCACGGCGACCGGCTGGCCGATGTAAAGTTTGTCAAAATCGCAATCGACGATGTTGGTCAGCATGGTCGGCCCTTCGGCGAGCGTCACATGGGCGATGGCGTAGGGCTCCCTGACGCGACGCATCACGCTGTAGGTGTAGATGGTGCCGCGACCGGATGCTTCGCGCCACGCGATCTTGTCGTCCGCACAGAACGGGCAAATGGCGCGCGGGTACCAATGCGCTTTGCCGCAGGCCGTGCAGACCGGGATCAGGAAGCTGTTTTGCCGCGCCGCGTCCCAGAAAGCTTTGGTCTCGGCGTTGACGACCGGCGACGTGATCTTGCGCGTCATCGCCTCACTCCCGTTCCATGATCAAGGTGGCGCCGGCGTGGCGCGTGGCAAGCTGAAAGCCGGTGCCCTGCGCTAGCGCCAGATCGCAATTTTTCACCTGCACCGCCGGATGCGCTTCGCCGCGCAGCTGCCGCACCGCCTCGATGACTTTGGTCATGCTGCCGCGATTGGCCGGGTGGTTGTTGCATAAGCCGCCGCCGTCGGTGTTGAACGGCAGTTTGCCGACGCCGGCGATCAGATTGCCGTCGGCGACGAACTTGCCGCCCGCGCCCTTGGCGCAGAAGCCGAGGTCTTCGAGCTGGATGATGACGGTGATGGTGAAGCTGTCGTAGATCGAGGCGTATTTGATGTCGGCAGGCGTCACGCCGGCTTCGGCGAAGGCGATCGGCCCGGCGCGGGCGGCGCCCGACGTGGTGAGATCGAAGCTGCCGCCAGTCAGGTGTTTGACCGCTTCGCCGGTGCCGATGATTTTCACCAGCGGCCGCTTGAGCTTTTTGGCGATCTCCGGCCGCACGATGACCAGCGCGCCGCCGCCGTCGCTGATGACGCAGCAATCGAGCCGGTGCAGCGGGTCGGCGATCATCGGCGAATTCACCACGTCCTCGACGGTCACGACCTCGGGCAGCATGGCGTGCGGATTGTATTGGGCGTGGTGCGAGGCGGCGACCTTGACCCAGGCGAGCTGCTCGCTGGTGGTGCCATATTCGTGCATGTGGCGCATCGCGCACATGGCGTAACCGTTGGCGGTGGTGATGGCGTACGGTGCCTCACAGGGGGCCTCCGGCTGGTCCGCGGGGCGCGCCCGCGGCGCGGTGCCGGTCGCCATGCCCTCGCTGCGCGGCCGCCCGGCGAGCGTGACCAGCGCGACATCGCATTTGCCGAGCGCGATCGCCTCGGCCGCATGCGCGGCCAACAGCGTGTAGGAGGCGCCGCCGACCTCCGTCGAGTCGACGTGGCGAAGCTTGAGATTCATGTACTCGGCCATCGAAGCGGGTCCGGGACCCGGCGCATCGCCCGAGCAGAAGTAACCGTCGACCTCTGCGCGCGTCAGGCCGGCGTCGGCCAGCGCGCCGAGCGCCACCTCGGCGTGGAGCTGCGCCACCGTCTTGTCCGGCGCGAGCCGGGTCGGGTGCTCGAAGACGCCGGCGATATAAGCCTTACCCTTGATGGTCATGCCGCAAATTCCCCTTGGGGGACGCACCATATCGGGGCCTCGCGTAACCTCCAACATCTACTCTGGCATGCGTGCGGCTATCCGGCGGCATGGTTCTTGCGCTACAACGAACCGAGGATCGCCACCATGAAACGCGCCCGCGAAGTCAAGACCGCCGGCCATTGGGACAACGCCAGCGCCGTCGATTCGATCACGCTCGACGCGGATGAGCGGCATCGCCGCCGTGTCGTCCTGACTGGCGAGCGCGGCACCAAGTTTCTGCTCGACCTGCCGCAGGCAACCGCCCTGCGCGATGGCGACGGTCTGGTGCTCGACGACGGCGCCATCGTGCGGATCGTCGGCCGGCCGGAGCCGCTGATCGAGATCGCGGCGGCGGATACCCATGAGCTGGCGCGGGTCGCCTGGCACATCGGCAATCGCCACATCGACGTGCAGATCGTCGGCGAGCGGCTGCGCATCCGCCGCGATCACGTCATCGAGGACATGCTGCGCGGCCTCGGCGCGCGGCTGACCCTGGTGCAAGCGCCGTTCGATCCGGAGCACGGGGCATACGACCACCACGGCCATGAGCATGGCGGCTATCACCATGACCACGATCATGGCGATGGCGCGTAAGAGCTCGCATCAGGGGCCGCGCGCATCACTTGACCTCTCCCCGAGGGGGAGAGGTCGACCGCGCGAAGCGCGGGCGGGTGAGGGGGTTCGAAACCAGATTGATGGCTCGGCCCCCCCTCACCCCAACCCTCTCCCCGCTGGGGAGAGGGGGCGCGCGTTGGCGCGACCGGAAGCAGAATCCGATTTCGATAGCGCCGCGCTCTTCCGGCTCATGGCCTGGTTGTCGCCGGCCTATCCGGTCGGCGCCTTTTCCTATTCGGGCGGCATCGAATGGGCAGTCGAGGCCGGCGACATCAAGGATGCCGAGACGTTGCGGCTTTGGCTCGCCGTGATGCTCGGCGAAGGCGGCGGTTTCTGCGACGCGGTGTTCTTCGTGCATGCCCACCGCGCCATTGCCGCCGCCGACGATGCGGCGTTGCGCGCCGTCGCCGAGCTTGCGGCCGCGTTCGTGCCGTCGAAGGAACGCTTCCTCGAGACCACCGCGCAGGGCCGCGCCTTCCTCGAAGCGACGGGTGCGGCGTGGCCGTGCCCGGCGCTCACGCGCTTTGCCGCCGTCTGGACGGGGCCGGTGGCACTGCCGGTCGCGGTCGGCGTCGCGTGCGCGGGACACGGCATCGCGTGCGAGACGGCGCTCAACGCCTTTCTCCATGCGCTGGTGGCCAACTGGATCTCCGCCGGCGTGCGGCTGATCCCGCTCGGTCAGACCGACGGCCAGCGCGTCCTCGCCGCGCTCGAAGGCGCGGTTGCGGCGGCGGCGGCGCGGGCGCTGGCGACGCCGCTCGAGGAGGTCGGCAGTTCAGCCCTTCGCGCCGATCTCGCCGGCATGCGGCACGAAAGCCAATACACGCGATTGTTCAGGAGCTGAGAAGCACGATGACGCACTCCCACGGCCCCCTGCGCGTCGGTGTCGGCGGCCCGGTCGGTTC
>Ga0187855_10001768_pt1 | contig 16818 bp, 17 predicted proteins | sample June2016WEW_8_10_2_FD_132969 | JGI IMG/M metagenome (GOLD analysis project Ga0187855, IMG submission 132969) | Peatland microbial communities from SPRUCE experiment site at the Marcell Experimental Forest, Minnesota, USA - June2016WEW_8_10 | ecosystem: Environmental > Terrestrial > Soil >...
ACAACGGGTACAACGGGTACAACCGGCACAACGGGTACAACCGGCACAACGGGTACAACCGGCACAACCAGCACTGCCGGTGCTTCCGGCAAAGTCCGCAAGGCGAGCGGTTTCGGCGCGTGATGCGCGCTGCCCATCGATTTCAAGCATGACGGATATCAGTTCCCAGACTTTGCACGTGGTCGCCAAAGAACTGGCGGCGACGCTTGGCGATGCACGCGTTGCCCTCGAAGCTTACGCCGAGCGGGTCGATCAGCGCGGGATGCTCGAAAAATGCGCGGACCAACTGCACCTGGCGCACGGCGTGCTGCGTCTTGTCGAAGTCTACGGCGCCGCGCTGCTCGCCGAGGAGATGGAGCACGTCACGCGCTACTTGCTCGATGCGAGTACCGACGCGAAGCGCAGGGACGATAAGCGGCAGACCGAAGGTCTCGATGCCTTGATGCGTTCGATGGTTCAGCTGCCCACCTATCTCGAACGCGTGCTCTCCGGCGGTCGCGATTTGGCGCTGGTGCTGTTGCCCTTGCTCAACGATCTGCGCTCGGTTCGCGGCAGTCCCTTGCTTTCGGAAGGCACGCTGCTGCTGCTCAATCTCAAGTCCGATCAGCCGCCGCAGCCGCAATCGGCCGAAGAATCGCCGATAGCCGTGGCGCAATGGGCGCGACGCCTGCGGCCGAGGTTTCAGGTCGGCCTGCTGGGTCTGATTCGCGGCGAACGCCCGGCGCAGAATCTCGAGATCCTCGCGAAAGTTGCCGAGAAGCTCGAACAGGTGGCGACCACCCAACCGGTATTTCAGTTCTGGTGGGTAACCGGAGCGGTACTCGAGGCGCTGCGCACGAACGGCTTGGAGGCCAGCGTGACGCTGAAGCGCCTGCTCGGTCAGGCCGATCGTCAGCTCAAGGCCTTGTATGAGGTCGGCGAGGCGAGATATTGCGAAAATCCGCCGATCGATTTGCTCAACAATTTGCTGTACTACGTCGCCCGTGCGTCGACGCCCGGCGGGCGCATCGGCGCGGTGAGGGCGTCGTTCAAGTTATCCGAGCTGCTTCCCGTCGACGAATCGATCGAGCACGAGCGCGAGAGCCTCTCGGCGCCGAGCGTCAAGTTGATGCGCACGGTCGCCGCCGCGATCAAAGAGGATCTCTCCAAGGTCAAGGATGTCCTCGACATTTTCGCGCGGCGCGGCGGCGGCCAGATTGCCGAGCTGATGCCTCAGCTCGATCTGCTGAAGAAAATAAGCGACACGCTGGGTGTGCTCGGCTTGGGAGAATTGCGCCAGCGCGTGCAGCAGGAAGTAACCGATTTGACGGCACTGCTCACCTCGGCGCAGCCGCCACCGCAGGATGCGCTGCTCAAAGTCGCGGGCGTATTGCTGTCCGTCGAAGACAGCCTCGATGACCAACTCGTACGCCTGATCCTGCCGACTTCCTCCGACCAAGTTCAGCTCCCCGCTACCGACGCCGGGGACGCCGATTTTCGCCTGGTCAGCGAGGCGGTGCTGCGCGAATGCATCGTCAACCTGGCGCGCATCAAAGAGGCGATTTCGACCGCCGTGCAAAAACCCGGGGATTTTTCGCCGCAGGGACTCGACAACGTGCCGCAGCTGCTGCGGGGAATTACCGCTGGTCTGTTGATGCTCGGCAAGGGCAGAGCGGTCGAGCTCATGGATGCCATCGGCGTGCATGTGCGCAAGTTGGTCGAACCGGGCGCCCCAATGCCCGACGCGCAGCGCCTGGAGCGCGTAGCCGATGCGATCGTCAGCATCGAATATTACATGGAGACGATACAAAACGGCCGCAACGATCCTTGGTACATGCTCGACAATGCCGATACTTGCATCGCCGCGCTCGATGCGGAACTCGTTACTCGATTGCCCTCTGTCGATTTGGCATCGACCGACCATGAGACCACGGTCAGCCTCGATTACCAGGCAACCGTCCAAATCGACTACGCAGCGTCGGCATCGCCGCCGGCCGTCCCGACACCGGCGCCGCCGCCCGACCCGCAGTTGCTGGAGCTGTTCATCGAGGAGGCCAAGGAGGAAATGGCGTCGGTTGGGGCGACCTTCCCCCTATGGGAACAGAATCCGATGGATTTGGACTCGCTCGTCAAAATGCGCCGCAGCTTCCATACCTTGAAGGGCAGCGGCCGCATGGTCGGCGCCCGTCTTATCGGCGAATTCGCGTGGTCCATCGAGAATCTCCTCAATCGGGTCATCGATAAGACGCTGTCGCGCACACCCGGGATGATGTCCGTGATGCGCGCCGCCGTCAGCGCATTGCCCCATCTGATCGAGCAGCTGGAGACGGGCCGGCCTTCCTCGACACCGATCGACGAAATCATGGCGCGCGCCTATGCCTACGCGGACGGACGCGAGGCTGAGCAGGCCTTCATGAATCTCGCGCCGGAGGATCGCGATCGCAGCACGACGACCTCGTTGCTCGTCCCCCCCGTGGCGCCGGCAACACCGGCGCCGGCAGCGCCGGCGTTCGCGCCTACCACTCCACCGGCGGCCCCGGTGGCGGTTGCGCCGCCATCGACGGCGCCTCTGACGGTGGTGCCGTCAGCCCAAGTGCCGACACCGCCGGTGGTTGCACCGACACCGCGGGTCGTTGTACCGACACCGCGGCCTGCGCCTGCAGCGTTGTTAGTGCCGCCAACAATAGCGGTGGCGCCTCCCGAGGCGGCAAAACCTGCGCCCGCTGCCATGGATCCGATGTTGCACGATATCTACAGCAAGGAGACCGCAAATCACCTCGCGGAGATTCGCGAGTACCTGCGCAGACGCAGCGGTCAATTGGGGCCGCATGACTTGCCGGAGAGCGTCTATCGGGCGGTTCATACGCTGAGCGGCAGCTCCAAAATGGCCGAGGCGCGGCATGGTATTCGCGTCACCGAGCCCTTGAATCACTATATGCGCAAGGTCTTCGACAGCGGCCTAGGCTTGACCGACGCCGGCTTGAGCCTGCTCTCCGACGCGGTTGCCGCAATCGAAAACGTCGTTTCCCATATCGACGAGTCCACCGTGTTCTTTGCCGAGCAACCGCAATTGCTCGAACGCATGCGAATTCTCGAGGCTGCGCTCGACGTCACGTTGGCGCGCCTGGCGGACCCGACTGCCGCGTCGTCGCTCCAGCCGAGCTTGGCCGCATCGCCGCCCGTCGAGGCCTTCGATCATGAGATCGCCAATATCTTCAGCGAAGAGGCGACCGAGCTGCTCGAGGGGGCGCAGGCTTCGCTGAACGCCTGGAACGGCGATCGCAACAATAAAGCGCCGGTGGCCGAGTTGCAGCGGCAATTGCACACGCTCAAGGGCGGCGCGCGCATGGCGGGAATTCCCGCGATGGGCAATCTGAGCCATGAACTCGAATCCCTGGTGCTGCAGATCGACACCGGTGCGGTGCCGGGCAGCAACATCGCCTATGCGACGCTGCAGACCACTCTCGATGAACTTGCGCGCATGCGCGATATCGTGAGTAACGGCTCTCTGCCGGCGCCGGCGCCGGCGCTGATCGCGCAGCTTCGCGCGCTCAGTGTCGGGGAAGCGCCGCCCGCGAATGCGACCCCGACAGCGACCGCGGCCGCAATCCCGGCTCCCGCCGCTCCGCCGTCAGCGGTGCCGGCCTCGGCAGCCAAGCCGGCGGCCGCGCTGCCGACCTTGAGCTTGGTGCCGCCCGTGCCTGCGGCCAGGGAGCCGCGCCAGGATAGCGGCTTGAGCTTGAGCGGCGAGTCCGGCATGTCGACTCTGGAGCTCTCCAGCGCCCCCGTATTGCCGGGTCGCGAGAATGTTCCGGTGGAGCGCGCCGAGATGGCACGCGTCGACGCGGAACTGCTCGATACCATGCTCAACAACGCGGGCGAGGTCAGTATTTTCCGCGCGCGTCTCGGGCAGCAGGTCAATTCGATCGACTTCAACTTGGCGGAGTTGGCGCGAACGGTGACGCGTTTGAAAGACCAATTGCGGGGTCTCGAGATGGAGACCGAAGCGCAGGTACTCAATCGTCACCGCGACGAGGAGGCGCAGCGCACCGACTTTGACCCCTTGGAACTCGACCGCTACTCGGCGCTGCAGCAGTTCTCGCGCGCTCTAGCCGAAACCTCGGGCGACGTGGGGAGCATTCAGGGCCTGCTCGAGACCTTGACGCGCGAGGCGCAGAATCTCCTTACCCAGCAGGCGCGGGTCATCACCGATCTGCAAAACAGTTTGATGCGAACGCGCATGGTGCCGTTCCAGCGCCACGTACAGCGGTTGACGCGCCTCGTGCGCCAATCGGCCAATGATACCGGCAAGCGCGCCGAACTCGTGGTTCAGGGCGCCTCCGCGGAGCTCGACCGGCAAGTGCTCGAGCGCATGGTTCCGCCCCTGGAGCACATGTTGCGCAATGCCGTCGTACACGGCATAGAGCCGCCCGAGCGCAGATCGGCTTGCGGCAAACCGGAAGTTGGGCGCATCTCGGTCAGTCTGGAGCGCGACGGTGCCGAGGTCGTGATCGTGGTCGCCGACGACGGCGCCGGTATCAACGTCAAATTGATCCGCGAAAAGGCCATCTCCCTCGGCCTTGCCGATCCGCAGGCCAAGCTCACCGACGAAGAGGCCATGCAGCTCATCCTGGAGCCCGGATTCAGCACGGCCGGCCGAGTTACGCAGGCGGCCGGCCGTGGCGTCGGCATGGACGTCGTCGCGACCGAGGTCAAAAAGCTGGGCGGCGGCCTTTTCATCGAGTCGACGCTCGGCGCCGGATCGCGGTTCACGATTCGCCTGCCGTTCACGCTCGCAATCAGCCAGGCATTGATCGTACGCGTCGCCGACGAGGTGTATGCGCTGCCCATGCCGACCGTCGAGGGAGTCGTGCGGCTGCCGAGAAATATCGTCGCCCGCCATCTGGGCAAGGACGCGCCTTTGTTCGAATATGGTGGACAAAAATACCGCTTTCAGCAGCTCGGATCCTTTGTCGGCATCGGCGCCACGCATCTGCCCGATACCGACGTCTCGATGTCGGTCGTCCTGATCCGGGCGGGCGAGCAATCCACCGCTTTGGTGACCGATGAATTGGTCGGCAGCCGCGAGATCGTCGTCAAGAATCTGGGTCCGCAAATATCGGCGATTCGCGGCATCGCCGGAGCCACGATCTTGGGCGACGGCCGCATCGTGGTAATTCTCGACATGGGCTCGCTCGTGCGCTCCGAATGGCGCGTGCGCGCAAGCGATGCGCCGCCGCTCGAGCAGCGCGACCGGCGCACGTTCGCGCTCGTCGTCGATGACTCGATTACGGTGCGCCGCGTCACCCAGCGCCTGCTCGAACGCAATGGCATGCGCGTGATGACGGCCAAAGACGGCGTCGAGGCCGTCTCTTTGCTGCAAGACCATCTCCCCGATATCATTTTGTTGGATATCGAGATGCCGCGCATGGACGGCTACGAGGTCGCATCGCACGTGCGCAACGATCCGCGGCTCAAGGACATCCCGATCGTCATGATCACATCGCGCGTCAGCGAGAAGCACCGCGCCCGGGCGATCGAACTCGGCGTGGACGAGTACCTCGGAAAGCCCTACCAAGAGAGCCAGCTGCTCGACGCAATCGAACCGCTGGTCAGTCGGCGCAGCGCCGTGGCGCGCTAGGGGATTCGAGCCGTGTCCGACTTGCGCGAAGAGCTCTACAGCTTGTTGGTGCCGCTCGTGGGGGAGCGCCTGTTGGTGCCGCGCGCCTGCGTGGCCGAGGTCATCGGCTACCAGACTCCCGCGGACATGACCAACGCGCCGCCCTGGTACGCCGGCCTGGTGACTTGGGGAGCCCACAGCATCCCGGTCATCGCCTTTGAGGGCGCGCTCGGGGCATCCCTGCCGAGCATCTCGGGCCGCACCCGCATCGTCGTGTTTCACGCGCCGAGCGGCAAAATACAGTGCGGCTATTTCGGCATGTTGACCCAGGGGTTTCCGCAGCTCGTGCGCGTCAACGCCGACGTCATACGGCCCGACCCGTCGCGCAGTTTTGCGGAGCGCTCGCCGGTGATTTGCCAGGTGCGCATGGTCAACGAGACGCCCTTGATTCCCGATCTGCAGCGGCTCGAAGAAATGATCGCCGAGGAGACCTCGGTCCTCGGCTAGGCGTACGCGATGGCGCTGCGATCGCCTAGCGCATGTCGCCGAATTGGGTTTGCAGCCACGTCAGTGCTGCGATGGCTGCGGTTTCGGTCCGCAAAATCCGCGGACCGAAGCGCACGCGCTTGAACCCTGCGAGGTGAAACGCTTCCAGCTCATCGGGCGCAAAACCGCCTTCCGGGCCGATTGCGATTTCCACGCTGCCGGCCACGTCCCGCGTTACGGTGTCGGCATCGGCGTCCGGTTCGAGCACGAGGCGAGTACCCCCGCCGGCCGCCGCTCCCAGATAGTCGATGAGCTGCCGAGGTTCCTCGACGGCCGGGACCCGATTGCGTCCGCATTGTTCGCAGGCGCTGACGACGACTGCGCGCCAGTGCGTCGCCTTTGCCTCGGATTGTCGTGCGTCGAGGCGAACGACGCTGCGCTGACTCAACGTGGGCACGATGCGCGCGACGCCGAGTTCGGTCGCCTTCTGCACGATGAAATCCATTCGATCGCCGCGCGGCACCGATTGAACGAGCGTTACCGCGAGCGCCGATTCTCTGTCGACGAAGGTTCCGGGTCCGACCGATGCCCTGACTCGCGCGCCGCGCACGCTCTCGATCTCAGCGCTGAACTCACGGCCGTCGCCATTGAACAAGATCAGTCCGTCGCCGACCCGCGCGCGCAGCACCTTGGCGACGTGGGCCGCTGTTTCAGGCGGAAGTTCGAGCGCCGCTCCCGCTTCGAGGCAGGTCTCTACATAGACGCGCGTCAGGCGCATGAGGCTGGGCCGGTGGTGAAAATGCCGTTCATATCGAACCGCATTGTCGCATATGCTAGCCGAAGGACCGCGCTGAACGAGGGTGCCTAGTTTGCCGCGAAAGAACTTGCAATTGCCGGAGCTCGAAGTGGACGCATCGAGCGGCTTGCTGCGCGGGGTGCGCTTCGTGGCCTCGCCGAATTTCGATGCGAGGCCGCCGGACTCCGGCGTAGACCTGGTCGTCGTGCATGGGATAAGCCTGCCGCCCGGCGTGTTCGGCGGCCCATGGATCGATCAACTGTTTACCAACGGATTACCGGCCGATGCGCACCCGTATTTTGCCGCCGTGAATGCGCTGCGAGTGTCATCGCACGTGCTCGTGAGACGCGACGGCGAGATCACGCAATACGTCAGGTTCACGGACCGCGCGTGGCACGCCGGAGTATCCAGTTACGAAGGAAGAGAGGCCTGCAACGATTTTTCGATCGGCGTCGAACTCGAGGGCGCCGATACGGTGCCTTACGAGGACGTGCAATACCAGGTGCTCGCTACCGTGGTCCGCGCACTGTGCGCAGCCTACCCCGGCTTGTCGCCGGATCGGCTCGTGGGACACAGCGATATCTCGCCCGGGCGCAAGACCGATCCCGGCGCCGCATTCGACTGGATACGTGCGCGCCGGCTCATTCGCACGGCTTGCGCAGGGCGGCCGCCGCCCGCCCGGGTTTAACGCCGACGCCAGAAAATCTCGCTGCCGTTTTCGTGGCGTGCAAGCACGCGCGCCACCACGAACAGCAGATCGGAGAGTCTATTCATGTAGGTCAATGCGTCGGGGGAAACGGTTTCCTCGCGCGCCAAGGACCAACACAGCCGCTCCGCGCGCCGGCAAACGGTGCGCGCCAAGTGGCAGGCCGCTGCCGCCGGCCCACCGCCCGGCAGAATGAACTCCGCGAGCGGCGGAAGAGTGTCGTTGAAGGCGTCCAATACCGCCTCCAAGCGCTGCGTGTAGGCCGCGGTCACGAGCCGATTTCCAGGGATGCATAACTCACCGCCCAAATCGAACAAGTCGTGCTGCACGTCGGTGAGACAAGTGCGTACTGGCTCCGGCAGTCCCGGTACCGCGAGGACCACTCCGATCGTGCTGTTCAGTTCGTCGATTGTTCCGTACGTCTCGACGCGCAGGCTGTCCTTTGGAACCCTGGATCCGTCGCCCAAGCCGGTGCTTCCCTCGTCGCCCGTGCGCGTGTAGATTTTGCTCAAGCGATTGCCCATGATCGATTCACTCGTGTCGGGGGATGCGACGGTAGGCGTCCGGCAATGTCTCTGTCAAGGCATGCGGAAGAAAGAACCCAAGGAGTCCATCGCGTGAGCCCATCGGCCGAATTACAGGCAGCGCTCGATGCCGCCGAGCAGGCTGCGGCAATCGCGCGGTCGCTGTATCAACACAATATCGAAGTTCGCATCAAGGCCGACAAGACCCCCGTGACGGAGGCCGATGTGCGCTGCGAGATCGCGATACGTGAAATCCTGGAGGCGCGGTTTCCGAGCTACGGCTTTTATGGCGAGGAGACCGGTGTGCGCGGCGCGGATGCGGAGAGCCTTTGGTTGGTCGATCCTATCGACGGCACGAAGGCATTCGTGCGCGAGTACTCGATGTTTTCGACGCAGATCGCTCTAATGCGGCGCGGTGAACTCGTGCTCGGCGTGTCGAGCGCGCCGGTCTACGGGGAACTCGCCTGCGCCGAGCGGGGGTTCGGCGCGTTTCTCAACGGTGAACGAATAGCCGTCAGCGGGATCGATCGCATCGAGTCTGCGGCAATGTCCTCGGGCAACATCAAGAGTTTGGCTCTGGGCGGCCAATGGTCGCGCTACGGCGCGCTGGTCGCGCGGGTAGGGCGCATTCGCGGATACGGTGATTTCTTGCACTATCACTTGCTGGCGGCCGGAAAAATCGACGTCGTCATCGAGAGCGATGTGAACATTCTCGATATCGCCGCGCTCGCCGCGATCGTGACCGAAGCCGGCGGCAAGTTCACGGAATTGACGGGCGCACCAATCACTCTGCAATCGACTTCGGTGCTCGCGAGCAACGGCCTTCTGCACGCACCCGTACTCGCTGCGCTCATCGCATGAGCGCGGGCCAGCGTATTTCGAGCGCGGTCGCCTCTCCGATCACGACTTCGTCCAAATCGGTGGCTTGTTCCCACCGATCGGCAGCGAGCATGCGCCTGCCCGCCATCAATTCCGCGTGGCGCTGCGGATACAATGGGACTTGCCGCGGGTCGCCGTAACCGTCGGGAAAGCGCGGTGAATCGTCGGCGGCGTTGTACTTGTCGGTGGCACCCAGCGTGTGCAGCATCTCGTGTGCGATGACGACATCGTTCGCGCCATTCATCCAATCTGCGGCGAACGCATAGACCACGCCGATCTGGCCTTTGCTGAGCCCCAAGGAATGCGGCACGGTGGGAGTGAGCTTGGGATCGTGATACAGCACGAATAGGCGGATGTCCTCGGGCTCACGGGATTGGCCGCTGACGTGCCAGGCCCAATAGCGCAGCCGCAGACTCCACCAGATCGTGCGCAGCACTCCGTCGTCGTCGGCGCGCTGCGGCGGCATTTCCAGCAGTTCCGCTCGGAGCCTGGTTTTCACCGGCAGAGCGAGCGCCAAATGATAGCGTGCCGCCTCACGTGCGAAGAATCGATCGATCGGTTGGAAGTGCTCGGCATTGAGTCCGGCCACGTAGCCCTTAGTGACCGGACTCGCGTCGGCGGCGATCGGATAGACCGCGACGAACAGCGGTTCGCGCCAGCGGGTAGTGCGGTAGCGATCTTCACAGGTACTGACCGCCACGATCAATAAGGCGAGCAGCAAAATCAGAATGCGCAGCGTCTTGAAACGGCCGCCGCGCGGCGCAGGTGGCGCTTTAGTCTGCGTAATCTTCAATCCGCGGCATCAACGCGCAGTTCGGCGAGTTCCCCATCATGCGCCGTATACGACACGGCCATGGACTTGCAGCAGACGGGGCAGTCCTCGATGTATGACTGCTCTGGCACCGACAGGTCGAGCGTCAAATTGATCGTCTCCCAACAATGCGGGCAGCTTGCCTCATGTCCTTGAACCCAGTTCATCGCAATAGGATTCCTCGAGCCGGCACGATCCTCAAGGCTGCAGGCGGGTCGCCGTCCAGATGATTGGACCCGGCGGCGCGTCGAGCCGCCGGGTCCAACGCGCCCGGTCGTGTATCCGGAATTCGCCCTCGACCCACAGCTCTACCGCTTCGGCGCGCAGCCGAAACCCGCCCCAATGCGCCGGCCTCGGCACCTGCACGGAAACCCCATCCGGTTCCGGTGTACCGGGACCGCCATAGGGGATACCGAAGCGCCGCGCGGCTTCCGCCACCGCGCCGACGAGCGCCGCGCGCGACTCGATGGGTTGGCTTTGCGCGCTGGCCCACGCGCCCAGGCGACTTTGCCACGGTCTCGATTGAAAATAGGCGTCGTTTTCCGCATCCGAAAGCCTCTCGACCTGCCCTTCGGCACGGACTTGGCGGTGGCGGTGATCCCAATGAAACACGACCGCGGCGCGCCGATTGGTTTGCAGCTCGCGCCCCTTGTGGGACTGGTAATTCGTATAAAAGACGATGCTGCCGGATTTGGCGTCGATTTCTTTGCACAGCACGACGCGCGCCGAAGGCTGGCCGCGGGCATCGACCGTGGCCAACACCATTGCGTTAGGGTTTGGCTGCGCGGCATCGACGCCCGCCCGCGCCAGCCAGGCTTCGGCTACCGCCAAAGGGTCGGCGGGCAGCGGGTCGGGCAAGGATTCGGTCCAAAGCGTCTGAGTCGATGCGTTCATGTCGGGATTTTATCTTGCGGTTGCCGCGCGCGGCCAGTAAAAGGAGAGCCGGCGGCAACTGGAGAGTTTTCCCGAGATGAATTTGGACGAATTGCGAACCGCAATCACCGAGTTGGACGGCGAATTGATCGAATTGGTAGCCCGCCGGCAGGCCTTGAGCGAGCAGGTTGCCGCGGTCAAACGCGCAACCGGTCGACCCACGCGCGATTTTGGACGCGAACGCGAGGTGATTCTGCGCGCGCGTACCGCCGCCCAGGGCCGCGGCGTGTCTCCTGCGCTGGCCGAATCGATTCTGCGCCAGCTGATCCACTCCTCGCTCGCTACCCAGGAACAAGCGGGCGTTGCCGCACAAGCGCATGGCAGCGGTAAGCGCGCGCTCGTCATCGGCGGCCGCGGCAAAATGGGGCGCTGGTTTGCCGACTTCCTCGCGTCGCAGGGCTTTCGCGTCGGCATCGCCGATCCGGCCGGGACCTTGCCGGGATTCGAGTACGTCGCGGATTGGCAGAACGATAGGCTCGATCACGACCTGATCGTATTGGCGACGCCGTTGGGCGCAACTGCCGAGCTGCTGATGTCGCTGGCGCGCCGCGCGCCGCGCGGCTTGATCTTCGATTTAGGCTCGCTCAAGACGCCGCTGCGAGCGGGCCTCGCCGCGTTGGTGGCGGCCGGTTGCCGCGTGACCTCCTTGCACCCCATGTTCGGGCCCGATACGGAATTGCTGTCCGGCAGACATGTGATTTTCATCGATTTGGGCAACAGCGATGCCTTGAGCGAGGCGCAAGCGCTGTTCGCGCCGACGATGGCCGAGCGCGTCGTCATGGACTTAGACGAGCACGACCGATTGATTGCCTATGTGCTGGGGCTGTCGCACGCATTTAATATCGCCTTCTTTACGGCGCTTGCCGAGAGCGGCGAGGCCGCGCCGCGCCTGGCGCGGCTTTAGAGCACGACTTTCGATGCCCAGCTGGAAGTCGCGAGCCGGGTTGCCGCGGAGAGTCCCGAGTTGTATTTCGAAATTCAGCATCTCAACGAGTACGGCGGAGAGTCCTTGCGCGCGTTGCTGCAGGCGGTCGAACGACTGGTGTCGGTCGTCGCGACGGGCGATGCCGCGGCGTTCAAGGCGCTCATGAACCGCGGTCGCGCGTATCTCGACGTGCGCGCTGCCGCTCGTGCGGGCTAATGGCGATGTCTCTCGAGGAACCGATCCGAGATATCGAGGAGCTGAAAAAGCGCCTCGCGGAATTGATGGCCGAGGCGGCGAATAACGAGACGATCTTGAAGCGCATGCAGGCGCGCGAATTGCTGCTGCTGCGGGCCGAAAAATTGTCGCAATTGCTGCGCGTCATGGTGGACGGTTTGCGCGAGTCTTACGGGCTCGATGCCGTCAGTGTCGTTCTGCTCGACCCGCAGCACGAGATACGGCATTTGTTGATTGCCGGCGGCGAGCGGCCGGACGAGTTCTCGCAGGTTTTGTTCGTCGATTCCTTGGTCGGTCTCGCACCGCAGCTCGTGTCCTTGCACAAGCCCTGGCTCGGACCCTTCGTGGGTGCGGATCATCACCTGCTGTTTACGGGTATTCGAGACCTCAAGAGCATCGCGCTGGTGCCGCTGCCGCGCATGGATCGGTCGATAGGGGCGCTGTGCTTGGGTAGCCGCGATTTGACGCGATTTACGCGGCATCACGGCACGGATTTTCTGGCGCATTTGGGCGCGATCGCCGCTGTATGCCTCGAGAACGCCGTCAATAGAGATCGCCTGCTGCGGGCCGGAATCACGGATTTCCTGACCGGATGGCACAACCGGCGCTATTTGCAACAGCGCCTCCGGGAGGAGCTGTCGCGCGCGCAGAGGCACGGGGGCGCCGTCGCCTGCTTGATGATCGATATCGATCGCTTCAAGGGCATCAACGATGGCTACGGCCATCTTGCGGGCGATAACGCGCTCAAAGAAGTCGCGCAGCGCGTCGAGGCTCAGATTCGCAGCATGGACACGGCGGCCCGTTTTGGTGGGGACGAGTTGGCGATCATATTGCCCGAGGCGCATGCCGCCGAGGCAGCGACCCTCGGCGAACGCATTCGCGCGGCAATCGCCGGAGAGCCGATCATGTTGACGGCCGAGATCACGCGTACCCTGACCGTCTCGATCGGCGTCGCCGAGGTCGCGCCGGGACGGCATGAAACCGATTTGAAAGGCGTCGGCGATCGGTTACTCGCCGATGCCGACGCCGCCTTGTATCGAGCCAAGGCGCTCGGCCGCAATCGCGTTCAGGTTGGCGCGGGGTAGCCACAAGCCGCCCTCGATGTGGAACAATCCCCAGGCTATGCCCACTGCGCCCGCCGTAGACTATATCGACAAGGACGGCTTCCGCGCCAACGTCGGCATCGTGTTGTCGCAGGCCTCGGGAACGGTTTTCCTGGGGGGCCGCGTCGGCGGCCGCGGTTGGCAGTTTCCGCAAGGAGGTGTGAACCGCGGTGAACGGGTGGAGCATGCCTTATTCCGGGAGCTCCACGAAGAAATCGGCTTGGAACCCCAGGATGTCGAAGTTTTGGGCTCGACGCGCGGCTGGCTGCGTTACCGTCTGCCGCGCCAATATGTGCGAGACCGATGCATCGGGCAGAAGCAGCGCTGGTATTTACTTAAATTGACGGCCGATGAATCGAAGCTGCGGTTCGACGCCACGGGGCAGCCCGAGTTCGATCGCTTCCGCTGGGTCGGTTACTGGACGCCGGTGCGCGAGGTTGTCTACTTCAAGCGGCGCGTCTACGTGCGAGCCCTGCATGAACTCGGCAAAATATTGTTTCCCGACGGGCTGCCTCCCTACCCCGACTGGTGGTCGGAGCTGAAGCTGACCCGCTAGTACTGGCGGTCCGGTTGCAAGGGGCTTTCTAAAACGGCTTTGCGACTGCCAATAGGACGATGCCGATCAACAGCAGCGACGGCGCCTCGTTGAAGACGCGATACCACTTCGAACTGTGCAAATTGTGCCCCGCGGCGAACCGCCGCACGAGCAAGTAGCAATAGCCGTGATAGGCGATCAGCAGCGCAACGAGAAACAATTTGGCGCGCAGCCAAGCCATCGCCAAATAGTCGGGATACGCGACGATCATCCATAGGCCGAGTGCGACGGTGGCGACGGCCCCGATGGTCATGATCGCGAACAGGCGCCGCTCCATGATTTGGAAGCGCTGCACACTCACCGCGTCGGTGGCATCGGCGTGATAGACGAACAAACGCGGCAGATAGAACAAACCCGCGAACCACGTGACCATTGCGGCCACATGGAAGGCTTTTAGCCAGAGCATCGATCGATTCCTTGCCGGTTTGAGACGCAGCGCCCGTTGATATTCCCCGACAATGATAGCGTGAAGGATGATTTGTCGCCGAATGGCGCCAATGCGGGCCCCGATCGGCCTTAAGAAGCCACAGCTTGTGCGGCCGTGACGGGGGTTTGATCAAGAGGCTGACGCAAGGCCTGCGGCTTCGTGTAATGTCTCGTACCCTCGCGGGTGTTGGGGGCAGGAATCAACGGCTATGGCGGTTTCGTTCGGCAAACTGGTTGTCCGATCCTATGCGCCGAAGCGCCGCGCGGTTTTGCTGGCCGCGCTCGTGCTTTTAGGATTAGCGAGCCTCTACGGCGCGTTCGAGCTGGGACGCTACGACGCCGGTTATCGAGTCATCGATTCCGTTCGCGGGGCGTTATCGACGAGTGCGCGCCTGCGCAGCCTCGAGGCCGAGAACGCGCAGCAGCGTACCGAGCTCGAGGCGGCCGAAGTGGCGCGCCGCGTCGATCGAGAGGGCTACAAGCAAGTCGAGCAGAATCTCGGCGACATGCAGAGTCAAATCGCGCGGCTCAATCAGGACTTGTCGTTCTACCGCGGCCTGGTGCAGCCCGAGTCCGTCGTCAGCGTCAAAGTACAGCAGATGCAAATCGTGCCCGAAGCGGCTGCTGGCGCGTTTCGGATCAAGTTCGTGCTGATGCAGACCGGCAAACCCGGCGGTTCGGTTGCCGGTAATTTCGCGATAACGATCGACGGATTGAAGGACGGCAAGCCGCTCAGTTTGGATCTTGCGCAACTCTCGCCAGGCGCCCGCGCGAGCCTGGCATACTCGTTCAAGTATTTTCAGGATTACGATGAAGTCGTGCAATTGCCGGCCGGATTCGAGCCGACCCGCGTCGGGGTCGAAATCCATACCGGCAAGAATGGGAACCATGGCTTCCGGCAGGCTTTCGTCTGGAAAGCGCAGGGGATGTCGGTCGAGGCCGAGGCGACCAATGACGTTAAGACCAAAGGTGTTCTAGATGTTCAAGCGGAAACAGAATAACTCTGCAAAAATTCAGACGCTCATAGGGGCCAAGACGCGCATCGACGGGGACGTCGAATTTTCGGGCGGCTTGCATCTCGACGGGCATATCAACGGTAACGTCAGAGCGGGCGAGGGTCCCGGAGCAATCCTTTCGGTCAGCGAGCAAGGCTGCATCGAGGGCTCCGTGGTCGTTCCGAGCATCGTTCTGAACGGCATCGTCAAAGGCGATATCGAGGCGGCCGAACGGGTCGAGCTGGGCCCCAAGGCGCGCGTGCTCGGGAATGTCTACTACACGATCATCGAAACTGCGATTGGCGCCCAAATCAACGGAAAATTGCTGCACAAAGCCAATTCGGGCCCCCCTGGGGGCGAACCCGCGCCTACCGAGGACCCCGCTCTTTGATTGGGCAGGCGCGGCCGAGTACACTAGACAAATGAACGCCACACCCGAATCCATCGTCAATTTCGAGGCTGAGCCCGAGCCCGGTACGCCACCCGACGTACTGGTATTCACGGATGCGGCTGCCGGTAAAGTCGGCGAATTGATACGCGAGGAAGCTAACCCGAATTTGAAGCTCAGGGTGTTCGTTTCTGGCGGCGGCTGTTCGGGCTTTCAATACGGATTCACTTTCGACGAGAAAATCGAGGAAGGCGATTTTTGCGTCGAGAATCAGGGTGTGCAATTGCTGATCGATCCGATGAGTGCGCAATACCTGATGGGCGCGGAGATCGACTACAAGGAAGATCTGCAGGGCGCCCAGTTCGTCATTCGCAATCCAAACGCCAAGACCACCTGCGGCTGCGGGTCCTCTTTCTCCGCCTAAAAATGTTGGGACTGTAGATGAGCGGCGGTCGTGTCGTGCCCGACGTGCTCGCCGCCGTCGATCTTGGGTCCAATAGTTTTCACATGGTCGTCGCGCGCCACCAGCATGGCCAATTGGTCATCTTGGACCGGCTGCGCGAAATGGTCCGTTTGGGCGCGGGTTTGAGCGTCAACGGACGGCTCGACGACGAGGCCACCGCGCGCGCGCTGCGTTGCCTGGAGCGCTTCGGACAACGCTTGCGCGCGATGCAGGCCGACAGCGTGCGAGTCGTCGGCACCAATGCGCTGCGCCGCGCGAAGCGCAAGCGCTGGTTTTTGGAGCGCGCCCGGGCCGCATTGGGGCACCCCATCGAGATCATCTCCGGCCTCGAAGAGGCGCGCCTGATCTATTCGGGTGTGGTGCACACCAGTCCGATGAATCCGGACAAGCGGCTGGTCATCGATATCGGCGGCGGCTCGACGGAACTGGTGATCGGCGAAGGTTTCAATCCGCTGCTGCTCGAGAGCTTGTCGGTCGGCTGCGTCGGACTGAACGCCTTCGACGATGGGCGCATCTCGGAGAAGCGCTTCGAGCGGGCGCGCACGGCGGTGCGCCTCGAACTCGAACCCGTACAAGAAGCGTATCGGAAGATGGGCTGGCTGCAGGCCTTCGGCAGCTCCGGCACCGTGAGGGTGATCGCCGACGTCATGCGCCGCTTGAACCCGGAAAATCCGCGTATCACCTTGGAGAATCTCAATAAATTGGTCGAAAGGGTCGTGGCTGCCGGCAATGTCGATGAACTCGATCTGCCGGAGGTCGATGCGGAGCGCGCACCGGTGTTTCCGAGCGGCCTCGCGATCCTCATCGAGATCGTCGAGAGCCTGAACATCGATCGGGTCCGAGTGGCGGAAGGCGCGATGCGCGAGGGGCTGCTCTACGACCTCATGGGCCGATTTACCGACGAGGACGCGCGCGTGCGCACCGTGCGGGCAATGGAGATGCGCTATCACGTCGA
>Ga0187855_10001771_pt1 | contig 16796 bp, 11 predicted proteins | sample June2016WEW_8_10_2_FD_132969 | JGI IMG/M metagenome (GOLD analysis project Ga0187855, IMG submission 132969) | Peatland microbial communities from SPRUCE experiment site at the Marcell Experimental Forest, Minnesota, USA - June2016WEW_8_10 | ecosystem: Environmental > Terrestrial > Soil >...
AACGGTCAAGCAGCTAAAGACGAGGTGTCAGCAGTGTGGCGGGGGCTGGATGCCGGAAAATATTTCTGGCGTTCCGGCAGGGAAAAGTGTTTTTTACTTGACATCCCCTTTAATAGGACTTCTTGGCTGGCGCGAACCTGGACAACGGCGACCCGGAGATCCTGCTCAACTCGATCTCGCGCTACTACCGGTTCTTGCCTGGCGAACAAAAGCAAAGATTTCTGGCGCACGCGAGCCAGAAGGCCTCATGATCCCAATCCAGCCAAAACGTTTCGTTGTACGGCTCGACCCAGATTCGTACTCCCAGCTTTGTCTAGAAGTCTTGCGTCGGGATCGATGGCAGTGCCAGTGCTGCGGCAGTCTTGAAAACCTCCAAATTCATCACAGACAGTTTCGCAGCCGATCCGGCGCCGACTCCGAAGACAACCTGATCACGTTGTGTGCCAAGTGTCACCGCTCACTTCATGGAGGTTAGCCCCACGCCTCCCGCAACTCACTATGCATAGGCGCTGCGGCGTGCAGGCTGGCGAGTGGGGAAGGGTCACGTGCGATACGAAGCCCGCGAGATGACAGCAAGCACTATGCCTTGGCGAGTTGTTCCGCAACCTCTGGAAGTCCGGCAGCATGCCACGCGTCGAAGCCTCCCGCCACGTTGATCACGTTGCAATAGCCCGCGCGCTCGAGCAGACTGCAGCCAATCATGCTGCGATATCCGCTCTTGCAGTGAACGGCAACCGGACGCTCTCGATCGATTTTGGGCAGTCCTTGCGGAAAGGTATCGAGCGCCCGACATTGCACTTGCTGAATATGTCCAGCTTGCCATTCACCTTCGCGGCGCACGTCGAGGACTTCGATCGCGCGCAAGCTTCCGTCGCGCAGTTTCTGGTTCAGTTCCTGAGGGGAAATCTGCGCCGTCTTCAGTACGGGCAGGCCAGCCTTTTGCCAAGCCACCAAGCCACCGGTCAGATAACCACGCAAATCTTCGATGCCGACACGCGCCAGCCGCAGCTGAGCTTCCTCTATCTGCGCTTCCCTGTCGCCGATCAGAACCGGCTGTGAGTGGATGCCCAGAATCCCGCCTGCCCACGATGCGAATTGTCCTGAGAGCGCAATGTTGATCGACCCCGGCACGTGTCCTGCCGCAAACTCGTCACCCGGACGAACGTCGAGGACGTTGACATCGACATTCTGCTGCAACAGGGCCTGCAATTCGGCCGGAGAAAGTGCCGTAAGCGGCGGCAGGTCCGCCAACGCCGCCGCCCCCGAACGATTGATCTCGGCATCCTCAAGAAAATAGTCGGGACGAGCCGGAAGGTTGGTGGTCAACTGCGCGATGAATTCTTCCCGGCTCGCAATATGCAGCGCATAGTTTGTAAGGCGCTCCGCCCCAATCGTGGACGAGCGTTCTGCCCTCATGGCTCGTCCGCAGAGCGAGCCCGCACCGTGCGCCGGATACACCATCACCGCATCCGGAAGCGCCAGCAATTTCTGGTGAAGACTGTCGTAGAGCAACCCAGCAAGTTGCTGCGGCGTGTGTGTGCGCGAAAGATCCGGGCGTCCGACATCGCCAATAAACAGCGTATCGCCGGTCAGCACTACGCAGGGTTGCGCTGATTTGCCTTCGGACGATTTACTTTCAGGCGATTTGTTTTCATCAGTGACCACCAGGCAGACGCTCTCGGGCGTATGGCCAGGCGTCTCCAACGCGCGAATCCGCACCGCTCCCATCCTGACTTCAAAACCGTCGGTCAGCGGCACATGCTGGAATTCGGCCCTGGCTTGCGCTCCGATGTAAATCCTGGCGCCCGTGCGTGCCGCGAGTTCTTTGTGTCCCGAAACAAAGTCGGCATGCAGATGAGTTTCGAATATATGGCGGATTTTGAGATTCTGCTCGTCGGCCGCTTTCAGATAAATGTCCACATCGCGTTGCGGATCCACCACCGCGGCTTCGGCCTCCGATCCGATCATGTACGAAGCATGAGCCAGGCACGTGAGATAAAACTGTTCAAAATACATATCGCGTCTCCGGACGGGATGCAGCTTTCCCGCGATTTTCAGATATCGCTTTGCAGATTATCACTGTCGCTCGCCGGGGTCGATATCGCAGCTGCATTCAAGGCTACAAGTCAGTATGGAGGGCAGAAGTTTTTGCACGAAGTGCCCGCAACTGGGAAAAAAGTATCCTGGGAGTGTTTTCCAACCTATTGACCGGCCTATGGTTAAACGGTGCACCGTGTGCGTACTCCTTTTGTAACTTGGACTTGCACCCGATCACGGCCTACAGTCAATGGAGCCGCGCTTTTTGAGTTTTCGGTCCCCGGCGTGCATCGAAGTATTTGAAGGTTCCGAGATTCACTGGGCTCCGAACTTGGATTTACTAACCAGGCGAAGGAATGACGAAGCGCATCCAATTCGGATTGGCACCAGGCGGATCGGCACTCATCGTGGTATTCGCGATCGCCGCAGTTCTCATTATGCCCGTATCGGGATGCGCCCAAAGCAGTCCCTACGTCATCGCCGCTTCCAGCACCGCCACGGCGCCGCCCGCCACCACCAGCGACGCAGCGGACGAACCTATCCTCACCATCAAGAAACGCGTCGATGAAGTCAACGTGCTGTTCATCGCGACCGATCGCCACGGCAAGTTCGTCCGCAATTTGAGCCAGAACGATTTCTCTATTTTCGACGACCACAAGCCCGTGCAGTCCATCCTCAACTTCCGCCGCGAGACCGATTTGCCCATCGAATTGGGCCTGCTCATGGACGTGAGCGGCTCCGTGCAGGGCCGCTTTGGATTTGAGAAGGAAGCATCCACCGGATTTCTGCAGCACATCATCCGTCCCGGCTACGACCGAGCGTTCGTCGTAGGCTTCAATAAAGAGAGCCGCATCACCCAGGATTTTACCGACCAAGTACCGCTACTAGCCGCCGGAGTTCAGCGCCTGAAGAATGGCGGCGGCACCGCGCTCTATGACGCAATTTACAAGGCGTGCAAGGAAAAGCTGCTGCGCGAACAGTCCGATCGTCCCATTCGCAAAGCCATCGTCATCCTCAGCGACGGCGAGGACAATCAGAGCGAACATACGGCCGCCCAAGCCATTGAAATGGCGCAGCGCGCCGAAGTTATCATTTATGCCATCTCTACCGACGACAGCGGCCTGATTCTGCGCGGCGACAAAGTTCTCGAGGAGCTCGCTTCCGCCACTGGCGGCCGCGCTTTCTTCCCCTACAAGATGAAAGACATCACGCGCTCGTTCGCCGCCATTGAAGACGAACTGCGCAGCCAGTACGCCGTTTCCTACAAGCCATCCGACTTCGACGCCGACGGACGTTACCACTCAATCGAGATCACTGCCCTGAAAAAAGATCTGCAAGTACGCGCCCGCCGCGGATACTTCGCTCCCAAGCAATAAGCTAAAGTCAAGGTTGCAAAGTTTCAGGGTTGCTCCGAGTCTTTTGCAACCTTGAAACTCTGAAACCTTGCTTCTTTGAAACTTTACTGCTAACGTCCCTTTAAATCCGTGTCGAGGAGACTGTAGATGGTCTTAGCGTTCCTAGCTGTTGTAGTTCTCTCGGGCGTCTTCCTGATCGGGATGTACAACAGCCTGGTGCAGTTGCGCGTGCGCTCGGAATCGGCGTGGTCCGACATCGATGTTCAGCTCAAACGCCGCCACGACCTGATTCCAAATCTGGTTGAAACCGTGAAGGGCTACGCCACCCACGAAAAGGATACCTTCGAGAACATCGCCAAATTCCGCTCCATGGCCATGCAGGCCACCGGCCCAGTCGACAAGGCTGCCGCCGAGAATCAGTTGACCGGAGCGCTCAAAAGCCTGTTTGCGGTGGCCGAAAATTATCCCCAGCTCCAGGCCTCGCAGGAATTCACGCAGCTGCAAAATTCTCTCAGCCAGATCGAGGACGCAATTCAAAACGCCCGCCGCTACTACAACGCCGTGGTACGCGACCTGAACACCAAGATTCAATCTTTCCCGACCAACATTCTGGCCGGGATGTTCGGCTTCCAGCAGAAGCAGTTCTTCGAAGCGGCCGCCGCCGATCGCGAACCAGTAGCGGTAAAGTTCTGAAGCTTGTGTGGGGACGGGCGCCCTCGCCGGTCCAAGCCGAGCGAAGCTCGGCAGTCGCCAGTAGCCAAAGCAACTCCGGATTCGCTGTAAGGATAAAGTCCCAAAAATGTTCCGCGGAGCCTATACGAAACGCCGACTGCTAGTTCTATCCTTACTTCTGGCGCTCGCTGCCACCGCCCCAGCCCAGACTTATAACTGGCGCGTCGCCGACTTCAAGGACACCATTTCCATCGCCGCCGATGGCACGGCCCTGGTCAGCGAAAAAATCACCCTGGTTTTCGTGGGCCAGTGGCACGGCATTCACCGCACCATTCCAGTCGAGTATCCCGGAGCGCAAGGGACCAACTACACGCTCTTTCTCAATGTCCTGAGCGTCACCGACGAAAACGGAAATAAGCTGAAGTACGATTCCAGCAAGTCGGGAGCGTACCGCGATCTCAAGATCTACGTTCCGGGCGCGGTGGATACGACGCGCGTCGTCAACATCGATTACTCCGTGCGCAATGGTGTACGCTTTCTTGATAGTTCCGGGGAAAGTTACGCCGAGTTCTACTGGAACGTGACCGGTAACGATTGGCCCGTTCCCATCGACCATGCTTCGGCCTTCGTGACCCTGCCCGAAAATGCCGCCGGAGGATTGCGCGCTCAGGCCTTCACCGGCGCTTACGGTTCCAGGCAAAGCGCAGCGACCGCGGAAGTTAAGGGCGCCGATGTCCTTTTCGAAACCACTAACCCGCTTCCCATGCGCGGCGGCGTCACCATCGACATCTACATTCCGCAGGGAGTGCTCCAACCTCCCTCCGCGCTCACCAGGTTTGGCTGGTTTCTAAGCAGCAATCCCATCGTATTTCTGCCGTTGCTAACTCTGGCCGTGATGTTCGCCCTCTGGTATTCCGTGGGCCGCGATCCCGATCCCGGAGTCTCCGTCGCTCCGCAGTACGAACCGCCCAAAGGCTTGTGTCCCGCCGAAGCCGGAACGTTACTCGACGACACCATCCATCCCCGCGACATCACCAGCACCATCGTCGATCTCGCCGTGCGCGGCTACATCAAGCTCGAAGAAAAAGTCGACACCTTCCTGCTCTTTCACCACAAAGATTATCTATTCCATTTGTTAAAGCCACGCGAGCAGTGGGGCACAGACATTACACCGCACGAACGCGTGATGCTGGATAACATTTTTCTGAGCGGGACCGGAGTACGCCTTTCCGATCTCAAGAATCGTTTTTACACCGTGATTCCCATCGTGCGCGAAGACATCATGTCCTCGCTGAAGAGCAAAGGCATCTATACTCTTGACCCGGAATCCGCCAATGGCTACAGCATCGTCGCCGGCGTTGCCATCGCGATCCTCGTGGTCGCCGTGCAGGTCATGGGTTGGATGAACCTGTTCTATTCCGTTCCGCTGGCGATCGGGAGCGTGCTAATTTCCGCGCTGATCTGGTGGCTCTTCGCGCGCCAAATGACGGCGAAAACTGTGGCCGGTGCGCGCATCAGAATCGCCGTCCTCGGATTCCAGGAGTTCTTGAACCGCGTCGACGCCGACCGCATCAAGAGCATGTCGCCCGACACGTTCGAAAAATTTCTTCCCTACGCCATGGCGCTCGGCGTCGAGCACAACTGGGCGCAAGCGTTCGACGGAATCGTGAAGGATCCGCCGAACTGGTACGCTTCGCCGAACGGCTACGTCGGCTTCAGTCCGCTTTTCTTTTCCAGTTCCATGCATAGCATGGCGTCAGACATGCACCAGGTCTTCGTCTCCGCTCCCAGGGCCAGGTCCAGCGGATCCGGCTTCGGCAGAGGAGGCGGATTCTCAGGCGGAGGCTTCTCCGGAGGCGGATTCGGTGGCGGAGGCGGCGGCGCCTTCTAGCGTCAGTACGTATCTTATCTAATGGAGCGACGGGCGTCCTCGCCCGTCCGGCCGGACGCTCGGCTCTACACCCGCAAGCCTCCAAGCTTAGCTCGCCACCGCTTCCTCCAGCCTGCACTCTTCCGCGGACTTATCAGCTCTGAGTCCCATGAATACAGGCGCTCGCAGCTTCACGCCGCCCTCCGCAGTTTCATGAGTCCACTCGGCAAACTTGATTTCGGCGACAAGTTCCGGACGCACGAAGTGAACTTTCCGCAATCCGCCAATCTCGCCGTAAAACGGATTCTGTTTCGTCTTGAGCGGCTGCAAGAGCGCGAAGACTTGTTTGAGCGCTTTCTGATCGAAGCCCGTGCCCACCTGCCCGACGTGAATGAGGCGGCCGTGCGAGTCATACAACCCAAGCACGAGCGCGCCGAAATATTCGCGGCTGCCTTCGGGAGGAGTGTAGCCCCCGATGACGCACTCCTGGCGCTGCGTGATTTTTATTTTGAGCCAGTTGCGCGAACGCTTTTCTTCGTAGGAGCCGCTACGCTTCTTGGCGACAATGCCTTCCAGTTCGCGCCGCCGCGCCGCTTCGAAAAGCTCAAGACCTTTTTCAGCATAGTGGTCGGAAAAATGAATGACTTCGCTGTTTTCAATTTGGTCTTGCAGCAGCTGCTTGCGTTGTTCAAGCGCGACGTGACGCAGGTCCACGCCATCGAGGTACAACAGATCGAACGCATAGTAAACAACCCGGACGCCCTCGCGCCGCGCCAATCGCCGTTTACCCGGCTGGAACCCGGTCCGCTGCTGCATCAGACTAAAAGAAGGGCGCCCCTCTTCATCGAGCGCGACGATCTCGCCGTCAAGGATGGCGCGTTGGGCCTTCACGAATTGCGGCAGGCTCCCGAGCTCGGGAAACTGTAGTGTGAGGTCATTCCGGTTGCGCGACACCAAGCGCACGCGCCCGTCTTCAATGAAGGCGACGGCGCGGTAGCCGTCCCACTTGATTTCGAACAGCCAGTCAGGATCGTCGAAGGCCTTTCCGGCGGGAGTAGCCAGCATCGGATGGATGACGGTGGGCATGGGCTTCTCCTCAGCTCCGGCCAGAGCTCTAACCGCAGAGGATGCCGAGTTAGCAGAGGATTTCTTGCTTCGTGGTTTGGATGCGGAATTTTTAGCTCCGGCTTCCTTGGACGCCGTATCCGAAGTATTCGCGTGAGTAGCACGTCGCGGCGCTTGTCGAGGGCTTCTACCATCATTCTTCTTTGCGTCCTCCGCGTTCTCCGCGGTTGGAACTTTTTTCTCCCCGGCCTCTGCGTTCAAAGCCTTTCGCTTTGAGTCGGCGCGTGCGATTGCGTCCGCCAGCCACGCCGCCTTCACCCTCCCGCGCGACGCCGGAGGGCTGCTCTTCCATTCCGCCGATCCTTCATCGCCGGCGATCTGCGCCATAGTGCGTCCGCTAAGAATGGAGGTGTCATACGCAACTTGATTGATGTCGAATCCCGCGACCGCGCGATCATCTTTCTTCTTGATCAGCAGCCATTCGTTTCCTTTGCTTCCGGCGCGGCCTTTGATGTGCACGAGCGCGAAATCGCCGTTGAGCCGCTTCCCTTTCAGACGAAACTTCAGGTCGCCCTTCACCAGCATGGCGGCAGCTTCTCTTTCTGTTCCCGGAACGTACTCGCCGTTGACCGGCACCGGCGATAGTGGTACCCAGGTCCCTTCGTCCCAAACCATCACAGTACCGCCGCCGTAGTTGCCTTTGGGAATGGTGCCTTCGAAATCGAAGTACGAAACGGGATGATCCTCGACCCGCATGGCCAGGCGCTTGTCGGCAGGGTCGAGCGACGGGCCTTTGGGAACCGCCCACGATTTGAGCACGCCTTCCATCTCCAGTCGGAAATCGTAGTGCAGCCGCGACGCATGATGACGCTGGACCACAAAGCGATGCTGCGATTGTTTTTCGAGCTTGGGCGGAGGCTCAGGCGTTTCCTCAAAGCGCCGCTTTCGTTTGTATTCGTCGAGCGACATGGTGGTTATTGTAATTCCAGTTAGTGTGGGGACGGGCGCCCTGGCCCGTCCAAACCGAGCGCACCGGGGCCCCCGTCAAGCCCGGTGTTGGCTTGACAGGGTGGAGCAGCTCGGCAGTTGCCTGTGAACACGGCAACTCTCGATTCGCGATAGCGGGCCGTCGCCAGTCAGAATGTTTACCCAAGGCCGTATACTGTTCCGGTTTCTGAGGAGTGCGCGAATCGGCTGCCTCGACCAGGAAAACCTGTCGCATGAAACGTGAGTACCCGGAGTCTCCGCTGGTGGGTGTGGGTGCCGTCATCGTCGCTAATCATCCCGACGATCATCGCGTCCTGCTGATTCGTCGCGGACAGCCGCCGCTGCTGGGCGAGTGGTCGTTGCCGGGTGGCGTCCTCGAATGCGGCGAATCTCTGCGCGAAGCGGCGGTCCGTGAAGCCCACGAAGAAACGGGATTGCTGGTCGAGACAGGTGAACTGCTGGGCGTTTATGAGCGTGTGATCCGAGGCGACGACGGGCGGGTGCGGTATCACTATGTGTTGATTGATTTCTTGTGTCGCCCGGTCGGCGGTGATTTGAAAGCGGGCAGCGATGCGGCGGATGTCCGCTGGTTCACGCGTGACGAACTACCCGCGCTCAAACTGGCCTATGACGCTAATGACGTCGTGCTCAAGGGATTGTCGCGGCACTGAGTTTCGGCACGCCTATCAGTCGGCCATCTTAGTCGGCCATCTTGGCCACATGCAGTGCGAAACCCGTCTTCGGCAGTAGCGATGTTAACTCGAACACCTTGAAGCCGTCGCCGGTAATTTCGGCCTGGCGATAAATGCCGGGCTCGGTTTCGGCCGTTTCGTGGCGGCCCTGCAGATCGTCGAGAAACTTCTGTGCGTCTTTGAGGCTGGTTTCCCCGCCTTTGGCACGCGTCACCACAGCCTCGGTGGCGTAGGAGCGCAAAAGTTTCGGCCAATACTTTTGCAGTAGCTGGGTGCTCGCGAAAATGTCTGCCCAAACAATTTCTCCGTTCACGGCAACCACGACGCCCACCGCATTTTTGTCGCGCAGTTGACGGATGACGCTTTCGTAGTTGCGCTGCACCGGCGCGGCGACGGCATCAACCTGTTTTTGCACTTCCTTATTGTCCATAACGCGCGCATAAGAGGTGGTCGCATTCACTGCGGGAGCCGCGCCTGCTGCTTCCACGGTCACTGCCATGGCGCTCTGCGAAGTGCGGACGCTGTCCCACACTTGCTGCTGGTCTTTCGCGGCCATCGCCTTGCCCCGCACGACGGGAGAGGCGACAAGACCGCCAATACCGCCCCCGCTGCCGAACTCGTTCTTACCGTTCGCTGCCACCCAACGACCGGGCTCGACGCAGAAAACACTGAGGTCGACCGGTTCGCTCTCCGCGGGCACAATGCGATCCTTGCCGATGACGCGATCCTGCTTGCCGCCAGTAACTACCTCGCCAGCGAGGAGTAACAAAGGTCGTTTCGAGTTATTGACCAGAACTAGCCTATTCACATCCGCGTTGCGCACGGGATGGACGACTGCCGCTTCGCCGGGGCGGTGACGGATGAGGCCGCGCGCCTGGCCAGCTTCAGTCACGACAACGTCGCCGCTGCGCAGGCCTTCATCGAGGGTGAGAAACTCTGCCGTGTCGTATGACTTGCTGGCGACTACGGGAAAGACGGTCAGATTGCCGCTGCGAATCGGGCTAAGCAGAGAATAACCAGACGCTGGCGCCACTTCTCCCGCTTGCACCGTGCAAGGAACCACAACCGGCGCCACTACTATCACCATCACAGCGATTCCAGCCACTACAGAGCCAATAGCGAACCGCATAATCGGCCTCCTCGTAGTAAAGACACCGCTGATAACTTTTCGTATCAGGGCATCGCTTTAGCGATGCCGTAAGTCCTTCGCAATCCGACGCCCCTTTAGGGTGGGGCGCGAAGTCAGACCTTTGCCGCAGCTTTTGAAGCCATGCCCTTCCCAAAACCTACCAGAATCAGTTATGAAACCAATTCCAGCGAAGACACCAATCCTCCCGCGTGCACGCGATCCTCTGTGCCGCCGACCCACGCCCCGGCACACCTAAGATAGAGCGTGCCGGGGGACTCAACCGCGAGTCTTCCAGGAGTGTCTTTCTCTGCTCGCTGATCGAAGAACGCACGATTTATTCGTCCTTGCGTCTAAAAGTTGCTAGCATCATCTTGAACTCGCCAGAGTGATAAGCCAGGGGGTAGATGCCAAAGTCCGCTCAGTCCGGCCACCAAACAAACGCCGCTCCGGCTCTCTACGAGCGCAGCGGAGCTGCGGCTTACGGCGTGAGCGTTGAGCAGTTCGCGGCAATCCTCGACGATATTCTGCGCAAGTATCTTTCCCACGATTCGGCCCCAGATTCGGCCCGCGCTTCAGCAGAACAGAAGGCGGAATTCTGCGCCGGGCTGCGTCTGGAAGAACTGACGCTGGCGCGCGCATGTGCCGCGGGAAACGAGCGGGCGTGGCAGGACTTCATCGCCCGTTACCGGCAGAAGCTGCACGGCATGGCGCTACACATTACGCGCGACGGCGCACATGCCGCCGAGTTGGCCGATTCGCTGTTTGCTGATCTCTACGGCGTGAACACACGCGATGGAATACGCAGTTCGAAACTTGTGTTCTACACCGGCCGTGGTTCACTCGAAGGCTGGCTGCGCACGGTGATGGCGCAGGAGTTCATCAATCGCTATCGCAAGCAGAAACGCACGGTCAGTCTGGAAGAGCAGATGGAAGAAGGTGTACAGTTTCGGGCGGCGGTCCCCGAGCCCGCATACGCTTCAGATCGCACCTCGGACCAACCGCTGGCAGCAGCCACCGATGAGGCGCTGGGGGAACTTTCGTCCGAGGACCGGTTTACTCTGGCGTCTTATTATCTGGATGGGCGGACGCTGGCCGAAATTGCGCGCACGCTGGGGCTGCACGAATCGAGTGTGAGCCGGCGGCTCGATCGGCTCGCGACCGGGCTCCGGAAACGTATTCTGGCGGGTCTGCGAATGCGGGGAATGAGCCATGCCCAGGCGACGGAAGCGCTGGAAACCGATGTGCGGGACATAGAACTGAATTTGCGCTCGCGTTTGACGCAAGATTCCGGGCCGAAAACGTTCCCTGAGGGAAAGGTTCCGGCACCAGACGCAGGCAAAGGAAGTAATGGCTGAAGTACCCAAAATCGTGTATGACCGCCTGCGGGCTGCTCGGCCCGTGCCGGACCGACCTTTGGCGGAGCCAGGCGCGCCCGAGCAATCGCATCCGGATGCGGATCTGCTGACGGCTTTTGCCGAGCAGGCGCTTTCGGCGACCGAGCGCGACGGCGTACTCGAGCACCTGGCGCTCTGCGGAGACTGCCGCGAGGTGATCGCTCTAGCGCTTCCGGCGGAGGACATTCTGGCCGCTCCGATTGCGACCGACACTGAAGCGGTTCGGGCAACGCTGATTCCGGCGAAGTCCGAGAGAAACTTCCTGGCCGCATTTGCCTGGCCAAGTCTGCGTTGGGCCGCGCTGGCAGCGGGCATTGCAGTGGTGGCCTCGGTACTTCTGATGCATCCGGGAAAGCTGAACCAGGCGACGCCGCCTTCCGTAAGCCGGCAGGTTGCAACCACTGCGCCGCCAGTTGCCGCCCAGCAGATCGCATCGTCGTCGGTCCCAGCATTGCCAGTCCCACCGTCGCCAATGGACCAATCGGCAATCTCGGCTAGAACCAATCAAGCACGACTGAATTCGGAAATGCGGCTGTCCAAGAAACTCAACGCTAGAGAGGCAGTAACGCCGCATCAGGCGGAGCAAGGAATGCTGCTTGCGGAGAACAAGCAGGGTTCAGGCCAGGCAGACAAGCTTCAGGCAGCGCCATCGGCCGCTGGAGCCGTGGCGTTCGATGCACCAACCAGTCGACAGGCGACTGAAACCGTCGAGGTTTCTGGAGCCGCCGCTGCGGTAGAGGTTGCACCCTCCGCCGACAACACCCTGATGGCACGGAACGAGACGCCAGCGATTGAAAAAGCAAAGCCAGCGCTGCAAGAGCCCGCGCCGCAAAAGAAAGATATGGAAGTGAATGAACAGCAGAAAGCCCAGGCAGCCGCTGTCCCCGGGCTAGCCAGGTCACAGGCCGGGGCGATGGTGTCATCCGCGAAACTGGCATCCCCTGTGAGCCAGCCCTTGGCGCACCGTGCCACCTGGGCGATTACCGGGGGCGTCCTGCAACGATCGCGGGACAACGGCCAGAGCTGGCAAGACGCTTTGCACGCAGATCATCCATTGCTTTGCTACACAAGTCAGGGCGAGAATGTATGGGCTGGCGGCCAGGCGGGTACACTTTTCCACTCCGCCAACGGCGGAGTAACTTGGGTGCAGGTGCAACCTTCCGTCAAAGCACAGCAACTTAGCTCCGATATAACTCACATTGATGTGCGTGGCGATATCCACGGCGATGTCCCCGGCCCCTCGGAGATTGTGCTTTCCACCAGTAATAACGAAATCTGGAACAGCGCGGACGGCGGAAAAACCTGGGAAAAGAAGTGATCCAGTTGCATCTGACGTTCTGTCTTGTGGTTTTTCTTCCCTCCAGTTTTTGGAAGCATCTCGCAGAACTCTTGACAGGTTATCCCCTTTCTTTCAAACAGAAGCACCTATCAACTCCGCAAAGTAACATTACCTCCGCGCAGGACTCGCGGTACTCATTTGCAAGCTTGGTATTACGGAAGTGATATTTACAGCAGGGTCAAACGAACATAGGATGGGCACGTGGTTTGGCGGTCCGGGGGGAGGGCTGCCGAAGACGCCCTGAGCTTAGACGCTCAGGGCGCTTTTTTATTGCCCTTAACATTCCCAGTCTTCCAATCGATTGTCTTACACAGAGTAGGAGACATCGTCACTTGCGGCGCCTTGCGCCATACTTTCCGTCGTCGAAGCAGCGTCGGCAGACTTGCTGCCACGTCGCATGGCAACGATGCCGGTACGCACCATCTCCAATACACCGTATGGACGCAGCACTTCGAGCAGTCCATCGATTTTGTCTTCTCCACCAGTGATTTCGATGGTCAGCGATTCGGTAGCGACATCAACCACACGCGCACGAAACACGCTGGCGAGTTCCAGCACGTGGGAGCGCGCATCGTGAGTGGCCGCCACCCGGATCATGGCCAAGTCCCGGACGATGGCCGGTTGATTGGTGATGTTCTCGACCAGCAGCACGTTCACCAGTTTGTACAGATTGGCTTCTATGCGGCGGGCCTGGTCGCGGTCGGCGTCGACGGTAATGGTCATGCGCGACACCTCTGGTTTTTCAGTCCGCCCGACCGTCAGCGAATCGATATTGAAGGCCCGGCGGCGAAACAGCGAAGCCACGCGGGTAAGCACACCCGGTTTGTTTTCGACATACACCATGAATGTATTCAGCATATTGTTTTCGTTTCAGCTCTTAGCTAGTGCCAGCCGCCAGTGGCGGGTTCATTAGTCCTCGGCCGTCTCGACAATCGGGCTCGGCCGCCGGATCATGTCGTGCAACGCCGCCCCGGCCGCGACCATCGGATAGACCGTGTCTTCCTGTTCCACCCTAAAATTGATCAGCATCGGCCCCTCGTGCTGCCGCGCCGCTTCGACCGCCGGCACCACCTCGGAACGCCTCGAGACCGTCGCGCTCCGTATGCCATAAGCCTCCGCCAACTTCGCGAAATCCGGATTGAGCAACGGCGTCGCCGCATAGTTGCGATCGTAGAAAAATTCCTGCCACTGCCGCACCATGCCGAGAAAGCCGTTGTTGATGATGGCGATATGGATCTTCAGCTTTTCCTGCACCAAAGTCGCCAGCTCGCACATAGTCATCTGAAATCCGCCATCACCCACCACCGCCCAGACCTCGGCCTCCGGGCACGCGACTTTGGCGCCGATGGCGGCCGGCAGCGCAAAGCCCATCGTGCCCAGTCCGCCGGAAGTAATGAGCGAGCGTGGACGCTCATGCTTGTAGTACTGCGCCTCCCACATCTGGTGCTGTCCGACGTCGGTGACCACGATGGTGTTGCCCTCGCGCGTCTGGTGCCACAAATCATTAATGACATGGGCGGCATAAAGATGGCCGCTGTCGGGCAGGTTCTGGATGTCGCGCACCGCAGAGTCGCCCTTCAGCCGGTCGATGGAATCCAGCCACTCGCTGCGATCAATGGATTCGATGTGCGGCAACAACTCCAGCAAAACTTCCCGCAAGTCGCCAACCAGCGGAACGTCGACCTTGACGTTCTTGTTGATCTCCGCGGGATCGATCTCGATGTGGATCTTCTTGGCATTGGGCGCGTAGGTTTTCAGCGTGCCGGTGACGCGGTCATCGAAGCGCATGCCGAAGGCCAGCAGCAGATCCGCTTCTTGAATTGTATGGTTCACCCAGGCTTCCCCGTGCATGCCCATCATGCCCAGATTGAGCGGGTGCGATGCCGGAAACGCACCCAGGCCAAGCAATGTGAGCGCGACCGGAATCCCCGCGCGCTCAGCAAAATCGCGCACCTCGCGCATGGCTCCAGAAATGATGATACCGTGACCGGCAAGGATCACCGGCCGCTTCGAATTGTGGATCAACTCCAGCGCCTGTTCATACTCCTTCGGAGCGGGCGAAAGGTCAGGCCGGTAACCCGGCAGTTGCGGCTTGGCCGCTTCCCAGTCGAACTCGCACGTACCCTGCTGCGCATCTTTCGTGATATCGACCAGCACCGGACCAGGCCGCCCCGACCGCGCCACATAAAAAGCTTCGCGGATCGTCCGCGCCACTTCGCTCGCGTGCGTAACCAGATAGTTGTGCTTGGTGATCGGAAGGGTCACGCCGGTGATGTCGGTTTCCTGAAACGCGTCCGACCCGATCAGCTTGCTGCCCACCTGCCCGGTGATGCAGACGATCGGCGAGGAATCGAGCATGGCGGTGGCGATTCCGGTGACCATGTTGGTGGCTCCCGGCCCCGAGGTTGCAACCGCAACTCCCACCTCTCCGCTGGCGCGCGCGAAGCCGTCGGCCATGTGGGTTGCGCCTTGTTCGTGGCGCACCAGCACGTGATGAATCTTGCTGTGCTTCAGCGCGTCATAGGCGGGCAGAATGGCGCCGCCGGGATAGCCAAAGACGTGCTTCACGCCTTTACGTTCCAGACATTCCCAGAGAATACTGGCCCCGGTCATGGTCTTGCCCTTGCTGGTGGTTGGCGTGGTGTTCGTATCCGTCATAAGACCTCAGACCTCGCTGGCATTCCGTGGAAAAACTCGGGTTTCGTATCAGGGTATTGCTTTAGCGATACCGTAAATCCTTCGAAATCAGATGCCCCTTTAGGGGTGAACACCGAAAAGCCGCTCCTCGCAAAAAAACAAAACCCACCTTGCCAGCGTCTCTGGCGGGTGGGATTCGGGAGCACTTACGATTTCTAATCTCTCAGCTCACTCTTCCCCCCGCACCGCGACCGGCAGGCATACTCGTACTCCAGGAATTCTAAAACTAAGTCGTCGGAGGCTCCGTCCATTCGTCACGGTCGCACCAAAGAGTTGACGTGATAGTACCGAAGCTCCCGCCTGCCTGCAAGTGGAAAGTCAGGGTAACGACAGGCGGGTTTTCGAGTGGGGCCCGAGAGACGCCGCGGATCGCCTAGCCCTATGATTCCAATAGATAGGGAGATACCGGCACTACCAGTGAAGTGCTGTTGGTTACGATGCCAACTAGTAAATAGTCGCGAAAGTCCGATTGCGTTCACTTGCCCTGCGTGTTCTCAGCCGCTTTCACTGTCTCCTGGCAAGCGCCCGCGGCGGTCAGCACTTTGTCAAACGCTGTATCTGTGCGAAGTTTTGCCAGCAAAGGATCATAAAGCAGATTCTCGTGCGCGCAATAGTTCTGATCGACCGCGCTCTGGAGCAGATGTAGAGCCGCTTGTTTCTTGCCGCAGTACGCGAAGAGCGCTCCCTGGTAATACCATGTCTCCGCGTCGGGCTCGGTGGGCTGGCTGGTTTCCGCCTCCTGCGCCATCCGGTCCAGATCGGCGGCTGGCCGCAACTGCAGACAAGCCTCCAGCAAATCGCGGCGATAGCGCGGCGCGGTCGGCATGCGCTTCACCGCCTCGCGCGCTTCCGCAATCTTCCCCTCGCGCAGAAGAATGGACGGCATCATATACGCGGCCCATTCCGAACCGGCATCCAGACGGACAAAATCCGTAGCCCGTTCGGTCTTGCCCAACTCCATGAACGCCCAGGCACAAGAACGAAAAGCATAGTTGCCAGGGTCGAGCGCCAGCGCAGTATTGCATTCATTTGTCGATCGCCCCAGCATCCCGGCATAACGATAGACATAGCCCATCACAAAATGCGCATGGGCACTCTCCGGACGACGCTTGACCATGGCCTGCGCCGCCTGGTATGCCTTGCCGAGTTCGCCTCGCATAACCCGGTTCTCGATCAGCTGACTAGCGGCAAGCATCCGATTCGGATCAAGCTGTACGGCGCGTTCGCAGGCTTGATTGGAGCGCTGGAACATCGGCTCGCCACCATTCGAATAGGCCTCGTCATAGTAGCAACGCACGCCGAGCTGTTCCCATGCCGGCGCATAGGTTGGGTCCACTTCGACCACATGCTCGAGAACCGCGATGGCATCCTTGTTCGGCCCGGCATCGTGGGGCAGCGCCAGGCTGTGCAGGTAGAGATCGTAGGCCTCCGCGTTCTTCGGGCGCGTGCCGGTATCGAGAAAACCACCGGCCGCGCCGAGCGCCGGCAACAAACCTTGCCGTATCTGGGCAGCCATCTGCGCTTGCAATGCGATCAGGTCCTGAGCGGGCGCGGTCACG
>Ga0187855_10001774_pt1 | contig 16785 bp, 11 predicted proteins | sample June2016WEW_8_10_2_FD_132969 | JGI IMG/M metagenome (GOLD analysis project Ga0187855, IMG submission 132969) | Peatland microbial communities from SPRUCE experiment site at the Marcell Experimental Forest, Minnesota, USA - June2016WEW_8_10 | ecosystem: Environmental > Terrestrial > Soil >...
CGATGAGGAAGGCGAATCGCTGCGACTTGGGTGTCGAGCCGACGAGGAACCCGGTCTTGAGATCCTGCGAGGTATCGCCGGCCTCAGCGCTGGCGATGCAGACTACGCCGCCGATGGTGATGGCCAGCGCGCCGAACGCAGGTGCGGTCCAGCCGCTGACGAGAAAGATGGCCGATGTGGCCATGAGTGTGGCGATGGTCATGCCGGAGATGGGATTGGCCGAGCTGCCGATCAGGCCGACGATGCGCGAGCTCACGGTGACGAAGAGAAATCCGAAGGCGACCACCAGAATGGACGCGGCGAGATTGGCAAAGACGCTCACTTGCGCGCCGGGCACCGGCTTGAACTCGAGAAAGAAAAACATGAGGACCACAAGCGCAATCGACCCGAAGACAGCGGTGCTCATGGCAAAATCGCGCTCGGTGCGGATGGGCTGAACCATCGAGGAAGTGCGGCGCCGCATCTGCTTGAAGCCGGAGCGCAGCGCGCCGACGATGGTCGGCATTGTCTTGGCCAGAGTGATGAGACCGGCCGCGGCCACCGCCCCCGCGCCCATGGGGCGAATGTAGGTAATCCAAAGATCGCTGGGGCCCATTTGCGAGATGGGCACGGTGCCGGGATAGATGGGGCTGGTGAGATTCTTGCCGAAAAAATAAATGAGCGGCATGAGCACGAGCCAGGAAAAGACGCCGCCGGCGAACATCGTGCCGGCGGTGCGGGCGCCGATGATGTAGCCCACGCCCATGTATTCGCTGGTGGCATCGGCTTTGATGGAGGCGCCTTTCATCACGTGATCGGGTCCGAAATCGGGACGGTACTCGGGAGTTCCGGGCCAGGCGCCGAAGAGATTCTCGTTTTGGAAGAAAGTGTAGAGCGCGCCGAGGCCAAGGCCAAAGAAGACGCGGCTGGCGAACGAGCCGCCTTTGGCGCCGGCCATCAGCACGTCGGCGCATGCGGTGCCTTCGGGAAACTTCAGGTTGCCGTGCTCCTCGACAATGAGCGGGCGGCGCAATGGCACCATGAAGAGCACGCCGATATAGCCGCCGATGAGCGCGAGCATGAAGATGCGGAAGTATTCGAGATCGAAGCCGAGGAAGATGAGCGCGGGCAGGGTAAAGATGACGCCGGCGGCAATGGACTGGCCGGCATTGCCGGCAGTCTGCACGATGACGCACTCGAGGACTGAGACTTTGCCCTTGTCGCGCAAAAAACTGATGGAGATGACGGCGATGGGGATGGAGGCGGCGACGGTAAGCCCGGCCCGCAAGCCTACATAAACTGTGACGGCGCCGAAGATAAGGCCGAAGATGGCGCCCAGAAGAATGGCGCGAAAGGTAAACTCGGGCGGATTTTGATCGGCGGGAACGAAGGGCTGAAACTCGGGCACAGGCTGCCTCCGGATACAGTTGAGATGCGGGACTACCCTGAAATGGCGAGTGTACGGCATCGCCGTGGGTTTTGTGTACTGTCCAATGTGACTTGATCCGGCCCATTGGCTGCTGGGGTTCGTGCGATCCCACCCTTCGCCAGAAGGAAGGCGAAGGATGGGGACCCTCAGTTGTGGATGGGTCTCGATTTCAGAAATTGGGATTGGCGGCGCTGCAATTGCCGAAGAGGAGGAGACGATGATCACCGGCGCACACTTGATTCTCTATACCAAGGACGCGGAGGCAGATCGCGCGTTCTTTCGCGACGTGCTCGGGTTTGGATCGGTCGATGCCGGGCACGGCTGGCTGATCTTCGCGTTGCCTCCCGCCGAAGCGGCGATGCATCCGGCGGAGCACAACGACCGCGCGGAACTCTACCTGATGTGCGATGACCTGAAAGCGGAGATCGCGGAACTGGTGAAAAAGGACGTGGTCTTCGAAGAACCGCAGCGGGAGCGCTGGGGATTGGTGACGAAGATTCGCCTGCCCGGAGGAGGATCGCTGGGTCTTTACCAGCCGTCGCATCCAACTGCAGCCGGCTAGCCAACGAGGAGGATCAGCCGTCGCATGTGACTCGCGAGCAAGCGCCGCACAATCGCGTTTTGTGAGGCACAGGATGGGATAGCGATGAAGCCGAGCCAGCGCGTGCGACGGGCAGCGGCCGGCCTGCGCTTCAGCCAGAATCTCACTCAATTTCCTGGGGCCGGCCGTAAGTCCTTGCCCCTATTCGTGCAGCCCTTCCGGTCACATTCGAGTAACTGGCAGCGGTCTGACGCTTCGCGAAAAGGTAACACCAAAGTAACTGAATCTGTTCAATTTACACAAAAGAATTGTGTGGACAGTGACGTTTTTTGTACGGGAGAATGCAAACACACGGGGGTCTGCGTCTCTCCGGGACGCATCCGGTTTTATCTATCGCTAAAAGGAGAAATGCATGATGCGAATCGTGGGGAAGCTTGTGCTCCCAATCGCGGCAGTCATGTCAGTTTTCGTGGGCGTTAGCCAGGCTGAGTCTGTGCTCACGCATCACGTTCGCCAGGCAACGCAGGACGGAACTGCACGGTCAATGGGCCGTCTTCCGGCAAGCCAGACCATGAACCTGGTGATCACGCTGCCTCTGCGCAACCAGGACGATCTCAACCAGGTTCTGAAGGATCTTTACGATCCCAGCAGTCCGAGCTACCGGCAGTTCCTGACCGTCGAACAGTTCACCGATCGATTCGGACCGACACAGGCGGACTACGATGCGGTCATTGAATTCGCGAAGCAAAACGGCCTGACGGTGACGGGGACCTCGCCGAACCGGGTGAATGTTCAGGTGGCGGGTCCTGTGTCGAAAGTGGAAGCGGCTTTCCACGTGAACATGGGCCTGTATCAGCATCCTACTGAACCGCGTCAGTTCTATGCTCCGGACCGCGAGCCGACGACGAGCCTCGGGTTCGCGCTTTGGCACATTGCAGGGCTGGACAACTTCTCCATCCCGCATCCCGCGGGTCTCGAAAAACGGCCGGCCGGCGTCGTGACGAGATCGGATGCAACGACGGGTTCCGGACCTTCTGCCTCCTTCCTGGGCACCGACATGCGCGCAGCCTACTACGGGGGATCGCTGACAGGTTCCGGGCAATCCATCGGCCTGCTCGAATACTACGGAACAGATCTGGCTGACCTGCAGACCTACTACACCAATGCGAAACAGACCTATCCAACCGGCATTGTCACGCTGCTCTCGACAGACGGAACCAGCACGAGCTGCACGTCTCCAAGCTGCGACGACACAGAGCAGACCCTCGACATGACGCAGGCGCTGGGCATGGCGCCGGGCATTTCAAGCCTGGTCATGTACGTGGGCTCGACTGACTCGGCCATCTTTAACTCCATGGCGACGCATAGCCCGCTGAACGCGCAGTTGAGCTCTTCCTGGACCTGGTATCCTGCCGACCCGAGCACCGACAACCCGTACTTTGAAGAGTTCGCGGCGCAGGGGCAGAACTTGTTCCAGGCGGCCGGCGACAGCAGCAAATGGACAACCTCGGGAACGGCGTCGGAGATCTTCCCGGCCGACGATGTGTACGTGACGTCAGTCGGTGGAACGGATCTGACAACCGCCAAGGCAGCTGGAGCGTGGTCTTCAGAGACGGCATGGTCCGACAGCGGCGGAGGAATCTCGCCGGACAAGTATGCCATTCCTTCATGGCAGACGGCCGCGGCGGCAGGTTGTGCGAGCTGCTCGCAAAGCTATCGCAACGGACCTGATGTTTCAGCGAATGCGAACTTCACGTTTTACGTTTGCGCCGATCAGACAACTTGCACGGCGAATGATTACGGCGGCACCAGCTTTGCGGCTCCGATGTGGGCCGGCTACCTGGCACTGGTCAACCAGCAGTCGATTTCGAACGGCAACAAGGCGCTCGGTTTCATTAACCCAAGCCTCTACTCAATCGGCGAGAGCTCAAGCTACGACTCGGACTTTCACGACATCACCAGCGGCAGCAATGGCTACTCTGCAACGACGGGGTATGATCTGGCCACCGGCTGGGGCAGCCCGAACGGCAGCGGATTGCTGAATGCGCTGGCCCCGGTCTCGACGACGCCTGGTTTCAACTTGTCGGCTTCGCCAGGCTCGGTAACGGTGGTGCAGGGCAGCAACAACACCTCGACCATCACCGTGACCCTGACAGGAGGTTTCACAGGAGCAGTGACGTTGGCGGCTTCGGGGTTGCCTTCGGGCGTGACGGCTAGCTTTGGCACCAATCCGGTCTCAGGCGGCACTTCGGTGCTGACGCTGTCCGCGAGTTCGACCGCGACGACCGGAACGTCAACGATCACGATCACGGGAACCTCGGGCGGCACCACCGCGACCACGACGATCAACCTGACGGTATCGGCTCCGGTCGCTGGCAGCTTCACCATCTCTGTCTCGCCCGCCTCGGGCTATCTCGACCAGGGCCAGAGCGGGTACGCCACGGTGACGACGACAGTGAGCGGCGGATTCAACTCGGCCGTTGCATTGAGCGCCACCGGAGTGCCCTCGGGCGTCACTTCGAGCTTCAGTCCGGCTTCAATTGCGGCTCCAGGCTCAGGAACCGCGCACTTTAACCTGACGGTGTCGCGCACCGCGCCGACCGGCACTTATACGATCACGATAACCGGCAAGGGCGGAAGCGTTACCAAGACAACCACGATGAGCTTGCAAGTACGACGGTAAAATTCGTAAACGACAGCCCGTAACAGGAGGCCCGAACTCGCAAGGTTCGGGCCTTTTTATGTTCCGAGCCATGGGCGCTCTATCGCGGAGCGTCCTCATTGGCGGATTCCCGCTTGGCGAAGGCCGGCTTGGTCGCGTACCTTAGGCTCTTGCAGGTTATGAGGAGCCCGAGTCAGATGAACGGTTCCGCAGTCCCATCGGCGCCCAAACGTCTAGTTTCTCTCGACGTTCTTCGCGGCGTCACCATCGCCTTCATGATCATGGTGAATAACAGTGGTCCCGGCGCATGGTCGCAGATGCACCATGCCGCATGGAATGGTTTGACAGCCACCGATCTGGTTTTCCCCACATTTCTTTTCGTGGTAGGCGTTTCGATTGTGTTTGCCTTCCAGGCGCGGCTGGCCCGCGGCGCTACGCGCAGCAAACTCGCCTGGCATACGGCCGCGCGTGCGGTCATCCTGATTCTCTTTGGGATTGTTGTGAACAGCTTTCCCTATTTCCACCTGGAACATATGCGTTTTTACGGCGTCTTGCAGCGCATCGCTGTGTGTTACTTAATCGTCGGCCTGTTTTATCTGTGGGACCAGCGCGCGAGCACAAAGATTGCCGCTCTTGCGATCGTTTTGATTGGGTATTGGGTCCTCGTGCAATGGGTTCCGGTGCCCGGCGCGGGCATGCCGGGCCGCGACGTACCGTTGCTCGACAAGAACCAGAATATTGTGGCCTGGGTCGACCGACACCTGATGCCGGGACATCTTTATGAAGAGTGGACAGATCACAATACCCGCGATCCCGAGGGTTTGCTGAGCGATATCCCCGCGCTGGGAACGGCGCTGCTGGGACTTCTGACCGGGTTATGGCTTCGCTCGGAACGCAGCGTGAAGGCGAAGGCGCTGGGGCTGGTGGCAGGCGCAGTCACTTGTCTTGCAGCCGGGTATCTCTGGTCACTCTGGTTTCCGATCAACAAGAAAATGTGGACCAGCTCGTATGTTCTCGTGGCCGCGGGATGGTCGCTGGTCGCATTCTCGTTGTTTTACTGGGCGATCGAGCTCAGGGGATGGTGCAAGAAGGGCTGGAGCAAAGGACTCGTGTGGCCGTGGCTTGTGTTTGGATCGAATGCGATTGCCGCCTACATGATCAGCGAGCTGCTCGGCTCCGCGATCGGGCTGATCCATATCACATCCGGCGGGCATGCGATCGATCCGCTGAGCTTTGTCGACGCGCACTTTCTCACCGTCATCGCCGATCCGGGCTGGCGCGCGTTCGCCTATTCCGTTTCCTACGCGTTCCTCTGCTTCATCCCCGTTTGGATTCTGTATAGAAAGAAGATTTTCCTGAAGGTTTAGCGCAACCGAGGGAGAGGCCGGAGATTGTGCTTGAACTCAATCACGCCCCCACCCAAGCAAAGCTTGGATGGGGCACCCGGCTTTTCGCGCTGGCTGCTAACAGCGCCGTCGCTGCCGACCGCTGGCGGCTAGAAGCTGAGAGCTAAAAGCGATTTTTCAGTATTTCGACTTGATCGCGTAGGTCACGCCCATGATGAACTGAAACGAGTTTGGCTTGGTTGGCGGAGTGGACGCCGTCCCGATAAACGGTGCGTCGTTGAGGTAGGTATCCTGCGTGCCCACAGAGAAACCGAAATTCTTGTACGACGGAAACGACACAGTGTCGGCTTCGGTTGCCGAGTATGCTTTGAAGTAGTTGTAGGCAGGAATGAATGAGAGCGCCTGCGTGTAGGTAAGCAGCTTGAGGTGAAGAACGTAGTTCGCCGCAAAGGTTGAACCAATCAGATTTTGGTTTGAGCTGCCCGTTCCGGAAGTGAATTGTTGCTTCTCGTACTGTACGGTGCCCTTCAGGTCGAACTCCTGTTTGGGAGTCTTCGCGACGGTCCATCCAAAGCCCCCGCCGTAGACCTGCTGCAGTTGCAAATCCTGCGCGTAGTTGTGGTCGAAGGTTGCCTGTCCGAGCACATAGACGCGCGATGAGAAATATTCGTCGCGCTCTGCCCCAAAACGCGTGATTGATGATTTGGTTACCATCGAGGGCGTCGCAATCAATCCAGTGGCCGGGGGCGGAGCCGGATAGGAGTAGGCAGGTTGCGTGATTCTGCCATACGACTCGTTAAAGCCGAAAATCGTCTTATTCCGCGGATCCAGCCAATTGACCACCGGAATCGTGCGCACGAGGTTTACCCCACCCGAAAACGTGTACTGGTCCGTTGTCGACGACACCACAGTTGCGCCGGCTGTCGCGGCTCCATTCCATCCCGCGAAAAAACTCGGCTCACGATTAATCTGCTTATCGAGCGTCGCGCTGTCCATGATGAACTGCGCGTTCTTGACGGGAATGGGCGCGATGGCAGGGACATTGTCAGGATGCATCGTGACCACCTGATCGGCAACATCGAACGTCCCGACCGGAAACTGCACAAGATTCTTCTTGCGGTGTGTGTCGATGGCCTCATAAATGACGCCGAATTTCTCGGTCACGTGGAGTTCCTTGACTTTGTCCCAACCGAGCGTAACGTCGCCCAGCGGATCGCTATGAAAGGTGACTTTGCCGGCGGTTTCGCTCACAAATTTGCCGTGCAACGCGTCGCCGTTCGAGAGCACCAGCAAGTCGGGGGCGGGATTGGATGCGGGCGGGTTCGCTTGCGCGGCGCAGATCACGGTGTGCATCAGGGGAGCCGCCAGAACTGAGAACCCAAGAAAGCGCGCAAAAGGGCGCGAAAGAATCATGATGGGGAAGGTCATAACGTGTGTTGCCTTTCCTTAAGAGCGTTGCGTATCTGAATCCCATACGCTTGTTAGTCGTCTATGCTGAAATTATCTCAAACAAACTTCCGCTGATCTATGACGAACTGCGCGGAATCAACTGGAATGAGTCGAGGAATCGCGCTGTCTCGGGATAAGTTTCGCCCGGCGCCGGTGTGACGAAGACCTGATAGAGAATGGTCCCCACCAGATAAATGCGTCCGGAGAATTGCGAACCCTGGGCTTCAGCCTCGAATGCCACGCCGGGGTAAATTCCCAGCACAACTTTCTTCGAGTGGATAAGATGCCCGTTCACGTTTGACACCGCGCCGTTCTTTGCCCCCTCCAGAACCCGGTCCGGATCGCTTCCATTGGCCGCTTCGCCATAATCGCAGACGCCGACATAGAGCGCAGCCGAAGGGTTCGCGGTGAGGTAGGTGCGGAGTTCGAATGTACCAGCGTCGGTAGGCACGCTTTGCTTCTGCAGCACCGGCTTCGCTGGGAAGGAAATGCTGAATCCGTCCGCTGGGAAGCTGTAGGTCTTCCAATCCGGCGCCTGGGCGGAAGGCGCAGCTTCAGGCGGAGCCGCGGGCACTTGAGTTGGAGCAGGAACTGATTGCGCTGCGGGTGGTGCCTGCGAAGCGGGATCCGGCGCGACCGGCGCTTGGGCGCCGACGTATCCGGAAAGGCGGATGAGCGCGGCAACGGCGAAGAAGCAGACCAGGATCGATTTGCGCCCCGCGAGATCCATGCGCGGCCGTCCTTCCGGTTGAGCAGTCGCCGGAAGAAGCGATGATAGCATCCTTCATCAGCTCCCGGCACGATTTACCGCGTAAGAGGGAGTCTGTAGTATTGTCTGGATACTTTCAAGACACGAGGCAGGATGCGACTCAACTCCAACCTCATCAGAGCCACACTGACCGGCGCGTTGGGCGGCTTGCTTTTTGGTTTCGACACGGTTGTCATTTCCGGCGCGATCGACGCGCTGGTGCGCTTGTATGGATTGACTCCCCAGGAAAAAGGATTCACGGTAGCCATCGGACTGGTTGGCACGGTGATTGGGGCGCTCGGTGCCGGCCAGGCCGGGCAGAGGCTCGGGAGCCGCGAAACGCTGCGCATCACGGCGCTGCTCTATGTGGTGTCGGCATTGGGATGCGGACTGGCGTGGGATTGGCCGTCGTTCCTGGTTTTTCGTTTTGTCGGCGGGCTCGGCATCGGCGCATCGTCGGTTCTTGGTCCGGTGTACATCGCAGAGCTTGCTCCTGCCAAATGGCGCGGACGGCTAGTGGCGGCATTTCAATTCAATGTCGTCTTCGGCATCATGGTGGCCTACATTTCGAATTACCTGGTTCGCACCATGCACCTGGGTGCAACTGAATGGCGATGGCAGGTGGGTGTTGCCACGGCGCCGGCATTGGTCTTTCTGGTGCTGCTTTTCGGAATCCCGCGCAGCCCGCGTTGGTCGGCTTCGCAGAACCGCATCGACGAAGCATTGGGCGTTCTGAAGCTGATGGGCGATCCGGATCCCGAAGCGGAATTGGCAGACATTCGGGCAGCCCTGGCGCAGGAGCACGCCACCGCGCACGAGCCGGTCTTCCAATGGAAGTACCGTTATCCGCTGTTTCTCGCTATCTCCATCGGGGCATTCAATCAGCTCGCGGGGATCAACGCGATTCTCTATTACTTGAATAACATCTTCGCGGCGGCGGGCTTCAACCAGGTTTCGAGCGATCAGCAGGCGATTGCCGTGGGCGCGACGAATTTCGTTTTCTGTATCGTCGGCATGTCGTTGATCGACAAGCTGGGGCGCAAATCGCTGCTGCTGATTGGCGCCGCGGGCTGCGCCGCCTGCATGGCCGGCGTGGCGTGGCTGTTCCACTCGCATTCGCATCCGGGGGCATTGTTGTGGCTTCTGGTGGCGTTCATCGCGTTTTTCAGCGTCTCGCAGGGAGCGGTGATCTGGGTCTACATCGGAGAAGTGTTTCCCACGTCGGTCCGCGCCAAGGGGCAAGGCGTGGGCAGCGCGAGTCACTGGTTCATGAATGCGCTGATCGCGCAACTGTTCCCGGTCGTCGTGAACAAGATGAGTACGGCGGCGCCGTTTGTTTTCTTTTCTGCGGCCACGTTGGTGCAATTCTTTGTTGTCGCCCTGTTCTACCCCGAGACCAAGGGGCTGAGTCTCGAGGCGCTGCAGCGCAAACTGATGCGGACATAGCGGGTCAGGTTGGTCAAGTGTTCGTTGCGGGGCAGTCGCGCGCACGCTCACGCTGATTCAACGGCGTGGATGTTGTCTTCTACTTTCTGGCGCAACGCATCCGCATCGAGCCGGAACGAACTCCGTTCACGCGCCGGCAGTCGCCCCAGAAGATCGGAGTAGCCGGCCGGCTCGCAGCCGCGAAACGCAGGGAAGCCAACGGAACTCGCCATGGCGCAACTCAGCCTGACAAGGTCACCTGCGTCCCACGCACCATCAGCACGTAGCGCAGAGAGATGATTCGAAAGCGCAGTCTCAAAGCTTTCCGGCAGCTTCCAATCGGCGATCAGCTGCCGGCCTACCTCGCAGTGATCCCAGCCGAATAGGCTTCGCTCCGCGTCGAGGATCGATTCCGAGGACCCACGATGCGCTTCGAGAAGCTCGGCATAAGCATTGGGATGGAGTACCGCCAGCGCCATGCGCCCCAGGTCGTGAAGAATGCCAGAGGTGTAGGCCATGTCTCGGTCGATGCTGTCCGGCGAAGGCAGCAATTGCGCGATGATCGCGCACGCCAGGTTATGACGCCACAGATTCCGCATGGCCGGAAGGTTCATGGCCTTTCCCAGATAAGCACGCACGCCAACTGTGACGCACATTCCCTGCAGCCTGGTTGCGCCGATCACAGCGACGGCTTGCGAAATGGTTGTCGATGGATAGCGCGGACAGTAGAACGCGGAGTTTGCCACCGTAAGGAGTTCGCTGGCGAACGCCGGATCGGTCGAAATCAAATCGCAAAGTTGCCGCAACTGAGCATTTTCGTTATTGGCCAGTTGCAAGACGCGAACCGCCACCTGAGGAAACGGCGGGAGCCGAAGATAGGCCCAGGGAAGTGGCGTTGCTTTTCCGTTCTGCTCGCCTTCGGGCACCGTGAGTCTCCTCAGTCCAGGTAAGGAGCTTTTCGGCATCTGGAGCGGTTTCCATGAGGGAAGTGGTTGCGCCTGGAGTCCGTCGCAGGCTTACTTGGCGATCCAAATCATGCCGTCGGTACTCTGCCAGACCGCATTTTTGTCATTCACAATTTCAAAGAAAGGGCCCGGGGGTGCGCCGGGCGTGGCGATGGCTGAATTGGGAGGCGCCTCGGCGGTGGGGGTAGCAACTGCAGAAGAAGGGGGGATGGTCCGCGTGAGGACCAAAATGGCACGGCCGGTCCACTGCGCCGTCACCGGCTGCCATGCAATTCCGCTGTCCTTGCTGACGAAGAGGCTTCCTGCGCTATCGATTGCGAGTATGCGATGGTTTGCCGAAGCGACAGATGCTACCGCGAGGCCGCTGGGCAGACGGAGGGGAGTACCTGCGAGGCCAAACGAAGCATGAGCCTTGGAAAGCGCACCGAGCCCCGCGACGGCTCCTGCGCGCTGAGGGAGTTCCTTGCTTTGAGTTTCCGATTCCGGGCTTGATTCCGGAGTTGCGGCTCGGTTCGAGTTTTGCGGGCCGGGCATGGGCGCCACGCTTACCGCGGACAATTGGCCCCCGGCGACGCCGTCAACTACCTGCCGGCTCCGATCCTCCGATTTCTTCGCCAGTTCTGCCGGGGCCTGTTGGCGCTGCGCCGCAGGCGGTGCAACTTTGTAGACAGCCGGCGATCCTGCGACAACCTGCGGTTCAGCGGGTGCGGCTTGCGCCGATTCGGTTTCGATGGCGGGCTGTGCCTGAGACACTGTAACGGTTTGCGTTTCTGCCGAGGGTGGCGCTTGCGCTGCGGGAGACGTGGCAACGCTTCGCGGAGCGGCCCCTTGGCCGGCTGACCCGGCAATGAGCCCCTTTGGAACATTCTCCGAGGGGGCAGACGCCGGAGGTGTTGCCGGTTGGGCCTGCTGCAGCGGCGCGGAATTCGCCGCTGTCTCGTTTTGCGACAGTTCCGGCGCGGTGTTCCTGGCCGTCTCAGCGTTTCGCTCGACGCGAGCCATGTGAACGTAGACCGCAAGCGCAATGCCCACAGAGAGCGCTGCAACAGGCATCCAGGCGAGCCGCCAGTTTCGCCACCAAGAGCTGCGATGCCTCGTAAGGGTGGGCGCGGCCGCCGCTACGGCCGGCACCGCGGCCGCTTCAAACTCCACTTCATACCCGTCAACCGCCTGCTGCGACAGAGCCAGCACCTTGCGGCAACGGCCGCACACGGCAAGGTGCGCCAGCACTTGTCTGCGTTCGCGCTCGCCCGCCGCATGCTCGGCGAAGGCGTTGAGCAGCTCCGTGTCTGGATGAAATTCGTGTTGGCCCGTTGTCTTCATGTCCGCAATTGAAGCCACTTACTCGTTAGCCTGCTCTTGGAACGTCTCCCTCTGCGAATTTTGCAAAAGTTTCTTCACGTTGAGATGGATATCGCGCGGGTCGGCGTCCAAAGCTTCTTCGGCCGCACGCCGGCTCAATCCGGATTTCCCGATATTCCGGAGAATTTGCTTGCGAAGGTCGCCGATAGCCCGCTGCAACCTGCGGCTTACCGTCGCCTCGTGCACGCCGAGTGTGCGCGCAATTTGCAGCAACGTCTGGCCGTCAAGATAATAAGCGGCCAGCAAGAACCTCTCTTCCTCATCTCGCTGCCGCAGCGCTCCCTCGGTTGCGCGCTCGATCATCGAGAGCGTGTGGCGCGAAATCTGCGGCGCAGGATCGGGGGCAGGCGTGTCGATTTCGTCGAGAGATTCCTCGCGCCGCGTGCGCCGGTGATGGTCGACGTGCCGCTGAGCCAGCGTGGTGCGCAGCCAGCCCATCAGCGACCCGCGCCCACGATAAGAAGCCAGAGGGCAGCGGCGCTCGCCGTCGCGGGTCGTCAGACCGTAAAGTTCGCCATAAAGCTGATCGGCCAGCTCGCGGCCAACTGAATCATTGCCGCTGATCGCGATAGCCGCGCGGATGAGCGGTTGACGATAGACCGCGACAAAATGCTGCCATGCGCACTCATGGCCCCGCGCGCAGGCGCGCGCCAGCACCAGGTCGGGCAGGCACAGTGCGCGGAAGAACCGGGCCTGTTGCCGGGGCGTGGCGGATTGGTCCGGCGCGAGACCGTAATTGCACTTTGACCCCACCTCGAGCAGAATCCGGTTGCAGTCATCCGCTGCAAGGCCCCAGCCGGCTGCGCCGGATTCATGCCAAAGCGCGACCAGCAGAGCGGGATCGCTGGCAATCAGCGGGGTCTGCATTCCCGGGCTGGCCGCATGAGACGCCGCGGCTACGGATTCTGACGGAGCCATCCCCACGCCCCCAAGATACGCCTGCGAGGAAATCCCTGCTTATTCGACGAACCCGACGCGGGCTCGGACGTCTCGCGGGCGCCGCCTGCTCAAAAAAATCCTGCAAGTGCCGGGCGGACGAGCGTTCTCTGAGCAAGGGCCGATGAAACCGGGCTGAAATCGTTGCATGAATTGAAGAATCGATCCGGCACGGAGCCGGCGGAGGAGAGCTATGCCAAGAATTGGTTGGTTGGGAACAGGTGCAGCGCTGTTGTGCGCGCTTGCGGGCTTCGAACATCTGCAGGAAGTGAGGGCGGCGGGCGGCCCTGTGCAGGGCGAAGGCGGCCCTTACCGTGTGCTCGCGCCCATCGAAAGCGGCAACCTGTTGTTGTTTCCGGTGGTGCGTGCAGATGGAAGATCGACCGGCGAAACACCATTCCTCACGCTCGATGAAGGGTTCAAGAGCGGCGAAGTGGAAGTGACAGAGGCTGGGCGCGCGACGGGGCTGGTGCGGCCGCGAGGCGGCGGGCCGGTGAGCCAATTCCGCGGCGACCAGGTCAATACGTTGGCGCTCCTGAACCACTCGAAGCGGCCGTTGCTGCTGTTGGCCGGCGAGATCGTAACCGGCGGCAAGCAGGACCGCATCATCGCCAAGGACCGCATCGTTCCCGCGGATGCTGACCCCATCGATCTCTCGGTGTTTTGCATCGAGCCGGGCCGCTGGACCGGAGCTTCATCGAGCTTTAGCGCGTCGGCGCCCGGCCCCGCCAAGAGTTTCATGGTGCAGCCCGAGGTACGGAAGCAGGCCATGGCGGCGCAGGACCAGCAGCAGGTGTGGAACTCAGTGCGTGGAGCAATTTCGACGATGGAAGAGGCGGCCGCACCGTCGCCCACCTCGGGTCCGGGTCTGGGGGGCCTGGGCACCACGAGCTACGCGAGAGCCATGCAGAGCAGCGCCGTCAGCGAGAAAGTGGATGAAGCTGCGGCGCCGGCGATTGCGGCACGCGAGCAAGTCCTCGCCAAGCTGCGCGAAGAGCATGCCATCGGAGTCGTCGTGGCCGTGCACGGCGAGATCATCTGGGCCGATCTGTTTGCGAATACCGACCTGCTCGCACGCTACTGGACCAAGCTGGTGCGCTCCTACGCCGCAGAAAGCCTCACCGGCGGCGATGATCGCGCGGCTCCCAGCGTTTCTGACGCACAGAATTTTCTGAATGCGCCGGCGAATGGCGCCGAAACCAGCGAAGGCGACGTGGGAATCTATCGCTATCGCGACCTGAAGAGCGGCCAGAGCGAGACGTTCGTCCTCGAGTCGCTGCTGCCGGGAACCGGTTACGACGTGCACATCAGCAAGATGAAGCTGCGCGGAGTGGAACGGCGAGCGCCGAAGCCGCTTGAGGAGATGCCGCCGCAGATCTACCGGTGAGCGCGGGCGCAGCACTTCACAGTTTCTGCTTCGCCGGGGCCATGCGCGGTGCCGCGAGGAGTGTGATGGCGAAGAGAAAGATCGATCCTGCGATGTAGCCCAGGTGGCCGTGGCGCAGATCCTCGGCCACCAGTTTCACTGCAACCAGAGCCATCGTGGAATACCCCAGGCGCGTAAGCTCGACGCGCCGCCAACGTGCTCCGCTAAAGACCAGGGCAAGAACGGCGGCGCACAACGCGAGGGTACGAATGAAGGCGACATGGTGCGCTCCGGGCATCGTCTTCAATGCGGTGAGTGCGACGAGCGCCTGAATGATCAGCGCGGCCACCGCGCCCAGTGCCAGCCCGGCAAAGGCAAGATGCAGCGCCTGCAGTTTCCACGTTTCTTCGCGACGCGACCTGGTCGTCGCATAGCAGGCGATTGCGCCAACGGCGATCAAAAAGGCAATTCGTGAAGGTGGGCCAAAGGGGCTGCCGACGAGCGCGCTTATCACGAAATTCAGAAGTCCGGATTCCGTAGCCGCCGCAAAGAGAAAAATTGCGCCATAGAATGCGAAGGCCCGCCATCTCTCTTGTTGGCCGAGAAGGGTTGCCACAATTGCGGCGGCGCCAAGGCAGGCTGCCGCCCACTCGGGCGAGAAGCACAACAGGCACCCGCAGAGAAGCAGCGCTCCGCCCCATGCGGCAAAGACCATGAAGTTGCGTGGCCTCGATTGGCTGTCGAAGACCGCAAAAACAGCAGCGTAGCTGGCAGCGGACAAAATCAGGCATAAAATGCCGAGGATGATCGTGCCAGAGGCCGGGCCGAAATCGGCAAGGCTTACAGCGAAAAGGAAGAACGCAGTCGTCAGCTGCAGTATCTCGAAGACCGTGATCCTGGCGCCGCACACGATGGTTTGCACACACACGCCGGCGGCAAAGATGAGGAAGAGCGCTAGGCCGGGCGCGAGCAACACCGCGGTGCTGAGCTCCGGATAGTCGGCGCGTGCGCTGTGCGGATTGAAGTAGACGAAGATCAAGTCCCAGATGGCCACATCGGCCGTGAACGCCACAGACGCGCGAATGTCGAGCATGCGATTTCGCTCGGGCGCGAACTCGCCGAGGGCTGCCAACACCAGCAGTGCGGCAATAAAGGGTAATGCGGCGTGCGAGACAAGGCCGAGCACAAGCAGAAGCCCCGCCGCGCCGATGACGCACACCCGGAGCGCTGGCTCGAGGTCGAGTTTGCGCGTGAGCGTAAAGGCAACAAGTGCGTAGGCACAGAGAATGCCGGCCGCGAAGGTCGCAGGCAGCAGATTGAACCTCAGAGTGAGCTCCCAAAGCATGGGAGCGAGAATCAACACCGAAGTGCAGGCATAAATGGTCGATGCAATCCGTGAGCCGATGCGCGTGCGTGCCGCTGCCACCATCCACAGGAACGCGTACGCAATGCCGGCGCAGGCAACCAGCAGTCTCGGCAGCGAGCCGGTTTCCTCCAGGGCGCGCAGCAGGTAGGCTCCGGCAATGCCCAGCATGGCCTTGCCCAGCACGGCAAAGATGCCGCCCGATAGCGTGGCACTCGTGGCTTCGATGCCGGTAAGCGCGGGCGATTCATCCGGCTTATGCGAGGGGCGTGGCCACGGCGCGGCAAGGGGGTGCTCCAGCGCGTCCACACGCCGCTCAAGCTCCTGGAGCCGTTCGGTCAGCCGCTCAATTGCATCGGACGGATCGCTCATTGTACCCAGCCCGCAGAGTGCTCGCCGCAAAGCGGCTCAATCCGCCGCCGTGGCTTCGTGCAGACTCTTCTCTGGCCACGGTGGCAGCAGCTTGACCAGCACCCAGAGGAAAAGCAACGGCAGGATGGTCAAGCCAATCGCCACAAGCAAGCCCTCGCGTGTCACCAGACCGACCTTGTAGGTGGTGTAGCCAAGAAAGCTCTTCGAGAATAACTGCCCGCCGATGACAACGTTCCAACGCATGGCGAAGATTCCGATCAAGGCCAGGCACCCGGAGATGACATAAATGCGCTTGCGCACGATCTCCTTCAAATGGACCACTTGCGTGATGAACAGCAGAATCAGTGGCGTGATGGTGCCCAGGAAGATCTGGATCACGACGTGCGAAATGTATAGCCGGGTATGCACCATGAAGTTCAGGCTGCGGAACGACTCGTCGGCCTCGTAGACGCGGTGAATGAGGTCGAGCATCTCCAGGCTGAAGTCGATGATGAAGATGTAGAACAAGTACATGGCGATGGTGTCGACGCAGCGAATATCGATCTTTTGATGGCGCAGCCTGGTCACAGCCATGTACAGCAGCATCACCGCAGCGATTCCCGAGACCATGGCCGAGAAGATGAAGACCACCGGCATGAGCGGCGACGACCACCAGGGATTGGCCTTCACCGACCCAAAGATGAAGCCTACATAGCCGTGCAGCAAGAATGCCGAGGGAATGCCGACCAGTGTGACAACCCAGCCGACCTTCTCATCGATCTTGAGCGAGCGCTCGCTGATGTTGCTCGAGCCGAGTGTCATGATCTTGTAGATGATGCTCAGCACTCCTTTCGATTGCTGCG
>Ga0187855_10001776_pt1 | contig 16752 bp, 14 predicted proteins | sample June2016WEW_8_10_2_FD_132969 | JGI IMG/M metagenome (GOLD analysis project Ga0187855, IMG submission 132969) | Peatland microbial communities from SPRUCE experiment site at the Marcell Experimental Forest, Minnesota, USA - June2016WEW_8_10 | ecosystem: Environmental > Terrestrial > Soil >...
GAGGTTTAGTAGCGCAGAATCCGGGTGGACGCGATAGCCACCCTTTTTGGCGAGCGCAGTGAGCTCGCGGTCGATCTTTTCGCGGCGGTCCGAAGGACGCAGGATCACACCGTTGGCTCTGAGTTTCTTCTCATAGTCGGCGAAACCGCGGACACGGATTTCGGGGGCGCCCAGAAAGCGGTGACCCCGCGTGGCGTCCCCCGCCTCGACGCCGCCGAAGGCAAACTTGAGAGGTTTGCCGCCCAGGAGGGCAACGATCCAGCGGATCGGCCGAATGAAGCGAGCGCCGTCGAGGCCGGTCCACGTCATGGAGCGAGGCCACGAAAGATCGTGGATGACTCGCGGAAGTATCTCGCTCAGGATCTGTTCCGAGGTGCGTCCCCGTTTGATCTGCTTGGCGGCCAGATACTCGCCTTTCGGCGTTTGGACGATTAAGATGTCGACTAGGCGAATTCCCTGCTTCTCCGCGAAGCTGACCGCGGCGCGTGTTGGCTCGCCGACTTGATCGTAGCCTACGGATTTCGGCGGGCCAGTAATCTCGTTCACTGCGTCGGATTGCTTGACTGGAAACCCTTTCGCGTGGACGGTGAGACGTCGCGGACCGCTGAAGGCTCCAACCGTGATCCCTTCGATCAGGTTCTCCGTCGTTAGCAATTTCTCAAGATTTACTTTTAGTTCCTCTTCGGCGCGCGGCAACATACCGGCAGGAATCTCTTCGCAGCCGACTTCAAACAAGAGTTCCAGTTTCTCTTGCGGCCCAGCACTCGGGGGCTTTCGCTCACGCTCGCTCATGCCATCACCTCGCGGCGGAGCGTGGGTCCGCCGATCTGTTGCAGGTAGGCGGCGGCCGTGCGGCATGCAATCGTTCGGACGCGACCCATCAGCGCCGCACGCTCGGTGGTCGAAATCACGCCACGAGCATCCATCAGGTTGAATAGGTGCGAGCACTTCAGGCAATGATCGTAGGCAGGAAGCACAGGAAATCGCGTGTCATCTTTCCCTTTCAACGATGCAAAGCCCTCAAGTAGCTCTTTAGCTTGTTTTTCGTGCAACTCGAACTCCGCGCGAATAGCGCTAGCATCGCTGCGGTCAAAACTGTACTCCGAGAATTGCTGTTCTTCCGCGAGGCGGATCTCGCCGTAGGTTTTGTCGGCGGACCAGCGAAGATCGTAAACGCTCTCGACATTTTGGAGGAAGGCGCAGATCCGCTCCAAGCCATAAGTGAGCTCCACGGAGATCGGATCGAGGTCAATGCCGCCGCTTTGCTGGAAGTAGGTGAACTGGGTGATCTCCAGCCCATCAAGTAATACCTGCCAGCCGATGCCCCAAGCCCCGAGGGTCGGCGATTCCCAGTTGTCCTCCTCGAATCGAATATCGTGTTCCTTCAGCTCGATCCCGATGGCAGCTAGGCTTTTCAGGTAAAGGTCCTGGACGTCCAACGGCGATGGCTTAAGTATTACTTGAAATTGTAGATGTTTATAAAGCCGCTTGGGATTTTCCCCATATCGGCCGTCGGCGGGTCGACGACTGGGCTGCGCGTAGGCGACGCGATAAGGCGACGGCCCGAGGACGCGCAGAAAAGTTTCTGGGTGCATCGTCCCAGCGCCCACTTCAACATCGTAGGGTTGCTGGAGTACGCATCCCTGTCGAACCCAGAAGTGTGACAGCTTAAGAATGAGATCCTGAAACGTTAGCCCAACCAGTTGTTTCTCAGGCTTTACTTTAATTTTCAAGTCGTCTCCAACAGCTTCCGCGTTCGCAATTTTCGCTCGGTGTGATGCTCGATCCAATCTAGCATAGCCTCACGTAATTCGTCGGCCGCGGTCCGGACAGGCTCCGTGCTTTCAATCTGCTCAATCCGCTGGGCGGAAAAAACCTCCGCAAGCTGCCGGCCGGGCAGATGCAACGGTCTCATTCCCTGCCGCCGACATTTCTCGCAAACCAGCCCTGGCTCCCAAGGGGCATAAAACGCCGGCTGTTGACCGAAGGCGTCGCCTGATTGCGAGCACCGATCAAATCTGGGAAGCCATCCCCCGAGGCGAACGGTCCAGAACGCAAAGTAACTGAGCGGCAACACCCAATCGCCGGTTCGTTCGATTTCGCGGGCCGTCAGCAGAATGAGCCGGAACATCGGGTCCGCGACTTCATGCTCGGGGAGCACTTGCTCCGCGATCTCACTCACCACCGCCAGCCCGGTGCTCAACTCGTAGTTGCTCTGCGCCTTATTGAAAGACTCAATCAGTTCGCACTGTTGAATCCGCACGAGATCGCGAGTCTCCTTCTCGACGTACCAAATCTGCACGTGGGAGAGAACCTCGAGCGTAGAGCCATAACGATTCTTGATTCTGCGAGCTCCGCCGGCAACACCGCGAATGCGACCGGAACTTCGCCCCAGAAAGCTCACGAGGCGGTCCGCCTCGCCCAGAGGGTACGTCTTGAGAATGATGGCTTCCGTTTCCCGGGCGGGCATTCGTTGTCGGCGCGCCGACGCTGCGTCGAACGCCTACAGATTTGTCCGAACCGCACGCACACGCAGAACTATTTTACTTATCATACGAGCAGGCGTCGCGCAATTCTTTCCGTCGAAAAAAGAAACTGGCCCCGAAAATACTCGTTCCGCAGTTTATGCAGTAGTCTGGACTGGCCGGCTCGCGACTGCCGATTTTGTTCGTGAACTGTCGCTGTCATGCGGCAACGATTGTCTTCCGCATGCGAATGCGATCAGGAACACCTCAAGTGTTTGTTTCATTTACGGTCGAGAACCCCGCAGACCCTTCTGCAAGGCCAATTTTCGCGACCCTTATGAAACGAAGATATTCTGTTAACCTCAGCCCGTTGCAGTTCACAATTATCGGACGCTCCGATGCAATATCTGTTTTCAATTCTCGGCGATTTCGCTACTCTGCGCCCTGACGCCGACGCATGTTCATCCCGCTCAAAGACCTTAACCCGCGCCGGACCGTTCCCGTGGTTAACATCGCCCTGATCCTGGCTAACTTCGCTGTTTTTGTGTACCAACTCACGCTGCCACCTCACGCCTTCAAAGCGTTCCTTCTCGCCAACTCGACGGTTCCGGCCCGCTTCCCTGCGGCACTTGCCGGCCACGCTCCCCTGGAGACCGCAGTTCTCCCGCTCCTCACGAGCATGTTCCTGCACGCAGGGATCGCGCACATCGTTGGCAACATGTTGTTCTTGTGGATCTTTGGCGACAACGTGGAAGACTTCTACGGCCACTTCACCTATCTGGTGTTCTACCTGGTCTGCGGGATTGGCGCGGGCCTGCTCCACATTCTGTTCAACTGGAACTCGACATTGCCGTCTCTTGGCGCCAGTGGCGCGATTTCCGGCGTGATGGGCGCCTATCTCATCCTTTATCCTCGATCAAGGATTCTGACCCTGGTTGTCATCTTTCTGATTCCGATCCCCGCCGTCGTCATCCTGGTGCTGTGGTTCTTCCTGCAGTTCGCCTCCGGAGTCTCTTCCCTCGGCATGGCCGCTTCGGGGGGAGTCGCCTGGTGGGCTCACGTGGGAGGATTCCTGCTCGGCATGGGGATCACAAGCCTGGCGCGCCAACGCTGACGAATCAGAACGAATGCTTCAGCCTCTGCGATTTGATATCAAGTAACACTTGATCTATGCGGAATGCTCAGTGACGAACTCAGCCAACCAGTCCCCGACTTCGACCGTCGTTCGATTTCCGCCGAGATCAGATGTCAAGTAGTTCTTGAATAACGCCGACTTGACCGCCGCCCGCATGACCGAAGCCTCGCGCTCCCATCCCAGAAACTCCAGCATCATGGCCGCCGCCAGCACTGCACCCAGCGGGTTCGCAATTCCCTTACCGGCAATATTCGGCGCCGAACCATGCACTGGTTCAAAGAGCGAAGTCCTGCCGGGATGAATATTACCGGACGGCGCCAAGCCCAATCCCCCAGCCAACTGCGCACCAAGGTCACTGATAATGTCTCCGAAAAGGTTGCAGGTCACGATCACGTCAAACTGCGAGGGGTCGCGAACGATCTCCATCGCGAGGGTATCGATATAAAGGTGGCGGGCATCGATCTCCGCATATTCGGACCGGACTTCCTTGAAGACCCGTTGCCACAGGTCGTGACCGTAGGTCATGGCGTTGGACTTGTCGCTCATGCACACCCGCTTGAGTTTGCGTTGCCGGGAGTACGCGAAGGCATACCTAATGATGCGCTCAACCCCTTTACGGGAGTTGACGTCTTCCTGGACCGCAATTTCGTCGGGTGTGCCCTTCTTAAAGAACCCGCCCACGCCGACATACAGCCCTTCGGTATTCTCGCGGAACACGACCATGCGGACATCGCGCTCGGTTCGATCGCGCAGAGGGGTAAGGCGGTCGTGCAGCAGCTCGACCGGACGCGAGTTCACGTAGAGGTCCAACTTGAAGCGAAGGCCCAAAAGGATGTCGGCGGCGTGCTGGTTGGTGGGAACCCGAGGATCGCCCAGAGCCCCGAACAGAATAGCGTCGAACTCGTCCCGCAACATCTCTACGGCGCCGGGCGGCAAGGAAACGCCTTCGCGAAGATACTTGTCCGCGCCCCAATCTAGTTCCACGAACTCGATGCTTCGACGAGTGGCGGACGTGATTGCGCGCAACACCTTCACCGCTTCAGGCGTGACTTCCTTGCCGATCCCGTCACCAGAAATGACCGCGATGCGGGCGGCGGACCCTCCTTCGCGCAAAGGTGTCTTGGACACGGGCATCTCCTCTTCAGGCATTAAGGTCTTGAAGGCTCTTCGGGCAGACCACGTTAGCACAACCACCGGATCAGGCCAGTTGTTCGCGTCGTGCGGTGAGTTTTTCGATGCGATCGAGGCGCGGCTCGAACCCAATACCCGGCGCGGTCGGCACGCGAATGGTCCCCTGGGGCGACACGACCACTTCCGGCTCGATAATGTCCTCTACCCAGTAGCGGCGGCTGGCGGAAACATCGCCGGGCAGAGTGAAGTTCGGCAAGGTCGAAAGCGCGATGTTGTGAGCGCGCCCGATTCCCGACTCCAGCATCCCTCCGCACCATACCGGGATCTTATTCTGCGCGCAGAGATCGTGAATTCTGCGCGCGCCGGTGTAACCGCCTACGCGGCCAAGTTTAATATTGATGATTTTGCATGCGCCGAGCGCGATCGCGGCGCGCGCCTGCTCGAAGGTATGAATGCTTTCGTCCAGGCAAATCGGTGTCACCAGCTTCTTTTGAAGTTCGGTGTGGCTGTAGATGTCTTCCCACCCGAGCGGCTGCTCGATCATCATCAAGTAGAAGCCATCCAGCTCCTTAAGCAGCGGCCAATCTTCCAGCCGGTACGCGGAATTTGCGTCCACCATGAGTTTGATCTTGGGAAAACCCTGGCGCAGGCGCTTCACTTGCTCGACGTCTTTGCCCGGCTTGATCTTGATCTTGATGCGCTGGTAGCCGGCGTCGAGTTCTTTCTTCACCGCAGCGGTCAGCTCGTCCAGAGATTTCTTGATCCCGATCGAAACCCCGCAGGCGATCTCTTCGCGCACACCACCGAGCAGTTTCCACAGCGGCACGCCTTTGTGCTTCGCCTCGGCGTCCCAAACGGCGGCTTCCAGCGCGCCCTTGGCCATGTTGTGCCCGCGAACGGATTCGAGCGTCTCCGACACGTCCGCTGCGCTGGCGAACTCCTTCCCTTTCATGAGCGGCCAGAGATAATCGCGCAAGATGTGCCAGGCAGTCTCGACGGTTTCGGGGCTGTAATGAGGCGTTTCCCCGGCCACGCATTCCGCCCAACCGATGGCGCCATCGACGTCGGCTTCCACCAGCAGGATGCGCCGATCGTAACTCACGCCATTGCTGATCTCGAATGGCGCGATCAGCTTCATCCCTACTTCTCGTAACGTGATCTTGCGAATGAGCATGCGCGGACGTCTCCCCCGATTCAGACCTTGAATATTCAATTCTAAGAATCGTTCCACGGGCATAAAAGGTAGGCGGCCCCGCTTGGCGTTTCACGAATACCGACGGCAGCGTAACCCCGCGCGAACCAATTCGTGAATTCCGACCGGATGCGATCTTGCACGCACTTCACCCGTTCCAGCTCGCTCTGTTTCCACCGCTCCAGATCACCGGGCAGTTCGATTTCCGCGGGCGCGCTCGCGAATTCCTTCGCAATACAGTCCGCAAATCCGCCGGTAAGACCCTGGATAGCGGCCGTCACGCGGGGTGAGTCCAGCTGCCATTCCGCGACAAGGCGATCCGTCGCCAGGCCTCGATGCAGCGGACTGGTGGTGATGCCGTAGAGATTTGTTTTGTAGTGCCGGCAAAGCGCTCCCAGACGATTCAAATTGAAATGCGCGTTGCGCAATTCCAGCGGGTCAAAGGTCCATTGGATAAAACGAATTCCGCGGCTCAAAGCCTCTTGGCGCTGAAACAATTTCAGCATGCGGCCGACGCCGCGGTCCCGGTAATCCTGGTGAACACCCGTGTGGTGGGAATGCAGGTAGACGACTCCCTTCTGGAAGCCGACAAGCGCCAACGTGTAGCCGACGAGCCTGTCGCCGTCGAACGCGCCCAGCACTTGTCCTCCGGTGTGCGCCGCAACGACAAATCCGGTCACCGGCTCGATCTCCAGGTCCGATTCGCCCCAGACCTCGCGCTGTAGCTCGACGCAGGCATGAAATTCCTCCAGCGCAACGCATTTGCGCACGGCGATGCCGTTGCTCATCGGCGCTGGCCAGCCTTGCGCGCTGTTAGAGTTTGTTTCGCAGAGGTTGCTGGAGATGCTGAGTCGGGCTGCGTGCGCGCGGGTTCGGAGCGCTTGGCTGCAGCCCACAGAGTTTCTTTCTCGGGACGCGGCACGTCCTCGAACGCGCGACCGCTGTCTGCGGCGAGGCGTTCCATTTGGTGAAAACGCCGCACGAATTTGGCATTGGCATTCTTCAACGCAATCTCCGGGTCCACATGCAGGAAGCGCGCCAGATTGACCGCGGCGAAAAGCAAATCACCAAGCTCTTCCTCTATTTTCGGTTGATCGTCGCACTTCAATGCGTACTGGATCTCGCTGGTTTCTTCACTCATTTTGTCGAAGATTCCATTGATATCGTCCCAGTCAAAGCCCGTGCGAGCTGCTTTCTTCGTCAGCTGAAGGCCTTCAAGCGTGGCCGGAATGCCGCGGGGCACACCGTCCAGTGCGGATTCACGCTTCTTCTCGGCTGCATGCGACTGGCTGCCGGAACCTTTCGCCTGCCGTTCCTGCGCTTTGATCTTTTGCCAAGTCCTCAGAACTTCAGCCGAATCCTTGGCGTGTGCTTCGCCAAAGACGTGTGGATGTCGCCTGATCAGCTTTTCGTGTACGACGCGAATTACATCCGATATCGAAAAGCGGCCGTCTTCAGACGCAATCTGGGAATGAAAGGTCACCTGCAACAGGAGGTCGCCTAGCTCCTCGGCAAATTTCTCGTCATCGCCGCTTTCCAGAGCTTCGAGTACCTCATAAGCCTCTTCGATCAGGTACGTTCTCAGCGTGTGATGAGTCTGTTCGCGGTCCCACGGACAACCGCCGGGGTCCCGCAATCGCTTTTGAATCGCCACCAGGTTTTCAAGCCAGTCCCCAGGCGACAAGCGCTGGGGATGACGGTTGGTGATAGAAGATAGGCGGGATTTCTTTGCTGCTTTCGAGAGCCTTTTGCGCGCGGCCATGTCCCTTCCGTCGAAAACATTGAGTGTAGCAAACCTATAGCGTAACCCGCGCCTTGACGTGTAGCACAGCGCGCAATCCGCGAAGCCCTGTGGCCTTCTTGCCTGTGCGAGAGGTGGCCAACTGGTCGGGCCGTTTCTCGTATTCAATCACCAAGCGCTCTTCCGCGCCCTGTTCGGTCCAGCGCTACCCAAAGCTGCGAGGCGATGCTAAACTTGAGGTGAACAGAAGATATCGAGGATTGTCACTTGCCCGATCACAAGCACCCCGATCATAAACAGGAAGAATCGTTTCGAGTCATCGATCGCCGCCCGTTCACCGCAGAAGGTGAACTGCGCAAAGACGTCGTGGAACTGGAAGAACGAGAGGCTCAGCGGGAAGCGGCCGTTCATCCGTCAACACGGCCAGCCGCCACCGAGAAAGCAGCTGTTACGCCGGAACCTCCCGTCGACGCGCCGAAGCGTTCACCAGCATTCGAGAACCTGGTACGCATGCTCGGCAGCAATGCCGCGATGGTGCTGGGCGCCTACGCCGATCCGCGCACCGGCCAGCCGATGATCGATCCCGAGGCTGCGCGCGAGTTGATCGATATGCTCGACGCATTGCGGGAAAAGACGCAGGGCAATCTGGCGCCGGAAGAGGACACGCTCCTGCTGGATCTGTTGGGCAAGCTCAAAATGACGTACCTCGAAGTCAATCAAGCCGTTGCGGCGCAGGCGCAGTCGGTCCAGGCTAAAGCGAAAACGCGTCCGTAGTGTCTCGCGCGCCCAGGCTCCGATTCGCGCACGGCCGCTGGCTCCATCGGATTGCGCCATGCCCTCGGCTCCAATAAAAGTCACCGTTCTGGGTTCTGGCACGTCGATGGGGGTTCCTTCCCTCGGCTGCCACTGCCCCGTTTGCACGTCCTCGGACCCACACGACAACCGGTTGCGCCCCTCGTTGCTGCTTTCCCGCAATGGACAGAACGTGGTGATCGACACTACGCCCGATTTTCGGCAACAGGCCCTGCGCGTGGGCCTCGATCGCCTCGATGCGATCCTCCTCACCCACGGTCATGCCGATCACATCCTGGGGTTCGACGATATTCGCCCATTCAATATTCGCCAGAACGCGGCCCTGCCGGTTTACGGCTCCGAGGAGACGTTCGAGGTGGTCCGGCGAGCGTTCGCGTACGTCTTTGATGGCCGTCCGACGTTCAGCAGTGTGCCCAGCGTAACCCTTCACGTTATAAACGGGCCGTTTGAGTTGATGGGCGCGCAATTTGTACCTGTGCCGCTGTGGCACGGCGACCTGCAGGTGTTGGGTTTTCGCTTCGGCCGCGCAGCGTACCTCACCGATTTCGGCTCGCTGCCCGATTCCTCGCTGGCCTTGCTTGAGGATCTCGATGTGCTCATTCTGGATGCGCTACGTGACCAACCGCATCCGATGCACCAAACTGTGGACCAAGCACTGGCGCTGATTGACCTGGTGAAGCCCAAGCAAGCGTGGTTCACCCACATCGCGCACGATTTGCCGCACGCGGAAACCAACGAGCGCCTTCGCAAACTTGGACTCGAAAATGTCGCGCTGGCCTACGACGGCCTGCAGTTCGACGTGCCCGTGGACGAGGCGGCCGGCACTTCCCGCGGGCCGATCGCGCACGCGAATGCTACGCGGCTGGCTAAAGTCGTAGCTCTCGCAAGCCCGAAAGAGTGGTCGGTCCACTACGGTGCGACGAATCGCGGCAGCGTTCTAGCCATTGGGAACTTCGACGGTATTCACCTCGGCCACCAAGCAATTCTGCGAGCGGTCACGCAGCGAGCCGCGGAAAGTGGTGCCGTCGCCACCGCGCTGACCTTCGACCCGTCACCTCGCAGAGTGCTGCGGCCGGAGTCCGCCCCGCATCGGCTCTCCACCAACACGCAGCGCATGGACTGGTTCGGCGAAGAAGGTCTGGAAGCCGCGGTGGTAATGCCCTTCACGCTGGAACTGGCGCGCCTATCGCCGGAGGACTTCGTCGAAGAAATTCTGGTGGGCGATCTGCAGGTCCGCGTTGTTTTGGTCGGTGAGAATTTTCGCTTTGGCCACCGCCAAGCGGGCGACGTCAAGCTTCTCCGCGAACTGGGTATGCGCTACGGCTTCGAAGTCGTGGTCATCCCACCGATCATCTACAGAGGCGAGATTGTCTCCAGTACGGCAATCCGCCAGGCCATTTCTTCGGGCGACGTCAGCCACGCGGCCTGCCTGCTAGGACGTGCGTTCCTGCTGACCGGCGAAGTCGTCGGCGGCACAGGAACGGGGCGCCGCTTCACATTTCCTACCCTGAATTTGGCTCCCGAGCAGGAACTCCTGCCGGCCCGCGGCGTTTACATCACCCGTACGCTCCTGGAAGGAGAAACGCACAGCCGCCGCTCGGTGACGAACGTCGGCAATCGGCCGACCTTTAACGGCTCCGCGCTAAGCGTCGAAACCCATCTCCTCGATTATTCGGGTGAAATCACGCCCAAGCGCATCGAAGTCAGCTTCTGGAAGCGCCTCCGCGAAGAAAAAAAGTTCGCCAGCCCAGAAGACTTACGGGCACAGATCGCCAAGGATATCGCTGGCGCCAACCGATTCTTCTCCCGCCTCGGCCGCTTCCGCTCCGTCCGCCTACATGCTACGTAGGTCCCATGTAGTTCCTGCGGGCGACCCTTGGACTTGCGGATGGCCGACTCCTTGATTGATGAATAGGCCGTTGACGAAGCGGTCGACGAAAGGCCAAAAGGTGGCCGCCACAATCAAAGCGCCGATCACGACGTACCGAGATCGCTTCGCACCAGGCATCTCAATGAGTAGGTTCATGCACAGTTTGACACCGGTAGGCGAACAGAGTTCCCGTTCGCGGCGGCGCAATGAGTTGGTTTCGCAGGCTATCCGGAAACCTTAGGCAGGCACTCTTCGCAATAACCGCCGACTTCCGTGCGCGACACAGTCACCTTCATATGGAAATCGCGCGCGATCTGCTCTTTCAACTGTTCGTAGAGCCGGCTCTCGAACTCCCGCACTTTTCCGCAGCGCAGGCAGGCGACATGGATGTGGTCCCGCGGGCCGTGTGTTTCGTAATAGTGCCGGTCGCCGCGCAGGTGCAGCAAGTCCAACTCATCGATCAAACCATGCTTCTTGAGAAGATCAATGGTGCGGTAGACGGTGACCAGGTGCACGCCCTGATCGATCTTCTGCGCGCGTTCCAGGATTTGATCGACGTCCAGGTGCTGCTCGGCGTCGTCCATCACCTGCAGAATTACACGCCGCTGCCGCGTGAGGCGGATACCCTTCGCGCCCAGTGTCTGCTGCAACCCGCCAGTGGTTTCTGCGGTGTTAAGTCGCTCACCGGTCGAAACCCGGTGCTGTGGTGATACGGCCATACTTCGGTCTCCGAAGGCGCGGAGCCCGGCCAGATCTAGGAGTGGCCGCCCAATAGTCGCGCGAGGTCATTGTACATAACGATGGCGAAGAGCACCAAGAGGAACACCAATCCCACCTGCACGAAGCGCTCTTTGAACGCCATACTGAGGTCCCGGCGCAAACCGCCTTCAATTCCTAGCAGCAAAATATTTCCGCCGTCCAGAATGGGAATCGGCAAAAGATTGAGAATCCCCAGGTTCACGCTGATCAATACCATCAGCGAAATCACCGCCTGCGCACCCTTGTGGACCGCCTGTCCCGCCGCGCGCGAGATACCCACCACGCTCTGCAGTTGCTTCACCGAGACGCGCCCACTGAACAGCTTGCCAACCACGCCAAGAGTGTCGTCAATCGTTTCGAAGGTCTTCAGGCCTGCGAAACGCACGCCCTCCAGAAACGCAACGCGCTTGTATGCGGTGTCTTCATGCACCAGCACGCCAATCTGATAAACGTTTTCGCCGCGATCGTTGTTGCCTGTCTGCGGCGTCACCACCAGGTGCAGGGCTTGCCCCTTGCGTTCGACATCCAGGGACAATGGCTTCCCACCGGAGCCCCGTACGCGTTCGGTGAATTGTCCCCACCACTGAATTCCCTGGCCATCCACGGCGCGAATCAGATCGCTTTCCTTCAACCCCGCCCGCGCAGCGGGCATTCCGGGAGCGACATCCTCCAAAACCGGCTTGATCGGCTCAAATCCCAATATCATTTCGGGCTGTTCTATTTCTTTTTGCTGAACCGGAATCTCAAGGGTTCGCCGATCGCCACTGCCTTCGACTTCCACCGAAAGCTTGGTATTCGGCTCGGCCGATGTCACGGTTTTCAAGGCCGCAGTCCAATCCGGGTTCTGCTCGCCGTTGAGCGAGACGACTTTGTCGCCAGCACGCAATCCCGCGGCAGCCGCAGGAGAACTGGCAGGCACGGCAGTAACCACCACCGGTTTATCCTCGAACACCGGATACGGGACGCCGATGGCCACAAAATAAACCGTCAGCAAGAGGATCGGAAAAACCAGATTGACCGCCGGCCCCGCTGCGGAAATCACCGCCCGCTGCCAGCGCGGCTTGCTCATCAATTCATCCGGCGCACCCGTGACATGCATACCGATGTCGGTAGGCGGCCTGCGAAGCGCAACCTCCGCAGTCCTCTGGACCGCATCCATGACTTTTCCGGGGGTCTCGGCCTCGCCGCCCGTGCGCGATCCACCCCAATTCCGGTTCGGCGAGTCAATCTCCGTAGGGTCCTGACCCGCCATGCGCACGTACCCGCCGAGCGGAATAATACTGACGCGGTAATCCGTGTTCCCGCTCTTCCAGCCAAACAATCGCGGGCCAAATCCGATCGAGAAGACATCGACGCGCACGCCAAACAACCGTGCCGCGATAAAATGTCCCCATTCGTGCACGAGAATCATGACTCCCAGCACGAGGCTGACGCCGATTAACAAATCCATACGATTGCGTTTCCCTTTTCCGCCGACCCCGAACCAATTGGATCAGGTCGCACCTAAATAAGCATCACGACGCAGCCGCCGCCGTCACTGCCAACTGCTCAACCACTTCCTTCGCCATTCGACGCGCTTCCGCATCCGCCGTAAGCACGTCTTCCATCGTCTCAAATCGCGTGCGTTGCGTGCGTCCGAGTACTCGCTCGATGACCTCGGGAATGCCCAGAAATGGCAGCCGCCTCTCCAAAAACGCCGCGACCGCGACCTCGTCCGCCGCATTCAACGCGCACGGCAGCGCCCCGCCCTTTTTCATCGCTTCTCTTGCCAACCGCAAGCACGGGAACCGCCGCGTCGAAACTCGCGCAAAATCGAGGCGACGCAGCTTGGACCAATCTAGAGCTACTTGGTTGGATGCCACGCGCTCTGGATAGGTTAACGCATATTGGATCGGCATACGCATGTCCGTTGGCCCCAGTTGTGCCAAAACGGAACCATCCACGAATTCCACCATCGAGTGAATCGTCGACTGCGGATGGATCACCACGTCGATCTGGTCCGGCCGCACGCCGAACAACCAGCGCGCTTCGACCACCTCGAAACCCTTGTTCATCATCGTTGCGGAGTCGATCGTGATGCGATTCCCCATCCGCCAGTTCGGATGTGCCAGTGCCTGCTCCGGCGTTACATCCTTCAGCGATGCCAGCGGCGACTTGCGAAACGGTCCACCCGAGGCCGTTAGCACCAAGCGCCGGACCTCTCCGCGTTCCCCGCCCCGCAAGCACTGGTGCACGGCGTTGTGCTCGCTATCGACGGGCAATAGTGGGCGTCCGGATTTTTGAGCCGCGGCCATCACCAACTCGCCCGCGGCGACAAGTACTTCCTTGTTCGACAGCGCCACGCTCTTGCCGAGCCTCACCGCCTCGTAGGTGGCTTCCAGGCCGACGACTCCGACCGCGGCCGATACGACGACGTCCGCAGCCGGGTGTATTCCGACGGCCAGCATCCCCTCGCGTCCGTGGTGAATGGCCGGCAGCGGAGATATGCCTTTTGCCTTCAGCCTCGCCGCGAGATCGTCGGCCTTCGCTGCATCGCCGACCGACACAACCTCCGGCCGGTGCCGCTCGATCTGCCCAGCAAGTTCATCAAGGTTGCCACCCGCGGCCAGCGCGACTACGGCAAACCGGTCCGGAAGTGCCTCGACAACCGAGAGACACTGCCGCCCAATCGAGCCCGTAGACCCCAAGATGGATAACTTCGTGAACGCTGGCGTCACAAACCCGCTCTTTCCAACGCGATCTATAAACCGTCGCCCATTGTGTGGCACGGGGCGAAGTCTGCGGAGCCCTGGGCATGCTGAGCTTCGAAGATCTGCTGTTTAATTTCCTTCAGGCGGCCGCTAGGTTCCAGGCGAGTACACCAAAATCCAATAATACCAGACCGCTGGGATCGCCAGTACTAATGCGTCGATACGGTCCAAAACCCCACCGTGACCCGGCAACAACGAGCCGGAGTCCTTTACTCCCGCGCTGCGTTTATAGGCCGATTCCAGTAGATCGCCGGCCTGCCCTGCAACGTTACCCACTCCAGCCATCGCCAGTAGATGCGGCACCGGAGCATGCAACCACCACGAAAACGCGTAACCCACCAGCAGCGATCCGGCGAAACTCGCGATAGCCCCTTCCCACGTCTTCTTCGGGCTCAAGTGCGGAGCGAAAGGGTGCTTGCCGATCGCGCGCCCCACAAAATACGCGACCGTGTCTCCCGCCCAAGTGATCACCAGTGCGAATAGCAAGAGTCGCGGACCTTCGACACCCCAGCCATGAAGGCGCACCGCGAAGCTGAGCGGAAATCCCACCAGCAACAGCGCACTTGAGCTGATCCCCGCCGCCGGCAAAGCCTCCACCAAGGGCCTTTTCGTCCACAGCGTCAGCGCTGTAACACCAAGCACGAACAGGAAGAAGACATCTTGCGTTGTGCCAAGACCGCTCGCAAAACGACCAATCTGACGAAACAAAGAAGGTCCCCACGTCGACCGGTAGGAGGCCTCAAGCGTCTCCACCCACTGCGCGTAGATGATCAAGATCGCGCAAATTACTGTCCATACTCGATATGCGCAGTGCCCAATCGCATCACCCAATGCGAAATACTCGCGCAGCGCCAGAACGGTTATCACCGCCAAAGCCACCGCGATCCACGCTGTCGAGCCAAACAACACCAAGCCAACGACAAGCGGAATCAGCACAATGGCTGTGGCCACTCGCTTCCAAGTCATAGAACGGAGTTCCCCCGGCGGATGATTATTCCCATCACATCATATCGGAGGAAAGAAATCACGAAGAAGGGTTGGGACGTAGGCGTGCAAAGTACATCGGCGCTTGAGCGCGACCTATGCGTTGCATCTTTAGGAAGAATGAAAATCCAACCGTCACTCGCCAGCTACTCGCGCAGGCATCGGACCGTCCGCGCCACCTTCGCGAATTCCGCCATACCGCCGCTCGCGCTTCTGAAATTCCACAAAGGACTCGAGCAAGCGCGCGCGATTGAAATCCGGCCACAACGTCTCGGTTACAAAAATCTCGGCGTAGGCGATCTGCCACAAAAGAAAATTGCTCACTCGCATTTCGCCGCTCGTGCGGATCAATAGGTCCGGATCGGGCAATCCGTTGGTGTATAGGCGTCGCGAAAGATCTTCTTCGGTGATCGGAGCACTATTTCCCTGCGCGGCTCGCTCCGCCAGAATCGCGTTGGCGGCATCCACGATCTCCGCCCGCCCACCATAATTCAGCGCCAGGCACAGAACCATGCCGCCATTCCCGGCGGTCTTTTCCTCGGCATTGCGCATATCCTGCTGCACGCCGGCTGGGAGCTCATTGGCACGGCCAAGGAATCTCATCCGGATGTTGTTGCGTTGGATCAGCGGCATTTCCGTTCGCAGGTATTCCCGTAGGAGCTGCATCAAGAAGTCAGTTTCCGTCTTCGGGCGCCGCCAGTTTTCGACCGAGAACGCATATAGCGTGAGCGCCTCGATATTCAGCCTGGCGCAGGTTTCAATCGTCGTGCGCGCCGTCTGCGTGCCTACCTTGTGCCCCGCCACCCGGGGCAGGTGCTTGCGCTGCGCCCAGCGGCCATTGCCGTCCATAATCACGGCGACGTGCCGCGGCAGCCGCGCCAAATCCAGCTTGGCAAGCAGTTCTGCCTCTTCCCCGGTGACCGAGCCAAGGGCGGCAGGTATGGCGACTTGAAGTGTCACATGCGATTTCATTAGCGGCAAACCGCTCAGCGGGATTTCCCTTTACGCCGCAAAGTTAACACACGCCTCGGCGGCAGCGCAACGCCGGAGTGCTGCGGGGTGCATCTTAGACGCAACAATGCTCCGCTAGTGGGCGGGCGGCCGCCCCTCTAGGGTGAAGGCGGCGGGAAGATCGCCGTGTAGGACAACACTAGGGTCAATACAATCATCGCGATGGCCGTGACCCACGCCACGATGTTGAAGGTCAGCGTGTTGACGTACTCGCCCATCAGGTCGCGCCGGTTCACCAATAACAGAATGAATATCACCACGACCGGCAGCCAAATCCCATTGCCTACTTGCGAGAAAATCAGAATCTTCCACAGCGGGGCGTTCGGCAGTAGCACGATTCCAGCTCCCACCGCAATTAGGATCGTGTAAAGCCAGTAGAAGATTGGCGCCTCGTTGAATTTATGGTCGATCCCCGCCTCGAAGCCTAACCCTTCACAAATCACGTGCGCGGTCGACAGCGGCAAAATGGAAGCCGCAAACAACGAGGCATTCAGCAGGCCGAACGCAAACAGCGTCCCCGCCCACTTGCCAGCAAGCGGAATCAATGCTTTAGCCGCTTCCGCCGCGTCGGTGATATTTCGCTGGCCGTTCACATACAGTGTCGCCGCCGTGCACACGATGATAAAAAACACGATCACCATGCAACTGATGCTGCCAATCAGCACGTCGGCGCGCGCCTGCGGGTACTGCCGCGCCGACACTTTTTTCTCCACAAATCCAGCCTGTAAGTAGAAAAACTGCCACGGTGCAATCGTTGTCCCAACTAGCCCTGTGAGCATCACGAGATAGCCGGCATTGAAGTGCATCGTCGGTATCACCGTATGTCTCGCGGCTTCCAGCCAGTCGGGCTTCGCGAAAATCGCCGAAGCCACGTAGGACAAATACAAGACGCAAGCCGCCA
>Ga0187855_10001777_pt1 | contig 16746 bp, 14 predicted proteins | sample June2016WEW_8_10_2_FD_132969 | JGI IMG/M metagenome (GOLD analysis project Ga0187855, IMG submission 132969) | Peatland microbial communities from SPRUCE experiment site at the Marcell Experimental Forest, Minnesota, USA - June2016WEW_8_10 | ecosystem: Environmental > Terrestrial > Soil >...
CAATCAGCGTCGCGTCGCGCATCGGCGCCGTCACTCTGCCGTCCTCGATCAGGTACGCCTCGCTCGCCGAGAACACAAACTTCCCATTCGTAATGTCGACCTGCCCGCCGCCGAAGTTCACCGCGTAGAGCCCGCGTTTCACGCTGCGCAAAATATCCTCAGGCGCATCGTCGCCGGCCAGCATGTACGTATTCGTCATGCGCGGCATGGGAATCGACTGGTAGCTCTCGCGCCGCCCCGATCCCGTATTCGCAATTCCCATCAGCCGCGACGAGAGCTTGTCGCTCAAATACCCCTTCAGCACGCCGCCCTCGATCAGCACCGTCTCCTGCGTCGCCGATCCCTCATCGTCCACGTTCAGCGAGCCGCGCCTTCCGGCCATCGTGCCATTGTCGACCACCGTCACCTTGGAGCTCGCCACCTGCCGCCCCACCAGACCGGTAAACGCGGACGTTCCCTTACGATTGAAGTCGGCCTCGAGCCCATGACCCACCGCTTCGTGCAACAGAATTCCCGGCCAGCCCGGTCCCAGAACCACTTCCATCTCGCCTGCCGGCGCAGCTACCGCACTCAGCTGCAAAATGGCCCCTCGCGCCGCTTCCTGCGCCAGATGTTCGGGGCTCTTCGAGCCGGCAAACTGATCGAGCCCAGCTCTTCCGCCGCCGCCTGCCGAGCCCTTGGTGCTCAGCGCCCCGTCTTTGGCAATCACGAATACATTCAGCCGGCACAGGGGTTGCGTATCGCTGGCGAACGCCCCGTCCGACGCCGCAATCAAGATCCGACGCAGCTCTTCGCTGTAGCCCGCGCGCACCTGCGCGACCCGCGGATCGTACGCACGCGCTGCGCGATCGGCGCGAAGAATCAGCTCCAGCCGCGCCGCCAGGTCCAGATCGAATCCGCCCAGCGGCACAGGATACAGATCCGCCGGCCGCGTCTCCGCGAATCCCTGCACTGGCTGCTTTGCCGGTCCCGACGCAATCAGCGCCGCTGTCTTTGCTGCGTGAAGCAGTCGCTCCGCGCTCAGATGATCGGTGTACGCATAGCCGGTCCGCTCGCCGCTCAGCACGCGAATGCCGCATCCGGCGCTTGTTCCCTGGCTCGCCGACTTCACAATCTGCTCGTCCACACCCAGCGCCGTTGCCGTAACCGATTCAAAATAAAGATCGGCGTAGTCGCCGCCCGCGCTCAAGGCTTCGCCCAGGCAGCGCTCCAGCAGCCGCTCGGTCAGCCCGAATTTCTCAAAGAAGTAACGCCGGTGACTTTGGTTAGGGGAAGGTTCAACACGCGCCATCATAATCCTAGTGTACGCCGCTCGCGTCTGTCTCATTGAAGGGCAACGGCCTGCCTACGCTTCCCCGTCCCTCTTTCGTTGCATCTCTGATACCGGAGGGGTCAGCAAGCGCCGTTTTGCTTTCAATCCCATGCTAGGATTCATCCCATGAAGAAGATTCTCGGCGCTGCATTGTTGATGATCGTGTTTGCGACTCCCGTTTTCGCTTCGGGCCATCGCCATCATCATCATCACCACCACAGCCAACATCCGGCCTCGCACCAGGTCCAGCATCACTAAACTTCGCTGAGCTCGCTTTCCGCTCTTCCTCGCAAGTCGCAAGGGCCCTCGCTAAGCCGAAGGGTGATGTGTGTTCGCAATAGCCGTTAGTTCTCTCGGTACCAGGGTCACCGGACTCTTGCGCTCCGAAACCAATTTGATGGTACGATTCCTCCCATGAAGAAGTATCTTGCAGCGATTTTGGCGTTCACGATTTTCGCCGGCCCGTCATTCGCCGCCAGCAAGCCCCACAAGCAGTCTCACCAAAAATACGATTTCCGCTACCACGCCCCGAAATATAAATACAAAGCTCCTAAATCTCACAACCTCCACGCGCATACTACCCGCAAAGTACAATCTCACTAACATCCCTTTCAGTTTCCGTGGATTCAGGTGCGCAGAATTTGATTCGCTAAGAAGCGCTGCGCTCGCTTGTCTGCCCGGCGTCACAGTCGTGGCCTTACCGTGCGTGGTAAGGTTTTTCCATGGCTGATCTCGACGACCTCCGCTACCCTGTCGGGAAATTCTCCCCACCCGCTGAAAGCACGCCCGACGTCCGCGCCGGGCAGATTGAATCCTTGCGTCTGCTCCCCGAGCGCCTGCGCGCAGCGGTTCAAGGCCTCAACGATGCACAGCTCGACACCCCCTATCGCGACGGCGGCTGGACGGTGCGCCAGGTTGTGCATCACTTCGCCGACAGCCACGCCAACTCCTATGTCCGCTTCAAGCTCGCGCTCACTGAAGATTGGCCTACCATCAAGGCCTACGACGAAGCCGCCTGGGCATGCCTGCCCGATTCGCGCTTGCCCATCGATCCGTCGCTCGAACTCATTACTGGGCTTCACGCCCGCCTCGTGGCCCTTCTCGAATCCATGAACGAAGTGGATTTCGCGCGCGGCTTCAATCACCCTGAGCGCGGCCGCGTCACGCTCGCCAACAATCTCGCCCTGTATGCGTGGCACTCGCGCCACCACGTTGCCCACATCACAGGCCTGCGCGCCCGCAAGGGCTCGTAGCGGCTGGCATGGGCCCCCAAGCCTCACCTCAGCGGCCAGGACTTGCAGCTAAGGGTCCCGGGGCCGAGGCCGCAACGCCCGCGCAGATCGCGCAAACCATCGAAGCCTACCTCGCCGATCACCACGCCGCGGTCCTCCTCGAAGACGGCCGCGTGATCTTCGACATGCGCACCGCGCGTTATTCTGTTGCCGAGTCACACGGCCGCTGCCTCTTTCAGTTGTGGAGCGAAGAGCGAAACATCGTGCGAACCGTCACCGGCTTCGAGCACCGTGCGCAATGCCTTCGGCTCGTCACGCGGCGCATGGGCGCGGCCAAACCGCAATCGTTCGAGCTGGCCCCCACGAACGACCGCCGCACGCCCACTGCACGTGACACTTCACGCCGCAACTACCAGCGCCTTCTCGAACGCGTGCTCGCGCGGCACTTTATGGGCGCAAAGGTCGACGGCTTTCGCACCGCGATGGATCTGGAACATAGCTTCGGCCCCGCCTACGTGCGCGGCCACTTGCTCAAGGGCGCGGCGGCCGACGCCGTCATTGGCGTCAGCGCCGCCGAATCGCCCTCCATCGTCGACGGCGTTCTCACTCTGGGCATCCTCTGGCTTGATTACTGCCGCAAGCACGCCGACGCGCGCCGCCATTTCGGTGGGCTCAAAGTCATTGTTCCGGCCGGCGCGTCGAGGACCACCGCCGAGCGCATGGCCTGGCTCAACCACGCTGCCGCCAACTTTGAGTTGCTAACGCTCGACGAGCGCGGAGAAGCGCTCACTCCCGTCGATTTTCGCGACATCGGCAACCTGGAATCGCGCCTGGTCCACGCCTTCTCGCTTGCTGCCGCACGCCAGCGCTGCGAATCGGACGTCGCCCGCCTTCTTGCGCTCGTCCCCGATGCGGCCCGCGAGCGCGTTGAGATTCGGCCGTCCTCCGCCACCGAGATCGGCCTCCTGCTGCACGGGCTCGAATTCGCCCGCGTCCGTCATGGCGCGTCGGCGAATTCGTTTGCGCGCGAGAACCAGGTCACCTTTGGTGCAGGTCTGAACGAAACCCCGCTCTCGCCGGAGAACGAAGCCGTCTGCCGCGATCTTTTCAGCCGGCTTTTTCTGAGCCGCCACGCCGACGGCGCGCAAACCGACCCGTTGTTCCGCATGGCCCCGGAGCGCTGGCTCGAGTCGCGCCTGCGCCTCGGCCTCGCCGAATTGCTGCCCACGCTGCGCGGCGATCTCCTCTACTCGCAAGTGCCGGCGCTCACCCGCGGCGAGCGCAGCATGCTCGACCTTCTCACCCTCGACAGGAATGGCAGGCTCGTTGTCCTGGAGTTGAAAGCGGACGAAGATCTGCACTTGCCTTTGCAGGCGCTCGACTATTGGATTCGCGTCCGCGCCTTGAACGACGATCAACGGCCTGCACCCTCCGGCGGCGCGCCGCTTTCCGCCTTCCAACGCAACGGCTATTTTCCCGGCGCCGAAGTCTCGCCGCTTCCGCCGCGTCTCATCCTGGCCGCTCCCGCTCTGCGCATCCATCCCGCTAACGAGACGGTGCTGCGCTACCTCTCTCCGCAAATCGAGTGGGAACTCATCGCCCTCGCCGAACACTGGCGCCGCGATCTCAAAATCGTCTTCCGCAAGCGCAGCAGCGACCCCAGCTAACCCGCTGTTCTTTCTGTTCCCCGTTCCCCGACGCTGCCCTTCACGGTTTCGACATCATCACAGGCTTGCCTGTCGCCAAATCGATCGGCACTGAGACGTGCTCCTGCGCAATCAGCCACTTTTCGCCGACCTTGCGGTAATCGTCGGTTACCCGCACGTCGTAGTCCAGCGCCGATCCGCTCTTGGCCATTCCCCGCACATGCTGAATGCTGTGGCTGTAAGCAATCTTGCCGTCCGTCACGATGCTCAAGTCGGTGATCTCAAAATGGACCGGGCCGCGCAATGTGGCAAGAAAATCCTGCCAGTCCTTCTTGTAATCCTCCCAGCCCACGTGCTCGCGTGGCATGCCAAGATCAAAAACAAACAACTCGTTCCCCGGCGCATAAAGCTCCATGATCGCGCCCACATCCTTGGCGCGGAACGCCGCCGCAAATCGATCCTGCAGTGCGCGGATCTCCTGCTCATCTTTTCCCTGGGCCTGGGCCGGCAAGCCAAAGCCCAAGCTGACCACCGCGCAAAGCGTCGTCATGATGCAGAATGCGAATCTCCTCACGGCAGCTAACCTCCCTTGAACCCCTTGTCGCTCGTTCCCTTGTTCCCTGTTTTCTCGCTCTCTCGCCGGGATCCCCAGCGACAGGTCTTCGTTGCTGGGGTGACTTGTCCCTTGCTTTTCACCCGGCCGGCACCACAACTTCTCTTGAGGCCTTCCCCTGCCGGATCGTCACCGTCGCTCCTTCGCACATTCGGTCGTCTGCCAAAATCGATTCCATCGAACGGTAAAGCCGCTCCGCATCCTCGCCGTAGAACATCAGGGTCGAGCTCTCCGGAATTGTCACCGAGCCCGCGCAGAATCCGGCGTCGTGGTTCTTCGCCGCGTAGGCAAGCTCGGCCACCAGCTTGGCCGTGTCTTTGGCGCCGTACCGGTTGCCGGGCCGGCTTCCGTAGGCCAGTTCCACCAGCACCGAGCCCTTGGCCTGCAAGACATGCGAGCGCAGGTCGACTTCGACGCTGGGAATCGCTTTTCTCTGCGCATCCACTTGCGCCAGCCGCGTTTCGGCTATCAGGGCGTCTCCTTCCCGGCCCAGCCTGCGCTGTGCTGCGATTTCCTCTTCGAGGTTCTCTTTCATCGACTCCAGGTTCGGGCTTGGCGCATTCTTGCGCTCCGCATACGATCGCTCAAAAAACTCGACTGCTTCCTCATCGCGCCTTTCGTCGCGCAGCACCAGCCCGCGCGTCCCGTACGCCGAAGCTAACCCCGACACCCCCGCCTGGCTCTCCAATGTCAGCAGCTGGATCGCCCGGTCCAGCAGTTCATGCGCCTTGGCATAATTGCCCATCCTGCGATGGCAATTCGCAATATTGTTCAGAAGGCTGCCGATCCGCGCCAGTCGCGTCGAAGGAATCTTCTCGCGAACCTCGAGCGCCTTCTCGTAGTAGGCGAGCGCCTCGGCGTAGCGGCCTTGCTCTGCGCACAGGGTGCCCAGGTTGTTCCATACCGTGGTGGCCGATTCATGGTGCGCTTTGGCTTCGTGCAACTCTGCGGCTTCCTTATACAGGCCCTCTGCCTCGGCCGGTGAGGTCTTGCTCAGTGCATTCCCCATCGTCACCAGGACGTCGGGCAGCCGCGGGTCGCCCGGATACTCGCGCAGGATCTTCAACGCCGCACGCGCCGGAATCGCGGAGTGGTCCATCAGACCCATCAGGCCGTAGCATTGCGCCGTCCGCGCCAGCAACCCTGCGATCGCCGTCGGATCGTTGCCTTCCAATTCCCGTTGAATGGCCCGCTCGCAAAACGGAATCGCGCGCCGGTATTCGCGAAGCTGGATCAGCACCCGTGCCATAAGGTCCGGAAATGCGATTTGTTCCATGCGCGGCTGGTTTTCGTCCAGCATCTGCATGGCCGACTCCTGCAGCTTCTTGCCGCCTTCTACCTGGCCCAGCCGCTGCCGCAGCACGCTCACATGGCATTGCACCAGCAACGCAAAGTCGAACGCCGGCCCCGGCGGCATCGGTCGCACCTCCTGTGCCGCCATCCGGAACAGCTGCTCCGCCTTTGCCAGGTCGCCCGACTGCATCTGGGCCGCTCCCTGGTAGATGAGGCTGAGGCACTTCTCTTGAGAATTGGGGGACATCATTCTCCGCTGTCGGCAGTCGTGGAACCGCTCGCAATCAGTGTAGAGCCTGTAACCGATTTCGGCATGGGCCCACCTCGGCCCGGAACCGTCTCCTGTCCCTGCCCGGGCCTTCCGGCCGCCCGTCTACAACCAAGGACGCGCCTCCCGGCGGCAAGTCGCGCAGGAAAGGGCTGAAAACAGTCACTTTGGGAACCGGCCCTGCCCGATTCGCTTCTCACGCCGATTCCCGAGCTGACAACGAAACCTGTCCACCCGCAGATTCAAACCCGTGACAGATTCATCCAATCTCAAGAAAGATGCGTGGCCGCATCGGCCGCTCACACCCACGCCGATAGGCCCGCCGCTGGACTACACTGATTACCGTCATGGCTACCACTCAAGTTCCTCCCAGCATTCGACCGCGCACGCCTGAGGGCGCCTTTTCGAACCAGCCCTTCACCAATTTCCAGCACCCCGAAATCGCCCGCCGCATGCGCTTTGCCCTCGATGAGGTTTCGGACCAGCTCGGCCGCGAGTACGACCTGATTATCGGCGGCGAACGGCTCAAGACTGAAGGCAAGATTCGCTCCATCAACCCGGCGCGCCCGGCTCAAGTAGTCGGAATCCACCAGAAAGCCGAAGCCCAGCACGCCGAGCTCGCGATGAACGCCGCCCTCCGTGCCTTCGAGTCCTGGAGCAGGGCCAGCGCCGAGGAACGGGCCTCGCTTCTGCTCGGCGCAGCCGAGATCATCCGCACTCGCAAGTTCGAATTCATGGCCTGGCTTACCTATGAAGTCGGCAAGAACTGGGCCGAGGCCGACGCCGACATCGGCGAGACCATCGACTTCCTCGAGTTCTACGCCCGCGAAGCCCTGCGGCTTGCCCGTGCCACCACGCCCATTCAATACCCCGGCGAGCGCAACGAGTTGCTCTACATTCCGCTCGGCGTCTGCGCCGTCATTCCTCCGTGGAACTTTGCCTGCGCCATCATGGCAGGCATGACCTCGGCAGCCATCGTCACCGGCAACACCGTCGTCCTAAAGCCTTCGAGCGACTCGCCGACCATCGCCGCAAAATTCGTCGAGGTGCTCGAAGAAGCCGGCATGCCCGACGGCGTGGTCAACTTCTGCCCCGGCTCGGGCGCCACTTTCGGCAACGCCATCGTCGAGCATCCGAAAACGCGATTCATTGCCTTCACCGGCTCCAAATCGGTCGGCCTCGACATCAACGAGCGCGCTGCCCGCTCGCGCCCAGGCCAGATCTGGATCAAGCGCACCATTCTCGAGATGGGCGGCAAAGATTCCATCCTTGTCTGCCGGGACGCCGATCTCGACGCGGCCGTCCAGGGCGTGGTTGCGTCGGCCTTCGGTTTCAGCGGCCAGAAATGCTCTGCCTGTTCGCGCGCCATCGTCGAAGCGCCTATCTACGACGTCTTTGTCGAGCGCGTGCGCGAACGCGTCGCCACGCTCACCGTGGGCGACCCTGCAAACAACCCCGATCTCGGCCCAGTGGTCAACGAGGCTTCGCTCAAATCCATCCTCGGCTACATCGAAGCCGGCAAGAAGGAAGGAAAGCTGATCGCCGGCGGGTCTGCGGTCTCCACACCCGAGGGCGGCTTTTACATTGAACCGACGGTCTTCTCCGAAGTTCCGCCGCGCGGAGTGCTCTCTCTGGAAGAGATCTTCGGCCCCGTCCTTGCCATCATCAAGGTCGACGACTTCGAAGAGGGCTTGCGCGTAGCCAACAACACCGAGTACGGCCTCACCGGCTCTCTTTACAGCAATAATCCAAACCAAAAGGCTGCCGCCCGGCAGGGCTTCCATGTTGGCAACCTCTACTTCAATCGCAAGTGCACCGGCGCCATGGTCGGCGCGCACCCCTTCGGCGGATTCAACATGAGCGGCACAGATTCCAAGGCCGGCGGACCCGATTACCTCTACCTCTTCACGCAAGCCAAGAGCGTCGCGGAAAAGCTGTGAGCCTATAGCTCCAGCACCAGTGCCTGTCATCCTGATGCAAGGCCGAAGGATCTGCGGTTGTTTCTTCGCATTCCTGCGGGGTGCAACGATTGAAAGACTCGAACCCTTCTCGCAGTTTTCGAACTCAATTGACGCAATGTCTGCTCTTGTGACCGAATGACTGCTCTCGAATTCACCGCCGTGGTTCTGGTTCTCTCCGCGCTTGCAGGCTTCCTCGGCGCGCTCACCGGTCTTGGCGGCGGCGTGGTGGTCGTGCCCGCCCTCGTCCTGGCCCTCGGCGTCGATATGAAATACGCCATCGGCGCCTCGCTGGTCTCGGTCATCGCTACGTCGTCGGGCGCGGCGTCGGCCTACGTGCGCGAGGGCTTCTCGAATATCCGCATCGGCATGTTCTTGGAAATCGCCACCACGCTCGGCGCCGTCGCCGGTGCTTTTCTCACCGGCCGCGTCGGCACGCACACCCTCGCCATCGTCTTCGGGCTCATGCTCCTCCAGGCTGCGTATCAATCGTTTAAAGGGATGTCCGACCACGGCGTCAGCATCGAGTCCGATTCGCTGGCCACCCGCCTGCGCCTCGGTGGGGCCTACCCCGTCGACGGCAAGCCCCAGCGGTACGGCGTTCGCAACGTCCCCGGCGGCTTCGCCATGATGTTTGGCGCCGGCGTGCTCTCCGGTTTGCTCGGCATCGGCTCCGGTGCCGTCAAAGTCATCGCCATGGACCGCATCATGCGCATTCCATTCAAAGTCTCCACCACCACCAGCAACTTCATGATCGGCGTCACTGCCGCCGCCAGCGCCGGGCTCTATTTCAGCCACGGCTACATCGACCCCCGCGTGGCCATGCCGGTCATGCTCGGCGTGCTCTTCGGCGCATTGATCGGCGCCAAGGTCCTCATCCATGCGCATGTCAAGACTCTGCGCATCGTCTTCGGCGTTGTCATCCTGACCTTGGCGATCGAGATGATAGTCAGCGGCTTCACGGGAAAGGTGTAGCCCATGGACGATCGCCGCCTCGAAATCATCATCGGCCGGCTTCTCCGCGCCGGCGTCCTGCTGGCCGCGGCCACCGTCTTCGCCGGCGGCGTTCTCTATCTCATCCAGCATCACTCCGGCCCGGCCAACTACCACACCTTCGTTGCCGGAGCTGCCAACACCCGCTCCGTCTCAGGGATCGTGATCTCCGCCGCGCACGGCCAGAGCGAAGCCATCATCGAACTCGGCCTGCTGCTCCTCGTGCTCACGCCCGTCGCGCGCGTTGCCGTCGCGATGGTGGTCTTTCTTCTCGAGCGCGACCGCCTCTACGCGGTCGTCAGCCTGATCGTGCTCTTGATTCTCGCCTTCAGTTTGCTGCACGCCGCCTGACGGATTGCACAGGTTTGACGGCAGAAACCTGGTTCATTGCAGGGTCGCTTTGCAAACCGTCGCGTTCCTGGATAATCGAAGACGATGGCAATCAGCCATCGACGAATGCTACCCTGCGCACATCCAGACGCAGAGCCGAGCGCAGAAGCAAGCGCAGAATCACCGTCGTTCGTGCTTCGCGCAAAGCAAGGGACAAAAAAGCCAAGGACGAGGGACCTTAACCATGCAAATATGCGATGCCATGAAATTTCTGCGGACCGCCGTCGTGCCGGCGATCGCGATCATCATCGGAGTTCCAGCCTTTGTCTCCGCTCGAGCGCAGGCGACGCCCTCCACTGCCCCTGCGGCCGCCGCAGTCCAGTTACAGCCCTACACTGCGCCGGACCAAAGCGTCTCTGCCGGTGTGCCGTCGGGATGGAACGTCAAAAATGCTGCGGGCGGTCAGATCAACATGTCAGGACCGCAAGGCGAAGCCATCAACATCGATGTCTTCGTTGCGCAGGACGGTCCATTTCAATTGGGACAGAAGCCCCCAGGCGTCGCGGCTATGACAATGCCCTCCTCGGCAAAGCTTACCGACAAACTCACCATGTTTGTCCAGCAGCAACAGGCCCTCGCCGGGAGTCCTGCTGCGCAGGTTAAATTCCTCTACGCTGCCCCCCTTCAGTCGCCACCGGCTGGGGTCCAATGCGGCATGTTTGTTATCGCCATTTCCGGCATCGCCACGCCGGGCGATGGAATGGGCATATTCTGTTCGCTTCCTGACGACTCGGCCCATTTGTTCAAGATCGTCCTCTTTATGGGAACGGCGCCCACGGCCATCGCAGCCCAGACTGAGCCCACGGTTTTGGCTGTCTTTAAGAGCTACAAGTTAGCGCCAGGTTTGGCACAAAAGATGCTTGGCCCCTACACCGCGCCACCCGCTTCCTCGACAGCAGCGGCAGCAACAACCGCCGCCGAGACGAACGCTTATTTGAGAGCAATCGCGATTGGGCAGTATGGGTCCGATGTAGGCTTCGCTTGCGCCGACGCGAACATCATCGGCACTCCGAACCGGCAGGTTGCGAACGAGTGCGGTGGATGGGAGCCAAGCTTCTAGCGTGGTATTCAGAAATAAATTGACACATGCGAAGAGTCCCAGAATAAAGGCCCCTTCGACTACGTTGGAAAGAGAATGCACGGCAAACTCCGCTCAGGATGACCACTGCGACTACGCGGTGCCGGATGCAGAGGCGGGCGAATCGAATTTTTTCTACAGACTCTAAAGAGCGCTCTTGAGCCACCCAGCGAGTTTTTTCATCGCTGCATTTTCGCGGATCACTTCGCCAGCCTCTTGACTGTGCAAAGCGATCTCCGCGGCGATGGAGCGGCCGAGAATTTGCTGATCGATATTGCCAAACGACCCAGGCACGAGGCTACCTAACCAGCCGGCCCAGGCCGGGGTATGAGCGTTGCCGACGATGATGCCGGGGCGAAATATGGCGAGGCGTGTAAAACCGACTTGACGCACGGTGTCTTCTTTCATGCCCATGATTCGCGCATAGCGAATCCGGCTGCGAGCTGAACTTCCCGCTGCAGAAAGTAGGCAAAACTGGGCGATTCCGGCGTCATGGCAGCCACGCGCAAAGGCGCCGACCACGCCGAGCTCAAGCCGTTTCAATTCTTCGTCGCTCCAGCGCGCCGATCCGGAACCGACACCCACACAGCTGACGGCACTGGCCGGACCCTGGCTTAAGACTTCGCGGGCAAGCGCAGCAATGCGCTCGGCAAAGTCAGCAGCGCCGGTATCAAGAACCACATTGCGCACGCGCGATCGCGCTGCAATGGGCTTTCTGGTCACCATCACCACTTCGCGGCATTCCGGAACTGCCAGGAGTGCGGCGACGGTTGCACCGCCGACTTGCCCGGTCCCACCAAGGATGACTACGGCGAAATTCTGCTTCACAAACAGGACCTCTGCTTAGGGCGGGTTAGCACTACTGGGATGGATGCGACGGTGTGTAACTTCCCCGGTCCCAAAAAGCGAGGGACGGGAAACCTCACAGATGCTTCGACTCATTTTGGCGCAAAAAGCGCCAAATTCGCTCAGGATGGCACCCTGTTTGCGAAGCGAATTTCGGGCTCAGGACACCCGGGCTCAGGCGGCACCTAAGCCACTGCGGGAGGCTGCGCGCTCTGCTGCTGTTGCGATTCGGCTTCCATCTTGTTGCCGATTTCGGCGGCGGCACGCGCCAGCACCCGGTGATGGATGGTGAAAAGCGCCAGTTCCAGCCGGTCGCCCACACCGGTCTTGTCGTAGATCGAACGCAGATAATTCTTGATCACCTGCTCGGTGGTCTTCAGCCGCTGCGCGATCTCGCGGTTCTTGCAGCCCTGCACGATCAGAGCCACGATGCGCATTTCCTTGGGAGTCAGACGGTCGCGCACCCGCGCACCCACCATATCTTCTTCAATCAACTCCGGCGGAGCGGTCTGCGTCGGAAGCCAACTGTCGCCGGCGGCCACGCGCCGCACGCATTCCACCAGTGCCGGGCCGGTCACGCTCCTGAATACCACGCCGCGAAAGCCCTGCTGCAGGTACGAAGCTGCGTTCTCGTCGTTCTCTGCCACCACAATCCCGCGGCTTCCCGTCGTCTCAAGCAACATGATCAAGCGCGCAAAATCGGGGCGCAGCGACGCTGCAAACACCACGATCGAACTAGGGAACGTCGTGATCGCGTGATACATGCGCTCAAGATCGGTGCATTGCGCGATGATGCGCAAATCTTCGTCCATGGCCAAAACCTTCGCGGTGCCGGCCCTGAAGATCGCTTGCGAATCGGCAAGGATGATCTTGTTCATGGTTTGTGCTCTGCCTGTCTGTCGGTCATTCGGGGAAAATTCACCGCTTCGACCCTCCCCACCCGAACCGGCGTCGGGCCGCCAGCGGTTTCCTCGGCCATCACTCTTGGTACTATCGGCAATCTGCCTGAGACTTTGGTAATGTCCGTATTTGAAACATTACCTTGTTCCGGCCGGTTTCATCTACAACTACCCGGTTACTTCCCCCAAGAATGCCTGGTCGCGGACCGCTATGACCGAGATTACAGCCTGACCGCCTAAAAGGGCACAAAAACCTCCTGCCGGGGCTGCCAAAGACATTAACTAGAATGGAACCTGTAGGTTCCGCCGCCACCTGCCTCGACCCGCGAAGCGCGGCCCACGAGCCAACCATCGCGCCAGCGTACACTGGCTCTGCACCGAGCTCTTCCCTATGGCAAGGCCCATCATCCTGGCGATTGACGACGACGTGAGCGTGCTCGAAGCCGTGGTCCAGGATCTGCGCCGCCAGTACGGAAACACCTATCGCGTGATGCGCGCCGCCAGCGGCCAGGCGGCTCTGGATACGCTCTCCCAGCTCAAGACCCGCGATGAGCCGGTCGCCCTCCTCGTCAGCGACCAGCGCATGCCCGGAATGACCGGCGTCGAGCTTTTGGAGCGGGCTCGCGAGATCTATCCCGATGCGCGCCGCGTCCTGCTCACCGCGTATGCCGATACCAGCGCGGCGATTCAGGCCATCAACTCAGCCCGCATCCACTACTACCTCAGCAAGCCATGGGATCCGCCCGAAGAGAAGCTTTACCCGGTCCTGAGCGATCTCCTTGACGACTGGAAGGCAAGTTTCCGGCCGCCGTTTGAAGGCCTCCGCCTCATCGGTCACCGCTGGTCGCCCGACAGTCACAGCGTGCGCAACTTTCTCTCTCGCAATCACGTGCCCTACCGCTGGATCGATGTGGCCACCGGCCCTGAGGGACTCAAGCTGCTTGAGGAACGCCATCTCGATTCTGAAAAGTTGCCCGTAGTGCTCTTTGCCGATGGAACTGCGCTGGTCGATCCCGAGCTTGAAACGCTGGCCGGCAAAGTCGGCCTGCGCGTCCAGGCCACCCAGGATTTCTACGACATGATCGTGGTCGGCGCGGGTCCGGCCGGGCTGGCGGGAGCCGTCTATGGCGCCAGCGAGGGCCTCAAAACCCTCGTCATCGAACCAGATGCCCCGGGCGGCCAGGCGGGCTCCAGCTCCAAAATCGAGAACTACCTCGGCTTCCCTTCCGGAGTCACTGGGGCTGATCTCGGCCGTCGCGCTCATGCCCAGGCGTCACGCTTCGGCGCGGAGTTCCTCACCCAGCGCGCTACGGGCATGCGCGTAGATGGCCAATACCGCTTCATTCAGCTCGCCGACGGCCGCGAGGTCTCCAGTCACTCGGTGCTCCTCGCCCCGGGGGTCCAGTACCGCAAGCTCGATCTCCCCGGCAGCGACATGCTCACCGGCCGCGGCATTTACTACGGCGCAGCCCTGGTGGAGGCGTTGAGCTGTAAAGGCGAAGAGGTTTTTGTCGTCGGCGCCGCCAACTCCGCCGGCCAGGCGGCCCTGCACTTCGCCAGATACGCTACCAAAGTAACCATGCTGGTTCGCGGCCACGGACTTTCCGCGACCATGTCGAAATATTTGATCGATGAGATCGCTCGCACATCGAATATTGTGGTTGAGGCGCACACTCAGGTGCTCGGAGTCGAAGGAAATGGGCGCCTGCAGGCTTTGCGGCTGCGCGGGCCTTCGGGTGACATTAAAGTTCCGGCGTCTTCGCTTTTTGTTTTCATTGGAGCTGCCCCCGTCACCACATGGTTGCCAGAGTGCATCCTGCGTGACGATAAAGGATTCTTGCTGGCCGGGCCGGATTTGCGTGCCGACGGCAAGTGGCCGGAGAGCTGGCGCGAGCCGCGCGAACCGTATCTGCTCGAAAGCAGCGTGCCCGGTGTTTTTGTGGCCGGCGATGTGCGCCACGGATCGGTGAAGCGCGTGGCGTCGGCAGTAGGAGAGGGTTCCATCGCGGTGCAGTTGGTGCACCAGTACCTCGGTGGGTTCTAGGAGAGATGAGCAAGACAAACCAGGTCCCAGATCGAGCAATTGAATCGCTCCAGATCGAGCCGATCGCCATCCGCGATCTCGCCGGGCCCGTCCTCCAATCGCAGGTCTTCGCCGGCACCTCGCTAGAAAGCCTCGAACGCATTCAACACGCTGAGCGCGTTACTGCCAAAGCCGGCACAGTCCTCGTCGAGCCCGGCCAGCCGTTTCGCTTCTATTGGCTCCTGCTCAAGGGAGAAACTCGCGCCGAGCGAAAAGAGGAGGATGGAAGCTGGACCATCGCCGGCAACGCCCAACCGGGTGAGGGATTTGGTGAAGTGCCCCTGCTTACCGGCCGCGGAACCTCGATCTTCCGCGTCAGTGTGACCCAGGATTCCGTGTTCGTCCGCTTCACCGAACAGGACTTCTGGGAGATCATGGCTTGCTGCCCTTCCGTGCGCAAGAAAATCCTTGCCGATAGCGCCCTGCGCCTGCAGGCCTATCAGGTGGAGGCGCTGCACCGCGAAAAGCTGGTATCGCTCGGCACCCTCGCTGCGGGCCTCATGCACGAACTGCACAATCCCGGCTCCGCCGCCAAGCGCGCCGCCGCGCAACTTCGCGAGAATCTTCTCCGCCTGCAGGAAGTGAGCTTGCGCAACGCCGGCAAGCCCAAGACTCCGGCGCAGCTCGAATGCATGAAGGATCTGCTGAATCACGCGCTCCACGGCTGCAATCAGCCCGCCATGAGCAGCCTCGAACAGGCCGACGCCGAAGAGACCATGGGCGAGTACCTGGCAGGCGCGGGAGTCGAAAACGCATTTACCATTGCACCCACGCTGGTTTCTATGGGCGTCGATCGCGAAGAGATCGCGTGCGCGCAGAAAGACTTCGATCGCCCGTCTTTCTCCGATGCGCTCAACTGGTTTGGCGCGCTGGTCTCAAGCGTCTCGCTGGTCTGCGCCATCGAAGAAAGTATCGGGCGCATCTCTGAGCTGGTGATGGCGGTCAAGAAATTCGCCTACGACGAGAAGACCCCCAGCAAGGAGCTCGACGTTCACGACAGCCTGCAGAGCACGCTCACCATTCTCGGCCACAAGCTGCGCATCAAGCAGATTCAGGTCGAGAAACGATTCGCCGCCTCCCCTGCGAAAATCCAGACCCGTGGCCACGCCCTCAGCCAGGTCTGGACCAACCTCATCGACAACGCCATCGACGCCTCGCCCGAGGGCGGCAAGATCGAAATCTCAACCTGGTCGGAGCCGGAATGGATTGTCGCCTGCATCGGCGACCACGGCGCAGGCATTCCCGGCGACGTTCTGCCCCGCATCTTCGAAGCCTTCTTCACCACCAAACCACAAGGCTCCGGCACGGGGCTCGGCCTCGAAATCGTCAGCCGCATCGTCACTCAGAAATTCGGCGGCAAGATTGAAGTCGAATCCAAGCCCGGCGATACCCGCTTCATCGTCCGCCTGCCGCTCAATTCGCCGCTGTAATCCTCACCCGCCCGGCGATTCATCCTCGCGTACTGGGATCGGATTTGAAAGGGCACGAGTTCACTCGTGCCGCAAAAAACCGCAGAATGAGCTCGGCTTTAGCCGCTGAGGGATGATCTCTTCGTGCGGCGCATTGAGCTCGCGCCACGCCGATTCGCTCCGCCCCACTACTTCACCCGCGTCAGGTGCGCCAGCATCCCATCCGGCGGCCCACTCAGCGAGCCATCGCTGCTCATCGTCAGCTGCTCCGTATCGCCTTCGCAAATCAGCGTGATCTGCTTGTCATTCTGCGTATACGTACAGTTCGACGTCATCGGACCCATGCTCGCAAGAGCCTTGCCATCGGATTGAAATTGAATGCTCACCAATTGGCCGTTGCCTGCGTAGGTGTGGCCCTTCACGCTGTTGCCGCAACCGATGGCGCAGAAACAAAGCAACGCGGCAGCCGCCGTCCATACGCTTCCAGATTTTGCTTTCACTTTACCCCCAACGAGTACTCGATCGGATGACCGGAAAAGGCTATCCACAGACTCTACCCGCAGAAAACCCCGGCAGGCAAGCGAATTCTCCAGTCCGCAGAACGTTGTCGGCCCTTGTTCCCTTGTTCCCTCGTTCCCTGCCTTATTGATTCACTCCGCTCGCCAGAAATCCTCCGTCCACCACCAGAACCTGCCCGGTCACAAACGAAGCGCTGTCTGAGGCGAG
>Ga0187855_10001779_pt1 | contig 16716 bp, 17 predicted proteins | sample June2016WEW_8_10_2_FD_132969 | JGI IMG/M metagenome (GOLD analysis project Ga0187855, IMG submission 132969) | Peatland microbial communities from SPRUCE experiment site at the Marcell Experimental Forest, Minnesota, USA - June2016WEW_8_10 | ecosystem: Environmental > Terrestrial > Soil >...
GGCCATCAAGCTGCGCATTATCGGGTGGGGTCTGGGGCTTCAGTTCGCCTTCGCGCTGCTGGTGCTCAAGACGGATTTCGGCAAGATTTTTCAGGCCATCGGCGTGGGTGTGAATGCCATGCTGGGCTACACCGAGCGCGGCACCAGCTTCGTGTTCGGTCCGCTGGGCGAGGGCGGAGGGCCATTCGGCGTTCTGTTCGCTTTTCAGGTGTTGCCCATCATTATCTTCATCGCCTCGTTCTTCGCTATCCTTTATTACCTGGGCGTCATGCAATTCATCGTGAAAGGCATGGCCATTGTGATGCAAACAGTCATGGGGGCGAGTGGCGCCGAATCGCTCAACGTCGCGGCCAGCATCTTCATGGGCCAGACCGAAGCGCCCCTGACCATCAAGCCTTTCATCGCCGGCATGACGCAGTCCGAGCTATTCACCATCATGACCAGCGGCATGGCGCACGTTTCCGGAGCGGTGATGGCCGCCTACGTGAAGATCGCCGGAGTTAGCATCGAGCATCTGCTCACCGCCGTGATCATGACCGCGCCCGCCACCATCATGCTCGCCAAGATCTTCTATCCGGAAGTGGATAAGCCGGCCACCGCCGGCCGCGTGGAAATCCGGATTGAAAAGACCGCGGTCAACGTGATCGACGCCGCGGCGCAAGGCGCAGGCGACGGCCTGCACCTGGCTTTGAACATCGGCGCCATGCTGATCGCGTTTCTGGCGTTGATCGCCATGCTCAACGGCATGCTCGGCTGGGTACACACGCTGCCTCACATGGCGTGGCTGCCGGGAACTATGCAGCAGATCTTCGCGGTGGTATTCGCGCCGCTGGCCTGGCTGATGGGCGTGTCGTGGAAGGATGCGCCCACCATCGGCAACCTGCTGGGCACGCGACTGGTGCTGAACGAATTCGTGGCGTTTCTGCAGCTCGGGCCGCTCAAGTCGCAGCTCGATCCGCGCTCGTTCACCATCGCCACCTATGCCCTTTGCGGCTTCGCCAACTTCAGTTCCATCGCCATACAGATCGGTGGCATCGGCGCGCTGGCTCCCAACCGGAAATCCGACCTGGCGCGGCTGGGGTTGAAGGCGGTGGCCGCGGGCAGCATGGCCAACTTCATGTCGGCCTGCATTGCGGGGATACTGTTGTGATCGCCCATGATTAACAAAGCCGTGCAGTTTCTGGAATCGCAAACGGCGCTGCGGCCGCGCGTGGCGGTGGTGCTGGGCAGCGGATTGGGCGCTTTCGCCGATGAGCTCGCGGACCGCACAGAGATCCCTTACGGCGAGATTCCCGGCTGGCCCTGTTCGACGGCTATCGGACATGCGGGTAAGCTGGTGTTCGGCAAGCTCGGTGCTCAGGACGTCGTCGTGATGGCGGGCCGCGTGCATCTATACGAAGGCTACACGTCTGCGCAGGTCACCTTCGGCGTGCGGGTGCTGGGATCGCTGGGCGTGCGGTCCATCGTATTCACCAATGCGGCGGGCGGCATCAATCTGGAGTTGGAGCGCGGCGGCCTGGTGCTGATCTCGGATCACATCAATCTGCAAGGATCGAACCCCCTGGTGGGACCCAACGACGACGAGCTCGGGCCGCGCTTTCCCGACATGTCGGAAGCGTACTCGCGCCGCCTGCGCACGCTGGCGCACGAGGTGGGCAGCGAGATCGATGTTCGCCTGGCGGAAGGCGTTTACGCGGCGGTGTTGGGACCGAGCTACGAAACCCCCGCCGAAATCCGCTACCTGCGGACCATCGGCGCCGACCTTGTGGGCATGTCTACGGTGCCCGAAGCGATCGTGGCTAATCACATGGGCATGCGCGCGTTGGGCATCTCCTGTGTGACCAACATGGCCGCCGGCATTCTGCCGCAGAAGATCAGCCATGCGGAGGTGCTGGAAACCGGCGAGATGGTGCGGGGCACGCTGGTGAAGTTTCTGCGCGCGCTGCTGCCTAGGATGGAGAGCTAATGGACCGGATTGTTTGGTGGGGCGGGACTCCAGTCCTGAGGCCGGCGTCCACGCCGGCCTCTTTGCGCCGGGATATGGCCGATGCCGTTGCGCGAAGAGCGGGTCCTGGAGGACCCGCGCAGACCTGGAGGTCCGCCCCACGGGAGCGTTGAATGGACCCGCTAATCGAAGCCGCATTGAGCGCCCGGCAAAACGCCCATGCGCCGTTCTCCCATTTCCAAGTGGGTGCGGCACTGGAGGACTCCGCGGGGCGCACCCACACCGGCTGCAATGTCGAGAACGCCTCGTACGGTCTGACGCTCTGCGCCGAGCGCGTGGCCGTGTTCAAAGCCGTATCCGAAGGCGCGCGCCAATTCCGGCGCGTGGCCGTGGTGGCGGATACCGATACGCTGACGCCGCCCTGCGGCGCTTGCCGCCAGATCCTCTGGGAGTTCTGCGGCGATGTGGAACTGGTACTTGCCAACCTGCACGGTAAAAAGGAAACCTTCCGCCTGAAAGATCTCTTACCAAGGCCCTTCGATGCGTCTTTTTTGTAGCTTCCTGCTTTTCATCTCGGCGCTGGCGGCCGAATCCGCCGATTGGATCTGGACCGGCCGCTATGTAGTCACCATGGACCCGCAGCGGCGCGTGATCGAGAACGGCGCGATCGCCATCCGCGGCGAACGCATTGTGGCGGCCGGCCCGAAATCCGAAATCGAGCGGCGCTACCAGGCCCGCCAGCGCCTCGACCGGCCCGATGCCATCCTGGCGCCCGGTCTGATCGACACCCACACACATGCGGCCATGTCGCTGTTCCGCGGGATCGCCGACGACCTCCGCCTGCAGGACTGGCTGGAGCACTACATCTTCCCGGCGGAAGCCCGCAACGTGACGCCCGAGTTCGTACGCTGGGGGACTCGGCTCGGCTGCCTGGAAATGCTGCTCTCCGGCACCACCACTTACACCGACATGTATTACTTCGAGGACGTGGCGGCCGAAGCGACCAAAGAAGCCGGTATGCGCGGCGTGCTGGGCGAAACCATCATCGGCTTTCCGTCTCCCGATGCCAAAACCCCGGCCGACGCGCTGGCCTTCACCGACCGGTACCTCACCCGCTTTCACGGCGACCCGCTGATCGTGCCCGCCGTGGCGCCGCATGCCATCTACACCAACTCGGATGAGACGCTGAAAGCCTGCCGGGCGCTCGCCAACCGGCATGATGCGCCGCTGGTGATCCACCTTTCGGAAACCAAGCACGAGAACGACGAGTGTCTTGCCAAGCGCCACGCGACCCCCACACAGGCGCTCGACGCGCTGGGCGTCTTCAACGGCCGCACCGTGGCGGCGCATGCCGTGTGGGTGGATGAGGCCGATCTGGCAATCCTGAAATTGCGCGGCGTGGGGATCGCGCATTGCCCATCGAGCAATATGAAGCTGGCGAGCGGCATCGCGCCGGTCACGCGCATGTTGGCGTTGGATCTGGCGGTGGGTCTGGGCCCCGATGGTCCGGCCGGCAGCAACAACGACTTCAATATGTTCGAAGAAATGGATCTGGCGGCCAAGCTGCAGAAGGTGACCACCGGCGATCCGCGCAGCGTTCCGGCGGAGGCGGCCGTCGAAATGGCCACCATTCGCGGCGCGCGGGCGCTGGGCATGGAGAAGGAGATCGGCTCACTCGAATCCGGCAAGCGCGCCGACCTGATTTCCATACGTCTCGACCGGCCCAATGCCGTCCCGCTCTACAACGTCTACTCGCAGATGGTCTACGCGCTGAAAGGCAGCGACGTGGAGGACGTGATGGTGAACGGCAAACTGCTGGTGAAGGATGCGCAGGCGCTGACGCTCAACGCGGCGCAAATCGAAGCGAAGGCGGGCGAGTATCGGCGGCGCGTGCAGGAGTCTCTCCGGTGAGAGCGCCGATGCGTGCGTTGATAACTTCCGCTGGAATAGCCTTCCGGCCTAAGACAATGCCCATCTACTGCACCGTGAAGCTGTCGCGCGTCGTGGTAGCTCCTCCCGGCGTGGCGATGGTGATGGGTCCCGTGGTGGCCCCTTCGGGTACGGTGGCCCAGACGTAATTGGGCCCGCTGTTGACCGCATCCGTGGCCGCCAGGCCGTTGAACTGAACGGAGGCCCCCAACAACTGATAGCCCCAGATGCGCACGCGCGTCCCCGCCGCGCCGGACGCCGGCACGAACTGTAGCGCCATGGGAGCCGGCTTGGGCAGGCCCGCATTGAGGGCGAAGAGACCGCCGTAGCCCTGGGCGCCCCCGAAGCTCGCCAATCCCCAGAGAAGACCGTCGCTGGCCTGAATCAGGAAGCAGGGGCAACCCACGCTGGTAATCTCGTAGATCACCGAGTACTGGCCGGACTTGGTTATGCGGAACACCTGACCTTGCTCGCTATTCCCTTGGGCCACGCCATAGAAGTTGCCATCGCTGGCCTCGAACAGCTCCCACGGCCCGTTGACGAACTTGTCTCCTTTCGGGTAGGCGTACAAGAGGGTGTACTGCCCGCCCAGGGTGAGCTTGAAAATGAAGCCTGTGCCGTTGGGGCCGCCGGAGGTGAGCGCGCCATACAGGTTGCCGTCTTCGGCTTGGAGGATCGTCATGGCGGGCGCTCGCAGGTTGTTCATCGCGGGGAAGGTGTATATGGTGTTTAGTTGGCCGGAGGGGGTTGCCTGGACCACTGCCAACACGCCGGTGTAATCGGTCTGTGTGATGGCGTAGTAGTTGCCGTCCAGCCCCAGGGTGGGGACGCCCATGAGGTGTTGCGAGGTCTGGGCAATCGGCGTGGCAACTCCCGCCGTGCTGATGTGGATGAAGCTGGCGTAACTATTGGCGCCACTCGGGCCATATGCCAGGAACCCGCCATCCGGCAGATTCTGAGCGAGCCCGAGCCCGATGCTCTGAGGCGGGTACAGTTGCTGTGCGCCTTGGGGTGTTACCGAGAGGACATTGGCCGTATGGGAAGCTGTGGCCAGGGACGAGTAGATCCGGCCGTTGGGCCCGGTGACTGGCGGTGCGCCGAAGAATGCCGGCGGGGACATGCTGGACAGGACGGTGCCCGTGCCCCGCGCGGTCACCGAGTAGAACGCCGTGGTGAGGCCACTGCCGGCCGCGGTCACATAGAAAACGCCGGGTTCCCCCTCGGCCAGCCCGTTTGCGCCCTGGTATTGACTGTTGTAGACCAGGCGGAAGGTAGCCGCCTCCGCGGGCGGCGCGGCGCTGGTGAAGGCCAAGCATAAAGCGGTGCCGAACAGCGCTCGGGTGGCACGTGGCGATCGGTTCTTATCTGTGATCATAGGTTGAACTCCTTCAGTGTCTGGGGGCGGCTGGTTGGCCCGGAGTATCAATGCCCGGAATACACCAGCACGCCGTAGCAGCCCGGGCTGCTGTTGCAGGTTGAGGCAGCGTGAGAGGTGGAAGGCACCTGCGTTATGCCCGAGGTGGCTACATACACGTACCCGTTGATGACGGTTGGCGGGGTGAATAGCGACGCGGTGAAGTCGCTGCTCTGGTCGCAGTAGGTGTCTAGGTAGTTGCTGCACCAGAGGAACTTCAGCGTTGCCGCGTCATAGGCCAGCGCTGCGCCCGCTGTATTAACCCCTACCCCCAGCGTGCCCAGCGCCCACACCACGGCATCGGTGCCGCTGTTGGAGGTGATTGATAGCGCCCCGCCGGGGTACTGCACCACGCTGCCAACCGGCCTGGCGTCATATATCGGGTTGACAAAGTAACCGTTGTAGGTGAATGTATCGGGCGTGGAGGTGCAGGTGCACGAACTGCTGCACGAGCCGATGTTGTTGGTGAACGCCTGGCTCACGTTGAGCTGCGTATCGCTTAGGACCGCTGTAACCGTTACTGATTGGCCGGGGTTGGCGCTGCCGGTATCAGTGAGGGTGTCACCGGGGATGACCCAGCTTGTGAAGGTCGTGCCGCTGCCGCAGACGGTCGAGCCATTGGAGCCGATATAAGCACCGGCAGGCGGGTCGATGGCCTGATTGTTGGAAAGCGCCAGACCGGCCAGCTTTTCCGCGTTGGGCCAGACGTAAAGCCGCTCCGGCGAGCCATCTTTATAGAACGCCATGCTGGTGATCCGGTGGCAACTCGCCGGAATGGTTTGGTTTGCGCAGGCTTCAACATTCGCCTGGAAGGGGAACACATTTCCGGGATCGTTGGGGGCAAAACCCGGGCTACCCGAGGAGGAGCCAGGGTAACACGTCGGCGGGATCGCAGTCGACCCGCAAAGGTTTCCTTGCGTCAGCAAATAGCCGTAACCGGCCTTATCGATACTGAGCAGGCGGTGCTTGCCGGCAAGATCGTCGAAGAGAATGGGGCCGGTGGTACCCAGGTCGAAATCGTTCTGGCTCATGCCCTGGTAGGTGTAGCTGCTGGTGCCCAGAGGCTCCTGAACCGGCGTGACGCCAGCCGTCGTGTACCCGTACGGGACGAAGTACTCGGACGGGGCGCCGCTCGGCCCGCTCGATGAGAGGGTGAAGTCCACGACGGCGTTGCTCCAGTTCTGGATGGGGCTAAGCAGGGGGCCGGAGGCCGACGTGGCGTTTTGCTGGAAAGAGCCGTTGCCGATCGCGAAATAGGCGTGCGAAACGCCGTTCGCGTCGGTGGCGGCCGCGGGCCCGCGCCCGGACATCCAGATGCCGCCGGCGTGGCCGCACCAGTTCGCCGACTCGTGGTAGCCCGTCACTACGCAAGTGCTGTTGGGGCTGCAGCCGCCGTCGGCGTAGGGCAGGCAGGTGGGGCACTGCGGCGTACAGCCGGGAAAATCGGTGTTGCCGGTGGTGCCCTTCGCGGTTGTGACGAAGGCGAACTTCTGATTCAGATTCTGGTCGTAGCCAAACACCCAGCCATGGTAGGCGTCCTCCTTCTCGTATAATGTACCCCAACCGAAGGCCACATAGATAAGCGTGCTCGGACTGGTCAGCTCCAGCAGCGCGGGACGCTGGAGCACTTCGTTGGGATTGAAGGGGATGCAGGGGTTGCTGACCGAGCACGGGGAATTGGTGGTGACATCGTCCGCGCCATCCGAGCCCGGCGCGCTTCCTGTAATTTGGACTGGGGTAACCAGGTCCTGGCCGTTCAGCAGGCTCACCTTGTGGATGTACCACACCTGCGTGTTGGAGGTGTGGATGTTGGTCGAGCAGGCGCTGGTGACGTAAATCGCATTGGCGCTGCGGTCTATCTTCGGTGTGCTCAGGATGCCCGCGGTGTAGGGGTAGATGTTGAATGGCGCGGCCGGCCCGGCGGTCGAATAGGTTCCGCCCTGGCAGTCATCGTACCAGAGGTAGTTGGTGGTGTTCTGGCCGCTAGAGGATCGAGTGTTCCTGCTCCATACCGTAGCCCCGGCGTTCGTCCCGCCGCCGGTCGCGCTCGTGCCGCCGTTAAAGGCATAGAGCCCGCCTCCCATTGCGGCCACCACCAACATATTGCACGGGTTGCAGTTACTAAGCCCGGTAGAGACGCTGTGAGCCCAGAGCGGTTGGGCATAGACCGCATTGGCCGTGTCGGTGTATCCAACAACCGAGTCAATCAGCAACGGCGACCAACTTGGCTGCGCGGGAACGACCGTGTCGTCCTGCATCGCGCTCGAGACCAGCACGCTCTCGGCGTTGTTATAGCCTTGGCGAACCATTGGTATAGGCAGCGTCTGGGACGTCGCTCTGTGCTCTAAGGGGATGGTTGATGGATAGGACGCAAGTCACCACGAAGAAACCAGATATCGTCTTCGGCACGGGATAGGTTCGCGTTGGTATAAAACGCATAGCAAACCTCCTGATTAGTAGGCACTCAGAACAAATGTTACAACGGTGTTTCAGATCTTAATGCCTTCTTCTCACAGAGTGTACGCCCGGCTCGTTCCGTTGTCAAGCGGATTTTGGAACGAGTGCAACGAGTCGGGATGCAGCACATCACGCGCCTTGGCTCACCTGTCCAACCGACGGAGACGGCGTCAAGGTATCACCAAAAGGGGCGGCCTGAGAGGCCGCGCAGGCTGAGAGCCTGCCCCACGTCAGTTCGGGAGGTACGTGGAAAGGTCCCTGATAATCTGCTGTTCCTGAGGTGAAAACCGGCTCCGGAATTGATCGCTGTTCCTGCGCGCCTGACGCCGAGCTTGCGGCAACAGACGAAGTTGTTCGACTTCGCGGTATACTATCTGACGGCGCGCCGGGGGCAACTGGCGGAGTTCGCTCAGGCGCTCGCGGACAGTTTGTTGTTTGTCCGGCGGAAGCTGGCTGAAAGATTGGTAACGCTGGCGGAGCGCCTGCTGTTCTTCCGGCCGCATATGGTTGTACCGCCAGATGCGCTGGCGGATCAACCGCGCGCGGGCAGGCGGCAGCATGGCAAGCTCTCGTTCGCGCTCCGCGGGGGACATCCGGTTCCAGCGGTCGATGGGATTCGCCGGCGGCGGTTGGGATCTGGCCGGCGCGGCGGCCGCCACTGCCAGCAGGATGGCTAATCCGACCCCTTGAAGCGTGCAGCGCCAAAAACTACATGGCATCGGGATGCCCGCTTTCGGCAGAGTCCGCCGTGCTTAACTGGCGCAACAAATCCAGATCGTCCAGAGTGCTTTCCACCTGATTCGCACGCACGACTTCATGCTGGGACGCAACCGGCGCGGTGGGGCCGGGACGATGCAGCAGCAAGCCGGCTATGAGCAGCAGGCCGGCCGCAGCCGTCAGGGGCAACACCTGGCGGAGGGGCATGGGGCGAAATGGGCGCGTGAGGCGCTCCCACCAGGAGAGCTGCACGCCCTCGTCGATCCGGCGATAGAGGCGCCGGTCGAAATCGGGCGAGACCGGGGGCGCCTCCCAGGCGTCCAGAGCCTTCCACACCGAGGTCTGGCCGGCGGCCACAGGCCGGCAGGTGGCACAACCGGCCAAGTGTCGTTCGAGCGCGCTGGCGGTTTCTCGATCGAGTTCGCCAGCGGCATAGGCCACCAGGATTTCAGGGCGGCGGTCTTCGATTGGGCAATTCATGTTGCTTCCATGTGCGCCAAACGGGCGCGCAGCGCTTCATAGGCCCGGAACAGCAATGACTTCACGGCCGAATCCGAGCAGCCCAAGACTTTCGCGATCTGCGTGTACTCCATCTCTTCATACTTGTGCATCAGCACGGCCGCCCGCTGCTTTTCCGGCAATGCCGCTACCGCCTGCCGGATCTCCTCCCGTTTGACTTCATGCACCATTTCCTGTTCCACGGAAGGCCGCCGATCGGAAATCTGCCGGGCAGGGAGATCCGCCGGCCCATCATCCAGACGCTCCTGCCCCCGCGCGTGCCTTTCGTCGCGCAGCCAGTTCAATGCCAGATGCGTGGCGATGCGGAACAGCCATGTCTTGAACTTGGCCGTGGGTGCGTAGCTGGACCGGGAACGATACACGCGCAGGAAAACCTCCTGCGCCAACTCCTCGGCGATGGCCTGTTCCTGCACTAACCGGTAGACGAAATGAATCACTGAGGCGCGATGCTTTTCGAGTAGGACGCCAAAGCTGGCGCCGTCTCCTTCCTTGACGCGGAGCATGAGCTCGGCATCGTAGTCCAGGGTGGCTGCAGCGGCTACCCCCATATCAGTTGTAACCCCAGGTGGCGTGTAAGGTTGCGCGTTCCTGTGCAAAAGTTACTCCCCCTTGAGCGTACGTTCCATCAATCTCCGGATGGCTTCTCGCGGAGGTAGCCCGAAGTTCAACATTTCAAACATCTGGGCCGAGATGGGCATTTCGACTGCGTGCCGGCGCGCCAGGTCGACTGTGGCATGGGTGGTCTTGATGCCTTCCGCCACCATCTTCATGGAGCTGACGATCTCCTCCAGTTTACGGCCGCGTGCAAGTTCCAGGCCGACCGTGCGGTTGCGGCTCAGCTCTCCCGTGCATGTCAGAACCAAATCGCCCAAGCCTGCCAGGCCCGCGAGCGTTTGGGGTCGTGCGCCTAGGGCTATGGCGAGGCGGGTCATCTCGGCCAACCCGCGCGTGATCAAGGCGGCCTGCGTATTGCTACCCAGCCCCAAGCCGTGGCACACGCCCGCGCCAATAGCCACCACGTTCTTCACGGCGCCGCCGATTTCGACTCCCGCCGGGTCGGGGCTGGTGTAGAGACGAAAGGTGGGTCCGGAGAAGCTGGCTTGCACAGTGGCGGCCAAGGACTGGTCGGTGGAGGCCACTACCAGGGCCGTGGGATCGCCACGGGCGACCTCGCGCGCGAAGGTGGGTCCGGAGATGACTGCCACGCGCGGCTCGAAGCTGCCGGACACACATTCGCGGATCGTCTCGGAAGCGCGCAGCAGCGTCCCGTTCTCGAGACCCTTGGTGGCGCTGACAAAAACCATGGAAGGGTCCAGGCACGTTAGCATCCGGCCGTAAATCGGACGCACCAGGTGCGAGGGCATGACGCTGAGTACGATGGCGGCGCCGGCGAGCGCGGCGGGGAACTCAGTTTCCACCGTCACGTTGGCGGGGAGACTGAACCCGGGCAGGTATAGATCGTTGACGCGCGTGGTGCGCATCCGTTCGGCGAGGTCTTTCTCGTAGACCCAAAGCCGAATGCTCGGGAAGCGGGCCGCCAGCACGATGGCTAGCGCGGTGCCCCAACTTCCTGCGCCCACGATGGCGAGGTCGTTCACTTGGGGCCTCCCGCTCACTTGCGGCTCCCGAATGAGAAGACCGACTCGGTTCCGGCGCGCAGCCGCGCGATGTTGTCACGGTGCCGATAGACGATCAGCGCCCCGCTCAGGATGGCGGCCGCGACGACGATGGCCGGTGGATGCGCGATCAGCCACACGGCCAGTGGAAAAGTCCCCGCGCCGACGATGGAGCCGAGCGAGATGTGCCGGGTCCAGGCGACCATAACCACGAAGACCACCAGCACGGCGGCCAGCGGTAGGGGCGCGGCGCAGAGCCAGGCGCCGACGAATGCGGCCATAGCTTTGCCGCCGCGGAAGCGTAGGAACACCGGGTAAGAATGTCCAACCATGACGGCCAGCGCGGCGGCGCTCATCCACTCGGCATTCCCGCCGGTGAGCCGGCCTTCCAGCCACACGGCCAGGTAGCCTTTGCCCATATCCAGCAGCAGCGTGGCCACGCCCGCGGCGCGGCCGGTGGTGCGCAGGACGTTGGTGGCCCCGATGTTGCCGCTGCCGGAGGCGCGCACGTCGCGCCCGGTGGTGAACTTCACCAGCAGATATCCGAAGGGGATGTCACCCAGCAGGTAGGCGATTACGAGTCCTAGAGCGGCGGTCATGATGGAGTCGGAGGTTAATCGCCGGTGGGAACGATGCTCGCGTTTTCGACCATCAGGATCACGGTGCGCTCCCGAGCACGCGTCCGATGGACGATTCCTTTCGGAACGACAAATCCCTGGCGCGGGGATAGATCGACCGTGCGGTCTTCCAGATCAATCGACAGACAGCCTTCCACTACGTAAAAGAACTCGTCGTCCTGGTCGTGCTTGTGCCAATGATATTCTCCCTCAATGACACCCATACGCACCACCGAGCCGTTCACCCGGCACAGAGTCTGGTTGTACCACTTATGCGGGGCGGCATCGGCAATCGCCTTTGTGTCGATCACTTCCAGGGGCGGGCAAAGAATGTCGAGTCGCGTATCGTAGGGGAACGAAGGGGCTGCCATCAGGCTCTCCTTGCCCCATGATACCGCTGCCACCGCAGCTTTAAAGCGGAAACTCCGCGAGTTTCGTGTAGACGGAGCCGGCCGGACCCAGGCGGCTCTCGTAAAGAAAGAAACGGTCCGCGTTGAAGCCGCCGAAATCGAGCGATGGCAGCGCGGCGATGGCCTCGCGCAGTTCTTGCAGGGGCACCGGTTGCTTGATGCGCGCCAGCGTCAGGTGCGGACTAAAGGGGCGGCCTTCCGGCACAAGACCCAGCGGTTCGAGGGCGCGATCGGTTTCCGAGGCCAGGGTCACCAGATCCGGCGCGGCCTCAACGCCCGCCCAGAAGACGCGCGGGGAGTGCGGGTTGGGAAAGAAACCCAGGTTGCGGATGCGAATCGGAATGGGCGGATGGCTGGGGATTCCACCGAGAGCGGCGCGCAGATCCGGCAGGCGCTCGGCGGGCCATTCGCCGATGAAGCGGGTAGTGATGTGCAGATTCGCGGGCGGGCTCCACTTGAGGCGCGCCGCCGGGCGGAGCCGATCCAGCAGCGCGTCGAGGGCGCGGACCACTTCGGAGGAAAGGTCCAAACCGGTGAACAATCGCAGCCGCGCTCCTATTTTGCAGCCCGGCTGGCGCGCGATCGCGAGGCCCGGCGCGCCCCCGGCACCTTCCCGATCCGGGGGGCGCTGGCGACGATCAGCTCGCAGGCGCGCAGGGCCGCCTCCTCGAAATCCGGCGCTTCGGACGGGAGGACTTGCCAGCCGGTTACCTTGTTGCCGAATACCTGAATGGATCGCATGTTCGGGAACTCGCGTCGCAGACTTTCGTGGTGCTCTTTTGTGGTGCACAGCCACACTCCGTTATCGGTATCGCCGGGTTTGTCGCGCAAGATGAGGACAATCTGCGGCCCAACGTAGACCGCGAGACAGCCGAACATGGAGCGGGTCGCGGGCGACAGCGGCGCGAGCGCATCGAGCACGAACGCGTGCTGGACCGGCTTGCGCGGCCTCACGGCGAAGGGATTGTCGTCCACCGGGAGCGCGGACGTCTTACGACGGCGTGGTGCTACGCTTGCCACGTGAAGCATTATACCGGAAAATAAAAGGTCGCCAGATTATGGCAAGAGAATACAGCATGGTCCCCCGGGCCGTCCCCCGCGTGGAGACGCCCTACCGCAGAATCGTAACGGATCTGCCGGTCCCCGAGTCGCTGCCCATCCTGGAGCGCCTGCACGCCTGCGAGCCCATCGCCATGCGCGGGCAGCCGCCCATTGTATGGCACCGCGCCGAAGGCTTCCAGGTTTCCGACGCCTGGGGCAACCAGTGGGTGGACTGGTCCTCCGGCGTCCTGATCGCCAACGCCGGCCACGGCCGGCAGGAGGTCGTGGACGCCATCGTCGCGCAAGCTTCCGCGCACCTGCTGACGAACTATTGCTTCCCCAGCGAGATTCGCACGCGGCTGGTCGAGAAGCTGGTCTCCATTCTTCCCGAGCCGCTGAAGAAGGTCTTCCTGCTCACCACCGGCTCGGAGGCTGTGGAGTGCGCCATCAAGCTGTGCCGCACGCACGGCGTGAAATCGGGCGGCCGCTCCAAGAACGTGATCGTGTCCTTCGGCGAGGCTTTCCACGGCCGCACGCTCGGCGCGCAGCAGGCGGGCGGCATTCCCGCCTTGAAGGAGTGGATTGTGAACCTGGATGCGGGCTTCGTGCAGGCGCCCTTTCCCGATGGCTACCGCACACCCGATACGTCCTTCGGTCTGTTCGAGCGCAGCGTGCGCGAAAATTCCATCGAGCCGCAGAACGTCGCGGGCGTGATCCTGGAGACTTACCAGGGCGGCAGCGCGGCTTTCGGGCCCGCGGCCTACATGCGCGATCTGCGGTCGTGGTGCAACGGCCACAAAGCCTTGCTGGTGTGCGACGAAGTGCAGGCCGGCTTCGGCCGCACCGGCACGCTGTGGGGCTTCGAGCACTACGGCATCGTGCCGGATCTGGCGCTGTTTGGAAAGGGCATCTCCAGCTCGCTGCCGCTGGCCGCGGTCGCCGGCAGCCCAAGCATCATGGACCTGCAACCCGCCGGCAGCATGACCTCCACTCACACCGGAAATCCCGTGTGTTGTGCGGCGGCCCTCGCCTCCATCGATTTGATCCTGCGTGAGGATCTCGCCGGGAACTCCCGCCGCATGGGCGGCCTGCTGCACCAGAAGCTCTGCGCGCTGGCCTCGCGGACTCCCCAGATCGGGCGGGTGGAGGGCAAAGGCCTGGTCGTCGGCGTTGCCTGTGTCGTCCCCGGCACGAAAGAGCCGGACGCCGGCCTGGCGGGGGACGTGGTCCGTCGCGCAGTCGAAAAGGGGGTGCTGATGTTCAGCCCGGTGGGCCACGGCGGCGCCACCATCAAGATCTGCCCGCCGCTGACGATCACCGAAGCCGCCATCCTCGATAGTTTCGCCGCGTTCGAAGAGGCCTTCGCCGAAGCCGTGGGCGCGCAGGCTGGGGCGGCCTGATGTCCGGCCCGCAAATCCTGATCGTGGGCGGCGGCATGATCACGCACGATCAGCTTTTGCCTTCGCTCTACCACATCCAGCGCCAGGGCCGCCTCGGCCCGATCGCCGTGTGCGCGTCGCGCTTCGGTACCGTGCGGGATTTGGCGCGCGCGGAAACGCTGCTGCGCGCGTTCCCCGGCCAGTCCTTCCGCGCCTGGCCGGATCGCGACGGCCCTCCTCAACCGGAGCTCTACCGCGAAGCCATCGCCGCGCTTCCGCCGCGCCAGATCGTCGTAGTGGCCGTGCCCGACCAGCTTCATTACGGAGTGGCGATGGCCGCGCTCGCGCGCGATCAGCACGTGCTGTGCGTTAAGCCGCTGGTGCTCGAATACCGCCACGCCGCCGCCATCGAGCGCGAGGCCCGCGCCCGCGCCCTGTTGGTCGCCGTCGAATATCACAAGCGCTTCGACGACCGCAGCCTGATGGCGCGCCGCGAATATCGCGCGGGCAGGTTCGGCGAGTTCCGCCTGGGCGCCGCACGGCTGTTCGAGAAATGGTATTACCGCCACTCCAATTTCCAGAACTGGATGACCACCGCGCACTCGGACGCCTTCACCTACATCGGCTGTCACTATGTGGACCTGGTCCACTTCATCACCGGACTGCTGCCGGTCGCGGTGAGCGTGTACGGCGTGCGCGACCGCTTCCCCAACGGCAACGAAGGCTTCCTGTGGACCGACGCGCGCGTTGTCTGGAGCAATGGCGCATGCCTGAACGTGCAGAATGGCCTCGGCTTTCCCGACGATGCGCCCGGCACGAACACGCAGGGCCTGACGCTCTACTGCGGCGGAGAGGACCAGGGCGCGCTGCTGGAACACTCGGATCAGTACCGCGGCCTGAAGCACAGTTACACGCGCAGGCCGGATTCGCCCGGCGCGACCGTCTACGCCGAGCCCAGTCCCGATTACTTCCAGTATGTGGACTTAGGCGTTGAAGGACTGACGCCGGTAGGTTACGGGTATCGCTCGGTCGATTACATCGTGTCGAGCATGATTCGGCTGGAGTCCGCGCCGGACGAGCGCCGCTGCGAGTTGCTCGACGAGTTCGATCGCGCCGGTATCATGGCGACGCCGCGCAACAGCAGCTTCAACGAGCGAGTGATCGAAGCCGGCCGGCGGTCGATTTTGGAGGGCGGCGTGCCGGTTGATATCAAGGCCGTCGGGGCGGCCTGAGAGGCCGGGCCCAGAGGGCACCCCGGCTGACAGCCTGCCCCACGTAGGACAATCGAAGTATGGCACGCATCGAGGGAATCGCAGATAAGCAGGCTGACGTGTTCACGCGCTCGTTTTATGCAGCCGTGCGGCGGAAGATCGGGCACGTGCCGGATCCGCTGCGGATCACCGCGCATCAGCCGCGGTTGCTGGCGGCCCTGGGCGGCATGGAGTTGGCACAGGAGGCCATGCGGACGGTCGATCCGGTGGTGAAGGCGCTAGTGGGGATCAAGGCGGCTATGCTGATCGGGTGCCCGTTTTGAATCGACATCGGCTCTGCGGTCGGCAGAAAAGCGGGCGTTTCCGAGGCCAAGCTGATGGGGCTTGTGGATTTTGAAGGCAGCGCCGAGTTCACCGAAGTCGAGAAGCTGGCGTTGCGTTACGCAGTGGCCATGACGGCTACACCGGTGGAACTGGCGGACGATTTATTCGACGCGATGCGGGCGCGCTTCAACGAGCGGCAGTTAGTGGAGCTGACCTCGGCGATCGCGTGGGAGAATTACCGGGCGCGCTTCGATCACGCTTTCGGGTGTGGGGCGGAAGGGTTTTCGGAAGGGGCGTTTTGTCCGCTGCCAAAGTGACCTTTACTTCACCGCGAAATAGACGAGGGCCACGATGATGAGGGTGAACGCCAGCCCAACACCGACCAGCATGAGGAGTTCGCGAGGCAGGGATTTGGCCGCGTTCGGGTCGGGCTGGCGCAGCCTGGCCAGTAAAGCCACCGGCATTTCGGGCTCTTGGCTGGTGGGCTCGGGAGCCTGCCGTAGATCCTCCAGCGTGCCGCCGTCAGGGTCTCCGTAGCACTGGATGCGGCGTTCCACGATTTGACGCCACCGGGCGACGTCGAAGCGGAGGCGCTTGGAAAGCAGCGGCGGAAGAGACTGATGGATCTCCTCGGGGGAGAAGGCTTGCAGCGGCTCGACCACCCAGAAGCCCAGGCTATCAGCCAGTCGGCACCCGAGATGCACCAAGGTGAGCAGGTCCACCGCGGCGTTGCTCTGCGGATCGTGATGGCGGGCGGCGACGATTTGGAAATCCGGCGGCAGGTTCCAATGCTCGGCCAATACGCGGCCGGCCTCGCAATGATTCATGCCCAGTTCCTGGTGCTCGAGATCCAGCAGCTCCAGCGCATTCCGTTCGGCGTGACGCAGCAGTTCGGCGTACTCTTTCGGATAGGCGAGCAACAAGCCCAGACGGCCGACATCGTGCAGCAAGCCGGCGGTATAGGCGCGGTCTTCGAAGGCGGAGCAGGAGTGCGCGAGTTCCTCGGTGAGCAGGGCGCAGGCCAACATGTGCCGCCAGCAGCGCGCTAGTTCCTCGATATGCAGCACGCCCTTCATGTGATTGGACGTGGCGACGGTCATGCAAAGCGAACGGATGCGGCGCAGGCCCAGCACGACC
>Ga0187855_10001781_pt1 | contig 16706 bp, 21 predicted proteins | sample June2016WEW_8_10_2_FD_132969 | JGI IMG/M metagenome (GOLD analysis project Ga0187855, IMG submission 132969) | Peatland microbial communities from SPRUCE experiment site at the Marcell Experimental Forest, Minnesota, USA - June2016WEW_8_10 | ecosystem: Environmental > Terrestrial > Soil >...
TCGATGCCGTCGGGCAGCAGGCCGTCGATCCCGTAGCGGTAGATCGAGTGCGTGTGGCCGCCGCAGACCTCCATCAGCTTGTACGTGCGCCCAGGCTCGAGGAGCGAGCGGATCTCCTCGGCGAGCGCGCGCCCAAGACTGGCGTCGCGGAACTCCTCGACGAACTTCATGCCGGCTCCCGGACCAGAGCCGCTCCCGCATGCACGAGCAGCACCTCACCGGGCGCAACGACGCCCACGATCCCGGTGTCGACCCTGTGGCGGCGCTCCCGCTCATCGACACAGAGGGCCAGCTCGCGCGGCTCGTCCACTTCCAGGACGCGCATCCGCGTCGCCGTGTCTGCGCAGGTGATGCACCCCGGCTCGTGATCGGTCATTCGATCGCGCTCGCCTCCAGGTCGCGCAGCTCCTGGTCGTAGTCGGCACCCATCTGCCCCAGCAGCTCAAGCGTTGCGAGCGCCTCCCGCTCGTCGATCCTCGAGAGCGCGAACCCCACGTGGATCAGCACCCACTGGCCAACAAGCGCACCCGCGCCGTCGTCGCCGTCGAGCAACCCGACGTTGACTGTGCGTCTGACGCCGGCTACATCGATGAGTGCAAGCCGGTTGGCATCGTCGAGAACCTCTACCACTCGTCCGGGGATGGCCAGGCACACGCTCGTCAACCTCCTGCTCGCTCGGGAAGAGTGGTTTACCAGTTCGTGGTGGGCGGCGCGTGACGGCCGAGGCCAATCACCGCCTTGATCTCCACCCGGGGGAAGGCACCGATCCCGCCCTCCTGGAAGCTGCGAGGCCATCCCGCAGGCCGTAACCTCTCTAGCCCATGACCACCGACACGTCGCATCCCGAGAAGCTCCGAGTGCTCGTCGCCGGGGGAGGAGTCGCCGCCCTGGAGACTGCGCTGGCTCTGGGCGAGCTCGCGGGCGAACGCACCGAGGTGCGCGTGATCGCTCCCAACACCGAGCTCTTCTATCGGCCGCTGGCTGTCCGCGAGCCGTTCGCCTACGGACCCGCCCGCCGCTACCCGCTCGCGCAGATCGTCGGCGACGCGGGCGCCACGCTGATTGGCGGCACGCTGGCCTGGGTCGACCCCGCGGGACAGATCGTCCACACCGAGGCCGGCGAGCAGCTCGCCTATGACGCGCTTGTGCTGGCGCTCGGAGCCAAGGCTCACCCGCGCTACGAGCACGCGCTGACGATCGACGATCGCCGCCTCGACGAGACGTTCGGCGGACTGCTCAGGGACATTGAGGGCGGCTACGTGCACAGCCTCGCCTTCGTGGCGCCCGGGCGGATGCCGTGGCAGCTGCCGATCTACGAGCTCGCGCTGATGACGGCCGCGCGCGCGTACGACATGAACGTCGAGCTCGCCGTGACGATCGTCACGCCCGAGGACTCGCCTCTGGCGATCTTCGGAGCGGCCGCGAGCGGCGCGGTGAGCGAGCAGCTGGAGCGGGCGCACATCCAGACGATCCCCTCCGCCTATGCCGAGGTCCCCCACCCGGGGGAGGTCGTGATCAATCCGGGCGACCGCCGTATCCAGGTCGACCGTGTCATCGCGCTCCCTGAGCTCTACGGGCCTTCGATTCGCGGCATCCCGCTCGTGGAGCATGGCTTCATCCGCGTGGACCCCTACGGGCAGGTCCCCGACGTGGGGCCGATCTACGCGGCCGGAGACGCACTCGACTTCCCGATCAAGCACGGTGGGATCTCCTCCCAGCAGGCGGACACCGTCGCCCTGTCGATCGCGGCGCTCGCCGGAGCCCCGGTCACGCCCGAGCCGTTTCACCCCGTTATCCACGGCATGCTCTTGACTGGCGGCAAGCCTCTCTACCTCACTGCGCACATCACCGGCGGGCACGGCTTCAGCTCGGAGGTCGGCGACACGCCCACCTGGTCTCCCCCCGCGAAGATCGCAGCCAGGTACCTCGCACCGTGCCTCGACGCCTACGACCGCGAGCGGACCCCGCAACCGCGTTGACGGACACCGCAAGCTCGAAGATCAATCGCGGCGGTCGCCGCGCCCAGGCTCAGGCTCGGGGAAGTGCGGAGCGGGCGATGGTGATGTACCAGTAGCCACCCGCGAGGTTCAGCACCCCAACGACCAGGAAGAAAGCTGCCCATCCGTAGGCGGCGTAGGAGAGGCACACGACGCCCGCGGTGGCCGCGACAAAGCCACCGGCAATGCGCGTGACGCCAAAGGCGCGGAGGTGGCGGTATGCCCATGGATTGATCAGGCGTTGCATGCCGGGTCGCGGGGGAGATGCCCACCACCCGCGAAGACCTTTCCGAGCGGCGTCGTCGTTGGCTGCGTTCATCGGGGGCGTCCCGCTCATGCTCGCTTCAGGAACCTCAAATAGAACGCCGCGAACACCAGGACAATCCCGACGTTGACCATCAGGCGCTCCAAGAACCGATGCCTGAAGAACAAGACGTCCACGCCGACCACGACGGCTACCAGCGCGAGCACGTAAAGCACGACGCCTGCCTGCCTTCCCATCGTTCCACCCTACTGCTCGAAGACTGCGTCGCGGCCATCGATGACGCCGCCGGTCGGCAGCGTGCCGGGCGCTTCCCACACGACGTCATCGGCGAAATAGCTCCCGACCCCCCGGTGAATCGCGCTCCCGAGAGGGCGGCTCAGCCGCGCAACGGCGAGATTCGCTCAGCGCCTTGCGGGGCCGAGGTCGTCCGAGCGGCCGGCTTGCAAGCGGGACCACTGGGCGGTGGGACGTCCGTTGGTGCGGAGATGGGACATCACCGGGGACCGTGGCCAGCCGGCGGGTGAGTCCTCCCAGGTCTCCTGGCGGCCGTACACCGTGAGGTCGAGCAACCTGTAGCTGTTGTCCAGCGCTTCTGCCCCGCGCCCGTTGGTCCAGTAGGTCTCGAACACCCGCTCGTCGTCACGCAGGTAGCACACCAGATGGAATTTGCCGACCTGGCGCCCGACAAGCAGCGCATCGAGCGAGTCCTGGGCTGAGTACCACGGCATCTCCCAGCCCATGAACTCGCGGTAGCGGACGCTCTCCTGGTATGGCCCCTGGCAGAACGTCGCGTAGGTGACGCCGCGCGCATTCAGTTGGGAGAGCTCGCCGACTTGCGTCGTGTAGAAGGTGCAGCCCTCGCACTGCTCGGCGGCGGGTCGCCCGGACTGCCACATGAAGTAGTAGGCGATCAGCCCTCGACGTCCCTCGAACGCGTCCAGCAACGTCACCGGGCCGCGCGGGCCGATCAGCGGGAGCGCGGAATCCACCTCGACCATCGGCAGCCGGCGGCGTGCCGCGGCGATCGCGTCGCCCTCGCGGGTGTGCGCCTTCTCCCGGGCTCGCAGGGCATCCAGCTCGGCCTGAAACATGGCGCGGTCGACCACCATGGGTGTCCCCGGTGGGTCGGTGGCCGGCGACTCGGCGTCGTTCGTATTCATTTCGGCTCCTCCTCCCGTCTCGTTTGCGATTGTCATGGTTGCTTCTTTGATCTCATGTCCTCAGCGATCTGCGTCGCCTTTCGTGGGCCGTCACCGACTGTTGTACTCCTCACGTGGGCGCAGCCATAGCTGGAACAACGTCGCCCTCGTCGCGGCCCTTCGGCGCCCGGTCGAGGACCGGGTAGCAGCTCATCAGAAGCTCAACCCCGAGAGCCCCGGTCGGGTGGGTGTGGTAGACGACCCCGTCCAGGGTCACGAACTCGCTCCCGGGATCGACGAATATCGTGCACGCGATGCAGCCAGGATCGACGAGCGCCGACCAGCTGAAGGCTGGGCAGCTGGGCACGGTCGACGTGACGGCCTCCACTGTCGCGAACATCGGGCCGGGGATCGACTTCTACTTCGCTTTCGGGGTGATCGCCGTCACCGCTGGTGTCGCCGCGCCGTTGACGATTCTCGCGGGCGCTTTGGCCGTCGTCCTGCTGGCCTTCGTGGTGGCCGAATTCACCAAGGCGGAGCCCTCGGCTGGAAGCTTCATCACGTATGTCGAGACCTCGCTGGGAGCGAGGGCCGGCGTCGTCGCGGCGCTGCTGGTCGCCGTGGGTTTCACCGTGGCGATCGCGGGGGTGTTCACGATGTCCGGCGGCATGGTGGCGCTGACCCTCGGCCATTACACGTCGTGGCAGCCGCCCTGGGAGCCGCTGAGCCTCGTCCTGACGGCCGGCGCGATCTGGCTGACCGCGCGCGGAGTCCGTCTCTCAACCGTGGCGGTGGGCATCGCCGTCGTCGCGCAGGTGGCGGTCATGCTCGTGGTCTGCGCGGTCACGCTCGTCGACCGGTGGTCCCATCTCTCGGGGATACCGTTCTCGTGGGCTCATCTCACGGGTGGGCTGGCCGGCCTCTCAGCGGGCTTCCCGCTTGCTCTGTACATGTTCATCGGCTGGGAAAACGGCCCGGCCCTGGCCGAGGAGTGCCGCGACCCGCGGCGTACCGTCCCGAGAGCCCTCTACGTGTCGATCGCGATCGGCGCCGTCCTGTTCGTCCTGTTCGCCTACGCCACCGTCACGGGCTTTGACTACGACGTCTCCTCGATCGGGCGCTCCTCAGTCCCGTTCCTGACCGTCGCCGACCGCTATCTCGGCGGGGCGGCCCTCCTGGCCTGGCTCGCCGGGATCGTCTCCGTGCTCGCCACGCTCATCGCCGGCGTGAACTCCCAGGCCCGTATGCTCTTCGACGGCGGCCGCTCGGGGCTGCTGCCGGCACGGCTCGGTCACCTCCGCCAGCCCGCGCAGACGCCGGTAAACGCGCTGCTGGTCATGGCCGGTGGAGGGCTCGGGATCGTCGCGGTGTGGTGGGCAGCGCACCTGATCGGCTTGGACAACGGATCGACGAACCCCGTCGGCCTGTACGCGGAGTGCTCCACGATGGGCACGATCGTGATTCTGTTCGTCTACTTCCTGACGACACTTGCCCTCCCGATCTTTATGTGGCGCCGCCACCGCCAGGCGTTCTCGGGTCTGCGGCACGTCGCCGTCCCGGTCATGGCAGCCCTGACGCTCGTCGTCCCGTTCGTCGAGCTGTGCAAGCCCGGGCAGCCCGCGCCCTACAGCGCATTCCCCTACGTCGCGCTGGCCATCGTGGCGACGGCAGCCACGATCGCGTTCGTCGTCGTGCGGCGACACCCCACCACGGGCTCCGGCGAGGGGACGACGTTTGCCGGGTCATGACGGCCGGGGACCGCGACCCGGCCAGCCGGGTCGCGGTCCCCTGATGGCGGCTCGTGAGGATTGGCGGCACCGGCCGGCTCACGGTGCACGTCGATTTCTGGGAGGCTGCCTCGGACTGTGGCCATGTTCGGCAGCTCTCGCTCTCGCGCCGTCGCCACCGCGCTGGCGGGTGTGGTGGGCTACGACCTACTCCAGCGCCGACGCGCGGTCCTGCGCAACTTTCCGGTCATCGGGCACCTTCGCTACGCGCTCGAGGCGTTCGGCCCCGAGCTGCGTCAGTACATCGTCACCTCCAACAACGAGGAGCGCCCGTTCTCGCGCGACCAGCGGCGCTGGGTCCACGCCTCCTCAGAGGGCAAACCGAACGTGTTCGGGTTCGGAACCGACGATGAGATGGAGGCCGTTGAGAGCCTGCTGATCATCAAGCACTCGCCGTTCCCCGCGCCCGCCCCGCCAGCCGGGGAACCTGGCGGCGCACCCCGCTACAGCGTCCCGGCCGGCAAGGTGCTGGGTGCCGGCCACGGCCGCAGCCACGCGTTTCGACCGGCATCGCTGGTGAACTTGTCGGGCATGAGCTACGGCTCGCTCTCGCCCGTCGCCGTGGAGGCTCTCAACCGTGGCGCGCAGCTCGCGGGCTGCCTGCACAACACCGGCGAGGGCGGCCTCGCCGACGCACACCGCCACGGCGGAGAGCTCATCCTGCAGATCGGCACGGGGTACTTCGGCTGCCGTGACGCGCACGGTCGCTTCAGCCTTGACCGTCTGCGCGAGCATGTGGCGCAGGCTCCTGTGCGTGCGATCGAGATCAAGCTCTCGCAGGGCGCCAAGCCAGGGCTCGGGGGGCTGCTCCCTGGTGTGAAGGTGACACCGGAGATAGCCGCAATTCGCTGCGTGCCCGCCGGCGAGGATTGCGTCAGCCCACCCGCACACTCGGCGTTCTCCGACGTCAATGGACTGATCGAGTTCGTGGAGCTGATCGCACAGGACACCGGCCTGCCGGTGGGCATCAAGTCGGCCGTCGGCGAGAGCGCTTTCTGGCAGACACTCGCGCAGCGCATGGCGGTCACCGGCGGCGGACCGGACTTCATCACCGTCGACGGCGGCGAGGGCGGCACCGGCGCCGCGCCGCTCTCGTTCGCCGACCACGTGGCGCTGCCCTTCAAGCTCGGCTTCGCCCGCGTCTACGACACATTCGCGCGCGCCGGGCTCGCCGAGGACGTGGTGTTCATCGGCTCCGGTCGACTCGGCTTCCCTGACTCTGCACTGTTCGCGTTCGCGCTGGGCTGCGACATGGTCAACGTCGGTCGCGAGGCGATGCTCGCGATCGGCTGTATCCAGGCCCAGCGCTGTCACACCGGCCGCTGCCCGACCGGGGTAGCGACCCAGTCGCGCTGGCTCATGCACGGCCTCGACCCGCAGCTCAAGTCAAGCCGCGCCGCCAACTACCTCGTCGCGTTGCGCGCGGAGATCCTCGCGCTGGCGCGCTCCTGCGGCGTGGAGCACCCCGCGCTCGTGACGCCCGAGCACATCGAAATCGTCACCGAGCGCTACGGCTCCGCTCCGCTGATCGACGTGTTCGGCTACGAGCCCGGCTGGCCTGTGCTCTCGACCGACCGACGTACGGACATCGGGCGGCTTTTGGCTCAGCGCTGAGGCGCGGGCCCGCCGTGCGGGATGGCAGGGCGTCCGCGGCGCCAATCCCGCGGACGCCCTGCCGCGGCGCGCTCAGCACCGAGCAACCCGCGCGCGGCGGTACGCCGACGGTGAGACGCCGTTACAGCGCCGGAAGGTCCGCGTGAAGCTCGGCCCGCGGGAGTACCCGACCAGCCGCGGCACCTCGGCGAGCGGCGGCGTCGGGCGAGCCAGAAGCTCGCCCGCGGCGGTCATCCGCCGCCAGAGAAGCTCCTCACGGAAGCTGCGGCTCCCGAACTGCTCGAACACGCGCTGTAGCTGTCGAGGGGAAATCGCCAGGATCGCGGCGACCGCCGGAAGGGTGAGCGGCCGGTGATAGCCGTGCTCGATCAGCGCGCACGCCCGGTGATACATCCTGCGACGTTCGCTCACGGTCTGCTCACGCATCCCGCTTCGCGTTGGGCCGGCGGCTGGCGTCCAGCCGCCGGGGTGAAAGTGTGCTGGCACCGGAGCGCTCTGGCTCATCCGAGCTCTACCTCCCGTGGGCTGATGCTCAGGCCCTGTCTCGCTATGAGCGCCAGCACGTCACTGTCAACCCAGGGGGTCGGCGAGTTCTCACCGCCCTCCGGCGTCAGTCCCAACCTGCGCGAGAGCCAGCTCGTGTCACCACAAGCGTTTCCACGCGAGTCACGCTTGACACGCCCGCAGCGCATGGCGATCTCGCTCATCGACAGGCCGTCGGCCTTCGCGGTGGCGAGCGCTGCTTCGCGCAGTCCACGGTTGAGTACGAATCGGCTGACGCAGAACCGCTGTATTTCACCGCGCAGCACCGAGACGGACACCCTCGCGTCGTGTCGGTGACGGACCACCATCTGGCGCGTCAGCGTGCGAACCGGCTCGTAGCTCTCCAGCGCCGCGATCACGTCGCGCACGGTCAGCACCCGTGGTGGTCCGGCCCGCCTCTCCGGCGGATACTGCTGCCAGCGCATCTCGGGGATCAACATTCGGGTGCGGACCGGCTCCAAGTGATAGGAGTGCCCGTGCCGGTCGACTAGGAGATTGCGGTGAGGCGCTTCGGCTTGATCGTGACCTTGGTCGCATTCGGGATCGGGAATGGTCTCCAGATCAGCCGAGGTGACCGGCCGGCACCCACGACGCGCATCTGCGAGGTACTGATCGCACACCACGCGGGCGTTCTCGGCCGGCTCGTCGGGGGCCAGGTGAGCGACCAGGCGTCGGTCGCCGAATGTCACCGCGTCACGGTCGATGACGAGTACGCTGCCGCCGGCGCCTGCCCGGACGACGATCTCGTGTGGGCGCCCGCGGCTGTCGGGGTATCGGCCGAGCACATCGCCAGCCGAAGCGGCGGGCGGCGGGCGGTGGCCGTGCTGCGGTGTGCGCTCACGGAGGGGCGTCCCGCTTTGCTTGCTTGCCGTCCGCTTGCGTATCCCGCGCCGCGTCGGGCTGGTGGCAGCGGGGTTGTTGAGGACGAGCGCTGAGGCGCCGCTCATACTGTGAGCTGGTCGTAGCGCAGCGCTGCCCTGGACAGAAACAGCATCCCCTCGGAGCTGTCCAGTAGGCCGGCTGCGACGAGTCGCTCGATCGCGTCGGTGATTCTGTTGCGCTTTCGTTTGGATTTTCCGTGCTCGCGCAGTAGCTCTTGGCGGGACAGTGGTCGGCTGCCGTCGGTGGTGGCCAGGATCAACTGGAGCACGATCGACTCGTCGCGGTGCTCGTGTGCGGAGGAGCTGTCGTGGTCGTGGTTGATCCCGCAGACGCGCAGCGCCGCGTAGCTCGGCGCGGCGAACTCGCCCCAACGGTTAATCAGCCCGTCGTCCTTCAGGCGCTCGAGCGCCGTAGGGACCTCACCGCCGGAGCTGGCGGCGCGGGCTAGCTCGGCTTCGGTCCACGGGTGCGACGTTTGGAGCATGAGGTCAAGGAGCGCCCGGTCGAGGATAGTCTCGTCGGGGTGGGTTTCGTGCTTGGACTGGTCGTTCACTTCGCCTGTTACCTCCTATGCCGTTACTTCACGGGCCGCCGTCGGCACCGGCGCAACGGCTTACGGTTACAGGACAACCAACATACGCACACCCCGGCCACCGCCAGGCCCAGGATGCACAGTTGACACATACCTGCATCACTGCGGACCGCAACCTTCACGCCGCGCGGACCGCCGGTGGTCGAACCGCCGCGCGATCTCTGATGCACAGCGAGTAGCCGACCCCGCGAGCGTTGACGATCAAGCCCTCGGCTCCCACGGCCGCGAGCTTGCTGCGCAACCGCGAAGCATGCGAGTCGAGTGTGCGGGTGTTCCCGAGTGCTTTGTAACCCCACACGTCCGAAAGCAGCTCTGACTTCGTGAAAACCCTCCCAGGGCAGCGTGCGAGACACACAAGCAGGTCGTACTCCATCCGCCGCAACACGACCAGGTTAGAGTTAAACGTCACGCTTCGCGCCTCCAGGTCGATAACGAGGTCGCCGAGCGACACCAAGCCCGACGAGGCGAGAGACGGTGAACGACGCACGAGGGCGGTGATCCGCGCGAGTAGCTCCCGTGGATGAACGGGCTCTCGGATCACATCGTCGCTTCCAGCGTCAAACGCGCGCAGCACGTCGCTCTCCGTATCACCTGGCGCGATCCATAGAACTCGCATGGTCGGGCTGACCGCCGGGGCAAGCGCGCCCGCCCGAAGTTCTCGCAGCACCGCGAGCGATCCCGCGTCGCGCCCGCAGCCGAAGATCAGCAGCTCCACATCCCCAGGCTGGCAGCACAATCTCAAAAACTCTTGATTGTTGCCTTTCGAGCGTCAAAGCCGTCGAGTAGTAGCTCATCCACTATCGGCCTATTTCGCAGGGTGTCCCCGAAGACGACGATCGTCGTGCCCGCCGCGTCGCGTGCTTCCCCGTTGCCCGATGTACCTGTCATCTATTCCCCTTTTCCGGGTTGCATGACCTCGGCTCCCGTCTGCGGGCGAGCAGCGACGCTTCACCGCCTAGAGGTGAAGTGCTGCAATCCTGCGAGTCAGGTGCTTTGGTCCGGTTCGCGCGACCTGTCTCGCTTAGACCGCGCCACAGAATCGTGTTGACGGCACCACATCTAACTGGCCGACCGGACGGGTTAATTCACGACAGGAACCAGCGCCGTGAGGCTCCCGGTCGCGGCGAGGAAAGCCCGGCGCTGGGCGCGGCGCACCGCGCGGCGACTACGCAGTTATAGGAGGTTTATCGGGATCGCGTAAACCCTCTAAAACTCGGTAAGTCCGGTCCGCCGCTGGCGGCTACGCGAGGCTGAAGGCGCGCTCGGCGAGAAGGTCCCAGCTTATGTAATGCGAGCGCGAGGCGCGCCCATCGCCGTCGACCGGGACGCCCTCGCCGCTGAGCAGCCGCACGCACTCTCCGGGATCGGCGGTTTTGGTTGCGTAGCTGCGCCATGCGGCGGGCACTTGTCCACCGGGCGGTAGCACGCGGTGAGCGGGAATGTCTGGCAGCTCGACCGATGCGAGCACGACGTCGCGGGCGTGGCGCCGGTCGCCGTGGACGACGAGGGAGATGTCGTCGAAGGTCGTCCACTCGCCGGCCGCGACCAGTTGCGCGATCGCGAGGTACGGGTTGGCGGAGCGATACCTTGGCGTGAGCCGCCAGCGGTTGTGGTCGCCGTGGCGGAATCCTTCCGCGATCCCGCGCGCGGCGAGCGCGTACAAAGAGGCGTGGGTGTTCGCCGCGTCGTAGTCGATGTCTCGCGCGACCTCGCTTGTGGACATGCCCTCGTCGGTGTCGAGGCCGGCCAGCGCGGCGATCTCCTGCTGGCGGCGGCCGAGTCCGACGCTGGCGAGGTCGGCGCCGCCGTCAGTATCAGCCGTGGGGCGGACCGCCTGCGCGAATGCGAGCAGCGCCGCGGCGGTCGACTCGGCGAGCTCGGCGAGCGTCTCCTGGGCCTGCGGGTCATCGATCATTCTGCTCCTTCGGTTGACGGATTGCGCGTCAACCCGCCCTCGCCCCTACCGCCAAGGTGAGCGGCGGAGGGGTGGGGGGAGTCGGGGCGCGCGCCGTGGTCTGTCACCGGCATCGGGTTAGGCGATGCTGTAGCGGCGGGGCTTCTTCGTGACGAGCTTCACCTTCTTTTCGTTGGTCAGCCGCGCGAGGCAGTTGCCGACCGCACCCGAACTACGCTCGAGGGCCTTGGCGACCTGCGTCGACCCATGCGGGCCGCTGCCGGCGTTGTCCTCGAGATAGCCCAGCACGAGCGGGTCCAAGCCGCCTGGCTTGAGCTTGCCGCCCTCGGGCTTGCCAGCGCTCGCCGCGCGGCCACTGGCCTTGGCGTCCGACGCCTTGCCCTCGCCGGGCTTGGCGGCGGGCGCCTTGCCCTCGGCCGCCTTGCCGTTGCCCTCGGCCGCTGGGGCGGCCTTCGCGTTGTCGAGGACATGCCCGGCGTCGGCGGCGGGCATCTCGACCCCGGCGAGCGTCCAGCGGTCCGGCAGCCGCTTCCCGCGGTCGCGCCCGCCCTGATGGCGGGTGACCTCACCGGCGTCGGCGAGCCGCCCGAGCACCTTTCCGGCTGTAGAGCGGCCGATCCCGGCGACCTGCGCGATGCCCTCGGTCGTGCCGCCGACGGTCGTCTCCACCGCCGCCTTGACGGCCTCCTCGGGCGAGCCCTTCGGTTCGGTCTTCGTCTTGCTGCTCATCTTCGACTCTCCTTTGGTAGAGCCCTTTTCGGGCTTTGGCGGTGGACGTGGTAGCTCTCCCGGCGGGGCAAGTCAAGTCCTTTCGCACGGCCGCCCGAGGCCGATCGCGCGGTTCGCTAGCAGCCGTGCGGGACACGGCCAAGACGACGATTCGAGGCGGCGGATGCGCCTTCCCGCGGATCGGCCGAGGCCGGCGAGAGCGCGGTGCGGCGAACCTCGCTAGCGGACTTGACTGTGCTGGCGGATCGAGCTAGACGTGTGTCCCGATGCAGACAAACCGACTCGACCGGAGGCAATGTATGGCGCCTTCCCATAGGAGAGGTACGCGATGACCGGCCTGGTGAGCCTTTCCGCGAGCGGCGTGCTGGTTGCGCTCGGCGTGTGGCTCCTTGGGGGATTCGTCCTGCGTACTGGCGGGGCGGTCCTCGCGGTAGGCGGGCTTTTCGCCACTGCGACCACGGGGTCACCCACGATGGCGGCAGCGACCATCACCGGCGTCGTTGCGTGGCTTGCCGGGCACTGGCTGTTCGCGTTGCGCCACCACTATTTCCGCTCCCCGCTCGCGCGTCGTGTCTTTCTCGATGGGCTCCCCGCCGCGCTCGATCCGACACGGCGGTGGGGCGTACCGAACATCCCGCCGGGGTGTCGCCGATGAGCCAGCATGAGCCCGAAATCACCTCGCACCGAAAGGACGCGACCATTGCGGTTAACCGTGACGGTATGCCAGTCGGCGTCGTGACCGATCTCGGCAACCGCCGGTTCGCGATGCGGCTCTATACGACCGAGTGCCCGTGGGAGGCATATGCAGGCGTCGCCAGCTCCGAAGCTCAGGCCATCACGACCGTCGGGCTGCACGGCGAGACCCCTGCCCACATGGAGGATCGATGAGCGTCACTGTGGTCGGCTTCAAAGGACGAGGACTGCGACGGCGACGGAGATGCGGTGTCACAAAAAGGTTTCCGTCATAGCCTTGACCTTTACCCGCGGTCGAGCTAGACGTGTCTCTACCAGCAACGGCACGTTCTAGTTAAGGAGAAAACGCATGGAACCATCACACTCACAAGACACAGACGGCGACGAGGAGCGCACCTCACCAAAGGGCGCGACGTTCAACCGCGACAACCTGCTCGACCTGGTGCGCTCGATCGTCGGGCACCCCGCCGTGAGGGGCGCCACCGTCGAGATGGTCCGAGACGGACTCAGCCAGCCAGCCGAAGCGCGCATGTCCGAGGGGATTCACGCCGGTGCAACCGAAGCGGTCACCCGCCTGTCGGACGGGCTGCGCGGTGGTGTGAAGGATGCGCTCGACGCGCTCGGCGAAGACGACTGGACGTTGATCGCCCGCGAGATGCTGGAAAGCGCGCAGGAGGAAGCAGAGGCGGCATCGGTGGCGTAGCCAGCGGAGCGTCTCGCAGGGCGACGGGAAGTACCCCCTGTTCTGTGTCCCCACCACGGTTCAGCCCGTCGCCCTACGAGACGCCCTGCTCACACCGTCCGCAACTCACACCGTCCGCAACTAAGGTCAAAACGTCGTGGAGGATTTTTTCACCGTGACACTCACGGGCTTTTACGGGCGGCCTTCGATGATCTACGTCAACAGTGATGCCTCCTACCGCGACGGCTGGGCCGGGATCGCGTACCAAAGCGACAACCTCGAAAGTCACAGCCGGCTGGTGCAGTGCCAAACCAGCAGCGAGGCCGAGCTACGGGCACTGCTGCTGGCGATGAGCGCTGCCGAGCAGGCTGGGCTCACCGACGTCATCTTCAGGACCGACTGCGAGTCCGCAGCCCAGCCGGATCGCGGCAAGAACGAGTACCTCCGTCCGCTGCGCGATCGTGTCGCCAGCTACCTGGCGGCGCACCCCGGCTGGCGCGTCAAGAAAGTCAACCGCACCGAAAACGTCCTCGCCAACACCTTGGCCCGGCAAGCCCGGCGGTCCGCCGACGACGTCACGGTGACCGTCCACTCCGAGATCGCGGTTGCGTTGATCGAGCGCGCCGGCATCCCCGAAACACGGCAGGGACGCTGGCAAGTCTCACCCGATCGACGCTCCAGCAGCCGAACCGCCGCTCTGACCGCCGCGCTCGTGTTGCTCGCGAAAGGCGCGACGCCGATCCAGGTCATCTGAGACCGGCTCGTCTCGCTCATCTGAGATGGTCCGGTTGATCCGTCGTCGTGACCGGCAAGCCCCACCCGCGAGTCGGGTCAAGGCGGTGGGGTAGGAGCTGCTGGAAGGCGCGTTGGGCGAGCGGGCTCTTATATTCGTGGTAGCGCAGGGCGTAATGCCAGTGCCCGACGAGCCAGAGCAGCACGCCGACAGCGAGCAGGATGATCCCGGCGAGGCTGTGATCGATGGCCAGTACGAGAACGCCGAAACCGGCGACGATCATGCCGCCGACGCGCAGGAGCACTCCACCGACGACCCAGAAGCCGATGATCGCGACGACAGCGATTGCGATGGCGACGGTGAGCATCTACGGGCTCCTTCGAACTTGTTGCTACTCGTCCCGAAGGATACCCACTCTGTTCGTTGGACCTCGACGGGTGGCCTCGAGCCGTCTGGACGCTGGTAGGTGGCACACTGGCATGGTCGGTGCCCGATGACGAGCTGTTTCGGTTCCACCTTGAGCATGTGCAGGAGGTCGGTGTGCAGCTCTGCGGGCGGCGGCTCTACGAAACGATGGTCTACTGGGAGACCGCTGAGGAGAGTCCGCTGCCAACGGATGAGGTCGAGTTCGCACGGACCTGGAAGGCCCTGCCGAAGGTCGTGTTCTCCACGACGCTTCAGAGCGTGGTGGGCAACACTAGGCTGGCCACAGACGGCGTCGGCGAGGAGGTCTCCAGGCTCAAGGAACAGCCCGGAAAGGACATCGCCGTCGGCGGCGCCGGCTTCGCTGGTGCATGTATGAAGCTGGGGCTGATCGACGAGTGGCGGCTGTTCGTCAGCCCGGTCGTTCTTGGCGGCGGCACGCCCTACTTCCCGACCCTGGAGGAAAGGATCGACCTGGAGTTGGTCGAGACGAAGACGTTTGGCTCTCGCGTCGTTTACCTTCGCTACCGGGTCTCTCCCGCACGTTAGGTTCGCAAGCAGGCGTGTGCCGCTCCGCACTCGCTGCGCTCGGATCTCGCGCCCACGCGCGCAAAGGACGAGTAGGTCTGGTCGATCGGGATCTCGCTGAAGGTCAGCTTCGCGCCGACGTGCGGCGGCTGCGCTTATGGTCGCTTCAGGAACCTCAAACCGAACGCCGCGAACACCAGGACAATCCCGACGTTTACCATCAGGCGCTCCCAGAACCGATGCCTGAAGAACAAGACGTCCACGTCGACCACGACGTTACCAGGGCGAGCACGTAAAGCACGACGCCTGCCTGCCTTCCTATCGTTCCATCCTACTGCCCTCCCGAGGTGGGCCACGCCTGCGTGTTACGAAGCCGCACCGGCGGCCCTCGATTCCGGCGGGAGGCGCGTGCCACGGGACGAAGCTGGTCGGTGATCAATTGGCTGCGTTGAGGATCGCGCGCGCGGTGCGACGAACGTCCTCTTCGGTTGTCGACCAGTTGGAGAACGACACCCGCAGAGCGTGATGTCCGCGCCACGTTGTGCCGCCGAGCCAGCATTCCCCGTCGGCTTGCACGCGGGCGAGGTGCTCCGGCGTTCCCGCGACCAAGACCTGGTTCAGCACGACGTCATTCAGCACCTCCAGGCCGCCCTCCCGAAGTAGGGAGGCCATCAGCGTCGCATGCCCGCAGCATCGCTCAACCAGTTCGGCGACGCCGCGCCGGCCGAGATATCGCAGCGCCGCGTACACAGGGATCGCACGCCCCCGGCGGGAGGCCTCGGGCACGAACTCCGCCGGCTCCCGGTGATCGCTGCGGGCGAGACCCATCGCGCTTACCGCCATCGCACGCGGCAGCGCCTCTGGCGGCGCGACGATCGCGAACGCGCAGTCGTAGGGAACGTTGAGCCACTTGTGCGCATCGACGGCCCAGGAGTCGGCCCGCTCCCTGCCGGCCACCAGGCCCTCCAAGCGCGGCGACGCGGCGGCCCACAAACCGAACGCTCCATCGACGTGAAGCCACGCGCCGTACTCAGCCGCGAGGTCACCGATCGCCCCGAGGGGATCGCAAGCACCAGTATTGACGTTGCCCGCCTGGGCACAGAGGAGCACCGGCCCCTCGGCAGCGCGCAGCGCCCCCTCGAGCGCCAACGAGTCCATCGCACCGTTCGCGTCTACGCCCACCCGCCTCACGCGATCGTGACCAACACCGAGGTAGCCAAGCGCCCGTAACACGGTCACGTGCACCTCCTCGCCGACCAGCACCTCGATTGGCGGAGCCCCAAACAGTCCTTGCGCGTCAGCGTCCCAGCCCGCTCGCCGCAGCAGCGCGCCGCGCGCAGCCGCCAGGCAGCTGAAGTTGGCCATCTGCGCGCCAGTGACGAAGCCAACGCTCGCGCTCCGCGGAAGATCAAGCAACTCCAGGACCCACCCTGCCGCGACCTCCTCGGCGACCGCGACCGCTGGCGATGCGCTGTACATGCCACCCATTTGGTCCCACGCGGAGACAAGCCAATCAGCCCCAAGCGCGACCGGGAGCGACCCACCGACGACAAACCCGAAGTAGCGCGGCCCAGCGGACGCGACCAGCCCTGGATCGGCATCAGCGGCCAGCTGCTCAAGGACGTCTACCGCACCCACACCGGAATCGCTCAGCGGCCGGCGCAGCGCCAACCGGGTCGGAGCCGCCCACGTGCCGCTCGCTCACACCGTCGAGGTATGCGAGTGCCAGTCGGTGTGCATGAGCGAGCACGTCTTCGTCGGTCACCGCCGGAACAGCTTAACCCGGCCGCAGCCGTATTCCACTTCGAGGACGCAGGGGCGCCCAGACGAAGGCTGACGGGCGCGCGTAGACTCTCCCGGCGTGCCGGCCACGGGAGACCCTGGGTATGCGCTGAGCTCCTCCAGCGGGGAAGAGCATGAGCGGCTCGCCCGCCAGGCTGACATGTATGCGCCGTTCACGCGCCGTCTGCTGGCGCGCGCGGGGATCGAGTCAGGGATGCGGGTGCTCGATGTCGGCTGTGGGCCGGGCGACGTCAGTTTGCTTCTGTGCGAGCTGGTCGGCGCCGACGGCTCGGTGGTCGGGGTCGAGCGTGACGAGCAGGCGCTCGCGAGGGCGCGTCAGCGCGCGGCCGAGGCAGCCATCGATAACGTCGAGTTCGTGCTCGGGGACTTTCGCGACATCGA
>Ga0187855_10001783_pt1 | contig 16701 bp, 13 predicted proteins | sample June2016WEW_8_10_2_FD_132969 | JGI IMG/M metagenome (GOLD analysis project Ga0187855, IMG submission 132969) | Peatland microbial communities from SPRUCE experiment site at the Marcell Experimental Forest, Minnesota, USA - June2016WEW_8_10 | ecosystem: Environmental > Terrestrial > Soil >...
CGGATCGGTCATGACCGTTTCCCATTGGGCTTGTGTCACTTCGAACTTGCCGATCTCAAACTCATGGCGGATACGCACGCGATGCACCGGCTGCTCATCGGCATTACCGTTTTCGGATCCCATCGCAAATTCGCCGGCCGGAATGCGCGCCAAAGCGGTTCCGTCCAGCAACGCGGTCAGGCCATAGGCAGCAGCGTCCTGGAAGGCTTCGATCCGCGGCAGGGTCAGACACAGGGCAGTGCCGCCGAGAAACCGGCGTCGAGAGCAACCGCCGGTTGAAAGCCGACGGTTGACAGGCGAAAACGCCTGTCCCACAATTGTCTCTTCGGTCCGCATGAATCCTCTATGGTATTCCGCAAAACGGCCTGAGGGGAAATGGGTCTGTGAGCCCGCGCTACGCGCCCTTACCAGACTGCTTCGCTTTGAGTTGTATGATAGAAGGAGTGTCCCCTCGGAGCCGGATTCGGTGCCATTGAACCCGCGGAAAATCGCTATCGTCATCTTGATAACCGGTTTTCTGCGCGCCGGGAATGCCCCCGCGGCGGACTTCGATTCGGCCGTCAAGCCGGTGCTATCCGGGACCTGCGCACTGTGCCACAACGATCGGCTGTCGTCCGGGGGCCTCAACATCAATGCTTTTCTGACGCCGAATTCCATCACTCAATACCGCGACGGTTGGGAAACCATTATCCAGAAGCTGCGCGCCGGCGAGATGCCTCCCAAAGGCATTCCGCGGCCGCCGGATACGCAACTCCAGGCACTGATCCGCTACGTCGAAGGCGAATTCGAGAAGGACGACCGCAATTCCAAATCCGACCCGGGGCATGTCACCGCGCACCGCCTCAACCGCAGCGAATACACCAACACCATTCGCGATCTGCTCGCCGTGGATTTCCGGGCGGAAAAGGACTTCCCGACTGACGACTCCGGCTACGGCTTCGATAACATCGCCGATGTGCTCACTATTTCTCCGGTGCTGATGGAGAAGTACGTGGACGCCGCCGAGAATATCGCGGCGCGTGCGATGGGCGCGGATCCGCTGCCGAAGAAACCGCTCGAGGTACAATATCACGCCAAGGATAAGACCATACGGCGTACGGACCTCAGCACCATTGAGGCTACGCACCGCGTCGAATGGGATGGCGATTACATCGTCCGGTTTGGAATGCCCGGCGAGCGTTCCGCGGATGCCAAGCCGGTGACTCTAGGTTTCTGGATGGATGGCACTCTGCTGAAGACGCTCCCGGTCGAGACCAAGCCTTCCAAGTTGGTGTACTTTGGCCCGTACTCGGAAGCCGAGGTGCGCGTCTATTTGCCTTCGGGCGACCACGTGTTCCGCGCGGGGTTCATCGGCGACGACTTCGTCAAAAGCCTTCCGGAAAAGGACGCGTACAACGACAAGAAAAACAAATATCTGAATTCGATCACCTTCGTCGGGCCGTTTGCCGCGAATGTGGAGCCGGCCAGCCGCCGGCAGATCCTGATCTGCGATCCGAAGTCCGGCCGGGCCTGTGTGGAGAAGATCGTTGCCACGCTGGCGCACCGGGCGTACAGGAGGCCCGTGACGCGCAGCGAGGTCGCATCGCTGATCAGGTTCGTCACGCTGGCCCGGGCGCAAGGGCAGACCACCGAGCAGGGCATTGAGCTGGCGATTGCGGCCACGCTGGTGTCGCCGCAGTTCCTGTTCCGCATAGAGCGCGATCCCAACCCTACCGATCCGCGGAATGTCCACCGGATTTCCGACGTCGAACTCGCATCGAGGCTGAGTTATTTCCTATGGAGCTCGATGCCGGACGAGCAACTCCTTAACTTGGCCGAAGCGAACAAGCTCCACGAAACGGCGGCGCTCGATGCGCAAGTGAAGCGCATGCTGGCGGACCCGCGCGCGGCGGCGCTGGCCGAAAATTTCGCGGGCCAGTGGCTGGAGATCCGTAATCTCGACGTGGTTAAGCCGGATCCGGCGAAGTTCCCCGAGTGGGGTCCGGAGTTGCGGGACGCGATGAAGAACGAAACGCGCATGTTCTTCGAATACGTGCTGCGGGAAAATCGGCCGCTCTCGGATTTCATCGATGCGCGCTACACGTTTCTGAATGCGCGGCTGGCGAAATACTATGGCATATCGGGTGTGACTGGCCCTGCTTTCCAGCGCGTAGATCTGACCGGCGGCCAGCGTGGCGGGATTCTCAGCCAGGCCAGCGTGTTGACGGTTTCGAGCTATCCTACGCGCACCTCGGTGGTGCTGCGGGGAAGATACGTGCTGAATAACATCCTAGGTTCTGAAATTCCACCTCCGCCGCCGGATGTGCCGGCGCTCGACGAAAGCGCGGTAGGAACTTTGATGTCCCTGCGCCAACAGATGGAAAAACATCGCGCGGACCCCATGTGCTCGTCCTGCCATAACAAGATGGACCCGCTCGGATTCGGCCTGGAGAATTACAACGCCATTGGACAGTGGCGCACCACCGACGGGAAGTTTCCGGTGGATTCGAGCGGTACGCTTCCTAACGGCAAGGCATTCAAGACGCCGGAGGAGATGCGGGCGCTGCTATTGGCCCAGCTTCCGCAGTTTGCGCGCTGCCTGAGCCAGAAGCTGCTGACATATGCGCTGGGGCGCGGATTGCAGCCGTACGATCGCCGCACGGTAGACGGGATCAACCGGAACCTGGCAGCGTCCGGCTACCATTTTCAGTCCATGATTTTCGAAATCGTGCATAGCGCGCCGTTCCAACTGGGCCGCGGCGATAGCGCTCCGGATAAAGATGTAAAACCGAAGGAGGTGGCGCAACGATGATTACCGGGAAGGCTCTGCCCAGAAGAACATTCCTGCGTGGTGTGGGTACGGCGGTCGCGCTTCCTTTCCTGGAAGCGATGGTACCGGCGCTGGCCGCCACGCGAAGCTCGAAGCCGCCGGTGCGCATGGCCTTCGTGTACGTTCCGAACGGCATCATCATGGATGGCTGGAACCCGGATTACGAAGGCCAGCTTGGCACGCTGCCGCGCATTCTGAAGCCGCTGGAACCGTTCCGGCAGGATATCCTGCTGCTCGGGAATCTGACCCACAACACCGGCCGCGCTTTGCTCGATGGCGCCGGCGATCACGGCCGCTGCTGCGCTTCTTATCTGACGGGCGTGCATCCTCTGAAGACCCTGGTGGATATCAAAGCCGGCATCTCGTTCGACCAGATCGTGGCGAAGCAGGTTGGGAAGCAGACGCGCTTCCCGTCGCTGGAACTCGGCATGGAGGATGCGCGGCAAGCCGGCGATTGCGACTCAGGTTACTCCTGCGCGTACACGAACAACCTGGCCTGGGGGAGTGAGACCCAGCCGCTGCCGCCGGTGCTGGACCCGCGCGCCCTGTTCGAACGGCTCTTCGGCAACGGCCGGGCGATGACGCCGGAAGCCCGTGCGCGCGAAAACCTGTATCGCCGGAGCATCTTAGATTTCGTCGGTGATGACACCCGCAAGCTGGAAACCAGCCTCGGCCCGGCCGACAGGCGCAAGCTCGACGAGTATCTCTCGTCGATCCGCGAAATTGAACGGCAAATCGAGAAAGCCGAGAAGGACAACGCGCAAATCGATCCGCACATGGAGAAGCCGTACGGCGTCCCGGCCGATTTCGCCGAGCACTTCAAGCTGATGACGGACATGATGACCGTCGCCTTTCAGTCGGACCTGACACGCGTGATTACATTTTTGGTAACACACGAAGGAACTTCGCGCCCGTACCGCGAAATCGACATACCCGACGGCCATCACCCGTTGACGCACCACCGCAACCAGCCTGACCTGATTGAGAAAGTGGCACAAATCAATTGCTATCACTTGCGGCAGTTTGCCGCCTGGATCGCCAGGATGAAGTCGATTAAAGAGGGAGATGCCACGTTGCTCGACAATTGCATGATCGTATACGGCGCCGGGCTCTCCGACGGCAACCGCCATCTGCACGAAGACTTGCCGACCTTGATCGCCGGCCGGGGCGGCCAGTACATCAAGTCCGGCCGGCGAATCGTCTACAGGAAAGAAACGCCCATGTGCAATCTGTTCCTGGCCATGATGGATCGCATGGGCGTGCACGCGGAGCATTTCGGCGACTCGACGGGACGGCTGGACGGCCTGGATCTGGCCTGACATGCAGTTCCCGGGCCCAGCCAAGCCTCCCACGGGAATCGTGTTCGATTCGGCGATGGACAAGATTGATGACGCGTTGGCCCTGGCTCTGTTGCATGGCTTTGATGGCCGGGACGAAGCGCGCATCGCGGCGATCGGCATCAGCAATCCGAATCTGAGTGCGGCGCAATTCTGCGATGCGGTGCGCATTTTCTATGCAGGCGCGGCTGGCGCCGGCTCCGCGCGCGGGCTCCCGGTGGGACTGGCGCAAGGGCGCTCCGCCGGTGCGTCTGCAATGTTGAGCGCGCCGGTCCGCGCCACCGTCGTGAAGAGTATCAACGATACGGCAGAAGTGACGACCGTCATCCGCAACGCGCTGACCGCGCAATATGACCGGAATGCGGCAGTCGTGCTCTCCGGGCCGGCCACCGATCTGGCGAAACTGCTCGACGCGTACGGCGCGAAGGACCTGATCGCGCATAAAGTCAAAGTGCTCTCGATGGCTGCTGGCGCCTTTCCGGATGGCCCGCCGGAGCCGAACATCCGGGCGAATATCGCGGCCGCGCGCAGGGTCTTCGCGGAATGGCCCACGCCCATCGTGGCCGCGGGATACGAGATCGGCACAGCGTTGCCTTTTCCGGCCGCCAGTATTGAACAGGATTTTGCCTGGTCTGCCACTCATCCAATAGCGGACGCGTACCGCGCTTACCGGCCGATGCCCTACGACGCGCCCACTTGGGCCATGGCCGCGCTACTCTATGCCGTGCGTCCCAAAGAGAATTATTTCCGGCTCTCCGAGCCTGGCACCGTCACGGTTCTAGACGACGGGCGAACGCAGTTCAGGGCCTCGGCCGAGGGTATGCATCGCTATCTGATTCTCGATCCCGATCGGAAGGAAAGCATCATCCGGACCTACACCGAGATTGCCAGTGCGAAACCCGTAGAGCGCAAGAAGAAATTGGCCGCGAAGTAATTTGGTCCGGTCAAGAAGATCTGAGCTTTTGAAACAATTGTCTACGATGCGGCAGTACGTGGGCGCGCGTGACTCACGCTTTGCCAGAACGTCGCCTGAAACGATTTGGTCCTAATCCAGATCGATATCGCGCTGCGGCGGCTTCACATCGGGATTCTCTTTGGCCTGTTTGAGCAACTCGTCGAATTTCTTCTCGAGCACCTTGCCGTGCGATTTCTCCGCCTCGAACTGTTTGCGGAAGACTTCGTCGCGTCGTCCCGCCTCGCCCTTCAGCTTGGCCACCGCCGCCGCCAGATCCTCAATAGGAGGCGGCTTCTCGGGAACTGTGTGAGCGATTACGGCGCGCGTCTCGGGATCGATTTTTAGAAGCGCTTTGCAACACGGGCACTCGACCTCAAACAAGCCTTTGGTCATGTGCTCATCGTAACACTCGCCGGCCGTCGGGACTTACAAGCCCAGCGAGAAGCGATTTTGGGGATGTTTGGGGAATCAGCGGGATTCTAATTGAGGTGACTGCTTAGGCGGGCAACCAACCGGGGATGCAATCGCTTCTCTCTGGGCCTGCTTGCTGTTTATCACGCCCTCTGTGATTGCAATCCCGCTACCAAACCGCAAACCGTTTGTTTTCAATCGAATAATTTTCTTGGCAGCCGCCCGGCGAGACAAAACTGGCTGTGATCAGCCGGTTTTGTCCAAATCTGGCACACGCCCAAATCCCAAAATGGTTCCGCCGGCCAATAAAACGGCTGGGCGCGTGCGATACCGCACCACCTACGGCTATAATACCGGCACAGGAGTGTGAAATGGGTCAAGTTGATCAAATCCTCGCCGTCATTCCCAACGTCCTCATCGCGATCGGTGTCTACGGCATCATATTCTGCGTCATTTGGAAGTTCTACCAGATCCTATCCAAGATCAATGACAATCTCGGCGGGATCAAACAGGCTATTGCCGGAATCCCAGTGAGAGGGCGTGAGGATCAGGGTCCTCCGAGGGCTGAGGTGCTTCCGACGGCTAATTGAACGGCTGGTCGGCGCCCGGCAACCGGCTGGGCGGGCGCGACACCACTCCTTGGTACACTTCGGCGAGCGAAATATGGTTGTTGTTCAGCGTCTGTCCCGTCACCCGGTCGAGTTCCACCTGCGATTTGGCGTAGGCCGCTTCCGCCGCTAGCTCATTCTGCCGCGAAGTCGCCAGGTCGCGCTGCGTCAGGATCACGTTGTAAATGATCGAGGCGCCCGCGGCGTATTTCTTCTGCTCGGCATCCAAGCTCTGTTCCTGTAAAATGCGCGCCTTCACGGCCGCCTGGTGTTGCGCGCGCGCGTTGCGCACCCCGATCACCGCGTTTTGTACGTCCACGCGCACCTGGTTTTCCAGGCGCTGCACGCCGAGCTGCAGTTGCCGCAGCGTCAGCTCGTCGTTGAGCACTTGGGCCTGCGCCGCGCGATTGCGCAATGGAATGGTCAGGTTGAATCCCGCCTGGTAGTTCGGATAATTGCGCGCGAAGAGTTGCTTCAGCACGGTGCCGTATCCGCCGATGAACGCCGGGCTGGGCGTGCCGAAATTGAATCCGAACGGCGATGTCGCCAGGTTCAACTGGCCGGCCAGCGCATTGTTGGTCAGCGCGGCGACCAAGTCAAAAGTCGGCAGCAGCCCGTTCTTCGAACCGTGCAAAGTGATCTCCTGGTTGGTTACCTGTATGCGGTTCTGCGCCAATTCCGGACGGGCCGACAGCGCGGTGGCCACCAGGTCCTGAATGGGCGTGACCGGCTCGATGGCCGGCACACGGATGCGATCCGTCGGTACGATGCGCGCTTCCGCCACCGCCGGGCTCGCCACGCCATTGCGGCTGAGCGCGTTCTTCAGGATGGTCTCCTGCTGGAGCAGTTGCGTTTCCGCCAGCGTCAGGTTCTGCTCATCTGTGGCCGCCTGCGCCTCCGCCCGCACCACTTCAATCGGGGCCATCATACCGACCTCCACCTGTTTCTTGTTGTCCTCGAAAAGCTTCGTGCTGGTGGCCACAGCTTGTTCCTGCACGCGCACGTTTTCATTGAATGTAACCAAGTCCCAGTAAAGATCCATCACCGCCGCGACGGTGGTGATCACCTGCAGCTTAAAGGTCAGATCGGAGAGTTCCCGGTTGTTTCGGGCGATCTGGATCTGCCGCTGGTTTACCGCCAGGCTGAATCCGGTGAGCAAATGCTGTGTCACCGTCAGCCCCAGTGAGGCGTTGGTGGCCGGATTGAAACTCGCGTTCGCATTATTGCCGACGACGGTCGTGTTATTCAGGCCCAGATTCACCAGGGTGCCGGTCTGGAACCCTTGCTGGTAGGAAATGCCGGACAAGTCTTGTCTTTGAACCAACGAACTCGTGCCTGTAAGGAACAGGCTGCTCTCCGGGACTGACTGGTGAGCCCAGCTCGCGTTGCCGACCAAGGCCGGGTCGAAGCTGGGAATAGCGGGTCCGGACTGCGCGATCACGGTGTTTCCAACCGCCGTGGAGCTGGCGGCGCTGGCCTGGGTCGAGGGATTGCCGCTGACGCCGCTCTGCGCCACGCCGCCTGGCTGCGCACTGGTAGGCCCCGCGGTGACCGAGGTGGAAACGCCCTGCGCGAATCCGCCGGCTTTGGCGCGCAGGACGTTGGCGTCGGCGATTTGCGGGCCATAGCGTTGGATCTCGATGTCGAGGTTGTTTTCCAGCGCCAGAGCGATGCAATCCTGCATCGAGAGATAAAGCCTGCCGGCGCGTAGCAATGAATCGAGCCGGCCGGAGTTTGCGACATCGATCGGCGGCACTTCCTTCGCGCGGTACGGGCGTATGAGGGACCCTCCGCCCGGCTCGACGATTTGATGGCTTATGGCATCCGCGGCGAACGCCTGCGAATGCGGCAACTGCACACAGAGAATAGCGACGAGAGAGCGTATGGAAGACATAGGATTCCTTGAAAGGCTGTTCGTTTTTCTCAATGGTATAGTAGGCGTTTGTGACGCCGCAAGCCGAGTCGATCCTGGAACTGTTCCGCTCCACTGGGGCGTATCTCAGCGGGCATTTCCGGCTCACCAGCGGGCTGCACAGTCCCGCGTATCTGCAATGCGCGCTCGTGCTGCAATACCCCCGGCACGCGGCCACGTTGGGCGGTCTGCTGGCGGACGAACTGCGGAGCCTGACGCCAGAACCGGTCGGGCTGGTGGTCTCGCCCGCGCTGGGCGGCCTGATCATCGGACACGAAGTGGCCCGCGCTCTGAATGCCCGGTTCATTTTCACCGAGAGGGATGCGAGTGGAAAGATGACGCTGCGGCGCGGTTTCGCGGTTACGCCGGGCGAGCCGGCGCTGGTGGTGGAGGACGTAATCACCACCGGAGGCAGCACGCACGACGTAGTGGATGTGCTCCGCTGGGCCGGAGCGCGCCCGCAGGCGGCCGGCTCCATTGTCGATCGCAGCGCCGGCCAAGCCGATGTAGGAGCGCCACGGGTAGCGCTACTGACGCTCGCAGTTCCGTCCTACGATCCGGCCGAGTGTCCGCTGTGCGCGCAGGGCATTCCGGTCGAAAAGCCCGGATCGCGGCCGGCGTAATGCGCCGCATCAGAATCAATCTCGCCTACGACGGGACCGCTTTCCACGGCTGGCAAGTGCAGCCGGGCCTGCCGACGATCCAGGGAACAATGGAATCCGTGGCCGCCGAGATCGAGGGCCGGCCGGTGCACGTAGCAGGCTCCGGCCGAACGGATGCGGGCGTGCACGCCCTCGCGCAGGTGGCCGCCTTCAATCTCGAAAACCCGATCCCGCTCGCCAATCTGCGCAAGGCGATGAACCGCCTCCTGCCGCCCTCCATCCGCGTGCTCTCGGCCGAGGAAGCCGCCCCGGATTTTCATCCACGCTTTCAAGCGTTGGCGAAGACCTACGAATATCGCATCGTGCGTGCGGAGGTCTGCCCACCGTGGGAGTGGCGCTATGTCCACCACCATCCGTATCCGTTGTCGCTCGACCGCATGATGGCGTGCGCTCCCCTGCTCGAGGGTGAGCACGATTTCACCGCCTTCGCAGCCTCCGACGAGCGCGACCAGGAGAACCCCTCCAAAGTGCGTACGATTTTCCGTTCGCAACTGGAAGCCTTGCCGGACCGCCTGATCTACCGCGTGCGCGGCAGCGGTTTTCTGAAACACATGGTGCGCAATATCGTGGGATCGCTGCTCGAAGCTGGTCGCGGCAACTTGGATGAAGCCGGAATGCGGGAACTGCTCTCGGCGAGCGCGTCCAATGTGCCGCGGGCCGGGCCTACCGCGCCTGCCAAAGGGCTCTTCCTGGTGAGCGTGGAATATCCGCCACTGTAAGCGGAAACCTAGCCCGCATTTCTCACGTGTGGCCAAATGACGTGGCGCCTGCGCCCCTGCGTGCCGTGAGGAGACTCTTCCCGGCACCCCCGCAAGCGTGTGGACAGGCCGTCGAGGGCGGGCACCGGCAGGAGTGCCGACGCGGCACGCAAGAGTGCGTGCGCCACGCCATGACCACGGAAGTCTGTGAGAAATGCGGGCTAGTCCTCGATGGCGTGCCCCATGTAGACGGCCCACTCGATCGGATCGGCCGTGTTTCCGGGCAAGGCGTTGAAATATTCCCAGGCGGCGACGCCGCCGAAAGTCGGATATTGTCCGGACAGTGCGTGGATCGTTGTGGCGACGGTCTTAATGGGCACGAAGCCGCTTCCATCGGCGGGATTCGAGATCATGCCGGCAACCACCTTGTTGGGCGGAAACCCGGCATTGACGACTTTCTGGTAATCGGCGGTCGACGCGAGAGTGGCAAAGCCGCTATAAAACTGGCCGTTGAACCAAGCGATCTTGGACCCCTCCGGACTGGCATAAAGCTGCTGGTAACTGAAGCCCGAGAGATTTGCGCCACCCCACAGCGCCGAGGCCACGGGCGACATCGTGATCAGGAACTGCGAGCCGAAATCGGCGTTGAGCTGGTGGATCAGCGTCTCGGCATGGACGAGGCTCACATCCTCCTCGATATCCAGATCGATGCCGTTCAAGTTGTATTGCTGGAGCGTCTGCTGGAGGATGGGGTAGAAGGTGCTCCAGGCGCTGAACAAATCCGCATAAGAACCTTGTGCCGCGCCGCCGAGCATCATGCGCACCGTTATGCCGTGGCTCTGCAGGGTGGCCACCTCCTGCCACATGGTGGTGAACATCGGATCGCTCGGCGGATTGTCATTCAGGTGAATATACGGCGCGCCAGTCGAGTCATAACCGAGATGAAACGCCGCTACCATCACATCGGTGACGTAGGGATTCTGCGCGGGATTCAGCGTGGTCCAGATAGGGGAGAGAGATACATAGACACCGTTGTCGTACTGCGTCTGGTAGTAGTAGATGACGCGTTTGGCGTTTCGATCGCCGTTCGCCGCCCCCATCGTCGCCACTGCCAGTGCCAACAGCATCGCAAGCCGGATTTTTCGCATGACGTTACAATACCACGGAGGTCTTATGACAAAACTGCCCAGGCGGCCGGCGCTTCCCCGCCTCCACAACGCCATGTGGCCGGGCCTGGTAGGCAAGGGGCCGGACTCCGAGCCCCCGATCGACCTGGACACTATGCTCCGCTTGACGGCCGGCGCGGAGGTCGACGGCATGAAATTCGACGGTGTGGATCTGTTCCTATTCGATCCGCACGTTTCGATCGACGCGAGCGATGGCGACCTGGCGCGGCTCGCGGATAAAGTGCGCGCGCTGGGGCTGATGGTGGGCTCCGTGGTGGCGCCGGTGTGGCCGCCGACGGGGGGTGGGTCGGCCATGGGCAGCACGTCGGAGCGGCAGTGCTTCGTGGAACAAGTGCGCAAGGCCTGCCGGATTGCGCGCAAGCTGCGCGAGTTAGCCGTGCGGCCGTACGGCGTGGTCCGGATCGATTCGGCGGCGAGCCCCGCGGAATGGGCGAAGGACCCCGCAGGAAATACGCGGCTGATTGCAGAGACGTTTCGCGAGGCCTGCGACGTCGCCGAAGATTACGGAGAGCGCTTGGCGGCCGAAGGCGAGATCTGCTGGGGCGGCATGCATAGCTGGCGGCACATGGTGAAGTTGCTGGAGTTGGTGGACCGGCCCAAGACCCTGGGCTTCCAGGCGGATATGGCACACACGCTGCTCTTCACGCTGGGCTACAACGCGCCGGAGGATCGCATCCTGCCGGAAGATTTTGACTGGAACGACACAGACCGGTTCCAGGCGGCTTTGCAGCAATTGACTGCGGCACTGCGGCCGTGGACCATCGATTTCCACGTGGCGCAGAATGATGGCACAGTAAAGGGCTCGGGTTCGCACGATAAGACCGGGCATCACTGTCTGCCGCACGATCCGAATGGCAAGCTCGACATTGTGCGCGATGCCGGCCATTGGATGCGCGATGAGACTGGGCAGCTAACCCGGTCGTTCCAACATATTTGCTGGGACGGATGCATGTTCCCGAACGCAGTGATGATGGAGCAGCAGACTTGGAACGATATTCTGGCCACCATGATCGCCGTGCGAGCCGCCCACGGCTGGGAATAACGTGGCGCACGCAGGTGGCGCACGCTTCAGCGTGCTGCAGCGAACTTCAGTTCGCTGTGTGGTCTCGAACCTCGGCGACCACATCTCTAACCGCGCTGACCACTGCGTCGGGCGCCTCGATCTGAATCCCGTGGCCGCTATTCTCGACAACAATCTGGCGGCCGCGCGTGGAAAGCCGCGCAAGATCCGCTTGTAACTGATGGACCCAGACCTCGTGGAACGCCGAAATGTCGCGGGCCTCAACAGGGTCGGTTGGATTGCCATATTGACCGGCAGTCAGCACGATCAGGGGACGATCGCCTAGTTTACCGGAAGCGCGCGCCGCATTGTCCACCTCGGGATTTCCCGTGCCAGTATCGGGCAGATCCACGCCGCCTCGGGTTCCGTGACATACCTGGGCAAAACCTGCAATCACTGCCGTCGGCCGGCCTTTCAGCAGCCGGTAAACCTGCTGTTGTTCCGGACTCATCTCGGATGGTGCGGACTGGCGCTGACGGCTTGACAGCCATCGGACAATGCCGAAACGTACGAGTGCGGGCTGTACCAGGCAAACCAGCCGGCGCACCGCCACAGGCAGACGGCTTACGGGTCCTTTCATGCTCGGGGGCTCGTGCTGATCGGGATGGCTGGAATCGACTAGGACAAGGCCCGCGACCTCGTCCGGATATTTGGCGGAAAAAACGCGGACGTACTCGCCGCCTATGGACTGGCCGACGAGCACGTAGGGTGGCCGCACGCCGGCGCGCTTCAACAGCTCGTGCAGATCGTTGACGATGGTCGCGCTCGTTCGCGGCGCGGGCGGCAGATCGCTCCAGCCCACTCCCGCACGGTCGTACCAGCAGGCGCGCGTAAAGCTCGCGACCTTGGGCTGCACCAGGACCCAGTCGTAACCGGGATTGTTGCCGCCGCTTTCAAAAATCACCGCAGGGCTGCCATCGCCGGAACAATAGATATTCATCGTCCAGCCGCCGATGTCGACCGATTGGCCAATCTGGGGCGGAAGTCTCTTGCGCTCGAGGGATCTCCCTACTTGCTCGTAAGTGAAGCCAGCGGCAGCCGCCAAAGCGATCGCGACAACCAGCGCTTTCAGCGGGCGTTTGATCCACGTGGTCATCAGTCCCTCCGGCGAATGTTGAGAAAACAGGCGCCGCTTCCTGGGTAGCCAACAGCGGTTTCCCGGAGCGCGATAGTTAGGTGCGAGTGCGGCTGCAACCCGCGATTGCAACCCAGCGCGGACGCGAAAACCCCGAATCGTATGTATACTCCACCCACTCCGTTCTTCGACACCGCAAGTCCGGAATTTGTTCCACAGCCAACTCGCTTGCCCCGCTGGTCACCACAAGCTAATGTGGTCAGTTTGCCGCGCCGGCGGCGAAATGTAGGGAAAGGACATCTCATGGCAACCACCAAAACGCCCTTGAAGATCGGCCTGGTCGGCTACGGCTTCATGGGCCGCACCCATTCGAACGCCTTCGCCCAAGTGAACCACTTCTTCGACCTGCCATACCAGCCAGTCTTGCAGGCCGTTTGCGCGCGCGACGCCGCCAAGCTCGCCGCGTTCGCCGCTCAGTGGGGCTACGCCTCCACGGAAACCGACTGGCGCAAGCTCATCGACCGTCCCGACATCGACCTGATCGATATCGCCAGCCCAAACAACACGCACGCGGAAATCGCCATCGCTGCGGCAGGGGCAGGGAAGATGGTGCTCTGCGAAAAACCGCTGGGCTTCAATGCCGCGGAAGCCGAGCGCATGGTCGCGGCGGTGGAGAAGGCCGGCGTGCCGAACATGGTCTGGTACAACTACCGGCGCGTGCCCGCCGTAGTGCTGGCCAAGCAATTGATCGACGAAGGGCGGCTGGGCAAGATCTTTCATTACCGCGCAAAGTTTCTGCAGGATTGGACCATCTCGGCGGACCTGCCGCAGGGCGGCGCCGGCCTGTGGCGGCTGGATGTGAACGTAGCGGGGAGCGGCGTGACCGGCGACTTACTCGCTCACTGCATCGACATCGCGATGTGGCTCAACGGCGGCATCGACCAAGTGACTGCCATGACCGAGACGTTTGTTAAGGAGCGCCCGCATAATCTCACCGGCCGTGTGGAGAAGGTCGGGATCGACGATGCCAGCGCGTTTCTAGCGCGGTTCCGGAACGGGTCGCTCGCCACGTTTGAAGCTACGCGATACGCGCGCGGGCACAAGGCGCTCTACACGCTGGAGATCAACGGCGAGCACGCTTCGATTCTCTGGGATCTGCACGACCTGCATCGCCTCGCGTACTTCGATCATCGCGATGAGGGCCGCCTGCGCGGATGGCGCTCGATCCATGTTACCGACGGCGACCATCCCTACATGCAGCACTGGTGGGTGCCAGGCTTACAGATTGGCTACGAGCATACGTTCATTCACCAGGTGGCCGATTTTTTGCAAGGGCTGGGGGAAGGCCGGATTCCCGGACCCAGTTTCCGGGATGGACTGGCTACGGATTATGTGACCGATGCGGTGCTGCGGTCGGCGGGGAGTGGGCGATGGGAGAAGGTGGCGGCAGAGTAACTGACCCACTTTTTTTTGGCCCCGCCATAAGTGGACTGCCTCCGAGTGGCCGACAAAGCTGTTATAATCGACGTAGCATGCCTGACGGAAGCGTTTTATCCTCAAACCTACCGGTCACGGATAGCCCACCTTTTTTCAATGAGGATCGCGGAGGGCACCGTCCCTCAGATCTTGCGCTGGGCGCATGGTAGCAGCCAAGTTATCGCCTGGACGGCGATGCGCGTCCGCGCCGGATTCGCCACACAAACTCTGCGGACAGATCAGATGGCTATACCGAAACTTCTGTTGATAACCGCCTCGTCGCCGGAAATTCAGCGAGTGCGCAGGTCACGGGTCCTCAACTTTCAGCAGATTACAATGCCTTACTTGGCCGCCAGGGTTCCTCCCGATTGGCAAGTAATTCACGTTGACGAAGAAGCCGAGAAACTCGATTGGAATATTAAGGCTGATCTAGTCGGGATTACATTTCACACACCGAGTGCTAATCATGCCTATAACCTTGCTGCTCATTTCAGGTCACGAGGCGCATGTGTAGCAATGGGCGGCCCGCATGTTACGTTATTGCCTGAGGAGGCTGGACGACATGCCGACGTGATATTCATTGGAGAAGCCGAAGGCTTATGGGAGGAATTCTTGCAGGGCTTTGTAGCCGGGGCTTACCGTCGCGTGTATCAGCAGGTTGGCGCGCCGTCTCTTGAAAGAGTACCCATGGCGTTGAAGGCGTTGTTCCACCGGAACGACCACAGCAGTGGCGTTCTGTTTGCGACCCGGGGATGTCCTAACCACTGTGATTTCTGCACTGTTGCTGTAATGTACCGGCACGGGTTGCGTAAGCGGTCCATTGCCGAAGTCGCCGCGGAGTATGCTTCGTTTAAGGGGAAGGTAATTATCTTTTGGGATGACAACATCACCGGGGATAGTGAGTACGCGAAGGAGTTGTTCCACGCCATCGCTCCCTACCGGAAGTGGTGGAGCAGTCAGGCTACTATCCACGCGGGCCGGGATGATGAGCTTTTGGAAGCCGCAGCTCGCAGCGGATGTAAGCAGTTGTTCTTGGGGCTGGAGTCTATCTCCCAGTCCAGTATGGCTGAAGTGCATAAAGGGTTCAATCGGGCGGAAGAGTACGCCCGGATTATTGAACGCATCCATGCACACGGAATAGCTGTGCAGGCGGGGATAGTTTTTGGTTTTGATCACGACACCCCGGAGATATTCAAGGATACGCTCGACTTCTTGGAACGAGCAGGGGTTCAGAATGCGACCTTCAACATTCTGACGCCATATCCTGGTACGCCCCTCTTTCGAAGGCTGGAAGGCGAAGGGCGTATATTGACGCGAGACTGGTCAAAATACAACAGCCGCACCGAATCAGTCTATCAACCAAAGCAAATGAGTCCTGCGGAACTGCTGGCCGGATTTCGGTATGCGAATGAGCGCTTTTATTCACTACCAAGCATGACAAAACGGCTATCACGATCGCCGGTTCAGCTATGGTGGACGTTGCCATTGAATCTGGCGTACGCTTGGCGATGGGTTGGCCGGTAAGGAACGCGAGGCCTCCATCTGGGACGTTTAAGCCCGCGAGCTAGGCGTTGGAACGAGGCCGCTGGCGTTGACGATTCGTATTCCAGTTCTCTATGTAGCTCTGTTTGTAATTACCCCCAGGCCTTTCGCGGCTTATGGGCACTCCCTTACGGTCGCGGCTCCGCCAACCTCCCCGACACCGCGTGAGCCCCGCTTCCACCCTCCCAAGGATGGCTGCCGCTTAAAGTGCTTGAGCGGCTCGTTCACAAACTTTTCTGGGTGCGTCTCCTATTAAAGGGTTATCTGCTCAGTCCTGGTTTAGTGCCCGCGCGAGGGTCTTGATTAGATAAGGGGCACCGCCTTCACAGCGTCCCAGCAGCGGACACGGACCTCCGGAAGTGAACATCGGTATGACGTGGCCGGCCGGAGAATCAGATACTTAGGCCTGGTATTCTCGTTGCATAATAGAAGTAGGAACATCATGCGCAGCCTGTACGAGGATCTGCGCTATGCGATCCGCGTTCTTCGGGGCAGTCCAGCGTTCACGGCGGTGGCCGTGTTCACCCTGGCGCTAGGCATAGCTGCGAACACAACTGTCTTCGGCTGGATCGACACTCTGCTGGTGCGCCCGTTCCCCGGCGTGGCCGGAGACCGACGGCTGGCGGCAATCGAAACCGTGTCGCCGAACGGCGAATATTCCACCACTTCCTACCGTGACTACCGCGATTATCGTGATAGTCTGCAATCTTTTTCCGGCCTGGCAGCCTCGCTGCTCAACGCGTTCAACGTTGGGTCGGTAGACAACCCTCGCCGGATTTTCGGCGAATACGTCTCCGGCAACTACTTTGCAGTGCTGGGCGTGAAGCCCGTACGCGGACGCGCGTTCCTGCCGTCGGAATATAGCGACAATCCGGGCGCATTTCCGGTGGCGGTAATCAGCTACCGGCTCTGGCGAAGCCTGTTCCAGGGCGACCCCGGCGTGGTGGGCAGGACCATCCACGTGAACCG
>Ga0187855_10001788_pt1 | contig 16650 bp, 14 predicted proteins | sample June2016WEW_8_10_2_FD_132969 | JGI IMG/M metagenome (GOLD analysis project Ga0187855, IMG submission 132969) | Peatland microbial communities from SPRUCE experiment site at the Marcell Experimental Forest, Minnesota, USA - June2016WEW_8_10 | ecosystem: Environmental > Terrestrial > Soil >...
AGATGGTGATCGAGAAGGCCAAGCGTCTGGTCGAGCACAAGAAGGACGTGGTCATCCTGCTCGACTCCATCACGCGCCTGGCGCGCGCCTACAACACGGTGGTCCCGAGTTCCGGCAAGGTGCTCACCGGCGGGGTGGACGCCAACGCTCTGCAGCGGCCCAAGCGATTCTTCGGCGCGGCCCGCAACATCGAGGAGGGCGGCTCGCTCAGCATCGTCGCCACCGCGCTCATCGATACCGGGAGCCGCATGGATGACGTCATCTTCGAAGAGTTCAAAGGCACCGGCAACATGGAAATCCACCTGGATCGCAAACTGGTCGATAAGCGCGTCTTCCCCGCCATCGACATCAACAAGAGCGGCACGCGCAAAGAAGAGCTGCTGTTGCCCAAGGAAGAGCTCAACCGCGTGTGGATTCTGCGCAAGGTGCTGAATCCGCTCTCGCCGGTGGAAACCATGGAGCTGCTGCTCGATAAGCTCAGCAAGACCCGCAGTAACGCGGAATTCCTGGGCTCCATGAGCGGATAACGCTCGGCTAGCGCCGTGGCGCAGGCACTCTTGCTTGCCCGCCGGCACTCCTGCCGGCGTCAAACGCAGTCGCGCTAAAATACAAGCATGGGCACGTCGCTGCTTGTCTCCGAGCGGGAGTATCTCACCACCAGCTACGATCCGGACTGTGAGTACGACGATGGCGTCCTCGTGGAGCGCAATTTGGGAGAACAACCGCACGGTATCCTGCAGCTTGCGCTGGGCGCTTTCTTGTTTGAACGCCGCAAGCGATTCGGGATTCGGGTCATCACCGAGCAGCGGATTCGCATCGCAGCGCGCAAATACCGCATCCCCGATGTCTGTGTATACCTGCAGCCGGCGCCGGCCGATCCCGTCCCCACCACGCCGCCCTTCATCGCGATCGAAATTCTCTCACCCGAAGATCGCATGAGCCGCGTGCGCAAGAAAATCGACGAATACCTGACCTTCGGCGTAGCCTACGTTTGGGTCGTCGATCCGGAACAGCGTCGCGCCGACGTCTACACAGCTTCAGGTTTCTACGAAGCCAAGGACGGCGTGCTGCGCACGGAAAATCCCGCCATCGAAATCCCGCTCGCCGAACTTTTCCAGGCCCTGGATGAGTAGTTGGGCAAGCCCTCGTCATCCGCAGCCGCGCTATACTCCAGGCATGGGCACGTCGCTTCTGTTATCCGAGCGGGAATATCTAACCACCAGCTACGAGCCGGACTGCGAGTACGATGAAGGAGAACTTCAGGAGCGCAACGTCGGAGAACGCCCACACGGCATCTTACAAGGCGAATTCTTTGGCTACTTTCGCGACCTCCGAAAACAACGGCGCACCCTCCGGCCGTTCGTCGAAACGCGCATCCGCATCGCCCCCCGCAGATACCGGATTCCCGACGTTTGCGTCTACAAAGAGCCGGCCCCGCGCGACCGGGTGTTCTCGACACCACCCTTTATCGCAATCGAGATCCTGTCGCCGGAAGATCGCATGGGCCGCGTACGTAAAAAGATCGACGAGTACCTCGCGTTCGGTGTAGCCTACGTTTGGGTCGTCGATCCGGAACAGCGTCGCGCCGATGTCTACACAGCTTTAGGTTTCTACGAAGCCAAGGACGGCGTGCTGCGCACGGAGAATCCCGCCATCGAAATCCCGCTCGCCGAACTGTTCCAGGCCCTGGATGACTAACGCGGGCGACGCCATCCTGCTGGTCTCCTTCGGCGGTCCCGACCGCGCCGACGAAGTCATGCCCTTCCTGGAGACCGTGCTCCGCGGCCGCCCCGTGCCCCGCGCACGCATGCTGGAAGTGGCCGAACACTATTATCACTTCGGCGGCAAGAGTCCCATCAACGATCAAAACCGCGCATTGCTGGCGGCTCTGCGGAAAATCCTGACCGATGAGGGCCCGCATCTGCCGGTGTACTGGGGCAATCGCAACTGGCATCCGCTGCTCGCCGGCACCATGCGCGCGATGGCGGCGGATGGCGTGCGGCGGGCGTTCGCCTTCGTGACCTCGGCGTACAGTTCGTATTCAGGCTGCCGCCAGTATTTGGAAGACCTAGCGCGGGCGCGGGAGGCCGCCGGGCCGGCCGCTCCGGAAGTGCTCAAGCTGCGCGTATTCTACAACCACCCCGGATTCATCGAACCTATGGCGGAGCGCGTGCGCGCGGCATTGGACCGCATCCCCGCGGAACGGCGCGACGCGGCCGCGCTGGTATTCACGGCGCACAGCATCCCGATCTCGATGGCCGAGACCAGCCGCTATGTGCCACAGGTCGAGGAAGCCTGCCGCCTGGTGGCCGCGCGCGTGGTGCGTTCGCCATACCGTCTGGTCTACCAGAGCCGCAGCGGAGCCCCGGGGCAGCCTTGGCTGGAGCCGGATATCCTAAGCTATCTGCGCGAGCTGGCCGCCACCGGCTCGGCGCGCGACGTGGTCATCGCGCCCATCGGATTCGTTTCGGACCATATGGAAGTGGTCTACGACCTGGATACCGAGGCGCACCACCTATGCGCCGAACTCGGGCTGAACATGGTGCGGGCGGAAACCGTCGGCGCACACCCGTGCTTCGCCGCCATGATTCGCGAGCTGGTCCTGGAACGCATGGGCGCCCTTGCGGGCCGGCGCGTCCTGGGCGAGTGCGGCCCCAGCCAGGATGTCTGTCCTGAAGATTGCTGCCCCGGCCCGCGAGGAGCAGCCCGTCCATGAGCGCCGAATCGGTCTGGGATTATCCGCGTCCACCCCGCCTGGAACCAACGCAGCGCCACATACGGGTGTTGTTTGAAGGCCAGGTGATCGCCGATACCCGCAGCGCCTTGCGCGTGCTCGAAACCAGCCATCCGCCGGTCTATTACATCCCGCCGCAGGATGTGCGCATGGACCTGTTGGTTCCATCCACCCGCCACACCTACTGCGAGTTTAAAGGGGAAGCTTCCTATTTCGCCGTAAAAGTGGCCGAGCGCGTGTCGCCGGATGCCGCCTGGAGTTATCCGAAGCCCAGCCCGGCCTACGATCGTTTGCGGGGCCACCTGGCGTTCTACGCCAACCGCGTCGACGACTGCCTTGTGGATGGCGAAAAGGTCGCGCCGCAGGCAGGCGATTTCTACGGTGGATGGATCACCGCCGACGTCACCGGACCGTTCAAAGGCGGCCCCGGCACCAACCACTGGTGAGTTCACTTTGGTGGGGCAGGCGCTTCCGCCTGCCAAGCCGACCCTAGTTGACCGCCTCTTGAGACTTTCCCGCCATCGCCACCACTACGGTGGAGAATCCCCTGGAAACGTTGGTGCAGCGCTGATGGATGACCAAGACATCATTCGCGAATTTCTAATCGAGAGCAACGAAAACCTGGCCCGCCTGGATCAGGAGATGGTAGAGCTTGAGCAGCGTCCCAAGGACCCTCAACTACTAGCTGGAATTTTCCGCACAATTCACACAATTAAAGGAACTTGCGGCTTCCTCGGCTTCGCCTCGCTGGAAGCCGTCTCGCATCTCACCGAGAACATCCTCAGTCAATTGCGCGACGGGAAGCGGGAGCTTACGCCAGAACTGGTCACGGTCATCTTAGAAGCCGTCGACGTTGTTAAATCGGTGCTCGTATCTATCGAAGCCAATGGCAGCGAGGGAACCGAAACTCACGCGGATCTGCGCGCACGCTTGCAAACCGCCGCCGTGCCACCCGCCGCCGTGCCAACCGCCCCGTCATCCGCCGTAGCCGAAGCTTCCGGCCGAGCGGCGCCCAATGCCCCTCCGGAAGCGGAAAACCTGGCGGCGCAAAAGGGCCCCTCCGTGTCGGACTCCACCATTCGTGTGGACGTGGTGCTCCTGGACAAGCTCATGAACCTGGTGGGCGAGCTGGTCCTGGCCCGCAACCAGATCTTGCAGTTCAACGCCCAACAAGAAGACACCACCCTTAACGCCACCTCGCAACGCCTGAACCTGATCACAACCGAGCTGCAGGAAGGCGTCATGAAGACCCGTATGCAGCCCATTGGCGTGGTCTGGAACAAGCTCCCCCGCTTGGTGCGCGATCTGGCGGCTTCGTTCGGCAAACAGATCCAGCTCGACATGGACGGCGCCGATACGGAGTTGGACAAGACCATCATCGAAGCCATCAAGGATCCGCTCACCCACATCGTGCGCAATTGCTGCGATCACGGCATCGAAAAGCCCGAAGTGCGCACCCGTCATGGAAAGCCGGCCCAGGGCAAGCTCGCGTTGCGCGCTTTCCACGAAGGCGGCCAGGTAAACATCGAGATCTCCGACGATGGCGCGGGCATGGACGTGCAGATCTTGAAGAAACGCGCGGTCGAGAAAGGACTGGTACGCCTCGAGCAGGCCGAACGCATGACCGATCGGGAGGCCTTCGGGATCATTTTTCTTCCGGGCTTCTCCACCGCCGCTGAAGTCACCAGCGTCAGCGGCCGCGGCGTGGGTATGGACGTAGTCAAGACCAACGTCGAGAAGATCGGCGGCGTGGTAGACCTGGTGAGCCGTTTGGGCGAAGGCACCACCATCAAGCTGAAAATCCCGCTGACTCTGGCCATTATTCCCGGCCTCGTGGTCATGCTCAACGAGCGGCGATCGCACCCGCGGCGCATGACCGGCAGGGGTGAGCGCTACGTGATTCCGCAAGTCAGCCTGCTGGAATTGATCCGTCTGGAGGGCGACTCCGGAAAGCGGCAGGTGGAGCTCATCCATGACACCCCCTTCTATCGCCGGCGTGGAAGCCTGCTCCCGCTCGCATACCTGGACGAAGTACTGCGGCGCGGTGAGCGGGCCGAGTCGAATGTAGTCAATATCGTGGTGCTGCAGGCCGAAGATCGCCAGTTCGGGCTGGTGGTGGACGGCATTAGCGACACGCAGGAGATCGTGGTCAAGCCTTTGGGCAAGCAGTTGAAAGGTCTGAACTGTTATGCGGGGGCCACCATCATGGGCGACGGCGAGGTGGCCTTGATTCTGGATGTGCTCGGAATCGGGCAATTGTCCGGCATCGTGCGGGAATCGCGCGAGCAATCCAGAGTGGAGACCCAGCAGACCGGGCATGCCGCCAGCGACCGGCAGACGTTCCTCTTGTTCCGGGCAGGCTCGTTTCAGCGCGTGGCGGTGCCGCTCTCGCTGGTGGCCCGCCTCGAAGAGATCCCTCAATCCAAGATCGAGCACGCCGGCGGCAAGCGGGTCGTGCAATATCGCGACCGGATCCTGCAACTGGCCTCCCTGGCGGCCATCCTGGAACCGGGCGCCGCCGACACGGCCGGCCTCCAGGAACCCGCTCAAGTGATCGTCTTCAATCACGGCGAGCGCAGCATCGGCATCCTGGTGGACCAGATATTGGACATTGTCGAAGAAAGCGTCGCGATCCGCCAGACGGCCGAGCGCCAGGGACTGCTGGGCTCGGCGGTGATCGGCAAAAAGGTGACCGACCTCCTCGATCTGCATGCCGTAATCGCGGCGGCCGACGACGGCTGGTTCGGGGGCCGCGGAACCAAATCCTCAAGTGGCGCCACCGTCATGATCGCCGAAGCCTCCGGTTTCGTGCGCGGCCTGGTGCGCAATTCGCTCGAAATGGCCGGCTATCGCGTCGTGGAGTCGGCCGACACGCAAACCGCCTTGCGGGAGATGGAGCGGCGGAAGATCGACGTAGTGCTCGCCGGGCTCGACCTTCCTTCAGACGGCGGCTACGGTCTTCTGGAAAAAATGCATCGTGTACCCGGTCTGGCGCACATTCCCACGCTGGCGCTGATCGATCGCGCCGAAGAGGCCGGCGGCCGCGGGAAGCATCCGCAAGAGTTTGCCGACTTCCAGATGAAGTTCGATCGGGATGCCATGCTGCGCTCCCTGTCGAAGCTGGCGGGCGCGGTCGGAGCCAAAGAATCCGAAGTGCTGGCCGGGGAGAAAGGTTGAAGCGCATGCCTACGCCACAGACGCCCAACGGCTCGGCGGAAACGGCCCGGACCACCCGGCAGTATGCCACTTTTTTCGTCGATGGCCTTTTCTTCGGCATCGATGTGTTGCAGGTCCAGGAAGTGCTCCGCTATCAGGAGATGACTCGTGTGCCGCTGGCGCCCGAGGTGATTGAAGGGCTCATCAACCTGCGCGGCCAGATTGTCACGGCCGTGGACATGCGGCAGCGTCTGAAGCTGCGGCCCCGCGCCGAAGGCCAGACGCCCATGAACGCCGTCGTCCGCAGCGAAGAGGGAACCGCCGTCAGCCTCCTCGTGGACGAAATCGGGGACGTCCTGGAAGTCGACTCCGAAACCTTCGAGCCCCCTCCGGACAACGTGGAGGCCTCCGCCCGGGAACTGCTCGAAGGCGTGTATAAGCTCAAGGATCGCCTGCTGTTGATCCTCGATACCGAAAAAACGATTGACATCGCAGCGGGGACTTCGCCGGCTCCGCCGCGGTGAATAAGGGCCAGGGGCGCGCCCCTTCCGTCCGGCATACAGAAAGGCTCTCAGGTTGGCTTTCACTTTCTTCTTTCGAGATCAACAGGTGTTGGAGCGGGTGGTCGAACACATCCTCCCCAGCCTTGCGGGACGCAGCCGTCCGCGCGTCTGGGACGCAGGCGCGGCCATGGGCCAAGAGCCGTACACGCTTGGCATCATGTTTGCCGAGCGCATGGGACACTTTGCCTTCAACAATCTCCGCATCGATGCCACCGACGTGGAAAGCACCGGCCAGTTCGCCCAAATGATCGAGGCTGGCCTGTATCCCAGGGAGGAGCTGTCGCGCTTGCCCGAGGGCATCCTCGAGAAGTACTTCGAACCGAATGGCAGCCATGACTACTTTCGCGTGATCGACAGCATCCGGCGGCGGGTCGTGTTTCAGCAGCACGATCTCTTATCGCTCCAGGAAATCGGTCAGGGATACTCGCTGGTCTTGTGCAAGAACGTGCTGCTCCACTTCCAGCCGCCGGAGAGGATTGAGGTGCTCAAAATGTTTCACCGCGCTCTGGCGCCCGGCGGCTTGTTCGCCAGCGAGCTGACGCAGGAGATGCCGCCCGAACTCGCGCCTCTGTTCCAGCGGGCGATTCCCGACGGGCAGGTATTCCGCAAAGTGGAGGACGGCCCATGCGGATCGTGATATTGGAAAACAGCGGCGAGATCTACACTTCCCAGGTTTACCTTGTGCTCGGCAGCGCCAGCCGGCTGGAAGACGTCAACACGCTGGTGGACGTGGGCCAAGACCCTGCGATCCTGGCGAGTATCGAGCGGGCGCCCACGGGCGTCGGCAAATGGCCAGTCGAACAGGTGGTGCTGACGCACAACCATTACGATCACACCGCGCTGCTGCCACGGGTCCGTGAGGCCTTCCATCCCAAAGTGTTCGCCTTTTCACCGAACACCGCTGGCGTCGATGGTCTGCTGCGCGACGGGGACACCATCAAAATGGGCGACCAGTATTTCGAGGTGATTCATACGCCGGGTCACAGCAGCGACTCGATCTGCCTTTACAACCGGACAGAAGGTGTACTGTTCGCCGGCGACACCCCCCTGCTGATTGCTTCGCCGGACGGCACCTATGAGGCAGGGTTTTTGGCGGCATTGGAAAAGCTGTGCGCCCGCGATGTCCGGGCGATCTACTTCGGGCACGGCCCTCCGCTGATGGAGCGCTGCAACGAGAGGCTGCGTGAGTCGCAGAGGATGGCCGCAGGCAATGGCAATGGTGGTGGTGGGGCAGGCGCTTTCGCCTGCCAACTTGAATCTCATAACTAACGAAATTAGAAATCCAAGGAGCAGACAATGGCAAGACAAACAGGTAACGGCCGGAGCGTTGTCCCCGAGCGAAACCCGTCCATCGGCGCCGCCGTTTTGGACCTTCCAGAACATGATGCGCCGGAGACGCAAACGCGGGATCTGCTGCAGGACGAGGTACTCCGATTGGTGGAAGCCTCGCGTGCCGGCCGCCTCAGCGAGCGTGGCAGGGTAGAGCAGTTCCAAGGGACCGACCGCAAACTGGTCGAGGGCGTGAACGCCATGCTCGATGCCATCCTGCTGCCGATCGGGGAGGGCAATCGTGTCCTGGCGCAGATCAGCGCGGGCAAAATCGACGAATTAATCACCCAGACATACGGTGGCGACCACGAGAAGATGAAGCAGGCGGTTAACAACGTGGCCGTAGTGCTGCAAGGGTTGCAGAAGGAGATGGCGCGGCTGACCGAGGCGTCTCATCAAGGGCAACTTTCGGAACGCGGCAAACCCGACCAGTTCCAGGGCGCCTACGCAGGAATCGTCAAGGGTGTCAACGATATGTTGGACGCCATCCTGCTGCCCATCGGCGAAGGCAACCGCATTTTGGCCCAGATCTCGAACGGCAGGATCGACGAGCTGATCGCGCAAACCTATAAGGGCGACCACGAAAAGATGAAGCAGGCCGTGAACAACGTCGCCGCGGCGCTGCAAAACATGACGAAGGATGTCAGCCTGCTGGTGCAGGCGGCGGTGCAGGGCAAGTTGGCGACACGCGCCGACGCCACCAGGCACCAGGGTGAATACCGCAAGATCGTCGAAGGCGTCAACCAGACCCTCGATGCGGTGATCGCGCCGTTGAACGTCTCCGCCGAATACGTCGACCGCATCTCGAAAGGCGACATCCCACCCAAGATCACCGACACCTACAACGGCGACTTCAACGAAATCAAGAACAATCTGAACAACTGCATCGACAATATCAACGCGCTGGCGGCCGAGACCCTCCTCCTCGTGAAGGCGGCGGTGGAGGGCAAACTGGCCACCCGCGCTGACGTCACGAAGCACCAGGGCGACTACCGCAAGATCGTCGAAGGCGTCAACCAGACCCTGGACGCTGTGATCGGCCCGCTGAACGTGTCCGCGGAGTACGTCGACCGCATTTCGAAAGGCGACATCCCGCCCAAGATCACCGACACCTACAACGGCGATTTTAACGAAATCAAGAACAACCTAAACGTCTGCATCGACGCCCTGAGCCGCGTGGTAGCCGACGGCGTGGGACTGACGCAGTCGATGCTGGAAGGCAAGCTGGCAATGCGTGCCGACGCGGCCAAGCACCAGGGAGACTTCCGCAAAGTCATCGAGGGCTTCAACCTCACGCTGGACAACATCATCAAGCCCCTAAACGTGTCGGCGGAATACGTCGACCGTATCTCGAAAGGCGACATCCCGCCCAAGATCACCGACACCTACAACGGCGACTTCAACGAAATCAAAAATAACCTCAACGTCTGCATCGACGCGCTTAGCCGGGTGGTAGCCGACGGCGTGGGCCTTACGCAGTCGATGCTGGAAGGCAAGCTCGCGGCGCGCGCCGACGCGGCCAAACACCAGGGCGACTTCCGCAAGGTCATCGAAGGCTTCAACCTGACGCTGGATAACGTCATCAAGCCCCTGAACGTTTCCGCCGAATACGTCGACCGAATTTCGAAAGGCGATATCCCGCCCAAGATCACCGACAAATACAACGGCGACTTCAACGAGATCAAGAACAATCTGAACAACTGCATCGACAACATCACTGCACTAGCGGTCGACACCGGCCTGCTGGTGAAGGCGGCGGTAGAAGGCAAACTAGCCACCCGCGCCGACGCCACTAAACACCAGGGCGATTACCGCAAGATCGTCGAAGGCGTCAACCAGACCCTCGACGCGGTGATCGGCCCGCTGAACGTATCTGCCGAATACGTGGACCGCATCTCGAAGGGCGATATCCCGCCCAAGATCACCGACAAATACAACGGCGACTTCAACGAGATCAAGAACAACCTGAACAATTGCATCGACAACATCACCGCGCTCGTGACCGAGACCGCGATGCTGATCAAGGCGTCGGCGGAAGGAAGACTGGCCACACGCGCCGACGCCACAAAGCACCAGGGCGACTACCGCAAGATCGTCGCGGGCGTCAACGAAATGCTGGATGCCATCCTGGTGCCCATCGGCGAAGGCAACCGCGTGCTTGCCCAGATATCCGCCGGCAAGATCGACGAACTGATCGCGCAGACTTACCACGGCGATCACGAAAAGATGAAGCAGGCTGTGAACAACGTGGCCGTCGTCCTGCAAGGCCTGCAGAAAGAGCTGGGCCGCCTGACCGAGGCGTCTCGCGAAGGGCAGCTTTCCGAACGCGGCAAGCCCGACCAATTCCAAGGCGCTTACGCGGGCATCGTGAAGGGCGTCAACGACATGTTGGACGCCATACTGCTGCCCATCGGCGAAGGTAACCGCATTCTAGCCCAGATTTCCGTCGGCAAGATCGACGAGCTGATCGCGCAGACTTACCACGGCGATCACGAAAAGATGAAGCAGGCTGTGAACAACGTGGCCGTCGTCCTGCAAGGCCTGCAGAAAGAACTGGGCCGCCTGACCGAGGCGTCTCGCGAAGGGCAGCTCTCCGAACGCGGCAAACCGGACCAGTTCCAGGGCGCCTACGCGGGCATCGTGAAGGGCGTCAACGACATGCTGGACGCCATCCTGTTGCCCATCGGCGAAGGCAACCGCGTGCTCCGGTTGATTCGCGGCGGCAACCTGCGCGAGAAAGTCGATATCGCCTGCAAGGGCGACCACGAGAGGATGAAGAACGCCATCAACGGCGTACACGACTGGCTGACGGATCTAATCGGCTTTGTCACCAAAATCGCCAATGGCGATATGACCGCGGCCGTGGACAAGGCATCCAACGAGGATCAGATTCATGAGTGGCTCATCCTGCTGAAGAACAACATTCAAGGACTCGTCGAGGATGTGAATCTGCTCGCCCAGGCAGCCGTGAATGGGAAACTGGCCACCCGCGCTGAGGCGGGCAAACATCGCGGCGAATTCCGCAAGATCGTCGAGGGTTTCAACCGCACTCTGGACATCGTGGTCGAGCCGCTGAAGATGGCCGCGAACCAGGCATCCGCCCTGGCGTCTTCCGCCGAAGAGCTTACCTCCGTGAGCAACCAGATGGCCTCCAACGCCGAGGAAACCGCCACGCAGGCCAATGTGGTTTCGGCAGCCAGCGAGGAGGTCTCCAAGAACGTAATGGTGGTCGCCACCGGCAGCGAGCAGATGCAGACCTCCATCCGCGAAATCTCCAAGAGCGCGAATGAATCCGCGAAGGTGGCGAAGGCCGCGGTAGGCGTGGCCGAATCCACCAACAGCACCATCGCTAAGCTGGGAGAATCCAGCGTGGAGATCGGCAAGGTCATCAAAGTCATCACATCCATCGCGCAACAGACCAACCTGCTGGCGCTGAATGCCACCATCGAAGCGGCGCGCGCCGGGGAGGCCGGCAAAGGCTTCGCCGTGGTCGCCAACGAAGTGAAAGAACTCGCCAAAGAGACGGCTAAAGCCACCGAGGAGATCGGCCAGAAAATCGACGCCATTCAAAGCGACACCAAGGGCGCCGTGCAGGCCATCGCCGAAATCAGCACGATCATCAACCAGATCAACGATATCTCCAACAATATCGCCTCCGCCGTGGAGGAGCAGACGGTTACGACCAACGAAATCGGCCGTAACGTAGGGGAGGCGGCCAAGGGCACTGGAGAGATCGCCAAGAATATCGGTGGTGTTGCGGTAGCCGCGCAGAATACCACCAGGGGCGCCGGCGACATGCAGAAGGCCGCCCAGGCGCTAAGCGGGATGGCCGCCCAGCTACAAGGCCTGGTTTCCAAGTTCACGTTCTAGGCGGGTGGGGCGGGCGCGTGGGGCAGGCGGGTGGGGCAGGCGCTTTCGCCTGCCAACCATTTTTTTCGTGTCCTTTACAGGGGTCCCTATGTCACTGCGGGCGATGGTCGTCGACGATTCAAGAGCTATCCGCATGATCCTGTCCAGGAGTCTCTCCGAGATGGGTTATGACGTCTGCAGCGCTGCGGATGGCGCCGAGGCCCTCTCGCTCATGCGCGAAGGCATCTCCCTGATCCTGGTGGACTGGAACATGCCCCGCATGAATGGGCTCGATTTTGTAAAGCAACTGCGCGCCGATCCCCGCTACTCGCCTGTCACCGTAATGATGGTCACTACCGAAACGGAGGTCGAACAGATGGTCAAGGCCCTCGAAGCGGGGGCCAATGAATATGTCATGAAACCCTTCACCAAGGAGATTATCGAAGATAAGCTGCGGCTGCTGGGGCTGCTCGCCTAGAGGGCCGATGCTCACCATTTCCCGCAAGCCGATTCCGCCCGGCAACCGCATTCGGGTGCTCATAGTCGACGATTCGGTGGTCATACGCCGGCTGGTCTCCCACGCGCTCTCCGAGGACCCGGCCCTCGAAGTTGTGGGCGCAGCATCGAATGGCGTCATCGCCCTGGAGCGTATCTCTCAATTGAACCCGGATGTGATCACGCTGGATATCGAAATGCCCGAGATGGATGGGCTGGCTCTGCTGCGCCGCATCGAGAAAAGCCGTGTCCGGCCGCGCGTGGTCATGTTCAGCACATTGACCGAGCGCGGCGCGGCGTTGACCTTGGAGGCACTGGCGCTGGGCGCCGACGATTATGTCGCCAAAGCGGCCAATGTGGGATCGCTCGATCGCTCGATGGCCAGCCTGCGCACAGAGTTGATCCCGAAGATCAAGCAGTTCTTCCTCCTGGCCCAAGACTCCCGGCCCGTTAAATCGCCCGTGGTGGCGCGGAGTCAGCGCCTGCCGGATACACCCGCGGTGCGTGCCGCGCGACAGCCCCGCGTACTGGCTATCGGTGTTTCAACCGGAGGACCCACCGCCCTGGGCGCTATCATCCCCCAGCTCCCCGCGAATTTCCCGCTGCCGGTTCTTATCGTGCAGCACATGCCGCCATTGTTTACCCGGTTCCTCGCCGAGCGCCTTCAGGCCGGCACCGACCTGAAAGTCGAAGAGGCGGCCGAGGGCACTCCGGTAAAGAGTGGCCGAGTGCTGATCGCGCCCGGAGATTACCACATGCGGGTCTCCCGCAACGGCGGAGACACCGTCATCAACCTGGATCAGTCGCCTCCGGAGAATTCCTGCCGGCCTGCAGTGGACGTGCTTTTTCGTTCCGTTGGTGAGGTGTACGGCGGATCGGTGGTTTCCGCCATCCTGACCGGCATGGGCCAGGATGGCCTGCGCGGCGTCGAAGTGTTGCGCGCCAACGGAGCTTACATCATCGCGCAGGACGAAGCTACCAGCGTAGTTTGGGGCATGCCGGGCGCCGTGGTGTCGGCCGGATTGGCGAACTGCGTGGTGCCGCTCGACGCCGTCATCCCCGAAGTCCTGCGGCAGATTGGTGGAGCTTGATCCCATGCCGTCCACCGAGTTAGACACAGACAGTTACAAATTCTTGCAGGATTATGTGTATCGCGAGTCCGGCATCGTGCTCGACGGCGACAAGCGGTATCTGCTGGAAGCCCGCCTCATGCCCATCGTGCACGAAATGCGCCTGGGATCGCTGAACGATCTCTGTGCATTGCTCAAGCCCACCGCCAACAATGCCCTCGTAAAGCGGCAGGTCGTGGAGGCGATGACCACCAATGAGACGTACTTCTTCCGCGACTCGGCGCAATACGACGCTTTGAAAGCGAACGTCATCCCCGCGCTGGTTGCGCAACGCCAGGACACTCGCAGAATGATTTTCTGGTCGGCCGCCTCCTCCTCCGGCCAGGAAGCTTACAGCCTCGCCATGATGCTGATCGAGATGGGGCTCGGCGATTGGCGAATCACCATTCAAGGCACCGACCTGTCCTCCCGCATGGTCGAGCGCGCGCGGACCGGCAGGTACCTGCAAATCGAAGTCAACCGGGGCCTGCCCGTCACTTGCCTGATTAAGCACTTCAAGCGGGTCGGACTCGAATGGCAGTTGAACGACGACGTGCGCCGCATGGTGGAGTTCAGTTGCATCGATCTCCGGCAGAGCTTGCGTTCGCGCGGACCGTTCGATGTGGTCTTCTGCCGCAATGTTTTGATCTATTTCGACATCGAGTCAAAGAGACGAATCCTGGACGAGATCCACGGTACGCTGTTCCGCGGAGGATATCTGCTGCTGGGCGCCAGCGAGACCACGCTGAACCTGGTGGACTGTTTCGAACGAAAGATATTCGGCCAGACCGTGCTGTATCAGGCTTCCTGAAAGGAGAACGATGCAGACTGGATTTCCTCTGAACACCTATCGCGCCGACCTCGCAAACATCGTCGAATCGGTCTTCCAGACGATGATGGATATCGAGGTTCAGCCCGTTGAGGCGCTCTGCTCCACACCACAAGTGCCACCCGCTGCGAACCCGGTCACCGGGGCCGTCTATTTCGCCGGCGAATGGCGCGGAGCTGTGCTGATTGAGTGTACTAGGCAACAGGCATGCTACCTCGCGCACCGCTTCATGGGCGTGGACACGCCGCTCGTAATTGACGACGACGTCCGGGATACGATCGGCGAACTTGCCAACATGCTGGCGGGCAATCTGAAGTCCGTGCTGCCCGGCGGGGTCGGCCTGTCCATGCCATCGGTGGTGGAGGGTACCGACTACTCGCTGCGGATTTGCGGTGGAAACGCGGTGGAGCGCGTGCTCCTCACTGGCGTGATCGGCAGCTTCTGCATCACGCTGATCGAGATGTTGGATCGGAACAGCCATTGAGTGGGGCGGGCTCCCTCGCCCGCGGCGGACCCCTCGGCGGACCCCCGGTCCGGCTCTGGCTGTAAGCGGTCCGTTGTATACTCTCCTCATGCCCAACATCGACAAACATCCCGCCGGCGCCTTCTGCTGGATCGAACTGGCGACCACGGATCAGGCCGCCGCCAAGCACTTCTATGCCTCCCTGTTTGGCTGGAATGCCAACGACATGCCCATGGGGCCGAACGATTACTACACCATCTTCCGGCTGGAGGGGCGCGATGCCTCCGCGGCCTACACGCTGAATCCCGAGCGCATGCCGGGAGTGCCGCCGCACTGGATGCTTTACATCTCGGTGAACAGTGCGGACGACGCCGCAGCCCGCGCGGCTCAGGCGGGCGGTAACGTGGTCGCGCAGCCATTCGATGTCTTCGATGCGGGACGCATGGCCGTTGTGCAGGACCCAACCGGCGCGACGTTCTCGCTCTGGCAGGCGAACAAGAATCAAGGCATCGGCATCGCGGGTGTGGATGGAACGCTGTGCTGGGCCGATCTAATGACGGCCGACGCGGGGCGCGCACGCCAGTTCTACGCGGATCTGTTCGGTTGGCAGATCACGCCCGGCCCATACGACCCGTCCGGCTACCTGCACATCAAGAATGGCGAGACCTTTATCGGCGGCATCCCACCGGCGGGCCTGCAGCCGGGCGTCCCGCCGCACTGGCTGCTCTACCTATTGGCTTCCAACTGTGACGCCTCGACGGAAAAGGCCAAATCCCTTGGCGCCAAGATCTACTACGGGCCCACTACCATGGAGAACGTGGGCCGCTGGGCGGTGGTCGCGGATCCCCAAGGCGCCGTATTCGCCATCTTCCAACCACTGCCGCATTAGGGGTGGGGCAGGCGCTTTCGCCTGCCAACCGCGAACTTGAGTTCGCCGTCTGTCACTGCATGCCGCCCGTATCCATCTCCAGATTCCAGGAGCCGAGCATCGATGTGCGCCGGCTGGCAGGGGTGGCCGTGAGAATCGGCTCGACGCCTGCCAGCAAGGTGATGGCTGTTACCTGACCCGGATCGGCGCCTTCCGTGCTTGTCACGATGATGGCATCGCCGGGCTTCAGATCTTCGAGCTTCAGCGGAGGCATTCGCTCCAGCATTTGCTGCAGGTCCCCGGAACGGCGCGGACCTCCCGCGCCAGGTTGTCCTCCGGAACCTGCTTGTGCGCCGGAACTTGATTGCGCGCCTGCACCCGGCTGCGCGCCGGAACCAGACTGTCCGCCGGGACTGCTCGATCCACCTCCGCCAGCGCCCTGCGCCGCGCCGGCCGATCCGCCGTTAAGGCGCGTGGCGATCCCGCGCGCCACCATCTCCGGAAGCTTGCGCATCGTGGAATCGCTGTTGACGCGCACCACCAGCGGTTTCTTGGTGACAAGATCGGTCACTTTCACACTGCCCGTCGCGGGATCGATCGAGGTCACCGTCGCGGCCACATTGCGGAACGATCCGGAAACCAGTTCTTCGGCCGTAAAGCTGGTCCCGTCCGCGCTCTTCTCTCCCAACGCCCGCACCTGATCGCCTGGCTTGATCTCGGCCACGGCGCTGGGTTTGGCATCGTCGAACTTTACCGAGTCCGGTGCATAGCGGCGCACCACGGTCTTCGGGTCAGTCACGATGGTCAGTGGCTTGGCGCCCTCCGCACTGCGCGCGGTGATGGTCACCGTATTGGCCGCCGGATCGACTGCCGTGACGACGCCGCCGACACCGCGCTTCTGCCACTCGGCCCGGTCGGCTGCGTGCTTCTTGGCGAGGTCCGCTTTGGTCATGACGACCAGCAGCGTGGCCGCCAGCGAATTCTTGTCGTCGGAGAGTTGGCCGCGCGCCAGCAGGCGGTCGCCGGCGTCGATATCGGCAGCCGTGATCGGTGTGCCCTTTGCCAGGCTGGTCTCTCCCGGCGGAACCCGCACAAACCGGGCTCCGCTCTGCGGCACGATCTTCAGCGACGCGCCGGCATCGGTTTTCAAGGTGATTTGCCCGTTGGTGGGGTCGATGGACTGAACAACTCCCAACGCCCGGCTGGGCTGTTGCGCGGCGGCTATGCCAACGGCTAAAGAGCACACCGCAAGGCA
>Ga0187855_10001790_pt1 | contig 16642 bp, 15 predicted proteins | sample June2016WEW_8_10_2_FD_132969 | JGI IMG/M metagenome (GOLD analysis project Ga0187855, IMG submission 132969) | Peatland microbial communities from SPRUCE experiment site at the Marcell Experimental Forest, Minnesota, USA - June2016WEW_8_10 | ecosystem: Environmental > Terrestrial > Soil >...
GACCAGGTGAGCACCGCGAAACCGGCCCGGGCGAGTTGCTCGGCCTCCGGCCGGACCGCATCTTTGGTCTGCCCGAACCCGTGCGCGAGCAGGATCGCGGGCACCCGGCCCCGGCCCGCCGGGGTGAAGAACGTGGCGTCCAGCGACTGCGGCAGGTCGTTATCCGGCCCGTCGACCACCGGGATCCGCAGCGTCCGGGCGGTGACCGGCACGGGGTGGCCGATCACGACGACCAGCACGACGATGACGGCCGCCAGGATGGCGACGGCCGCCGCCAGCGCGCCGAGCTTGCGGCCCCGCCGACGGCTGAGAAGATGCATGACTGGGACGGTAGCAACGCGGCGCGGCTACTCCGGGCCGGGTCACAGTGACTTCTCAGCAAGCCAGGGAGGCGACCATGCGCATCGACGCACCCGCGGGCACCCCTGGCCGGCTCCGCTCGTTCGACCCGGCGCGCGTGGCCGACCTGGAATTCCGCGCCTGGGTCGGCTACTACCTGCGCGACTGGCCGGGGGTACTGCGGGCGTCGGTAGGCCTGGTCCACGCTGGATTCGGGATGGACTGGCTGCGTACCCTGCACGGCGCCTGGCTGGTGCTGCGGGCCAACCAGTTGTGGGCGCCCGCGGACAACGACCCGGACGGCGCCCGCCGGTGCATGCGCCGCTTCTACGGCCTGCTGAAGATCAGCTACGGCGAGCCGAGGGATGTGGCCGAGGCGGCCCGGCTGGAGGTGGACTGGTGGCGCGTGCACCGGCAGCGCCAGCACGCTCCGCAGCCAATCGACGGCGACACGGCGGACGAACTGGTCGCCGCGCTCACCCGGCTGTACGCCTTCCTCTACGACGAGCCGGACGACGTGGTCCGGCCCGCGGCTGTGTACCGCACGGAAGCCATGGATCTCTCGGATCTGTGGGTGGCCGAAGGCTGCCGCCCGGACAGCCCGCTGCTCGCCCAGGAGCACGCGGCCCTGGTCCGGTCTTACGCGGCCCTGCTGGCCGCGGTGCACCACTAAGCCCCGCGCGTGCAAGCCGCGGTGCACCACTAAGAGCCTGTTTGAGAACTAGCGGCGGCGCCGGCGGCCGATGGTCTGGTGCCGGGTCAGCCAGCGTTGGCTGTCTTTGGGTGTAACGAGGTGTCAGGGCGACGACCCGCCCGCCTTTGGGCGGGCGCCGGTCTGTCGCCGCGCATTATTTGATGACCCGGTAGGTCAGATGCGTTACGCCAGGAGCGTCGACGACCCGCACGACCTCAAGTTCGATGTTGCTGGGGTCCAGGCCATCCAGCAAGCGAACGCCTTGGCCCAGCACCTTGGGCACCAGGCTGATGACGAGTTCGTCGAGCAGGCCAGCCCGGATGCTCTGCTGAACGACGCTCGCCCCCATCAGGTGGACGTTCTTCGTGCTGGCCATCGCCCGCGCTTGCTCGACCGCGGCTTCGATGCCATCAGTCACGAACGTGTACGGCGGGTCTCCTGCGGGCACTCGTTCGGGCACTCGGTGGGTGAGGACCACGAGAGGCAGGCCGGGTACCGGGCCTCGTCCTGCCCAGGCCCCGGACACGTCGTAGGTGCGGCGCCCGACGATCACGGCGCCTGTTGCGGCGATGCCCTCATCGAAGAACTCCGCGCTGGGCCTGGCCATCGTGAAGGAGGGGTTGAACCGGCTGGGGGTCTGACCGGCGGTAAGCCAGTCATGGAGCCCGGCTGCTGCCGCGCCTTCGCCGGGACCCGCGATGAACCCGTCGAGGGACATCGACAGTGCCGTTCCGATCGTGCCCATCGTCGTTCTCCTGACGTTGCCTGGTCTGGGCTTGGTGCTGGATGAGACGGCGAAGAGCCCGGAAACTCATCGCAAGGGGTGGCCTCGCAAGCGCTTTGTGAAACGAGGGGGGACGCTGGCCGGCACGGCACGAGCTTGTAACAGTTCGTGATCTTTCGGATCCTTCGTGCGTGCCGGTCACCGGAACGACAACGGGCTCCCGGTAGCGGCAGTGGTATCGACTCCCCTTCCGCACCAGGAGCCCTTGATGGCTTTGTACCTTGTCCCGCCCGTTCCTGCATCCCCGCCACCCGCCCGGGCCGGCGTGCCCTGCCGGTGCTGCCCGGCCGGGTCGCGCAGCACCCGGGCACACCGCTACCCCTCGGGACATGGCCGATGCGGAGTGGGCGGTCATCGAGCCGCTGCTGCCCGCACCGGGCTGGACCCGGGGCCAAGGCGGCTCGCCGGGCAGCTACTGCCGCCGCGACATCGTCGATGCGGTCCGCTACCTGACCCACAACGGGCCGGTGTGGCGGGCGCTGCCGGCCGACCTGCCGCACTGGCGCACCGTCTACGGCTACGTCCGCACCTGGCAGGCCAGCGGCGCTACCCGCCGGATGCATGACACGCTGCGCGAGCAGGTCCGGGTGCTGGCCAGGCGCGGCCCGCAGCCCACCGCCGCGATCATCGACTCCCAGTCGGTCAAGGCCGCCGACACCGTCGGCAAAAACAGCCGCGGATACGATGCCGGGAAGAAGATCGAGGGCCGCAAGCGCCACCTCGCCGTCGACGCGATGGGCCTGATCTTGTGCGTCGTGATCACCGCCGCCTCGGTCCAGGACCGCGACGGCGCCTGCCCGCTACTGTGGCGGCTGGTCGCCGGGTTCCGCGCCGTCACCTTGATCTGGGCCGACGGCGGCTACGCCGGCAAGCTGGTCACCTGGACCGCCGGCACGCTCCAGCGGACCCTGCAGATCGTCAAGCGCCCCGACAACCTGCACGCCTTCAAAGTGCTGCCCCGCCGCTGGGTCGTCGAGCGGACATTCGGATGGATCATGAAACACCGCCGGTGCGTCCGCGACTACGAGCGGCTTCCCGAACATCATGAGACATACCTGTACTGGTCCATGATCCACGTCATGGCCGCCCGTGTCGCCCGCCACCAGTCCGCACCACCCAAACCGGTCCCAGCAACCCCCCAGCCACGGGCCGCGCATGAACGAGCCCCGCTACAAGCCGCCTGAGGTTCTCAAACAGGCTCTAAGCCCCGCGCGTGCTGGCCGCGGTGCACCACTAAAAGCCCCGCCTGACAATCGTGCGCGCCTTCCTGCACTCGGCCGAGCGTGCTTACTTTTCAATTCAACGGTAATAGAGTTATAAATGCAGGATGCAGAGCAGATTGCACAGCGGGCGGAAAGTTAGGATTCACTCAGCGCCCCACCAGACTCTAAGCTCTAAAGCAGTCACATCATCGGCGACCTCCAGCAGCCGGGAGGTGAACGGATGCCCGATCTAGGCGGTCAATCTGTCCGGCGGCGGCGCCTCGCGGCCGAGTTACGCCGGTTGCGCGAGCGAGCCGGGCTGACTGGTGATCAGGTTGCCGAGGGGCTGGGCTGGTCCGGTTCCAAGATCAGCCGCATCGAACTCAACCGGATCGGCGTCAAACTCGCCGATCTCCGGAAGTTGCTGGATCTCTACGGCGTCAGCCCGGCCCACCGTGCAGACCTAGAAGCGCTGGCCAGTGAGCCGGTGGGGACCGGCCTTCTTGATGTCCAGTCCTCGGGCCTCACCGCAGAACTGTCCACTCTCATCGACGAGGAGACCGAGGCCAAATCCGTCTGGACCTGGGAGCCGCAACTCGTGCCAGGGCTCTTGCAGACAGAAAGCTATGCCCGCGCGGTCATCGCCGGCTGGACGGCGATAATGCCGACCCCCCGCGAGGAAGTTGAGCGGCGGGTCGAAGCGCGCCTGGCTCGTCAGCGACTCCTGGTCCGCGATCCGCCGCTCGAGCTGCTGACAGTAATAGACGAGTCGGTCCTGCACCGGAAGATTGGTAGCGGTTCCGTCATGCGAGAACAGCTCGAGCACCTGGTAACGGTGGGACGCATGCCCAGTATCCGGCTACAGATACTGGCCCTCGGCGGGGATCATCCGATAGGAACCGGATCCTTCAACTACATGCAGTTTACCCAACGGCACACCGTTCCACTTAACGAAATCGTAAATGTTGAGCAGCTCGCCCGTAATTACCAGATATATCAGGAGTCGGAAACGCTACAGTACCAGGTGGCGTTTCGGCGGCTCGCCGAACTGGCCCTCGCACCCGATGATTCCCGCGCTGTAATACTGCAAGCCATCCGCGAAACCTGGCCTGACTCTTGATCGGTGGGCTGAAGCTCGCTTAACCGATATCGAACCGGCCTTTCTTGACATCAGCGAGAAACGAGCTCCACGCACTGTGACCGAAGACCAGCGCAGGACCGTGCTCGTCCTTGGAGTCCCGGACCCCGAGCTCGCCCTCAGGCAGTGACGCCACCTCGACGCAACTCCCGTTGTGCGCGCTCCAGGAACTCTTCTGCCAGGTGACGCCGGCGCCCAGATCCGAAGCGAGCCGGGGACTCTGCTTGGCGCCGGCTTGTTGAGCGGTGCGGTCTCGGCATGCTCGTTCCACTGCTACCCCCACGACTCTCCCGGCCTTGGGCGCATACCGCAAGGCCTCTGCTTGACACGGTGAGCCGCGGCTGGGAAGAGCCAGCAGGCACCCGCTTCCGGACACCACCGGCACGGCAAGCCTGCCGCGATGACGGTTAATTTAGCGGGTGCCGGTCCCCCCAGGTGCGATATTTCAAACTTCTCGCCGTGTCGACTTCAGCTGCTCGCCGACCTATGGCTTGACGCGCACTTGCTCCCGCTATGTTACGTTGCGCTACCGATGCGCACGATATTACGCACCATTAGACGGTGGCGACGCACCTGAACTGAGCACCGTCCGTGCGGCGTCTCGGATCGCCGATAATGCGGACATTCTGCTGCGCTAAGAATGGCGCATCTTTGGTCGCGCTGAGGTCGTGGCGGAGTCCGGGTCATGCCACGGTTTCGGCCCGTGGCGCCCTTGCGCGGTTCCCGCCGTGGCAGCACCCGGCCCGGCAGGTCATCGCTGCCCGGCGGCATCGAGGGGTTGCGGCTGTTACGGCCCAGGTGACAGCCACAAGCCACCATGATCAGGACATCTCGGCCGTGATCAGGCCGGGCCCATGCTCACTCACTCACTCACTCGCCCGCGGCGGGCAGGCCGCGGCGTTACCGCAGGTCGTATGTCCCCAGCGGGGACCTGTCGCCGACCAGCCACAGGTGGCCGAACGGGTCGATGAAGCCGCCTTGCCGGTGAACTCCCCACGGTGCTTCGTGATCACGGATCCTGTCGACGCTGCCGTCGGCTCCAGCCGCCACGGCGCGTTCGATGAAGCCATCCGGGTCATCTACGAACACCTCGACCCGGACCGTTCGCGAGCCAAGGACAGCCGGGGTGTCCCAGCCGTTGTTCTCCGGCTCGCCGAGAAAGAACGGGCCACCGGCAACGGTCAGCCCCACCACGCCGCCAAGATTCCACAGTTCAGTGGCGCCGAGCGCCTGTGCGTACCACCGCGCGGCGGCCGCGGCATCGGGCACGGCAAGCATCACCGAGATCACCGGAGGATGAGCTTCGGCCGTCATCGGTTACCTCCTTACGCAAGCCCTGCCGGGGCGTGGCAACTGGGCAGGCCAAGTGTTACGCGACGACTGCTAAAGGGGTGTTACGCGACGTCCTGTAGATACGACGCCGCATATTTGAACTTTTGTTCAGGCACACTCATTGGGGCTCCCCGAGGGACTCAGGCCCCAAACCCTCAGGCCCCAAACCCTCAGGCCCCAAACCCTCAGCCCCAGACGTCGGCGGCGACGTTGACGATGAGCTCGAGCTTGGCGACTTCCTCGTCGTAGCTCAGCGCGTTGCCCTCGACAGTGGATGAGAACCCGCACTGGCCGGACAGGCACAACTGTTCCAGCGGCACGTAGCGGGCCGCCTCGTCGATCCGCCGCTTCAGGTCGTCGGGGTTCTCCAGCTGGCCGCGCTTGGTGGTGACCAGGCCCAGCACGACCATCTTCCCGGGGGGCACGAACCGCAGCGGCTCGAACCCGCCGGAGCGCTCGTCGTCGTACTCCAGGAAGAACCCGTCCACCGTCAGCTCGCCGAACAGCGCCTCGGCCACGAAGTCGTAGCTGCCGGAGGCAGCCCATGAGGACTGGAAGTTGCCGCGGCACAGGTGGGTGGTCACGGCCAGGCCCTCGGGGCGGCCGGCCAGGGCCGCGTTGACCTGCCTGATGTAGCGCAGGTGCAGGTGCTCGGCGTCGTCGCCGCGGGCGGCGATCTCGGCGCGCTGCGAGGGGTCGTTCAGGTAGGCCAGGCTGGTGTCGTCGAACTGCAGGTAGGTGCAGCCCAGCGCGGCCAGGCGGGACACCTCGTCCGCGTAGGCCGCGGCCAGGTCGGTCCAGAACTCTTCGACGTCCGGGTACACGGCCGGGTCGATCATGGCCGGCCCGCCCCGGTAGTGGACCATGTTGGGCGACGGGATGGTCTGCTTGGGCACGGCCGACGTCGCGACCGACTTCAGGTACTCGAAGTCCGGGCCGAAGATCGTGTGGTCCAGCCGGACCTTGCTGTTCACGATCAGCGCCGCGGGGGTGTACTCGATGTCCCCGGCCGGGTTGTGGAACTTGACCGACAGGTTCCCCGGCGCCTGGCCGATCCCGCCCAGCTGGTAGATGAAGTCCATGTGCCACGAGGCGCGGCGGAACTCGCCGTCCGTGGCCGACTGCAGCCCCACGCTCTCCTGCATCTTCACCACGTCGGCGATCGCGGCGTCCTCGGCCGCCCGCAGCTGCCCGGCCGGGATCCGGCCGGCCGCGAAATCATCCCGGGCTGCCAGCAGCCCGGCCGGCCGGAGCAGGCTGCCCACGTGGTCGGCGCGGAACGGCGGCGTGGTGCGAGCGCTCATGATTCTCCCGTGCGTCGAAATGCTGTCCTTAGAAGGCAGCCCTAGGCCTGAGTGGACTGCGCCTCGACCAGCGCCCGCTCTACGAGGACCCGGGCGAGATGCTCACGATAGGCCGGGCTGGCGTTGATGTCATCGCCCGGGGTGGTGCCCTCGGCGGCGTGCCCGGCCGCCTCCGCGGGCGTGGCCCCGGCGGCGAGCGCACGCTCTACCCCGAGGGCCCGCACCGGGGTGCCCGCCATGTTCACCAGCGCGACCGCGGTGCCCTGGACCGCCACCCCGACGATGGCCCAGTCGATGGCCCGCTTGGTGAACTTCTGGAACGACCAGCCGGCCGCGTCCGCCGCGGGCACCGGCACCCGGATCTCGGTGAGCAGCTCGTCGGGCTCGAGCACCGTCTCGAACAGGCCCTCGAAGAAGCCGGTTGCCGCGATCTCCCGGGAGCCGGACGGCCCGCGGGCCACCAGCGTGGCGTCCAGCGCCAGGACGGTGGCGGGCAGGTCGGACGCGGGGTCGCTGTGCGCCAGCGACCCGCCGATCGTGCCGCGGTGCCGGACCTGCGGGTCGCCCACCTGGCCCGCCGCGTGCGCGAGCAGCGGCAGGGACCGGGCCAGCACGCCGGAGTGCTCCAGGTCGTGGTGGCGGGTCAGCGCCCCGATGGCGATGTGGGCGCCCTCGTCGCGGATGTAGCTGAGCTCCCGCACCGGCCCGAGGTCGATGAGCACCGACGGCATGGCCAGCCGCAGCTTCATGAGCGGCAGCAGCGAATGGCCGCCGGCCAGGAACTTGGCCTCGTCGCCGTGCTCACTGACAAGATCAAGAGCTTCCGCAACGGAACCACTGCGTCGATAGGTGAACGGCGCAGGGATCATGGGGTTGGCTCCTGCGCGGCGGCCAGCACCGCCCGGACGATGTTGTGGTAGCCGGTGCACCGGCACAGGTTGCCCTCCAGCCCGGCCCGGACCTCAGGCTCGGTTGGGTGCGGGTTCTCCTGGAGCAGCGATACCGCCGCCATGACCATGCCCGGTGTGCAGAACCCGCACTGCAGCCCGTGCTCGGCGCGGAACGCGCGCTGCATGGGGTGCAGCTCACCGCCGGCTCCGGCCAGGCCTTCCACGGTGGTCACCTGGCAGCCGTCCGCCTGGGCCGCGAGGACCGTGCACGACTTCACCGACTCCCCGTCCAGCAGCACGGTGCACGCGCCGCAGGAGGTGGTGTCGCAGCCGATGTTGGTGGCGGTCAGGCCGGCCGTCTCGCGCAGGAAGTGCACGAGCAGCATCCGGTCCTCCACGTCGGCCGCCACTTCGGCGCCGTTGACCATCACTGTGACCTTCACTCTGCTGTCCTCAACTGGGCTGTCCTCAACTGGGCTGTCCTCAACTGGGCCGGCCTCATCTGGGCTGGCCCCATCTGGCCGCCTTTCGCCTCGTTGATCGCCGCCCAGACTCGCTGCGGCGTGGCCGGCATGTCGATGTGCCGCACCCCGAGGTGGGCGACCGCGTCGATGACCGCGTTGTGCACGGCCGGGGTGGCACCGATCGTGCCGGCCTCGCCGATGCCCTTGGCCCCGAGCGCGTTCACCGTGGTCGGGGTCTCCATCGCGAGCAGCTCGAAGGACGGCAGCTCGGTCGCGGTGATCGCCGCGTAGTCGGCCAGCGTGCTGGTCAGCGGGTTGCCCTCGGCGTCGTAGCGCACCTCTTCCAGCAGCGCCTGCGCCGCGCCCTGGGCGATGCCGCCGTGTCGCTGCCCCTCGGCCAGCACCGGGTTCAGTACCTTCCCGGCGTCATCCACGGTGACGTGGCGGATCAGGGTGGCCTTCCCCGTCTCGGTGTCCACCTCGACCACGGCCAGGTGCGCCCCGAACGGGAACGTGGGGCTGGCGGGCCGGAAGTCGGCCTCGGCGGACAGCCCGCCCGGGCCCGCCTCCGCGGCCACCGCCGCCCAGCTCAGTGCGGTATCCGGGTCGCCGCGAACCTGCCAGATCCCCCGCGTGGTGTCCAGCTCCAGGTCGGCCTCGCTGGCCTCGATCATGGCGGCGGCCAGCTCCCGGCCCTGGTCCTTCACCTGGATCGCCGCCTGCTGCACCGCGGTGCCGCCCAGCTGCAGCGAGCGGGAGCCGTAGGTCCCGACGCCCTTCGGCACCTGGTCGGTGTCCCCGTGGATGACCGTGATCTTGTCCATCGGGATGCCGAGCTGGTCGGTGACCAGCATGGCGAACGCGGTCTGGTGACCCTGGCCGTGCGGGGAGCTGCCGGTGTACACGGTGGCCGCCCCGCTGGCGTCCACCACCACCCGGGATGTCTCGCCCCCGTCGTAGTCCGCGGCGGTGATCTCCACGTAGCAGGCCAGGCCGATGCCGAGCTGGACCGGGCCACCCCCCTCTTCACGGCTCAGCCCTTGACTGCTCAGCTCACGGCGCCGGGCCTGCTCCGCGCGCAGCCCCGCGTAGCCCGCCCCGGCCAGCACCGCGTCCAGCGCCGCGGCGTAGTCGCCAGTGTCGTAGACCGCCCCGCTCGGCGTGGTGTACGGGAACGCCGTGGGCGGCACCACGTTACGGCGCCGCACCTCGGCCGGGTCCATCCCGATCTCCGCCGCGAAGAGGTCCACGGCCCGCTCGATCGCCGCCGTGGCCTCCGGCCGGCCCGCGCCCCGGTAGGCGCCGACCGGGGTGGTGCTGGTGAGCACCGAGCGGAACGCGGCCCCGCAGTACGGCAGGTCGTACACGCCGCCCGCCATCAGCTTGGTCAGCGCGGGCAGGAACGGGCCGGACCGCGGGTAAGCCCCGCAGTCCTGGATGATGTCGAGATGGTAGGCCAGGATGCGGCCGTCCCGCGTGCCGCCGATCCTGATGGCGTGCCGCTGAGCCCGGCCGTGCACCATGCCCAGCAGGTTCTCGTTCCGGGTTTCCACCCAGCGCACCGGGCGGCCCAGGTGCTTGGCCGCCCAGGCGACGACGATCGTGTCCCGCTCGGTGGCGATCTTGGCGCCGAAGCCGCCGCCCACGTCAGGCGCGATGACCCGCACCGAGGCGGCGTCCAGGCCCACCGCCTCGGCCACCGCGTCCCGGGCCTGCTGCGCGTTCTGGGTGCTGGTCCACAGCGTTAGCCGGCCGTCCGCCCATCGAGCCGCGGACGCCCTGACCTCCAGCGGAATCGGCGCGACCCGCTGGTTCGGGAACGTGTGCTCGACCACGACCTCGCATCCGCTGAAGGCATCGGCCGGGGCCGGGTCCCCGCCGGACCTCACCACGTTGGAGTCGGTGCCGTCGAACAGCAGCGTGCCGCCGGCCAGCGCATCGTCGAAGTCCACCACCGCGGGCAATGGCTCGTAGTCCACGCTGACCAGTTCGGCCGCGTCCTCGCCCTGGTAGCCCTGCTCGGTCACCACGATCGCGACGGCCTCGCCCACGTAGCGGACCCGGTCCGTGGCCAGCAGCGGCTCGGTGGCCGGCCGGCCGCCGCCCGGCGGCAGATCGTCCATGTCGGCTGCGGCCAGGACGGCCACCACGCCGGGTGAGGCCAGGGCGGCCTCCGTGTCGATGCCGGTGATCCGGGCGTGCGCGATGGGGCTGCGCACGAACGTGATCCGGGCCGCCCCGTCCAGCTCCGGGATCCGCAGATCATCGGTGTAGACGCCGCCGCGGGTAAGCAGCCGGGGATCTTCACTCCGCACTACCCGGGTCCCCAGGATGCTCACAGTGTTTCCTCCGGTGTTCGCGCCGTCCGGCGACCAGAACCCCACCGGCCGCTCGGCCGGGCCTGACGGCCCACCCTCGCGAACCGGAACCGGACGTCGCTCACAGTGTTTCCTCCGGTGTTCGTGGCCGGCCTCCTTGTCTTCGCCATCACCCTAGACATCGTCCCCTTCCCGGCCAAAGGCGGCATCTCCGCCGAGAAGCCCCTCGGCCGCGGCCAGGTCGGCGTCCAGCGGGCGGTCGGCTGTTCGCGCGTCGAGGACCGCATCCGCCGCGTCGAAGGCGCCCCGCAGCGGCGCGTCCGCGGCCGGGGCGCGGCCTTGCATCCGCAGTACCCGGATCGCGGCGGCCAGTTCGCAGCTCAGCACGGCCCGGTAGGCGGCGACCGCGTCGGTGCTGGCCCGGGCCGACTGGGTCGAGAACCCCGCGTGCTCTTCCACCCCGCGGGACAGCACCGCGCTGCCCAGCGCGGCGGGGGTGGCGAAGCGGCGCAGGTCCGCCACCGCGGACTGGGCCACGTATTCCAAGATCATGATGCCCGAGCTGGCCGGGGCGTCGGCGGCGAACGCGTGCAGGCCAGTGAAGGACGGCTCCACCAGGGTGCCCAGCCGGGCTGCGGACAGCGCGGCGGTCTGGAACAGCGCCGCGCGCGCCGAGTCGAGAGCCAGCCCGACGTAGGCGGCGTGGAAGTTGCCGTTGTGCCACACCGCCTGGCCGGCCGGGTCGACCAGTGGGTTCTCGCTGGCCGCGTTGAGCTCCCTGGTCACCACCTGCGCGGCGTAGTCCAGCGAGTCGGCCGCCGGGCCGTGCACCTGGGCGAACGCCCGGTAGCCGTAGGAGTCCTGGATCCGGGCGGGCTCGGGCCCCGCTCCGGCCATCGGGGCGGCGCCCAGCAGGGACCGCATCCGGCCGGCCACCCGCTGCTGCCCTTCCGGGCGGCCCCGGTGCACCGCCGGGGCGTAGGGTTCCAGCGAGCCGCGCACCGCTAGCAGCGACAGGGCGGCGATCACCACGGCGGAGCCGACCAGGCCGCCCAGGTCGTGGCAGGCCAGCGCCGCTTCGCCGAGGGTGGCCGCGTTGCTGCTCATGAAGCCGGGTGTCTCGGCGGGCCGGAGCGCGAAACGCGGCGGCGGCCCGGTGCCGGTCCGCCAGGCCCGCTCACCGATCAGGCACAGCCCGGTGGAAGCCAGCGCGGTCAGGTCACCGGTGCCGATCGCCCCGTACAACGGCACCGGCGGGGTGAATCCGCGGTTGAGGGCGTCCGCGAGGACCTCCAGCACCGCCGGGTCGACCCCGGAGCCGCCCGCACCGATCTGGTTCAGCCGGGTCACCAGCATGGCCCGGCCCAGGTCGGCGGACTGCAGCGGACCCGACCCGGCCGCGTGGCTGCGCAGCAGCCGCAGCCCGTGCTCGGCCAGCTGATCCTCGGCCAGCCCGACGTTGCGGTTCGCGCCGACCCCGGTGGTGCGGCCATACACCGGCCGCCGGGCGGCCACGTCCCGGGCCGTCTCCCACGCAGCCTGCGCCGCCGCGGCTGCCTGCGCCGCGACCGTGACCGGCACCTCGTCCCGGGCCACCGCCGCCACCCCGGCACACGTCAGCGACGCCCCGTCGATGATGATCCCTGGTCGGGTCATGCGCCGCCTCTGGTCTTCGTTGCGGAGGTCTTATGCCTTTCCGGCCTGGGCCGGTCCGGGCCGCTGACCAGGGACAATACGGCACGCCCCGGCCGGGGTTCTGCGCGGCAGGCAATTACCGCATTCCGTGCGGCGCGGATCACTAGCATGATCCGCTGATGGAGGTGGCGTGATGACCGCCCGCGGACCCCGTGGCTCGTCACTCGTCATCAGCGTGCTCGTGACCGTGCTCGCGGTGGCCGGCACCATGGTCCTGGTCATCCGGCTGCCCGGGCGCGCCACCGAGATGACCAGTGCGTCCGGTGCGTCGCGCGGGCCGGCGCCGGCGATGGCCGCTGCCAGGCTGGCCCGGGGCGTCACAGCAGCTCCGTCGCGCCGCGGGGCGCCGTCCAGCAAAGCGCCGTCCAGCAAAGCGCCGGCCACCACGGCAGCGCCCACCGCGTCCGCACCGGCGACGGCCACCCCCGGTGGCACCGCCCCGGGTAGCACCGCCCCGGGTAGCACCGCCCCGGCCAGCACCGCACCAGTGGCCGGCGAGTCCACCGCGACCGAGCAGGTGCTGGCCCTGATCAACCAGGCCCGGGCCCAGGCCGGACTGCCCGCTTACACGATCAGCTCCGGCCTGGACACCAGTGCCGCCCGGCACACCGCGGTGATGGCCGGGGGCTGCGGCCTGTCGCACCAGTGCCCGGGCGAACCGGACCTGGGCGCCCGGGAGACGGCGGCCGGGGTGGCCTGGACCGCGGCCGGGGAGAACATCGGCGAGGGCGGCCCGGTGGCCGACACCCCGGCCGCGATCGCCCAGATGGCCGTAGGGCTGACCCAGAGCATGCTGGCCGAGAAGCCGCCCGACGACGGTCACCGGCTGAACATTCTCAGTTCCGCGTTCACCCACGCCGGGATCTCCGTGTTCCGGGACAGTTCTGGGACCGTGTGGATGACCCAGGATTTCTCTAACTAAAACTGTCCGGGCTGGTGCGACGCCCCGCCTGCAGGCCGCAGGCCGCAGCCCGGCCGCTGGGACAGGCCGTCCGGGCCCCAGCTGAGTTGCTCTCCGAGCGTCTGGCCGTGATGATCGCCGATCATGTGCCTGTGGTTCGTCTTCCTCCTGATAACGCGGGTCGCCGCGTGGCTGCGGCTGTCCCACGGCATCCAGCTGACCGTCAAGCGGGTCGAGCGGTCGGCCGAAGCGGCCGGGGCTGCGGCAGCCGCGCTGATCAGCGCCGAGGCTGACGCGATCTGCTCCCGTCAGGTGATTCCCGCGCCGCCCCCGGAGCCGGTGCCGGACATGCTTTACATCGCCATCGACGGCACTGGCGTGCCGATGGTTCCGGCCGCCACCCGCGGCCGGGCCGGCAAGGCACAAGACGGCCGGGCCCGCACCCGCGAGATCAAGATGGCCTGCCTGTTCACCCAGACCACCCTCGATGACGAAGGCTTCCCCGTCCGCGACCCGGGCTCCTCCACCTATCTGGCCACCTTCGAACCCGCCGAGCGGTTCAGCCAGCTCGTGGACGCCGAGGCCCGCCGCCGCGGCTGCCAGCACATCCGCCAGCCGGTCATCGTGGGCGACGGAGCAGTCTGGATCTGGAACATCGCCGACCAGCTGTTCCCCGCCGCGACCCAGATCGTCGATCTCTACCATGCCCGCGAGCACGTGCACGGGCTCGCCACGCTAGCCACTCGGCTGCTGCGCGGCAGCCAGCCCGACTGGCTCGCCGCCCGACTGGCCGAGCTCGACGCCGGCGACATACCCGCCCTGCTCAACGCCGGCCGCGACCTGCGCTTCACCGGCTCCCTGGCCCGCGAGCGCGACAAAGCCCTGCACTACTTCGAAACCAACGCCCACCGGATGCGCCACAAACACTTCCGCGCCCTGGGCATGTTCGTCGGATCCGGCACCGTCGAGGCCGGCTGCAAGGCAATCATCGGCCAGCGGCTCAAACTCTCCGGCATGCGCTGGAACATCCCCGGCGCCACCGGCCTCGCGACCCTGCGCTGCCAGCAAGCCAGCAACCGCTGGGAACAGATCTGGCAGCGACCCCACAACCAGACGCCACTCACCAGCCTGGACAGATACGCAAGCTGATCTTGCTACCTACAAAACTGGCTCACACCCGGCCAGCGGCGTCAGCCTGCCCTCGCAACCGGCCCTGGCAACCGGCCCGTCCGAAGCGGCTCAACGAATCGGAGCTGCCTGGATATTCCCGGCTCAGCCGAGCCGCGGTTACTAGCATCTGGGTCATGAACTCACCGGAGCCGGAAGCCGCCGCGAGGGCTGCTGAACTCGGTCAGCGAGTAGACGTAGCAACCGCGCGGGTGCTGGCAACCGTCGCCCGGATTACCGACGAGCAGGCCCGCGGCCCGTCCGCACTGCCGGGCTGGAGCCGCGGGCACGTACTGACTCACCTTGCGCGCAACGCCGACGGGCTGTCGAACCTGCTGATCTGGGCGCGGACCGGCACCATCACGCCCCAGTACCCGAGCGTGCAGGTGCGCGACGAGGAGATCGCGGCCGGTGCTGGCCGGCCGGCGCGCGAGCTTGTAGTGGACTTCGCCGACTCTGCGACGGCCTTCGGCGCCGAGGCTGCCCAGCTCCGCGACGCGGACTGGGCCGCCGAGGTGCACGGCATCCGAGGTGGGGCGCATCCCGCCTGGTACACGCTCTGGCGGCGGCTGTCGGAACTGGAGATCCACCACGTCGACCTGGACGCCGGCTACCGGCCGGTGGACTGGCCGCCGGACTTCGCGCGGGAGTGCCTGCAGCGGGCAACCGGCAACTTCGCCGGGCCCGACTCCCCCGCGGCGCTGCTGCGCGCGACCGACACCGGCGCCGAACACCGAATCGGGCCGCCCGGGCAGGCACCTGCGGTCACGATCACGGGGTCGTCGCACGCGCTGCTCGCCTGGCTGGTGGGCCGCAGCGCCGGCGGCGACCTGATCGCCTCGCCGGCCGGCCCGCTGCCGGCCGTCCCGCCGTGGTAGGTATCAGGGATGAGCTACACAGGAAACGTCAGCGTCGGCGGCCCGGCAGACACCAGGGAGCTGCCCCGTCTCACGATCACGAAAGTGTCTGTGGGCCCGATGGACAACAACGCCTACCTGCTGCGCTGCATCCACACCGGAGAGCTCGCGCTGATCGACGCCGCCAATGACCCGGACACGCTGCTGGGCCTGATCGGCGACAGGCCGCTGGCTGCGATCATCACCACGCGCCGGCACTGGGATCACCACGCCGCGCTGCGACAGGTGCAGCAGGCCACCGGGGCTTCGACCTCGCGCATCCCGAGGACGCACCCGAGCTGCCGATCCCGGTCACCAGGCCGGTACGCCACGGGGACACGATCTCGGTCGGCAACGCGCGGCTCTCCGTCATCCACCTGCGCGGCCACACGCCAGGCAGCATCGCGCTCTGCTACGACGCCGACGGCGAACTGGCCGACCAGCCGCACCTGTTCACCGGCGACTCACTGTTCCCCGGCGGGCCGGGCAATACGCAGAACGACGCGGAGCGGTTCGACAGCCTGATGACCGATCTGGAGACCCGGGTCTTCGCCGAGCTGCCCGACGGCACGTGGGTGTACCCCGGTCACGGCCGGGACACCACGCTCGGAACGGAACGTCCGCACCTGCCCGGCTGGCGTGCGCGCGGCTGGTAACTCGCCCGTGCCCGCCGACCGGCTCGTCGGCCCGGCGTGGCTCGCGCCAGCCGCCGTGTTCGTCAGCAGTCACATCGGCACCTTGATGCCGCGCCTGATGAGCCAGACGTTGGCGGGCCAGGAAGTACAGAATCCGATGATCATGCCAACCTGCATGAGAAGCCAGAACGCGGCCGCGTTGGGCATGAGCGTGTGCGGCGCAGGGAACAGCGCGAATGTCATGATCGCCATCCAGCCGAAGAGCCCTACCTCAAAGGCGGTCAGCGATATGAAGTCGGCCTTGGCCGCCGCGATCAGCCCGTCCTTGACGCCGAGGCCGCGCATGGGCGCGATCGCGCCGTACTGGAAGAGGATCCCGAGGACGAGGGCGAGCGCGTAGTCGCCGAGCTACTCGGCGCCGATGGTCAGGCCAGCGACCGTGAGGGCTGCCCAGAAAACGACGAACTCGGAGATGACGTCGCCGAGAGAACATCCGGCACCGCAGTGGCTCACCTCGATGGCAGTCGTTACCCACCGTGGCTGGGACCGTGCGCTCGCAGGGTGTGGGTCGTGACCACCGTCCCGCCGGGCGTCCGCCATGGCGTGACGGGCGGGCTGGCCTGCCGACTCCGCAGCGGCCCGCGGCATCGCCTCCGGGGACACCGGCGCTTCCGTCATGGACGGTGGCGGCATCGTCGTCCGGCCGCCGGCCCGTGCCCACCGCCAGTAGAAGGCGAGCGCGAACGGGCCCAAATACAGTGCGGTGATCGGGAAGACGAAGTTCATCACGCCCATCGGCTGGCGCCGGTGATTGACAACGATGTCGTAGGCGATGATGCCCGCGCAGCAGAAGCAGACCGACAGGGAGAGCCACGCGAGTGCC
>Ga0187855_10001792_pt1 | contig 16631 bp, 15 predicted proteins | sample June2016WEW_8_10_2_FD_132969 | JGI IMG/M metagenome (GOLD analysis project Ga0187855, IMG submission 132969) | Peatland microbial communities from SPRUCE experiment site at the Marcell Experimental Forest, Minnesota, USA - June2016WEW_8_10 | ecosystem: Environmental > Terrestrial > Soil >...
ACGGCCTGAAGATCACGCAGAGCACGAAGATCTCTGTGATGGGATGCCCGCCCGCCCGCCCGAAGGTCCGGAAGGCCTCGAAGAAGAAGGCGCATCACAGGCCCGCCAAGGGCAAGCGGAAGAAGAAATAGACCAGGGTGACCAAGTCCGATACGGTGGGTGGAGGTGTCCGCCCACCCGGACGCTGAATCGCTCAGCTGCGCTTGGCGGCGATGAGCTTGAGCTGGTCCTCGGTCTGCGAGACGTGGTCCAGGGCTTCGCCGCGCTCGTTGGAGATCTCGACGAGCTTGTGCTCGCCGCGCTCGCTGACGACGGTGCCGGTGGTGCCGGCCGGCCACTCGCCGACCCCTTCGTCCTTTGCGACCGCCTGGGTGAGCGCGACGAAGTCGACTATGCGGTCGGCCTTTCCCACGGCGGCGCCGGTGATATGACGTTAACGTCATAGGTCTATGGCATAATCGTCATAGATGCGGATCCTCAGTCGAGATCTATTCCCGTCCGACGCGCCGGTCCCGCTTGACCGGATGATAGGCCGACGCGGCGACGTGGATCAGCTCGTCTCGCAGCTCTCGGGCGGCTCACATCGCGTGGTTGCGGCGCCCAGGCGGACGGGGAAGAGCAGCGTTTGCGAGGCGGCCGTCGGTGTGCTGCGCGCGAAGGGCTGCTACACGGTGTCCGTCAGCCTCTACCGGTGCACCAGCGCCGCCACGCTCGCGGAGGCGCTGGTGCAGGAGGCGCTCGCCAACCGCGGGCCGCTGCACAAGCTCATCGAGAGGGTTCGCGAGGCGGGGGCAGCGATGCTGAAGGGCGCCGCGCTGACGCTCGCGATGAAGACGCAGGCCGACCTCGGTGACGCGGTCGAGCTGGCCCTCCGCCCCGGCCGTGCCGCCGGGGACCCCGAGCGCTCGCTGCGGATGGCGCTCGAGCTTCTGCAGCGCATCGCAGAGCGCGACGGCAGGCGGCTGGTGCTCTTCGTGGACGAGCTGCAGGAGATCGTCGATGGTGGCGGCTATGGCGATCCTGATGCTCTGATGAGGTGCATGCGCGAGACGCTGCACGGATCGGACCGGGTCACGGCGCTGTTCGCGGGCAGCTTGGAGCACATGATGCGCGAGCTGTTCACCGGCCGTCAGCGTGCGTTCTATGGCTTTGGCGGGTTCATGGAGCTGGCGCCGATCCTCGCGGGCGAATGGCGGGAAGGGTTGGAGAGGCGCTTTGCCGAGGACGGGTGCAGCGTGGCGGCGGGCGCGCTGGAGCGCGTGGTCGAGCTGGGGGAGCTTCATCCGCGCACGATCATGCTGATTGCGCAGCAGACCCACCTTGCGTCCGTCGAGGCTGCCACCACCGAGATCGACCTTGGGTTGACGCTCAGCGGCTGGCGCAGTGCGCTGCAGGCGGAGCGTGCCCGCCACGTCGACACGGTGGAGGCGATCCGGCGCATGGGCCGCTCAGGCGCGGTCGCGATGCGGGTCGTCGCTAATCTCGCCGGCGGGCGCTCGGTGTATCACGGGCTGGAGTCGCAGGCCGTCAGCCGCGCGCTGCGACACCTGCAACGCGCGAGCATCGTCCACCGCTCCTCCCAGACGGCGAAGTGGGAGCTCGACGACCCGCTGCTTGCGACCTACATCCGGGAAGAGATCTCCACGTAGGCCCAGCGGGGCTTCAGGGCTAGAAGGCCTTCAATCCCCGCGGGGGTCTGGGTAGGCTACCTGGCGGCCCGCCGCTGGAGGTAGTCGCGGAACCTGGGCGCGGTGTAGGCGTACTCGCCCTTGCGGGTGCGGTAGAGCGCACCGGCGTCGACGAGGCGGCCGAGCAGGACGTTGACGTTGCCGGGGGTCTTTGCGGAGGCGCTGCCGAGGTCGGAGGAGCGCAGGGGTGGGTATGGGCATTGGGCGGAGGCCAGCAGGAGGTCCTGCTCTGCCGGGGTCAGCGTGGCCAGGCGCGGCTCGTAAAAGTCGCGGTCGAGGCGGTTGTAGATGTCGGCGCGGGTCGCCTCCAGCAGCTTCGGCGTGAGGCGTGTCACGCCGGCGAGGTCGGCGGCGTCCCACAGCTCCGATCCCCACAGCTGCAGGAAGTAGGGGTAGCCCTCGACTTCGGCGGCGACGGTCTTGGCGAGCGCGGGCGAGGCGCTGCGGGCTGTCTGCTCGAGCGGCCGGGTGAATGCCTCGAGCGCCTGCTCAGGCGCGAGCGAGTCGATCTCCTCGCCGCGGAACAGCCGCTCGCTATAGGAGCGTGCCTTCTGCAGGTTGCCGGCAAGTGTCGGCAGGCCGCACAGGACCAGCCCGAGCGGGAGCTCCCGGCGTTGCAGCGCGACGATCGGCGCGAGCAGCAGCGAGAGTGGGTGCTCGCCGTGGCGGCTGCGCTCGTCGTGCACCAGCTGCGCCTCGTCCAGGAGCAACACGGCACCGGCGCGGCCCTTGGCGAGGGCGAGCTGCACGGTGTCAAACAGCTCGCGCGCGAGATCCTCCTCGCGCTCGGAGCCGAAGGAGACCGACAGCGAAACCTCCTCCCAGCTCACCGACAGGCTCGTCGAGCGCAGCGCCCTGCCGGCCGCGGATCGAAGCCTGGCTCGGCGCGAGAGCCGCTCGCGGGTGCGCCCCAGCAGCGACGTGATCGCCGTCACGATCGCCGCGTCGGTGTTGTGTGCGGGCTGCAGCTCCATGAACGCCGGCTCCCACTCGTGCTCCCGCGCGTGCTCGGCGAACGTCTCCAGCAAAACGGTCTTCCCTACTCCGCGCAGGCCCGTGACCCGCATGTTGGCCTGCTGCTCGGGTGCCGCCCGGAGCATTGCGTCGAAGCGCCGCAGCGGTGCCTCACGGCCCGCGAGATACAGCGGGCGCACGCCAACGCCCGGCCTGTAGGGGTTTTTGCCCGGAGTGTCAGTCATTACAGCAACCTTGTAATGATCGACGATCCTAACAGAGGCTCTGTAATGAGGCAAAGGCCGGGGCGCATTTCTCGACATAAGTGCACAAAAGATGCTGCCTTTATAGAAGGCTCATTTTCAATATCAGCAGCATAAATTGCCACCCTGCCGCAGCGGGCGCTCCACCTCGCCGGCGACGAGGTCTCCGGACACGATGCGCCCGGTCTGCTGTTGCGCGGCGGGGGAGGTCGCGCGAGGATGTTCTCACGGCCCGAGCAGCGCGGCGGGTATGACTGCGATTCCATCGGGGCGGCGGTAGGCGGCCGGTCCGGTTGTCACTATCACGGCGTCTGCCAGGTCGTCGCCGAGCTCGTGGCTGAGCCAGTGGAGATGGCGGAGGTCTCGTTCGTTGGGTGTCGGACCGAGCTTCACCTCGATCGCGAGGATCTTTCGCCCGCGTTCGACGATGAGGTCGATCTCGCGGTTGCCGCTCCACGTGCGTAGGTGCGCGGTTTGAGCCTCGGCGGCCTGGGCGTAGACGCGCACGCAGAGCGTGACCAGCGACTCGAAGAATGCGCCGAGCAGCGTGCCCTCGCGGGGCACGGAGGGTCCGGCCGGCCGTGGTCGGGGGTGAAGCAGCGCGGTGGCGTCGACTGCGAGGAGGCGAGCCGCGAGCGCTGGATCCGCGAGGTGGTGCTTGGGTGGAGAGGAGAGGCGCGCAAGCCGGTTGTGTGTTGGTAGCCACGCGGGTATGGGGTCGAGGATCCAGAGCCGCTCGAGCACGTCACGGTAGGGTTGGACTGTCGCGCGGGTTGGTGTCTCGCCCCGGTCGTCGCTCGCGGCGTCTCGGATCTTCTCGTAGGAGGCCGTCGTCGCGGTCGCCGCCGCGTACGCCTGCATCCATCGGCGCAGTGTGGCTGGCCGGCGTACCTGGCGGCCGAGGTCTTCGAAGTCGCGGTCGACGATGCGATCGAGGTACCCGTCGAGCTGCGCGCGCGAGAGGCGACCTGTGAGCCCTCGCATCCCAGGGAACCCGGAGGCGAGGATCTCATCGACGTAGCGCTCGAGGTCGACGTCGGTGCGCCCGGTGAGGGGCGGTCGTCCGCCTTCGAGCAGCTCGTTGAGGCTGACGGTCGGGGAGCCGACGCCGCGCTCGGCGAGGGTCATCGGTCGCAGTCGCACGCGTACGATCCGGCCGGCTCCGGAATGTGTCGGCGGGTCCGTCGGAGAGGCCGAGCCGGTCAGAAGGAAGCTCGCGGGTCGGGCGCCATCGTCCACCGCGCGGCGCACGCGGTCGAAGGACTCGGGCACGCGCTGCCACTCGTCGATCAACACCGGCCGGTCGCCGTCGAGGAGTCGTGAGGAGTCGGCCTGGGCGATCGAGCGCTCGGCGTCGTCGTCGAGGCGGTGCACCGTTGCCGCCCGTCGCAGCGCCGTGGCGGTCTTGCCGACGGCCTTCGGACCCTCGATCGCTATCGCCGGCAGTCCCGCGAGCAACTCGTCGAGCTCGTCATCGACGATGCGCCGCTGGTAGCGCGCATCGCCAGCATCGCTAGAGCCCTGGCGATCCCCACTTGCCATCCCCCTACTATACCGTTTCGCGCCCTCTTACAGAACAGATACGCAGGTCGCTACGATACGGTTTCGCGTGTCGCCCTGTCCTTCATCAGGTTCGATGTCAAGGACTTCCCCGTGATCGCGCGTCGCTGGGCCGAGGCCGGACGGGCGCGGACGAATCACCACCACCCATGTAATACACCGTAACCTCTGTGCTACCGTGGCTTGGATGGCCACGAAGTCGGCTCCGTTCAGCATGCGCCTGTCCAAGCGGCTGGAGGGGCTGGTCGACCAGGAGGCTCGGCGTACCGGCCGCAGCAAGGGCGCGGTCGTGGAGGCGCTTGCCGAGGAGGCGTTGCGGATGAGGCTGTTCCCGGGGATCGCCTTCCGTGGCGTGGACTGGGAGCGGCGTGCGTGGGTGATCGGGACCGCGCTCGACGTATGGCAGATCGTCGACGCCCACCGAGACATTGGCTCGATCGAGAGCATGGCCGCGGGCGGCTCCGCCAGCGAGCGCCAGATCCAATTGGCGCTTGGCTACTACGCGATGTTCCCCGAGGAGATCGACGCGGCCGTGACCGAAAACCGGCGGCCACTCGAGCAACTCGAAAAAGAATTCCCGTTCATAACCGTCAGCCGTATCGATGTGTAAACGGGCGCCAGACGCTCTGTGAAGCTGTTCCTCGACGCGCACATCTCGGGGCCGCGGATCGCCACCGCTCTGCGCGAGCGCGGCCACGACGTTCGCGCCGCCGACGAGGAGCGGGCGCTGGACGGCCTTTCCGACGAGGAGCTACTGTCGATCGCCGCCGGCGAAGGGCGCGTCTTCGTCACGTTCGACGTCAAGGACTTCCCCGTGATCGCGCGCCGCTGGGCCGAGGCGGGACGGGTGCACACGGGCTGCGCGATCGTCGTCGGCATCGACCACGGCGAGTTCGGGGCGATCCTCAACACGATCGCCCGCGAGCTGTCCGCCCGCCCGCGACAGGCCGACTGGGCCGAGTTCACGCTGTTCCTCGCCAGAGTGTCGTAGGGAGGGTCTCTCGGCCGGATCGCGGCTCAGGCGAAGATGTCGGCCGCGCGCGGTCGCGGTCGCGCGGCTCTCGAGTGCGTCCTCCCAATCCGAACACTTCCGTCAGCTTAACTGACCTCCAACGTCAGTGACGTCAAGCGTCAGTTACGTTGCAGGTAGCTGATGGTGCCCGGCGGTGGCACACGGACCCGCACCAAAGCACCCCGTCGAAACCGCCGACCCGGTCTGGGAATACTGGACAAAGGCACGGAAAAGGCCGAAGGGCGGGCCAACGGCGCGACGCGGAAAGTGACATACAAAGTCTTTGTAGTACAAACCATTTGTGGTATCTTGCCTGTGTGGCGCTCGCAACGCTGATCGACCGTGAGCGGGAGCTCGCGAGTCTCGAGCGAGCCTGGGAGCAGGCGGCTGGGGGGCGCCCTCAGCTTGCGGTGGTGTGGGGCAGGCGACGCGTCGGCAAGACCTTCCTGCTGTCGCACTTCGCAGAGCATCGGCGGGCTGTGTTCTTCGGCGCCACCCAGCAGGCCGAGGGCATCGAGCTCGCGCGACTGGCGGATACCGTGCGGCGCGATCTCGGCGATCGGGCCGCCGACCTGGCGGGCGGCCGCTTCGCCAGCTGGGAGGCCGCGCTGCGGTTCTTCGCGGCGCTCGCTGTGGAGGAGTCCTTGACGGTGGTGCTCGACGAGGTTCCCTATCTCGTCCGTTCCACCGAGGGCTTTGCGAGCATCGTCCAGGCGGTGTGGGATCACATCGCGCAGGGCACGAAGCTGATGCTGGTGTTGACGGGCTCGGCGATCGCGATGATGGAGGCGATGGTCGGCGCCGGCGGGGCGCTGCGGGGCCGCGCGACGCTGACGCTCAGGCTGGGCCCGCTCGACCCGTGGCAGGCGCGCGCGTTTCTGCCGCGCCTGGAGCCGGCGACGTTTCTCGAAGCGTACGCGGCGTGCGGCGGTTATCCGCTGCATCTGCGCGGCTGGGATGAGCGTGGGAGCACGGAGAGCAACCTCGTTCGCCTCGCGGGGGAGGCCGGTGGGATCCTGCTGGAGGATGCCTCCGGGATGCTCGCCGAGGAGCTGCCGTACGGCGGCGGGTACGCGCGGATCCTGGCCGCCGTCGGCCGTGGCAGGACCCACTTCGGGGAGATCGCCGCGGAGAGCGACCAGCGGGTGGAGCGGCCGATCGAGATCCTGATCCGTGCGGGTCTGCTCGCCAAGACGCTGCCGCTCGGCGCGCCCCGTGGTGCGCGCTCGAGCTACGAGCTCGCCGACCCCTACCTCGCGTTCTGGTTTGGCGTGCTCTACTCGGAAATACCGCAGATCGAAGCCGGTCAGGGCCGGGCGGTGATGCGCCGGCGTGCGCCCGAGTGGCAGCGCCACCTGGGCGCGGTGTTCGAGCAGACCGCGCGAGTGCACGCGCGACGGCTGGCGGCACGCGGAGAGCTGCCGGAGGATCTGGTGTTGGGCCGCTGGTGGGCGGCCCGTGGAGAGCCGTGCGAGGTCGACGTGCTCGGGCTGCGTGGCGCGCGCACCGCCCTGCTCGGCGAGGCCCGCTGGCAGGCTCGACCATTGGGTCGCCGTGACCTCGCGCAGCTGGAGGCGAAGCTCGCCCGCGTCCCCCGGCCCGTCGAGGAGCCGCTGCTCGTCCTGTGGGGGCGGGCGGGCGCGGAGGAGAGCGTCACACGAGACGGCGCGCTCGCGTTCTCCGTGCGGGACATGCTGGAGGGGTGAGGTCAGCCGCAGCCACGCGCGCCGACGATCCCCAGATATTGCCCCCGGATTATCGAGTAGCGGGTGGGTCCCGTCCTCAGAGCGTTGTGGGTGTGGCTCGCTTGAAGCGCTTGCTCAGGCGGCGGATCAACCACTGCGGAAAGCCGAGGTCGAGCCCGGGGACTGTTGCGGATTTGATGCGCAGTGTCTCGGGGGTGTTCTCGACGGTGCCGGTCTTGGATGGGCTCGTGCGCGTAGTCTGCGGCGCGGCTTGGTGACTGGCTGCGGAGTGTTCCATTCTTCGCATCATAGCCTTCCCGCGAGGTCGATAACGAGCGCGAGCATCAGCAGCGCCAAGGCGGCATTGAACAGCGGGGGCTTTGCGCGCCAAGGCCTGTTCATTGGTGCTCAGGTCCTCCGCGAGATCCGACCTCCCTCTACCCTTCGCGGATGAGCAGGGTCGAGAGAGGAGTCGTCGCCGCGGGCCACCCGCTGACCGCGCAGGCCGGTGCGCGCGTGCTGCGCGCGGGGGGCAACGCTGTGGACGCTGCGGTCGGGGCGATGCTCGTGTCGTTCGTGGCCGAGCCGCTGCTCACCGGGCTGGGGGCCGGGGGGTATCTGATGGTCGCCGGCGGCGGGTGGGAGCCCGCGCTGCTGGACTTCTTCGTGGAGGCGCCGTTGCGGGCCACCGACGGCTCGGCCGCCGAGCTGCGGGCGATCGACGTCTCCTTCGGCGACGCCGCGCAGGTGTTCCACATCGGGCCCGCCTCCTGCGGGGTGTACGGGACGCCGGCGGGGGCCTGCGAGGCGATCGCGCGGTGGGGCACGGTGTCCTTAGCGGAGCTCGCCGCCCCGGCCGCCGGGCTGGCGCGGGCCGGTGTGGCGCTCAACGCGGGGCAGGCCTACATCGCGGAGATCCTCGCCGAGCTCTTGCTCTCCACGCCGGAGTGCGCGGCGCTGTGGGCGCCTTCCGGGCACGTTTTGCGCGAGGGCGAGGTGCTTCACAACCCCGAGCTGGGGGACGCGCTCGAGCGCCTCGGCAGCGACGGGGCGGCGCCGTTCTACGCCGGTGACATCGCCGCTGCGGTCAGTCGTTGGCTGGGCGAGCGCGGCGGCTCGGTGACCGGTGAGGCTTTGGCCTCCTACCGGGCGCAGCTGCGGGCGCCGGTGCGGGTCGGCTACCGCGACCGCGAGGTGCTCACCAACCCGCCGCCCTCCGCTGGGGGCACTTTGCTGGCCTACGCGCTTTGCCTGCTCGACCGCTCACCCGGCCCGCCCGGGCTCGGCGAGATCGTGGCGGCGATGGCCGCCGCCCAGGGCGAGCGCACCCCCGAGTTCGTCGAGGGCCTCGTCGAGGAGGGCTTCTCGGAGCGGTTTCTCTCCGCGCGCTTGGGTGCGGCTCGCGGGGCCAGCGGAGCGGGTGGCACGGCCGGCGGCGCGGGCGGAGGTGGTGGCCAGCGGAGCGCGACCGATGGCGCTGAGGGCTCTGGGGGCGCGGGTGGCACGGGTCATCTTGGCGCGACCACCCACATATCCGTGCTCGACGGCGAGGGCCGCGCCTGCAGCGTCACCTGCACCAACGGCGAGGGCTCGGGCGTGGTCGTGCCCGGCACCGGCATCCACGTCAACAACATCATGGGCGAGCAAGACCTCAACCCGCTTGGCTTCCACCGCCACCCGGGCGGCCGGCGGATGCCGAGCATGATGGCGCCCTCGGTGGTGCTCGACGCCGCGGGGCAGGTCGAGCTGGTGCTCGGCAGCGCCGGCTCCAACCGCATCCGCTCTGCCCTGTTGCAGACGATCGTCGGGGTCGTCGACCACGGCATGAGCGCCTCCGAGGCGGTCGCCGCGCCGCGCGTTCACTACGAGGAGGGGTTTGTGTACGCCGAGCCGGGGATTTCGTTAGGGGCGCTGGCGGCGCCCGGCCGCGAGGTGGTCGCCTTCCACGCGCTCAACCTCTTCTTCGGCGGCGTCCAGGCCGTCCAGCGCCGCGACGGCGAGCTGCTCGGCGCCGGCGACCCTCGGCGCGGCGGGGTCGCGGTGCGGGCGTGAGAAGGAGGAGGGAGGAGGAGGGGGGCTCGTGTGGGGGTGAGGAGCGCGGTGGGGTCGCCGTGTGGCGTGAGGGGTTGGCCTCACTGCGTGGAGAACGAGGCGATCGGGTGGTGCTCGTTGAGGAACTCGGCGAACAGTGGGACGGTGAAGTCGACCAGCCCACGGCGGGGGCTCCAGATCAGGCCCTTGCCGATCAACGAGTCGCGATGCACGGACACCGCGCGCTGATCGCGGGCCCCGTATTCGCGGGCGACCTCACCGACGGCGTAGGGCGGCCGCGGCAGGGCCGCCATCGCGGCGAGGTAGCGCTGCTCGGCGTCGGTCGCCAGTTCGAAGCGGGTGCCGAAGAAGTCGCGTGCGAGGGAGTCCTGCACGATGTCGGCGACCGTCTCCAGGTCGTCCATCGCGATCGGGGTGCGATCCGCGTGGTTCCACAGCTCGCGCCCGTACTCCTGCAGGAAGTAGGGGTAGCCAGCGGTTTCGGCGACAATCCGGCGTGCCACCGGCTCCTCGTAGTCGACGCCGAGCGCCGCGGCTGGACCGATCAGCGCGGCTCTCGCGGCGGCTGCCGGCAGGCGGTTGAGCTCGGCGTAGGTGAACAGACGGTCGGCGTATGGCTTCGCCGTCATCAGCCGCGTGCGAAGATCGGGCAGACCGGCGCCGACGAGCGCGACGGGAAGGCTCCCGCGGCTGATCGCCTGGAAGGCGATGCAGATCGCCGCCAACGAGGCGGAGTCGAGGTTGTGCATCTCGTCAAGGAGGAACAGCGCTCCCGTGCGGTTGGCGCGAGCGACCTCGCCGATCTCACACAGCAGGTCGGCGAGATCCTGCTCCGGATCGCCGGAGTCCGCGATCCCCGTGGCGGCCTGCACGTCGAGCTTGAGCTGCACGCCGCCGGGGGCCGCGAGGCTGAATGCCTTCACCACCCCGAAGGCGCGATCCACGCGCTCTTTGAGCCGGTGGCGGCGGCTCATCTCGTGCAGCAGTCGCGCGGCCATGCGGGCGAAGGTGGTGCGGAAGTCCGGCTGGGATCCCACCTCCTGCACATCGGTGGTGGCCCACCCGGCCTCGCTCGCCAGCACGTCGAGCTCCATCAGCAAAACGGTCTTGCCTACGCCGCGCAGCCCGGCGTAGATGAGGCTACGCTCGTAGGCGCCCGACCCCAGGCGCTCGACCAGCGAGCCGAAGTTCTCGAGGTCGCGGTCGCGACCGGCGAGCGTCCGCGGTCTGCGGCCAGCGCCGGGCGTGTATGGGTTCTCGCGCTTGTTCATGGCGTGTGGTCGATGTTGGTCATACAGCTGTCAACCACCTTTCTCGGGCTTTCTAAGTAGGGGTGTTGGGTCCTTAGAAAACCGAGAAAGTGGTTGGGCATCGCCCCCTCTATAAGGCTCCTGTGCGGTGGGCATGCTTGATTTCGTTCCCCTACCAGCTTTCTAATGGATAGTTCAGAACCTCATAGAAAGATGGCGGGCGGGCTCGACAAGGCTCCTGTGCAGTGGACATGTTTAACTTCGCCCCCCACCAGTCTTTCTAAAGGATAGCTTAGAATCCCATAGAAAAGACGACGGCGGCCTCATGCGACCACCAAGGGCCGCCCTACCCGAAGCGCACCTTGCCGTTGGAGCGCGCGTGCGCTTGGGCGCGCTCGACCAGCTCCATCCGCTTGATCGCGGCGCGGAACAGCATCGTCAGCAGGCGCAGACGGGCGTTCTCCGAGCGCAGCTCCAGCAGCTCCTGCTTGGCGTCGGTGCCAAACTCCACGGTGGCGGCCATGCGGTAGGCGTTCAGGGCCTCGATCTCCTCCTCGGAGAGGGCGTTGTCGGTCGCCTGCTCCACCAGCTCGGCATACAGCTGACGGGTGGCGCTCACGACCTCGGGGTCGGCCGGCTCGTCGGGCTCGTCGAGGAACTCCACCACGCCCGCGGGGTACGGGAGGTCGTCCTGGCGCTCCACCAGGCGAAAGGGACGGGTGCCGCGCGCGAGGATGTTCATGCGCCCGTCCTCCAACCGCTCCAGCACCGTCTCGACTTTGCAGGCGCAACCGATCGGCTTGAGCTCGTCCTCGGCCATCCACAGGATCCCGAACTCGCGATGCTCCTCCAGGCACTGTTCGATCATCGTGCGGTAGCGGTCCTCGAAGATGTGCAGCGGCACGTTCTCGGTCGGCAGCGCCACGATCCCGAGCGGGAACAGGGGGAAGTCGCGGTGCAGGCGGTCCCTGGAGTCCGAGCGATCCGAGCGATCCGGCATATGCAGAGTCTAAGGGGGTGAACAGTCAGGTGGCTGCGAACCGAGGAGTACGTAACGATCGGTACCACCTGGTGCGCGGGGCCCTCAACCGCTCGTTGCGCGCAGGGCCCTGCCTCGTTGCCTGGGGCTCGGCCCTTTCTGGCGCGCGTGGCTCAGCTGCCCTTGCGCGCGGAGAGCATCAGGTTGTAGAAGATCGCCGCCGGCAGCCGCGGCTCGAGCAGGCGGCGGTCGAGCTCCTGAAGCACAAGGTAGCCGCGGTAGGCGTACTGGCGCCAGGCCCACGGCACGTCCGCCGGCTCGGCCGTGGCCTCCAGCGTACGGTTGGTCCAGCCAAACCAGTTGGCCAGCAGCTCCTCGCCGCTCACGCGCACCCGCTCCAGGCCGGCGTCGCGGGCGAGCTCGCGCAGTTCGCCGGGCACGAACGCGTGCACGTCGACGACGCTCTCCAGTGCCTCATCGGACGCTCCAGCCGATCCGTTGTCCGCCCACCCGGCCGGCCGGGCGCGAAGCGCCGCCCGCCACAGCGGTGCGACCGCTCCCGCGAAGCGCTTGGGCACGCTCGCGATGCGGTCGCCGGCGCGCGAGGGCTCGCCCGCGAACAGCAGCGTGCCGCCGGGCGCCAGCACGCGCGCCAGCTCGCCGAAGGCGGTGGGCAGGTCGGGGATGTGGTGAAGCACGGCGTGGCCCAGCACGAGATCGAAGCTTCCGTCCTTGAACGGCAGTCGCTCGGCGTCGGCGCTCACGGTCTTCACCTGCAGCCCCAGCCGTTCGGCGTTGGCCTGCAGCGTGGCGAGCATCCCGGGGGAGATGTCGGTGCAGGTCGCCTTCCCGATCAGCCCCGCGCGCATCATGTTGAGCGTGAAGTACCCCGTCCCCGAGCCGATCTCCAGCGAGCGCTCGTAGACTGGAGGCCCGTCTGGATGGGTTGGCCTCAGATCTGTGCCAAGCGCCTTGCGCACCTTGGCGGTGACCTGCTCGATACCGATCTCCCCGAAGTCGATCCCCCACTTTGCGTCATAGTGGTCGGCCGCCACGTCGTGGTAGCGCGTGTTGACGTCGCGGATCTCCTCGGCTGTGAGCGGGGGTGTCACGCCCGGGACCATATACTCGCGCGCGGTGTCGGCGTCCCTCTACGAGCAGCGCAACCAGCCCGAGGGGGTGCCTCCGCTCGCGCTGACGGGGGAGCGCACGCTGCCGGACGTGCCCGAGGAGAACTACTGGTATCGCCGTCATCTGGTCGTCTACCAGTGGATCGCCGCACGCGTCGGCGGCCTGCGGGTGATCGACATGGCGTGCGGGGAGGGGTATGGCTCGGACGTGCTCGCGGCCGCCGGCGCGGCGAGCGTGGTCGGGGTGGACGCCAACCCCGAGGCGCATGAGCACGCGCGCATGCGCTACCGGCGCCCCAACCTGCGCTTCGAGCGCGAGCTGATCGAAACCTTCTCCGCGCCTGCCGACGCGGTGGTGTTCCTGCAGACGATCGAGCATCTGCAAACCCCGGGCTCGGCGCTCGATCACTTCCGCGAGCTGGTCGGCGCCGGCGGCGTCGAGCCGGTGGGTGGTGGCGTCGGCGAGCTGCCGGGCGCCGGCGGCGTCGTGTACCTCTCCACGCCCAACGTGCTCACGCTCGCGCCGAAGGGGGCGCCGCGCTCGGACAACCCGTGGCACGTGCACGAGTACCGCGCGCACGAGTTCGAGCAGCTGTGCCGCCGGCACTTCGCCTCGGTGGCGCTGTTCGGCCTCTTCCACGCCCGCAAGCTGCGCGCGCACGAGCTGGCTCTGCGTGCCGGCTGGGACAGCGTGCACCCACGGCTGGGCCTCACCGAGCGCTTCTACGACCGGTTCACCCCTGCGATCTCCACGGCGGACTTCGCACTGCGCCCCCGCGGTCAGGCCGATCTCGACAAGGCCCTCGACTTCGTGGCGGTGTGCCGGGCGTGAGTGCCCCTCGGGGCGAGCCGAGCTCCGCGGGCGAGGGTCGTCGGCGGCGCAGAGGCGAGCTGGCGATCGTCCTGCACACCCACATGCCCTACGTGGAGGGCTTCGGGACGTGGCCATTCGGGGAGGAGTGGCTGTGGGAGGCGCTCGCCACCTGCTATCTGCCGCTGCTGGAGCTGCTGGAGCGCGGGGCGCCGCTGACGGTGTCGCTCACCCCGGTGCTGTGCGACCAGCTCGAGGCGCCGGGCGTGGGCGAGCGCTTCGCGCGGTTTGTGAACGACACCCGACGCTACACCCACGCCGAGGACGCCCGGGGCCTGCGCGCGGGAGGGCATGAGACGCTGGCAGGCGAGGTTGAGCGCTCCTGGGGCGACTACGAGCGGGCCATCGCCAGCTTCGAGCGCCGCGGCGGCGAGATCCTGAGCGCGTTCGCTCCCTACGCGCGGTGGACCTCCGCGGCGACCCATGCGGTGCTGCCGCTGCTGGCGAGCGACGCGGGGCTGGCGCTGCAGGTGCGCGGCGGCGTTGAGTCCCACCGGGCCCGCTTCGGCGGGGAGTCCCACCGTGCCTGTTCCGGCGGGGAGTCCCACCGTGCCTGCTCCGGCGTGGAGCCCCACCGGGCCCGTTTCGGCGGGGAAACGTGGCGGGGGGGCTTCTGGCTGCCGGAGTGCGCACACGCCGGCTACCTCGAGCCCGCGCTGGCGGACGCCGGGGTGCACACGGTGTGTGTGGAGCTGACCGGCCGCTTCGGTCTTGGAGCGCCCGCGCACCTGCGTCCGCTGGTGGGAGAGTCGGGCGTGGTGCTGGTGCCGATCGACCGCGCCACGATCGCGCGTGTGTGGAGTGACGAGGGCTACCCCGCGCACGGTCGCTACCGCGACTACCACCACCACACGATCCACCACCACAACCCGTGGGCCAACGACGGCAACGCTTACAACCACGACCAGGCGCTGGGCCTCGCGCGCGCGCACGCGCAGGACTTTGTGGCCGGCGTCCGCGCGCGGCTGGAGCGCGACGGTGGCGACCTGCCGGGCGGTGGCCTGGTCGTGTGCGCGCTCGACACCGAGCTGCTCGGCCACTGGTGGTATGAGGGTCTCGCGTGGTTGGAGGCGGTGGTGGAGGAGTGCACCCGTCAAGGTCAACCGCTGGCGCGCCTCGATGACGCGTTGGAGCGCCACCCGCCGGCGCCGCTGAAGGATGCCCAGGAGTGCGAGGTGAGCACCTGGGGCGCGGGCGGCGACCTCTCGACGTGGTCGGGGCCGGCGGTGGCGGAGATCGCCTTCGCCACGCGCGCGGCGGAGCTGGAGGTGGTGCGCGCCGGCCACCGCGCGAGCGCTGCCGCGGTGCGTGAGCTGCTGGCGCTGCAGGCAAGCGATTGGGCCTTCATGGTGTCGCGCGGCCTCGCGGTGCCCTACGCGCACGAGCGCTTCGATGGCCACCGCCGGGGCGTCGAGCGGGCCCTTGCGGCAGGCGCGGAGGCCGATCCCAGCGCGCTGCGCAACCTCGCGGCACACGCGGCACCGCGAACGTTGCTGGCGGCGTGACCGCCGGCGGCTGACATCGCCGGGGGGTTGTGTGTCTTAGTTTTGAAGCCTAACCAGCAACTGGACCTGTGGAGCGTCGATCAAATGGCAGCTAGAAAGGTCCAGTAGCTGGTGGGGGGCTGAAAGTAGTTCACTCCCAGCGCAGCGACTGCGGGGCCTCACGCATGCGGATCACGCGCGCGGGGATCCCGCCGACGATCGCGTTGGGGGGCACCTCCTTGGTGACGACCGCGCTGGTGCCGACCACGCTGTTATCGCCGACGACCACCCCGCGCAGGATGCAGGCGCCATACCCGATCCACACGTTGTGCCCGACGCGCACGTCGCGCTTGTAGATGCCCTGCAGGCGGATCGGGCGCTCGACCTCGACGATGCCGTGGTCGAAGTCGATCAGCATCACACGGTCGGCGACGATGCACTCGCGGCCGATCGAGACGTGCTGGAAGGCGGAGATCGTGCACTCCTGACCCATCACCGTCTTCGCCCCGATCCGCACTTCGCCCTCGTGCACGCGCAGCTTGGTGCCGTGTCCCACCCACACCCAGCGGCCGATGTGCAGCTTGGCGTGCTTGCCGATCTCAAACTGCACCCCTGGGCAGATGAAGCAGATGCCGTCGGTTTGCAAACGCCCGCGCCAGCGCAGCTTCAGCCACAGCCACCGCGCCCCCAGCACCGCGTAATGGCGGCTGATCATGTTGTTGGCACGCATCCACCGCCACGTGCGTAGGTACTCCCGGGTCCGTGTCACGAGCGGGCATCCTAGGGCCGAAGGCCCGGTCAAGGGAGCCTGGAGCGCTCCCTACCCATTCACGTAATCTTTCCCCGATGCCCACCACCCTCGCCCAACGCCTGCTCGCCGGCGACCGCCGCGCCCTGGCGCGCGGGATCTCCCTGGTGGAGGACAACCGCGCCGAGGGGTGGCAGCTGGTGCAGGAGATCTACCCTCACACCGGCAACGCCGCGGTGGTCGGCTTCACCGGGCCCCCCGGCGTGGGCAAGTCGACGCTGATCGGCGCGCTCACGAAGGCCCGTCGCGAAGCGGGGCGGACCGTCGGCGTGCTGTCGATCGACCCGTCCTCGCCCTTCACGCAGGGCGCGCTGCTCGGCGATCGTATCCGCCTGTCCGAGCACTTCCTCGACCAGGGCGTGTTCATCCGCTCGATGGCCAACCGCGGCGCCCTTGGCGGCCTGTCGGAGGCGGCGCTGCAGGCCGCACTGTTGCTCGACGCCGCCGGGCGCCAGGACGTGTTCGTGGAGACCGTCGGCGTGGGGCAGGCCGAGATTGACATCATCGACCACGCAGACACGATCGTGCTCGTGCTGATGCCCGGCTCGGGCGACTCGATTCAAGCGCTGAAGGCGGGCGTGATGGAGATCCCGGACGTGATCGTCATCAACAAGGCCGACCACCCGCTGACGGACACAATGGTCCGCGAGATCCGTGGCGTGCTCTCGCTCGCCAACCTCGAGCGCACGCCCGAGGAAGCGCGCGAGCGCTGGCGCGTGCCGATCCTCAAGGCCGAGGCGGCCCACGGCAAGGGCATCGAGGAGCTGGCGCAGAGCCTCCAGGAGCACCGCGCGCACATCCTCGCCGCCGGCCAGCTCGAGGAGCGGCGCGCGCGCAACCTGCGCAGCGAGGTGCTCGCGATCGCCGCCGCACGCATGCGCCGGCGCCTGGAGGA
>Ga0187855_10001795_pt1 | contig 16609 bp, 12 predicted proteins | sample June2016WEW_8_10_2_FD_132969 | JGI IMG/M metagenome (GOLD analysis project Ga0187855, IMG submission 132969) | Peatland microbial communities from SPRUCE experiment site at the Marcell Experimental Forest, Minnesota, USA - June2016WEW_8_10 | ecosystem: Environmental > Terrestrial > Soil >...
AACCGGTTGTGGTTTTGATAAGAAATATGGCGGTTATGTGACGCTTCGCGCGGCTAAAGGCGCCCGGATCTTAGATGGTTTGCGCAAACAAGATGCGCGGGCGCGCGAGGCCGGCCGCGGCAGACGGATGGCCGGCGGGCCGCAGAGATGAAGGCCGATCGGAGAATTCGCCCGGCATCAACGCCCGGGAGTGTCGGCACGCAGCCGGGGCAAACAACGCGAGGCGGCGTGAAGCTTATGGCGCGGCAGTGCCGGTATACGTCTTTCAAGCGCTGTCCCAATGGGCTATGCTCCCATACCGCCCCTTCCCTTTTCAAAGGGGCGTTCCCGACGGAAGGACCGCCGGCCAACCACTTGAACCCAGACGTTAAAGAATCCGGCCAGCGTCGCACGGGACGCCTCACCCGCGCCCAGGTCTGGCTGTTTGCCGCGGGCTACGCAGTCCTTGCCTTGGGCTCGGCCGGATCCGTCTGGATCTACAGGCACGCCGTGCAGGATGACCTGGCCGACGCCGTCATGGCCAACACCTACAACACGAAGAAGTATCAGGACCAGCTCGAGCGATACGGGGGGAAGGCGAACATCCTGGCGACCGACATCCAGGGGTGGTTCGACGGCCTCTGGCACGGCAGGCACCTGGCGTACACGGTGGCCGTGCTGACCCTCGCCGCCGCCCTGGTCTGTTTCTACATCGCACTCTTTCTGCCGGACTTTCCGCCGCTCGACGACAGCCCGATAAAGGGCCGGGATGCGCCCGGGGGGTGACTTCGCGGGCCCGGACAGGGGCGCGGTCGGCGGCCAGAGCTACCGCGGGGCGGCCCGAAGGCGCTCGATCATCTCGCGGGCCTGCTCTATGTCGGGCTTCAGCCTCAGCGCAGCCTGGAGTTCGGCGATGGCCTCGGGCGCGCGACCCGGCGTCCTCGCAAGCGCCACGCCCAGGTTGTAGTGCGCGCCGGCAAAGTCGGGCCTGAGGCGCGCCGCCGCCTGGAATTCCCCTATGGCCTCCGGCAGACGCCCCGGCATCCCTGCGAGCGCGATGCCCAGGTTGTAGTGCGCGTCGGCAAAGTCCGGCCTGAGGCGCACCGCCGCCTGGAACTCCCCGACCGCCTCGGGCAGCCCGCCCGGCTCCTTCGCAAGGGCGACGCCGAGGTTGTAGTGAGGCCCGGGGAGATCGGGCATGATCCGCGTTGCGGCCCGGAATTCCCTGAGCGCGTCGGCGGAGCGCCCGGGCATCCGCTCCAGCTCGACGCCCCGGCGGTCGTGCTTCTCCGCGAAGGCGGCGAGGATGCGCACGGCCTCCTGGAACTCGGCGCCCGCCTCTTGCGGGGAGGACTTGGCGAGCGTCGCCGAGAGGTTGGCGTGCGCGACCCAGTTGTCCTCGGTGACCGCCAGGGCGTGGCGGAAGAGGCTGGTTCCGTTCTTCCAGAAGGCGAGCTGGCGCGCGCACAGGGCCGCGAGCCCGGCCAGTGTCGCGCCCGCGGCGAGCCCCAGCACCCACCGCCTGTGAGGCAGGGACGCCGCCAGGTCGCCCACCGCCCAGGTCGCCATGACGAACACCCCTATCAGCGGCACGTAGCTGTAGCGGTCGGCCATCGACTGCCCGCCGATCTGGACAAGGCCGATCACCGGGACCAGCGTGCCCGCGAACCACAGCCACCCGACAAGCAGGTACGGGCGGCGCCTGGCGAGCGCGCCGGCGGCCGCGGTGACGGCGGCCAGCAGCGCTCCCGCGAGGAGCGTCTCCAGAAGCGGCGGTTGCTCGGCGAAGTAGGGATAGAAGACCGCGAGTTTCGTCGGCACGAGGCACTTTTCCAGGTACCTGCAGTACGAGATCAGCGCGTTGGCGAGCCGAATGGGCCACGGGAAATCGCCGGCGGATGCCACGGCCTCGCCGGTGTGCTGCGCGTAGAGGGCGACGGCGCTCGCCGCGGCCGATAGCGCGAAGAACGGCACCTTCTCGAGCACAAGGCCCCGGCGGGCGGACGGGCTGGTGCCCGCCCACCGGCCCAGGGGCCACCAGTCCAGGAGCAGGAGGACGAACGGAAGGGTGACAAGCATCGGCTTGCACATGAGCCCGAGGGCGAAGCAGACCAGGGCCAGCCCGTAGAATGCCGGGGCGCCGCCGCAGCGGGCCCGGGTCAGCTCGACCCGGCGCGCCCAGGCCCACAGCGTGAGCATCCAGAAGGCCGCGCTCAGCACGTCCTTTCTCTCGGAGACCCAGGCCACGGACTCGACGTGGAGGGGATGAAGGCCGAAGAGGGCCGCCACGAACAGGCTCCGCCACGGCGCTCCCGTCATCCTCCCGAGGGCCGCGAAGAGGAGGACGCAGTTCGCCGCGTGAAGGAGCACGCTCGTAAGGTGGTGGCCCCAGGGGCTGAGGCCGAAGAGCTGGCAGTCCGCCATGTGCGACAGCCAGGTGAGCGGATGCCAGTTGGAGGCCTCGGTGCTGTGGAAGGCCCACCGCACGTTCGCCCAGGTCATTCCGCCGGTCACGTGGGCGTTCCCGGTCACGTACACGGGGTCGTCGTAGGTGATGAAATCGTGCGTGACGGCGGGCAGGAAGACTCCGGCCACGAGCAGGAACAGCAGTGCGCCCGGGAGGAACCGGCCGCGCCCGGCCGGCGCCGAGGCGCCGGCCGGGTCGCCGGTCCGCGTGGAGTCTCGGGCCTTCATTGCTTTGTGGGTATGGCGTGTTCCCGCCGGTATTCAAGGGGCCGGCGACAGGCCGGGATCCCGACGGCGCCCGGGAGGCCAGCGCACCGCGCGCCCGACTTCAAGCGCAACCAGCGGCCGGCATCCGGGGATCCGGCATGCGGGTCAGCCTCCCGGCCCCCGTTCCCGGGGCACACTTTGCTTGCGGGATTCGACCCCGTCCTCAAGGGTCCCGTACCCGGTGATCTACGGTGCGAAAGTATGCGTGGTGCTTCCCGCATTCAACGCCGCAAGGACCCTAGTCCGGACCCTCGAAGGTCTTGACCGGGCGTTGGTCGACGATGCCATCGTCGTGGACGACGCGAGCACCGACGAGACGCGGGAGATCACGCGCCGGCTCGGCGTCCACTACGCCTTTCACCGGCGCAACCTCGGGTACGGCGGCAACCAGAAGACGTGCTATGCGCTGGCCCTCGCTACGGGCGCCGACATCGTCGTCATGCTGCACCCCGACTACCAGTATGAGCCGCGGCTGGTCCCGGTCCTGGCTCAGATGGTGGCTTCCGGGATCTACGACGTGGCGGTGGCCTCGAGGATATTGGGAAAGGGCGCCGTCTCGGGGGGCATGCCGCGCTACAAGTACGTCTCCAACCGGTTCCTGACGCTCGCCCAGAACCTGATGATCGGCCAGAAGCTGTCCGAGTACCACTCGGGATTCCGGGCGTTCTCGCGCCGGGTCATCGGGACCCTTCCGCTCCTCGCCAACTCCGACGACTTCCTCTTCGACAACCAGATGCTGGTCCAGTGCCACTGGTGGGGGTTCAGGATCGGCGAGATCTCGTGCCCAACCAAGTACTTCGCTGAGGCGTCCTCGATTGGGTTTCGCCGGAGCCTGAAGTACGGGATTGGGACGCTCGGCGTGAGCTTGGAGTGCCTTCTCTGCAGGATGGGCCGGAGGCCCCCGGCATACCTGGACCGCGGCTCCGCGCCGGCATCCGCGCTCTCGGTCGATTCGGTGCGGGAGCGGATTTCAGAGACCAATATCAACGCCTGATGCCCGGCGCGCCGAGTGCCCGGGCCGTCAGGGCGGGTCAGGATTTCGAATTCGGATAGTCGGCGGTTGCCGTGAACACGATGGGCGCCTGCATATGTGTGTTCACCTTCCTGCCGGCCGGCGCCTCGGGCTTCGAGGGAGCCGTGGCATCGGGGGAGGGGCCCGCGACGCCGCTCAGAAAGTGCGAACGCCCGGCGCAGGCGGATCGGCCGCGCTGCCCCACGGGTCGGAAACCGCCTGTCCGGCACAGGCTCCGCCAAGGTGAATATTCTCGCATCTTCATTTTGCCCTTCCGACCCTAGTGTCGCCACCGGCGGCCGCCGTGCGTGTGATCACGAATACCCGGCTCTTCCCCCCACGGCTGCGAAGAAGCGCAGCGGTCGCCTGCGCCGTCCTGGCGGTTACCCGGCTGGACGCCGTCGACCTCCCCGCGCGGCCGGGGCTGCCCGAGCCCCTTCGCGGCGTCGATCCTCGCCGGATCTCGGGCGGGGTGTACGCCTCCCTGGTGGGCTCGGGGGCGTACGGGCCGGTTGCCCCGGCTGCAGGTGCGGACCTTGCGGGGCTTGCGCCCGCCTCCGGGATAAAGGGCACGCCGCCAGCGATCCTGGACGCCCGGGTTGCCCCGAGCCTGCGCCTCGGGGTAAGCCCGCCGGCCGTCGCGCCGGACAGCGACCAGCAGGCCGAACCCTTTGTTTTTCGTAGCATCGGCAATCCGGACCTCGTCCTGGCGACGTTCCAGCAGGGGCGATTCGGGGGCTCCGAAGGCGGCGCCGCGGACGGCAGCTACGCGCTCTCGACAGACGGGGGATTCACGTGGACGCGGGCGCTGACTCCCGGGCTCTCGCAGCTTTCAGGGGGGGCCTACTACCGCTCCACCGACCCGGTCTCCGCGATAGACCTCCAGGGCGACCTGTTCCTCTCGACTCTCGACGCCCGCGACAGCCTCTTCACGCTGGACGACCTCGTCGTCAGCCGCTCGCTGGACGGGGGGGCGACCTGGACCAACCACGTCGCCTACTCGACGCCGAATGCGCAGCTGTTTGCCGACAAGGACTGGCTCGCCGTAAACGACTATGCCGGGACCCCGAACGCGGGGCGGCTGGTGGCGACGTTCACCGGATTCTCAAGCAACGCCGCGGGCGAAACGACCGGCGACACGCTGTTCTCCGTCGAGAGCGACGACCAGGGGACCACATGGTCCCAGGCGACCGCGATCACGCCTTCGGGAGGCAACTACCAGGGGACGCAGCCCTTCTTCCTGCCGGACGGGACCCTGATCTGCATCTACCAGGACTACGCGTCGGGCACGGGCCTGACCTTCCAGCTCGAATGCCGCAGGTCCCTGGACGGGGGCAGGACCTGGCCCTCGGCCCCCGTCGTTGTGGCGCCCGGCCTCACCGAATTCGACGATCCGGTGGCGAGAACGGGGGGCGGCCTGCCGGCGGTCGCCGTGGCCCGGCAAACCGGCGCGATCTTCACCGTGTGGCAGGCGGTGGCAGCGGACGGCTCGGCCAGGATCTTCGTCACCAAGTCCACGGACGAGGGCGCGACGTGGGCGCCGGCGCAGATCGTGAGCGACAACCCTCCAAATGTCTCCGTATTCAACCCAGCCGTGGCGGTGACGCCGGACGGGAGCACCGTATCGGTCGTCTTCTACGACAAGCGCCTCGCGCCCGACCTGCTGAACTATGTGGATCTCTTTGCGGCCCAGTCTTTTGACGGTGGGGCCACGTGGCAGCCGGAAGTCCGAGTCAGCGACTTCACGACGGACCTGCGGTTGGCGCAGCTCAGCGACACGGGCTATATGCTGGGCGACTACCTCGGGCTGGCCCCGGCGCTCACCCCAAGCGAGGGCACCATCCCGATCTGGTGCGACACCCGATTCGGGTTCTCGGAGCCGTTCATCTCGCGGGTCGCTCCCGCGCCGACCCCGGGCTTCCAGGCGTGGCAGACCGTCCGGTTCACCAGCCAGGAGCAAGCCGCCCCGGCCGAGAGCGGGCCGTCGGCCGATTTCGACGGGGACGGCTACTCGAACTTCGCCGAGTACGCGCTGGGGACCGACCCCCGCGTAGCCGAAAGCGGCGCGACCCTTGCCACCTCGTCCGCGCCGCAGGGCGCGGATACCGGCTTTTCCGTGAGCTGGACGCAAAGGACCACGGCGGACTTCGCGGCCCGGCTCGAGGCGTCGGCCGATGGCGGGCTCACATGGCAGACGCAGCCCGGGATCATCGCGACGACGGGTTCCGGCGCGACGCAGACCGCCAGCGCGACGCTCTCGATTCCTGCCGCGGTCCCCACGCAGGTGCGCCTCGTGATTCAGCAGACCAGCACGGGCTCCGACAGCGTCGTTCCCGACATCGTCGTCGCGAATGGGGCCTCCCGCCTCACCAACCTGTCATGCCGCGGCCCCGTGGGGTCCGGCGCCTCGCAGCTGATCGCGGGATTCGTGACCGCCGGCGGACCGAAGAGCCTCCTCATCAGGGCGGCGGGCCCCGCCCTGGCGGCATTCGGGGTGGCCGACCCGCTCTCGGATCCTTTCCTGACGCTTCAGGCCGCGAGTTCGGGAACAGTGGTGGCCGTCGACGACAACTGGCAGGACAACGGCGCGGGCCCGGCTGTCCAGCAGGCGGAGGCCAGGGTCGGGGCGTTTCCGTTCAGCCCGGGGAGCCTGGATTCCGCCCTTGTGGCCCCGCTGGGCGCGGGGGCCTACACGGCGGCGGTCTCGGGTTCGGCCGGCAGCACGGGGAGCATAACGCTGGCGGAGATCTACGACCTGGACCCCCTTGGGTCGGTGGGGAAAATGATCAATGTCTCGACGCGCGGTTCCGTGGGGACGGGAAGCTCGGTGATGATAGCCGGGTTTGCCATCGCGGGCCCGCAGCCGAAGCGGGTCCTCGTGCGCGCGTCGGGCCCCGCCCTGGCGGAATTCGGAGTCGCGGGAACGCTTCCCGATCCGCAAATCACGATCTACAACAGCGACGGGACCGCGGTCGCCTCAAACGACGATTGGATGATCGTCCGGGATCCGGCCGTGACCGAGGCGACGGCAGCCCGCGTGGGGGCGTTCGCCTTCGGCGCCGGCAGCCTCGATGCGGCCGTCGTCGTGACTCTGCCTCCCGGCGCGTACACGGCCGTGGTCTCCGGGGTATCCTCGGGCACCGGCAACGCGCTCGTCGAGGTGTACGATGCCGATTGAAGTGCGCCCAATGCGCCGGGGGCATCCGGGCGGAGGCCCATATGGGCGCCTGCGATCAAGGCGGGCTTATACCGGAATCCCACGCCGGGTTTGAAGATTGCCGGGCCGAAGACATTGAAGGAGACTGCCACGGGACGGTGTTATGCCGTGTCGTCAGCCAGTCATCGTCGGCAATTGGGATCTCGGCCAGCAGCAACAGGAACCAAATGAGACAATCGCCCGCCTTCCGGAACGCGGCCCGGGCCCTTCTTGGGTGGGCGGCTCTTTTTGCGTCCCCGCTCTACCCCTCCGACGGCGATGAGGTTGCCGCCGTGTCCTCGCGGGTGAGCAGCGACTACTCCCGCCCGCGGCTGGCAGACGGGTCATTCGCGCCGGAAGCCTACGTCTTCGCGCAGGGCGGCGCCTGGAAGGGCGCAAGGCAGGACCCGACCATAGACAAGCTGGGCTTCCTGGACGTCGCGCATATGATCGCGGTCCCGCTCGCGGAACAGAACTACGTCCCGGCCAGGGACCCCAGGACCACCAGGCTGCTGATCATGGTCTACTGGGGCACGACCCGCGGCCCGGAGAATTCCAATGTATCGGCAGAATTCGCGAACCTCGAGGCGGCGGAAGCCGGGCTGAGCGCCAAGCAGATGGACGCGGGCCCCCCGCCTACGAGGCGCGGCGCCGGGAGCATACGGCCCCACAAACCCGCCGAGGAGGAGGCGTCGTCGAATGCCCAGGCCGCGGTCGAGGCGGAGGACAGGATGCGCGAACAGGACGACTTCATCAACGTGAAGATGCTGGGCTACGACTCATGGTGGGAGGCATCGGCGGGCGACAGGAGGGGCACGGCGCTTGAGCGCGACAGGCAGGATCTGCTCAGCGAGATCGAGCAGGACCGCTATTTCGTTGTCCTCATGGCTTACGACTTCCAGCTCCTGTACAACGAAAGGAAGCACAAGCTGCTCTGGGAAACACGCTTCAGCATGCGCCAGCAGAACCACGAGTTCGACAAGGACCTCGCGGCGATGGCGCGATATGCCTCTCAGTACTTCGGCCAGGACAGCCACGGCCTGGTCCACAAGGAGATTCCCCTGGGCCGCGTCGACATCGGAGACGTGAAATCCCTGGGCGAGGTGCCGGGGAAACCCGGCTCCGGCGCGGAGCCGGTGCCTGCGAAGCCCCAGTAGGCCGCGACCGGGAATGCCGGTGCCGAGTCGGGGCCGGCCTCAGGCCCGCCCAGACTGGATGGAAAGTTCGCGCAGGCGCCTGGTCGCCTCGAGGCCCGTCCGGCCGTTGTGGTAGGGGCATTTCCAGAAGCCGACCTTGAGCTCGTTCTCGAGCACGCGGCCGTCGCGCGCGACGGCCCGGAACCACTCGCCCCGCTTGTGATCGATGATCCTCGCATCGATGAAGTCCCATGTGCGCAGGGCCGCCGTCAGGAAGCGCTCCTCGCGGGATACCTCGTAGGCGTTAAGGAAGCCTATTACGGCCTCGGCCTGCGGCCACCATTCCTTGTTCGTGTCCGTGGGGCCGCCCGGCCCCGCGTGGTAGTAGAGGCCGCCGTCGCCGTCGACGCCCTCGTCGAGGGTCGTCCCGGCAATCCTGACGGCCAGCGCCCGGATGCGCTTAGCCAGCTCCGCATTCCCAAGAGCGTCGGCCGCCAGCGTCAGGAGCCAGGCCGCCTCGATGTCATGGCCGTAGGCGATCAGGCCCGAGCGCGGCGTCCAGTCCTCCGCGAAGTACTGGCCCAGGTGCCCGGTCGACGGGTTGAAGATGCGGGTGGTCATGACGTCGACCGCCTTCGCGAGGGCGGAGCGCAGGGCCGGATCCGGCCACACGGTGAGGAGGCGGGTGTAGGCCTCGACGACATGAAGGTGGCTGTCCTGCGATTTCGGCGTGTCCAGGTCGGGCCCGCTCAGGCGCCCCTCCGGGGTGGGCTCCCAGGCCCTCCCCACGGCGTCGACATAGCCGCCGTGGCGGGCCGCGGCGTGCTCCTCGATCAGCCGGTAGGTGGCGGTCGCCGCGTCGAGGGGCTCGCGGCGGCCGGTGGCCGCGTGGTACTCGGCGAGCGCGTAGATCGCGAAGGCCTGCCCCAGCACCTGCTTGCGGTCGACAAGGACCGCGCCGCCGGCCGCGATCGACCACCAGTAGCCCCCGTGCTCGGGGTCGCGGAAATGCGACTGCAGGTCGCCGTAGGCAAAGTCGGCCATCGCAAGGTAGGCCGGGTCGCGGTACCGCGCGAAAGCGGCCGAGTACGCCCAAAGGATCCGAGATGTGAGGACGGCCCCGCGCTCCGCCGCGGGGTCGACGACAAGGTCGTTCGTCAGCGAGCCGAAGAAGCTCCCGCCGTCGCGGTTGACGACCCGCTCGATCCAGAAGGGGAGGATGTTCTTGCGAAGGTCGTTCTCAATGCGGCGGGCGTAGTCTTCGAGGATGGCAGGGTTCATCGCGGGCGGTGCGGGTTCAAGGGGCCGCTATTCGGCGCACCGTACAGATAGTGGGGAACCGATTTCACCGTCAATCGACCCATGATCGCCGTCGCTGGCTAATTAGGCGCAACGGCGTGGCGCCCCATTTTTCTTATGGGAGGCCGCCGAATTGGATGTATCCGGAGAATTAGGGCTTTCGTCACGACGGAGGCGCCGGTCCGATGCTTTGGTTCCGACGCCTCGTGCTCTTACGAAACGAAAATACTGCTGGCTCGCCGGTTATGATGCCCGGCCCATCGCCCTCGCCCGCCGGAAGCGCCGTTGCCCCTTTGAAATCCAGGCCGGCCGGCCAGGCGTAGGCCTGGCCTTCGGCCGCGATTCCCCCCAGGTCAGGTGGCGGCAGGCTTCGGCGCCGCCAACGGCGGCGTGCCGTTGCGGAAGCAGGACTTTAGGTCCTGCCTCAATTCGGACGTGTCCTTAAGGCCGTGGACGGCCACGGCGTGCTGGACGGCTGCCTCCATCAGCTCGTCCTCGTTGTCGGCGGCCAAGGCCAGGCTGCACTTGATGTCGCCGGGGAATTCACGGCAATCGATGTATTTGCGGTTCATAGGATTTCTTTGGTTTGGGTCCGTTTACTGGCGATTCCAGGCACGACACGGGCTCGTGCCGGGGGTCATTTTCTTTTTTGCTGCGCCCGCACGTGGTCGCATGCGGCGAGAACCTCTTTCTTAAACTGCGCGAGATCGAGCTGCAGCCCGCTGATATAGGTGCTCCACCCGGCGCTCGATTTCGCGTAATGCACGGCATCCTCGATCTCCGCGTTCGTGGCGCCCATCAACTTGGCGACTTCTGTGTGGTAAAACAGGCAATATTGGCATTTTGCGAACGCGGAGACGGCTAGGCCGATCAGCTCGCGGTACTTGTTCGGCACCGGCCCGTCCTCGAATTGCACGCGCCTGAACAACTGCCATTCAAGCTCAAGCGACGAATCGGGCACGGCTTTGAACATCAAGGGCACGCGACCGAACATCTCTTCGATTTCGGCATAGATTTGTCTGCGGTTCATTGGGGAAGTTTATCACCCGGGCGCTGTGTCCGCCATTCCCCGGCGGAAGGATATGCGCGCGGGCCGGTCTTTGTGGACCCGCGGGCCGGCATGCTCCTTCCGGAGTATCTCGGGTTGGCGGGCCCTTTTCCGTTGGACGAGGCGCGCGCCCAGCCCTACCTTCCCGGCCGCTCCATGAGCGCATTACGTCCAACACGCTCGGCCAGCCGGATGCCTCAGCGATGGCGGTCGGCCCCCTCGATGGCGTTTCGAGGCAACCACCAGTTGGACCGCGCATTGCTTGAGCTGCATTCGGTGCAGGAGATGCGTGACTTCTGGCCGACCACAAGGCGCGTCCTCCACCAGGCGCTGCCGATAGACTTTGTATGCCTTTGCCTGCGGCCGTTCGTCCTGTTGCCGTCCACGGTTTTCAGGGAGAAGGCGCCTTTTGCCTCGGAGAGGGAGTTCAAACTGTTCCAGGAACTCAGCCCCCTGCAAAGCCACCTCGCCAATCGCCCCGGCACGACCATGGTGCGCATGAGCGACGTCATATCGGATCCCGAGCTTGCGGACACGGAGTTCTTCCGCCGCTTCATGCAGCCGCTCGGCGACCGGTATTTTGCGTGCTTCTGCTTCTGGAATGCCGGCACCTTCCAGGGCATGATCGGCCTCCACCGGACCGCCGAGCAGCGGGACTTCACCGGCGGCGAGATGGAGTTCCTCTCGCGGCTGCACCCCCACTTCGACGCCGTGCTGCACCGCATCCTCAATCTCCACCGAGAGCGCGCCGTGCGCCTGTCGCTCGAGCGGCTCCTTGGGAATCTGCCGATAGCGACCGTGCTTCTGGATTGGGACCTGCGCGTGAGCTACAGGAACCGCACGGCGATCGAACTTTGCGCGCTATGGAATCACGGGGCGGTGAATGGACGGATCGAAAAGCACTGCGACGACTTTCGCTTGCCGACGCCCGTGCTGGATTACTGCGAAAGCTTCAAGGCAAAATGGAACCCCGGCCAGCACCGGGTCTGCACGCTTATGAACCCTGCCGGCGTCGTAATTAAGTGTCCGGCAGTCGCGGGCCTGTGCGCGTCGGTCAGCATGCTTCAACTCGATGCCGCGCCGCTCAGCATGCCGATCTTTTACGTGCGGCTGGAACACCAATCGGCGGGCGCCAGCGACGGCAAGGCTGACGATTCAGGAAGACTCGCGCGGGTCGCGCGGCTGAGCCTGCGCGAGCGCGAGGTCGCGATGCTCGTCGGCCAGGGCTGCAGCAATGACGAGGCCGCGCGGCGGCTCGGCAAGAGCGTGCTGACGGTGAAGAAACAAATGCGTTCGATCTACGAAAAGCTCGAGATCGAAAACCGTGGCCGGCTTATCGCGCTGCTGCGCTGATTCGAGCCGCCGAGTCGTTGTCCGGCTTCCCCCGCGCCGTCCTCCTACCTCGCGAACGCGTCCAGCACGACCGACGGCGTCAAGAGTTCGGGTAGGATGACCGGTTCGGCGCGGCCCGGGAACCAGATGAGGTTGAATGGGACCGCCCCGCGGTGGTACTTGGCGAGCTCGGCCGTGATCTGGGGGTCCTTGTTGGTCCAATCCCCCCGCAGCGTCGCCACGTGCCTGTCGCGGAGCACCCGCAGGACCTCGCCGGAGTGGAAGACCAGCCTCTTGTTCGCCTGGCATGTCGCGCACCAGCGCGCCGTGAAGTCTACGTAGACGACCCGGTTCTCCGAGCGAAGCGCGGCGACCGCCTCCGGGCTCCACTTGTCCCAGACGATGTCGGTGGGCGCCGCGGGCGAAGGCCATCCCGTCCACGCCCCGAGCGCGATCAGGAGCAGGCAGGCGCACATTCCGAAGCGGGCGCGGCCGGCCGAGGCCCCCGGGGCGTTCCACCGCCCATAGGCCCAGACGCCCATCGCCACGAGGACGAGCCCGAAGAGGGCCGACAGGAAGCCCGCCTCCTGGAGCTGGCCGGCCAGAACCCAGACCAGGTAGGCGACGGTGGCATATAGGGGGAAGGCCATCGCCTGCTTGAACGTCTCCATCCACGCCCCCGGCCTGGGCAGGACCCGGACCGCCCCGGGAAACGCCGACAGGAGCAGGTAGGGGGCGGAAAGGCCGACCGCGATGGCGGTGAAGATGGCGAACGACTGCGCCGTCGAGAGGGCGAGGGCGGCGCCGAGCGCCGGCGCCAGGAAGGGGGCGCTGCAGGGCGTGGCGGCGACCGTCGCCAGCACGCCTGTCAGGAACGAACCGGTCAGGCCCGACTTCGACTGGAGCTGCGACCCGATCCCTGTAGCCGTCAGGCCGAACTCGAACACGCCGCTCATGTTGAGCGCGAACGCGAGCATGGCAGCGGCGAGCCCGAACACGAAGGCGGGCGACTGGAGCTGGAATCCCCACCCGAGCTGGCTCCCGCCCGCGCGCAGGACGGCGAGCAGACCCGCGAGGACCCAGAAGGAGAGCAGGACGCCGGCGGCGAACACGATCCCGTGGAGGGTGACCTTCCTACGGTCGGCGCCGGCCTGGTTGACGAAGCCGAGGATCTTTATCCCGAGCACGGGGAACACGCACGGCATGAGGTTGAGGATCATCCCCCCGACGAACGCGAGGAGCAGCGTCCCCAGGATTCCCGCCGCCGCGGGGGCAGCCGGAATGGCCCCCGCCTGCGCCGCGCCGCCGGCGGGCGCGACCCCGAACGCCACGTCCACCGCCAGGCCCGGGAGCGACCCGTCGGGGCGCCAGCCCTCCATCGAGGTGAGGACGCCGACCAGGCGCGCCGGGTCCTTCGGCCCGTCGGGCGAGACCGGAAGCGCGAGCGTGTACCCGCCGCGGCCGTCTGGCGTCATGGGCTGCGGAAGGTCGTAGGCGATGAAGCCGTCGCGCGAGAAGAAGTGGAGGCCCTTCGGCGACCACGCCGGGACCACCGCGGCGCCGTTTGGCCTCACCCCAAGGGTGACGGTCGCCGGGGAATGCGACGCGGACAGGGACCACGCAGGATCAGCGGCGGGCAGGTGGGCGACGGCCGCGCGTATCCTCGCGCCCCAGTCGGGGTCGGGCCGGGGCTCGTCCGCCGCAACCGGGAGCGCGAGCGAGAGCTTCGCGCTGCCCGGCACGCACTCGTCCTGGCACATCAGCCAGTCGGCGGCGACCTGGAGCTCCACGTTGACGCCCGGCTTCAGGTCCGCCGGCGGGTTGATCGTGACCGGCAGGAGAAGGTCGCCGTCATAGCCGTTGCCGACGATGTTGCCCCGGCTGTCCGAGAGCAGCATGGGCGCCGGCCACTGGATCCCGCCCGCCTTCCAGCCGAGCGGCAGCGTCCACCGGAGCGTCGTCGGGAGCCCCGTTCCCGGGTTCTCCCAGTACGTGTGCCAGTGCGGCTGGTGGACGAGGCGCAGCGCCACCAGGAACGGCCTTCCGGGCTGGATCGACTGCTCCGCCGCGACGAGCGAGGCCGCGACCTGAGCCCGGGCCGCCGGGGCCAGGGCGCCGGCGAGCGCGACGGCTGCGGAAAGGGCGGTTGCGAGGACGCGCTTCATGGAGGGGGGCGGATCGGTTGGTGCAGTGTGGCCCGGGCGGGGTTTCCCGCAAGTGCTCAGCCGTTTCTTGCCCCGGCCGCGATCCACCGCTCGATCATCTGGATCTCCTCCGGGGCAAGGGGCTTGTCGCCGTCGCTCGGCATGGAGTCGTCGTCGCTCGGCGCAAGGCGGAGCCTGCGCAGGATGTCGCTCGCCTTGGGGTTGCCCGGGACGACGACGGGGCCGTCGTCCCCGCCGCGCATCAGCTGCTCGTACGAGTCAAGCCTGAGGCCGCCCTTGTGCTTGGCGGGCCTGTGGCACGAGGCGCAGCTGCGGTCGAACAGCGGCGCGACGTGCAGGCGGTAGAACGCCGGATTCGAGGGCTCGACGCTTCCGGGCCCGCCGCGGGCCGCCGGGCCCGAGGAGGGCGGGGCGGGCGCGGCCGAAGCGGCCGCCTGAACGGGCGCGGGCAGGCCGAGCCAGGCCCTCACCCGCGCGGGCATCTTGTCGGTCAGGAAGCCGTCGCCGTGCGAGATCGCGCCCCCGCCGTGCCCGGTCCAGACCATGAGTCCCACGGCGAGCGCGAGAAGGACGGGGTACGCCAACGGGCCGCCCCGGCCGCCGGCGCCTGCGGCGCGGGCCCGGGCGGCAACAAGGCAGGCGCCGGCAAGCCAGACCCCGCCCCACATGTGGCGCGTGACGTCCCTGCCGCGGAACCCCCCGCTCCATGCGAGGAGCCAGCCGTCGAAGGCCGCGCAGAAGGCCGCGGCCGCGGCGACGGCGAGGATCCATCCGGCCGCGGCCCGCAGGTGGGGCCGCGCCGCCGACAGGCCCGCGAGCTCCAGGAGCGGGACCAGCGCCAGGAGCGCGACGGGACCGTGGACCAGCAGCGGGTGAAACCGCCCGAAGAACTGCCCGAGGTCGCCGTGCTCGCGCCCGTCCGGGGGCAGCCGCAGGGCCAGCCAGAGGAGGGCCGCCCAGAGGCACACGCCGACGAGCGGCGCCACGACGCCCGCCCGGCGCGGGTGCGTTTGAACGGAGTTTGGGGCCATCGGAATTCGAGCGGGGGATCGCCGCGGGCGGCGCCCACGATGGGCGACAGCCGTCCGGGGATGCAAACCAACAAGTGAATCGGCGAGCCCGGTCTTGCGGGAAGCCCGCCCTTGCACCAACTTTGCGCGCCTTCAAGACCCCCCATGGCCACCGTGCCGCCGAGCGCCCCAGTGAAGATCGTCCGCGCAGCCGCCTGGACCTGCGTCTGCGCGGCGGGCGCCGCTAGCCTCGCGGTCCTGGCGTGGTCCCGGGGCGAGCCGGTGAGCGCGCTCTGGATGGTGGTCGCCGCGGCCTGCGTGTTCGCGGTCGCCTACAGGTTCCACTCCGCCTGGCTCATGGCCCGGGTGCTGACCGTCGACGAGATGCGGGCGACGCCGGCGCACGTGCGCGCCGACGGGAAGGACTTCGTGAAGACGAGCCGCTGGGTCGTCTTCGGGCACCATTTCGCGGCGATCGCCGGGCCCGGCCCCCTGGTCGGCCCCGTCCTAGCCGCGCAGTTCGGCTACCTGCCGGGGCTGCTCTGGATTCTGGTCGGCGCGGTCTTCGGCGGCGCCGTCCACGACAGCATCGTCCTGTTCTGCTCCGTCAGGCGCGGGGGCAGGTCGCTCGGCCAGATGGTGCGCGACGAGGTTGGGCCCTTCGCGGGGCTGGTCGCCCTGGTGAGCGTCACGGCCATCAGCGTCATCCTCCTCGCCGTCCTCGCCCTGGTCGTGGTGAACGCGCTGGCGGAGTCCCCGTGGGGGCTCTTCACGATCGCCGCGACGATGCCGATCGCCCTCGCGATGGGCGTCGCCCTGCGGCCGGGCGGCTACGGCCGGGGGAGGCTGCGCTGGGTGACCGCCGCCGGCGTCGCCTGCCTGCTCGGCGCCGTCTGGGCGGGCCGGCTCGTCGGCGGGACGCCCCTCGGGGGCCTGCTGACGCTCAGGGGCACGGCGCTCGCGTGGTGGATCATGGGCTACGGGATGGTCGCCTCGATCGTGCCGGTCTGGCTCCTGCTCGCGCCCCGGGACTACCTCTCCACGTTCCTGAAGATCGGCACGATCCTCGCCCTCGGCGTCGCGATCGTCATCCTCGGGCCGCACCTGAGGATGCCGGCCGTGACCCGCTTCATCGACGGCTCGGGCCCCGTCTTCGCCGGCCCCGTGTTCCCCTTCTGCTTCATCACGATCGCCTGCGGCGCCGTCTCCGGCTTCCACGCGATCGTCGCCTCGGGCACGACGCCGAAGCTGCTCGCCCGCGAGGGCGACATAAGGACCATAGGCTACGGCGCCATGCTGGCCGAAATGTGCGTCGGGGTGATGGCGGTCGTCGCGGCGTGCTCGATGCAGCCCGGGGAGTACTTCGCGATCAACATGAAGGGCGACGCCGCGGAGGTGACGCGCCACGTCACTGCGCTGGGCTTCGCGGTGACGCCGGCGGACATGGCGGCCGTCGCGGCAAGCGTCGGCGAGAAGACGATGGTGGGCCGCGCGGGAGGGGCGCCCACGTTCGCCCTGGGGATGGCCCAGATGTTCTCCGGGGCGTTCCGCGGCGGGGCGGCGCTCGCTGTCTGGTACCACTTCGCGATCATGTTCGAGGCGCTGTTCATCCTGACGATTATCGACGCCGGAACACGCGTGGGCCGCTTCATGCTGCAGGACCTGCTGGGGCACATCTACAAGCCGCTGGGCCGGACCA
>Ga0187855_10001796_pt1 | contig 16590 bp, 21 predicted proteins | sample June2016WEW_8_10_2_FD_132969 | JGI IMG/M metagenome (GOLD analysis project Ga0187855, IMG submission 132969) | Peatland microbial communities from SPRUCE experiment site at the Marcell Experimental Forest, Minnesota, USA - June2016WEW_8_10 | ecosystem: Environmental > Terrestrial > Soil >...
ACCGCTCAACAACCTCCTCTGACGGCCTCCCAGACCGCTGCTCAGAAAGTAATAAGCGCGGAAATTCCAGTACTGCTGGCCAAATCCATCGACTCCAAGAAGTTGAAGGCAGGTGACGAGGTCGATGCCAAGACCGCCGCGATCCTGCACCTGACAGACGGAACAGTGATTTCGCGAGGGGCGAAGGTGATAGGCCACGTGACGCAGGCGAAGGCACGTTCCAGCGGGGACGCTGAATCTGCGTTGGGAATTGTCTTTGACAAGATTGACCTGCCGGACGGGAAGGACCTGGCGATCACAGCTGTTATTCAGGCGGTGGCTCCGAACCCCAATGCAGGAGTCGACACTGGGGGAGGCATTAGCTACGGCGGATTGAACGAAATGACCGAGAAATCTGCGATGGCCCAATCCACCCAGCCATCGGTGCCGCTGCTGAATGAGCAGTCCGTGGGAGTCCTGGGGATCAAGAGCTTACGGCTGGGGGCCGATGGTGTGCTCACTTCGGACCAAAAAACCGTGAAGCTGGACAGCGGCATGCAGATCATGGTTCAAGCTCAAATAGTTGGCAGCTGAGGGGTTGAGAGTGTCATAGGCCACCCGGGAAAATGCCGCCAATGTCCCGGGCTGCAAGGGTCGCCAGTGCGGACTGGAGTAGAGGGTCGGACAGACCCTCAGGCTCGCGATGGGAAAAAACCATCGCGGGCCGCTTAAGGAAAACTAGTGGGCCGTGCAGCACCAGGCTAGGCTCCTTACAGTTTATTCGGAATCGTGCTGAGGTGAGCCACCTAAAGACCGAAAATGTTCGGCCTTGTGGGTCTGCCGAACTAAAGAGGTTTTCGTATGACGCCTGAAAGACAACTACGCAATCGAATCGCGAACTATCTGTTTTTGGCAACCATACTCTTATCGGTGATCGTGCCAGTGGTGTTTCTCCACCATCACAGACTCGCCGCCCTTCTTGCGATTTGGAGCCTGCTCTGGTTCGGATTCCTTGTGTACTTCTTTATTGGGCATCCCAGAGTTGTCCACGCCTCAGGAGACGACGGACGCCGGCGAGTAATCACCAATGCGGCCATCACCGCAGTGTTCCTTGCCCTTTTTGCCGTTGCTGCATTCTATGGAGACCGCGGAGTCGAGCTTGCAGGAAGTGCGTGCGGAATCTATCTGGCGGGTTACATGCTATACCGTTTCGCCAACACACCGGAGCAGCTTAAGACCACGGATTGGCTGTTGGTGGCTGTCTGCGTAGGCCAAGTGGTTTTTTGCGTGTATCTCACGAGCCTTGGCCACGTTTCCGCCTGTCGTTTCCCATTCGGAGCTAGTATGTTGTTGTGGACGATCATAATGAGATGCTGTCGGGTATTACTGCCCGATCTCAACAGCTTCCCGGAAAAAATGCGGGATCGCATAGCTCGCCTTTGCGAACTTGAAAATGATGATCCGGACTACACTCACCAGAGGTCCGCATGAGAAACGTCAGAAAGCATGCCCTAGTACTGTTCTTGTTTGTTGCCACGCTGATGGCAGAAGAGTCTCCGTTTCACTCACAGGAGGTTAAAGTTTCTCCCTCTCCGAATACCTCATCCGAATTGATGTTGCCGTCTGGAACCACTGTCGTGGACTACGACCTTTGGCGGACCGGGCCGGATGTGCTCATTCTTCTCCGCGACGTTTCCGGCAATCATGTCGTGACGTGGCATGTTGGAGACGCAAACACCGTCGCTGTGCTCAATCTGCCACCCACATTCGATGCGCGTGCGATTGCCATCCATCCCATGGAACATCGATTCTTTATCAGCGGTAAGGGCGGCCAGCAGTGGAGCATCTTGGTTGCTGACGCTGTTCATGGGAAATGGGCAGTACACGCTATCTATCAGTCTGCTCGTGAGCTCCGCCGTTTGCTGGTTGCGCCCCGGCCATTTCAGACAGGTTGGGATGAATCCCAGAAACCTCTGGAGGGTTACCGGATATTTTTTGCGCAGCGCCAGCCGGATGGGTCGTATTCGACCCGCTCGATTATGGAGAACGGCGAACGCGAGTACCAGGTGATTGGTCCGGCAACGTCGTATGTACAGCTTCCCGGCGAGAGCGAGGGGCCGGGGCAAAACTTCACACCCTCGGCATTGCCCGCTGCCTTTCATCCTGCCGGACACATTCTGATCTGGCAAGACAGCAAAGGGTGTTTCCAACAGCTTCCTTACTCCTACTGGAACTGGGGCAAGCCCGCGGCTGTAGCAAGCAATCCCTGTGGCGGATCGCTGACCGTCACTCCAAACGGCGCCGCCCTGTTGAACTGGAGGCGCGGCGAACCGGGCATTACAGTAATTGCCGGTCACGTACACTCGGTATCCACGCAGGCCCGGAATTATCAATTCATCGCGACGCCGTCATCGACTCCCGATGGCAAGGGAATTGTGGGACTGGTTGAGCGGGGTGATCGGCAGGCTCTCGCCTATGTGCCGATCGATATTCCTCTCGCCGACGTAACGAATGCCTGGATGTTCATCGAGAGCTCATCGGATGAGCAGTTGCTGGCGAAGAATTGGGGAGTGCTTCGCCCTACAAGCGATGACCAGTTGTACCAGCTTTACGATTCCGAGTCGTACGCTGCCTATCCGGCGAACATTAGCGAGCCGTCCCGCCCTTATCTGGTAACCACGGACATATTCTGGGAGATCTTTGCCTCGGCTTACGAAGGCACATTCATCGTGAAGGAACGCCAGCAGAACGCGCCCAATCTCCGATGTGCTACTACAAAGGCAGGAGCTACCAATTAGGCAGCGTAATTTGTTGGAACGGTTACGAGCACGTTCTCTGCAACCGGTCGGAACGTGAGATTAGCAGCCAAATAATTTCAGAGATTTCAGCATCCGATCCGCCCCTCCGGATGAGCACAAAGGCCAAAACGGTATCTCGTGCCTCGACCAAAAGTCGGCGCAGCAATTCCAGCCCTAACAAGACACTCGCCGATTCGATGAGAAAGCGAATTTGTTCATTCATGGCTGCCCTCACAGAAGTCAATAGTACCTACCCTATAAGGATGAAGATCAAAACCTGTGCAAACTATCGATTTAATCAGCCGTGAAAGAACTGTGGCAACCGCGACAAGATGCCAACCTCATCCTTTCTTATTAACCATTTAGAAAATTATCAAGATGTCCTGTCCATGCCTTCCGCAACTCTTCGTACCTGCGGTGTGTCCAAGAGCCCCAGCATAGTGTTGCCTAACTAATTTGTTTTCAGTCGCTTAATTGAGGGTCGTCGAATCTTCCAGTTTGACTTCGCCGAAGACAACGCCCGAGCTCATGCCGCAAATGACGTGCGGCGCCTAACCAGATCGACTCCCTGCCGCCGTAGACTTTCCGTCATCAAATTCACCGACCGGCTTCTAGTACCCCTGTAAGGCACCATCCAGCGGCACCATCACCACTCCCACACCGCCCCCTTCACAGGAAAAATCCGCGTCTAGTGGTAGACTGCACCTTCTTTTGCGTTTTTTCCCAAGATTCCCGAATTGGAACCAACATGTCACGGAGCTGATTGCCGGCGAATCTCGGGTTCCCCCTGGATCAACGGACCCACGGGAAGTTGTACAAACTGCTGGATGGAGATAATTGGCAAAGTCAGCGGTCGCGTGGCCTGAGAATTTGTTCGTGAAGGGTGAAGTCGTGCGACATTAACCGGGCCTCGGTTCCCTTGGACCACCACCGCGTTTTGACGCTAGCTGCGGACTCGACCCGTCAACCGTGTGCTTCCTCTGACGCTTACCGTGTGGTTGTATGGTCGTTTCTTAAAACAAATGATTGTTGGCACGATAATCATCCTCCCGTAAGTGTCTGAAAAGAGGCTAACGATGGTGGCCTTTTCCCCGGGGGTTTTTTGGAACGGTTCTGTCTCCACTGCCTGCATTACAGAGGCCATCGGCGGAATTTTGGGGATTCACGCGAGAATGTGTCGATCAGCGTCGGTTGAAGTCACCGTTCCATGTGACCCCTATATTCTAGCTATGGCGCGACTGAGAAGCGTGGCGTATCTTTATAGCTCCCACTGATTTAGTGATCTATGGCGCCGTCGTTCACTCCACAAGTCTCGCCCGAGAAGTTCCCTGTAGGACAGCGTGTCAGCCTTCCTGGACACTTCTTGGCGTTCGTCACTTTGGAGGGAATTCGTTTCATCGGCTCAGGTTACGAATGCCGGGTTCGACTGCCAGACGGATCCCCAGACGAGGCCATCCTGTCTTTGGAAGAGGGGGCGGCGCTGGCTGGCCAGACTATCGTCAGCCCCACGGCAATACAGCCCGCTAACGCCGAGAAGCTACGCTTGCTGGTCGAGTCCGCGCGTATCCGTCTCGCCTACGCCCATGACCGGCAGTTCGCAGTCAGTCTGTCCGGTATTCGCACGCTGCCGCACCAAATCGAGGCTGTTTACATGAAGATGTTGCCGCAGCCTCGTCTCCGGTTTCTGTTGGCGGACGACCCTGGCGCGGGCAAGACGATTATGGCCGGTCTGCTGCTGAAGGAGATGAAACTGCGCGAGGCCATAGAGCGCATATTGATACTTTGCCCGGCGCCGCGAGAAACTGGAAAACGGGCTGCTTTCCGGCTAGCCACGGCGATCCTGATGTACTCGTTTGGTGGCCGGCGACGCGACGGCGCTAACGGTACTCAGTTCCTGCCTCCTGGAATCACGGAGGCCGAACTGCTGTCTGTATGCGTTGGCCCAGACCTCGACAGCACGACCGCGCTCGCCTGCTTGAAGGAACTCAAGGAGCGATGCCTATACCTGCATTTCGATGGAGTGCGCTACTGTTTCAAGAAAGACCCCAATGTAACTCTACTCGTCGAACAGGAGTCGGACGCGGTTGGCCGGGATGAACACCAGGTTGAGGAGCGCATCAGGGAGATGTTGGAGGAGCGGATCACTGGCCGTAATGCCGTCATTTGGAAAGCAAAGTCTGGCGATGTCCCTGATAAAGAACCGTCCTTCATGGTTGCTTATATGCCCCTGAGCTTTGGCACGGACGCGCGTACGGGACGCGAAGCAGCTGCCAAGGAAATCTTCGAGAACTATGGGAACTCCCCGCGCAAATATCGGAATGGGCTGGGGCTCGCCATTCCCGCCGCCGAACAGATTGAAATTCTTCGCCGGTCCGTTCGTTACTTGTTGGCTATTGAACATGTCCGCGACAAAGCGAAGCAGCTGAACCTTACGGACGAGCAAAAATCGCAACTGCGGGAGCGTGAGCATACCGAGGCCGCAGCAGCGGAATCGGGGCTCCTTAAACTCTATGCGGAGGTTTGGTTACCCAAGGTGACCGGCGACGGCATTGTGATTGACGTTGCCGCCGCTGGGGGTCGTCCGTTGCAGACGACCTTAAATGACAAGAAGCAAGCGCGAGTACATGATCGTGTGATGGAATTGCTGGTCGATGTCCAGCGCCGCGTATTCACAACCGTGAATCCGAGCAAAGTCATTGAGTTGTTCAAACTCGGCGAAGGGAATCCGCCTACCCTTGGGATCAGGACGAGTGAAGTTGTCGATGGATTCTATTCGTTCCTCGGCTTCCCGAGGCTACTGAACGGAGCAGTTGTACAAAAAGCCATTGCAGCGGGCATCAAGGACAGATTTTTCGGTTATTGCTCGGGCGCCGCTCCCACGCTGGGCAGCGATGGCAAATATCAAGTGCCACTAAGCCGCGTGCGCTTTAATACTCCCGTCGGGGAGGACGAGATCGACCTGGAGTCGGGCGTCCTGATGATGCCGCAGGCTCTGCCTGTGACAGCACCGCCGGCGACTCCGGGGGCAGAGCCGACGAATGTTACTGCTGATCGTGGGAGTGAACCCACTCTGGTCCTCACTCCGCCTGTTACGCCTGGCGCTGTCCCGGGAGCATCCTACCCGGGCGGGGCCTCTCTCCAGAGGTCGGTTGAGATCAATTTCTCTGCCGACAGGAATCAGTTGTTCTCCGCATGGAACGCCATTGCAAACCTCGCTGATCTCGCGGGGAAGGTGGACGTCACGGTTCGCGCTGATTCCGCGGAAGGCTTTGACAAGAACAAACTGCAGAACGGCGTGCTTGAACCGCTCCGGGAGTCTGACTTGATCCAGTAATCCAATAGAGGAAATTCATGCCACTTCAAAGGCTAAGGCGAGTGTTGCAGGCGAATTACCGGGTACACGTTGAAAGCAGCAATCAATTGCTTGCAAATGTTAGTCGCCAGGTGGCGAGGCGAAGACGAGAACTCCGCGCAAAGGGAAACAGACCCCCGATCTTTAAGACGGCAAGCGTATTGGCTCTCCTCCAAGGACGGCGCGACTGGAACATCAGAGCAATTGATTTGCTGCACAAGATCGGATTCTTGACGACTCCGAGTTGGGCCAATATGGCTCGGCTGAGTGCGAGTTGGGCTACGCGCAGGTACTTCTGGGCCATTGGGGAACCTCAGGGGCAACCCACCAACCTTCGGCTCAGCGATGATGCAAGACGAATGGACTTTCATCAGAAAACGCTACTCTCCGATGAGTTCGGCGTTGGAATGGCGGGTCTTCTGGTGGAGAATTTCTTGAATGCGGGGTCGTTTGTTGACGTATCGGTTGCGCTGGGAGACCCTGCCGCATATCAGGACATAGAACTAGAGGGGAAGACACAGCCCGACTATCTTATGTGGGGGAGCGAACCCAATTCTCCTTACTATGTGGTGGAGTGCAAGGGCACGCAGACTGACCGGGCTACCAGTTATGACCAACTACGCAGAGGCCTGGAACAAGTTCCTTCTGTAAGGTTCGGCGCGGGGCAACGACAGATTGTGAGCGTAATAGTTGCCACGTGCATGTTGGATGATCGGACTGAAGTGTTCGTGCTGGATCCCCCGCCTGATGATGACTATCCTAATAAGGACTCGTCGGAAACGGTGTCCGAGCGAACAGGAAAGCGAAGCTGGCGAATCCGCGATCCTGAGGCATTCCATCAGCGGGCGGTACTGGCTGAAGAATCAAACCTGTTGAAATGGGCGGGACAGTATCAAACGGCCGCCGTTCTAGACCGACGACTGGAGAGACTGCAACCTGAGGCAATGGCCATGCCGAACGCACCGCTCGAAACCAGGAGGACCAGATTCGGAGATTTTCGCGGAGTCGATCAGCCCCTCTTCCCAGCCCTCGGTGCTGCTGACCTCAGACTATTCACGGGCGTCGATGAAGGGCTTCTCGAAGTACTTACTGCCGATCGGCCTCGTGCGGAGCGAGCTCCGAGGCAGTTTGGGCTGGGGCGGCAGGAGGGGCAGCCGGCAGATCACATGCCCGCAGGCATGAGCGTGAGCCAAGCTGGTACGTGCATGATCGTTGAAGGATTGTAGATTTTGAGTTCGACGCGGTGATGCGACGGAATGCCGGTCTGTCGTGATGCACATTGGAGCCGATGAATCCAGCCTCGCTCTAGTCAAGGGGCTTGTCAAGAGGAGTCCTAAAGAACGCCTTTGTAAGCGCCGGCAAGAAAGAGGGCAGCAATGGCATTCTTAAAAGGTTTCTCATGTTTTTCGATTCCAGTGACGTGAACCATCTCATGTAGTAAAGCGATCTTGACGTGATCCGTCAAACAACGAAGATTGGCGTTGATGCGAATTCCGGGCCTGACATTGACTCCATCTTTCGAGAGAGCAGCGGCTCTTTTGGCGTCGAGGTAGATTCCGCCCGTCTCGCGTGGCATCTCGCAGAACTCACATACAAAGTCGCTTGAGATTGGAGGTAACGAATTGCTGAAGAAGCTTTTGTTGAGAGAATCGTACATTTCGGGAAGTCGTTTATCCCAATTGGGAACGACCACAAGCAGCGTTCCTATCCAGTCATAGATAAGCTGTTGTTCTTTCGTCATGCCGAAAGGATAGCATCGGCGTTTAGCGAGTGAGCAAGAAAGGAAATCGAACACCGGCAAAGCAAGCCCCCACAGCATCCGGCGGGCGTTCCAAAAAACACGCTCCATTCGTTCAGGCCCGCTTCTGTTTCCTTATTCCACACACAACGCCACCTTGCTATCCACGTTGCTAGGGCTCGTAACATGTTGTTTTATTTGGTTGGTTTATTTCGCGACGAATTTGAGGATTTCGACGATGATCCCAGCCGCGACAAAGGTGAAGAGAACCACGGTGATGAATCGGAGGGATTCTTTGAAGCGTTTTGAACTCATTGATGGGGTTACTTAAATCATATAACCTTGGGGCGAAGTGTCAATCCACAGGAGGAGTAGATAGTGAACGGAGCTGGTCTTCTGGCGGGCGTCCGGGGCTTCTGGGAGCGGCATTGGATAGAAATAGTGTGGGCGCTTGTGTTCGCGGTCGTGTTCGCGGTCGGTGCGGATTTGCTGCAGGTCGGATCGAGGCTACGAGCCGGCATCCGGCACATTAAGAATCGAGCGGCTGAGCAATCCATCAAGCAACTCAAACAGCGCATCAAAGAGCTGGAGAACTATCGAGATGGCTTAGCCAAGTACTTATCCTCCGATAAGGCGCTGTATCTTGCAACGTTGCGGATCGTAATGGGAGTCCTACTCTGCGTGTGTATGGGGGAGATCCTCGTGGTTTTCGGCAATGTCAAAACCCTGGCTCGCGTCGTTCAGTTTAAAGATGTGGACATGGGAATGTTTCAGCTGTTTGCCATCTGTTTCTTTGCCATGGGTGTTTTCTTTGTGATACAGGGGGGCAAACTCGCATCGCTAGATAGCCAAACGAAAATATCCGAGCAGATTGCAAAGATTGAGGGAGAAATTGCGAACTTGCAGACTGTCCTCGATCGGCAGACTCAAGCAAGGGATTCGATGACATCGTCGAGCGAATAGGCGAATGCTCGGGTGAGAAACGCACAATGTGGATAATCGTCTCAGAAATATAATGTTTATTGATACGATTTTTCTTGCTTTCCAAAATGCGCTGGCGTAGAAGTGTAGCGGAGGGCAGTATGAACGTCGCACTTTACGCTAGAGTGAGCACGAAGGATAAGGGACAAAACCCCGAAATGCAGTTGACCGAACTGCGAGAATTCGCCACCAAGCGCGGCTGGCAGGTCGCAGGCGAGTTTGTGGATGTCGGCGTTTCCGGCTCCAAAGATTCTCGGCCCCAACTTGACGCCATGATGCGCCTCGCCAAAGCGCGCAAGCTGGACGTGATCGCCGTCTGGAAATTGGATCGCTTTGGCCGCAGCCTCCGCCATCTAGTGGATGCGCTGGCTGAACTGAATGCGGTGGGGTGTGCTTTTGTGTCCCTGCGCGATAACCTTGACCTGACCACGCCGGCCGGACGAATGATGTTTCACGTAATCGGCGCGATGGCCGAGTTTGAGAGGGAACTAATTCGCGAACGAGTGAAGGCGGGTTTAGCACATGCTCGCAGTAAGGGGCGCATCGGAGGCAGGCCCAAGGTGAAACGTGAGCGGGACAAGGATGCCAAGATCATCCGTCAAATGCGCGCCGAAGGGGATAGTTACGGCGAGATCGCTGAGGCACTGGACAGAACGAAGTCCGACATCTACCGCGTCTGTATGACGCTGGGATGCTCCGAACCGACGGACCGGCCTGAAAGCTTATCCCTGTAAGCCTTATCATGGTTATGCCACATGAAGTGCAGCCGTTGTGAGTCGCGTGAAAGCCGATGAACCTGGGCACTCAGCAACCCGCTCTTGACCTCTTCGGGAACCCACTGACGGTACCGATAGACGAGGACGCAACTCGTCGTGCCCTGGACGAGCTTTTCAGGCTCACCCACCAGTACAACTCAACTAAGGCGTATGACGAACTGCTGAAATTCATTCGGCGGTTTAGGTTTTATGCTCCGTACAACGCAATGCTGGTCCACATTCAGATGCCGGGGGCTCGATTCGTCGCGCCGCCCCATCGTTGGCTGCACGAGTACCGGCAGCGGGTCAAGCCTGGAGCGCACCCCTTGGTGATTCTTCAACCTATGGGACCGGTAATGTTCGTCTTCGACGTTTCAGATACCGAGCCCTTACCTGATGCCCCGCCCCTGCCGGCGGAGGTAGTGGCGCCGTTTGACGTGTGCGGCGGGGAAATTGGAGACCAACTGGAGCGCACGATCGAGAATGCCAAGCGGGATGGCATTCGGGTCCGTCCGCGAACCGCCGGTTCGCAAAGTGCCGGACAGATTGGGTTTGCGGCAAACAATGCTTGGCTCGAAGTTGTTGTCCGCCTCAAACCGAAACGTGAAGTTGCCAATGTTCCTTTGCGATACGAACTTCTGTTGAATGGCAGCCTGTCACGCGAGGCGCAGTACGCGACGTTGGTTCATGAGTTGGCGCACCTCTACTGCGGGCACCTAGGCACACCAAATGACAAGTGGTGGCCCGACCGGAGTCGTTTGAGCAAGTACACACGCGAGTTTGAAGCCGAATCCGTCTGCTACCTAGTGTGTGGGAGAGCCGGCATTGATAACCCTTCTGACAAATATCTGGCGGGGTATCTCGATCAAAATCGCCATGTTCCTGAAATCAGTCTGGAATGTGTGATGGCGGCGTCCGGCCTGATTGAAAAGATGGGATCCGAGCGGCTCAAGCCGCGAAAAGAGGCCAGTGCAGAAAAGGCAGCAACCCGCGATGGAGGATGACGGGCCCCTTCCTAGGATGGGAAAACGCTGTCAAGTGCTAAATTACCTAAACATCTCATTTCACTACTCTGGCACTACTCGTTCGCCACGCTGTAAACCACGTCCACATCGTGATAACCTGCGACCTTCGAAATCAGTGGCTCCTCGCCAGGATAGGCGAAGGGAACATGACCACGCCATGGTAGTAGGGCAGTCCGTTTGACAGGTTCATGGTCGTTCCGGCTCCCATAATCTGCCACTGCATCGGGTAGCCTAGAAGGGTGTCGCAGTGCGCGCCGGTACGGCCAGAGGCGTAAAGCCTTAATACCTGGGTCAGCGCCTTACTCCGGGCTTGGCAGCGATCGGCTCGTAACTGCTCCAGGTACTCAAACTCGGCCTGCTCGACTCGCGCCTTGAACTCCACGATGCTCCGCCCCTTCAGTATCCGCCGCGGCTTCTTCAACCGCTCCAGTATCTCCGCTTCGCGTTGCGCCCGCGTCTTGCGTCTCATATTTCAGGCGTCTCCTAAGCTGTGTCTAAGCGTGCTACCGAATCCAGGGTAAGTTACTCGATTCGTTGGCAATACTCGCATAATCGTGCTGGCTTGCCGACATACAGGCATGGGCGCCACTGCGCTGAGCTTCTCCGGAGAGCGGCTGGCCCACTGCTGGCGCTTGGGCTTTTTGTGTGGATCTCGTAGACATAGCTCGTAGAAACCTCGTGCCGCGAGCATGGCTGGGCTTTTTGTGTGGATCTCGTAGACATAGCTCGTAGAAACCTCGTGCCGCGAGCATGGCTGGTCTATGGCGGGGTTTTGGCTGGGCTGGAAGACAGCTATGCTCTTAGCCATTTGATTTCAGCGGGTAGCCTTGTTAGGGCGTTTCCATCCGTGCCAGTAAGGCCAAAACTGTGAAAACTTAGGCGTAGTGGAAGCGCACAATGGCGTCGAACTTGAAATTTCAGGCTGGCAGGCTACCACTCCTGCTCTGCCACTCTACGCCGCCTTGCGCTTCCGCCAGACGGCCATGCTCGCTTGTCGGGCGAGTCTCTTGCGATAATTTCATCTCCGGATAGCTGCCGACCCATCGGCAGTGACAAAGCGGAGTGCGTTCCCGGTTTGCCGCTGCAGAAATCTGGCGCAGTCGCAGAGATACTCCTACTCGCCAAGATGTGCCCTCCCGTCCGTGTTTACTCCGCGCTCCCGCACGATGCCGTCCAAGGCGTCCGCCGGCACGACTCCTCGAGCCACCAATAGACAGAATTGCTGCTCCGCTGCACTCAGTTTCTCTGGTGAACGGCTGGCCCACTGCTGTCGCCCCCTTGGCTTGGGCTTCCAGCGTCCCCAAGTAGCTGCAAACGCTAGAATTACAGCCACTACGACCACCGTGATTAGAACTTCCATGTCGCTGCCTCCTTGCAAAATCACCAAACTCCTCTTCCCGCGAACAGGAACACCAGGAGCGCAACATTCATAGTTCCATCGCCGCCGAAATTCCGGCTGCTTTTTGCTCAAGACTGAATGATGCCCACATCTGGTCGATCCAGTCTTCGCTCACGCTTATCATCGTGGTTCTATCCGACTGCGCAGTTACGCGAGGTTGGCGTTTTGGCTTCGCGGTCGTCGTAGCTCGCCTGGCGCTGCATCTCGGCGGTGATAGTCGCCTTATCGATCTCGGCCGATGGTGCGAGCATCTGAATAGTGCGATCGCGAACCAGGACGGCCCGGGCGGAACGCAGCAGGAGCGAGGCGATGGATTTTGAGCAGTGGGATGGCTTGTCTGTGGCGGGGTTCTGGTGGGGTTTGAAGACGGCGATTTTAGCCATTTCATAGTAATAGCGAGTCCTCCGAACAGCGTTGGCTGGCCATCTGAGGGTGCTATCTCATTTGAGCACAATGACTTCCCCCCCTATCTCATTTGAGCACAATGACTTCCCCCGGATCATTGCCGCTTAGCAGTTGATCTGCGACTTTTCGCCCCGCTCTTTATTGGAGGCAGTGTTCGGGGTACAGATTGGCCAAATGTCAGATGACTAAGTCCCATGGCCTTAGTGAGGCCCAAAGGAGTGGCTTGAGAAGGATCGTCACCGCTGGATACCTTTTCTGCCCTTGATGCCAGTTTTGATGCCTTAGTTGCCACGTAAGCGTACAGGAGGGGATATGTCTTTTTGAAGTGTTCCCTCTTCCGCCGAATCGCGTCCGCAGAAAAGTCCTTGAGTTCGGAATCGTTGCCAATTGCCTGGCACAGCTCCGCAAGATGTCCATCGTAATATTTTCCTGTCCTGCACCGGACAAACTGAGAAGCCATGACTAGGGATTGGTTGTGCAGCACTTTTTGTTGATGACCCGGCTTTCCCGACAAGTGACGCAGCAGGCCCCCCACTACAACCGCAAACGCTCGGAGACGCCTTGGAAGCTCCTCAAACGCGCCAAAGTAAGACTTTAGCGGTTCGAAGTCCTTCAGTGGTTCTAAATGCTTTGCTTTGAGTACTTGGGAAATCCTCTTGGCGAGCGTGGCGGCCTCAGTGGCAGTTTTGGCGGTTTGCTCCCAAGGATCTGCAATCGTTCTAGGGAGTTTTGTCTTGTACATCACCAGACTAGCCACAATGAACATTCGTTCCTCTTCAGTCAGTTTTCTTAGCGGGTTTCCGGGATGAGTGTACTGAAACGCCTCCCGAACGGTCTTTGCAAAATCTGACGCCATCATTCCTCCGCTGCTCAGACCGACAAAAGTACCCCCTGCCTTTCGTCCATTGAGCTTAGGTCTCTATGCCCTAGTATGCGACTTGAGGCACCACACAGCATGAGAAAACTTCAATACGCACGCGAAAACCCTCTGCCGCGCTCCAGCAGTTGCCCGGCAGAGGGCCAAATTGCCACCCTGACATCGAAGCTTTTGCTATCTGTACCGGAGGCCGCCGCGGTCTTGGGGCTGAGCACGAGAACTGTGTATCTCCTGCTGGCCTCTGGAGAACTGACCCGCAGAAAGGTACGCCGGAGAACAGTGATCCATCGGGACGATGTTATTCGGTTCGCTGCTCGGGGCGGCGAGGGCCAGAGGGAGCTCTAGATGTCGGCAGTTGGATTGCCAGAACACGAGAGCTGCCTACCTCTTCTCTTTCTTCCTGCGCCCAGACCCACCGCTCGTGGATGGCGCCTGTGGGCCCTCCCGCGGTTACTGACGACATGGGGGCGCCGGGGCTGAGCAACGACACTCTGAGACGCAGACAACCGCCGGAGCGCACTAGTGAGTAAAACGGTCTACAACGCGGCTTGTGGCTGCAACCTCCGGCACCCGGCGAAAGCCGTCCTGAAGGAAATGGCCTGGTTCGCAGATGACGAAGGTGAGGAGATTTGGCCCAGCGTGCTGACTCTGGCGGGGCGCACCGGCCTGACAAGGAGAGCAGTGCAGAAGTTGCTTCGGGAGTTGGAGGAGGTAGGCGCAATTCAGGCGGTCGGTTCCAGACTTGGCGGACGCCGGAAAACTACGCACTACCGAATGAATCTCGACTGGCTGAAAGCGAGGACTAAAACAGCGAACAGTAGTCGCCCTTTTCCGCCGCAAGACACTGACAAAAAGCGGAACGGCGAACGGCAGAACAACGAAACGGCGAACAAGAGCGCCGAAAACAGCGAACTACGTTCGCCCGAACATAAGGAACATGAAAATGAAAAGAAACAAGAAGTTCCCTCAATTAAGACGAGAAGACCACAAGCAACTTCCTATGAACACCAACGCCTGCGACAGAAAATCCGAACCGTCTCGTCCCGTAAGTCCGTTCCATCTCCGCTCAGTCCGGCGCAATTGGAAATTCGCCGTGTGGAACTTCGACGGCAGGCTGAGGAGGTGGCCAGGAAGTGTACCGGCGGTGAGGTCCCAGTCCGAGTCCTGGACGCGGATGCCGTGGTGGAGGCGGGCAGTCAGGCCGCAAGTTGAATAACGGTTAGAGGAACCGGAGTTCATCTCAAGTAATTGATCTGAAAGGCCATTTTGGAGGTATTGCCCACATGCTGCCCATTAAGGCGCCAAAAGTCGGGATTGAGCACAAGTCCGCAGGGGCTGCCGGGCCTCGCGAAGTGATCGACGCGATTGAGCTTGCAAGACGTTGGAACCTACCAGCCTCTTGGGTGCGAGAGCAGACGCGCACTCGCGCCGGCGACCCGCTGCCGTGCATACGCTTCGGCCGCTACGTCCGTTTTGAATGGGGCTCGCCCCAGCTCGCGGCATGGTTCGAGCGGCGCCGCACCTAAGGGTCAAATGAGGATGCCCCGTGAAATGGCTGCTCGTCACATATCGTTCCGGCGTAGGGTTCAGGAGCTTTGTGAAATACTTCTTGACATCTAACTTAACGTAAAGATAGATTATGGGTATGGCACGAAAGAAAAACCCGAGCGCAGTGGCGTTAGGCAAGTTGGGTGGAAAGGCCCGAGCCGAGAAACTCTCTCCAGCGCGGCGTTCCGAAATAGCGCGGAAGGCGGGGAATGCCAGAATGACGAGACTTTCTGCGACGGAACGGAGCCGAATCGCGAAACTTGCCGTTGATGCCCGCGAGCGAAAACGAAAACAACGTTCAACCGAGAAAGGATGAAAGAAGCCATGCGAAGACGCAGACGACAACAAGCAGGGCAGATTTTCAAGTCGGCCGGCTGGTGGTATATCCGCTTCTACGACACACGAGTGATCAAAGGCGAGGTGAAGCGGGCCCGCATCGCTAAGCAGGTCGTACCAACGCAGGGCATCACCAAGGCCAAGGCCAAGGAATTGGCGAAGCCACTCCTGGCCGCAATCAACCAACCTGTCCAAAAACCAGAAACCATCGTCATGCTCAGCGATTTCGTTGAAGGCGTGTACTTGCCACGGATGCAACAGCAGAGGCGACCCTCAACTTACACCGGCTACCGGGATATTTGGGAGGACCACATTCGCCCTCGCTGTCGCGGTCTGTGGTTGCGCGACGTGCGAACCTGTGACGTACAGCAGATTCTGGACGATATTGCGCGACCGGATGAACTAAGCCGCAACTCACTCAGACACGTCAAGAGTTCCCTCAGTGGAATCTTTAAGTTCGCTAAACAGCAAGGCTATTTCGACGGCGAGAATCCGGCTAGGGATACGGCTATTCCGCCAGCACGAGAAGCAGAAGAAACGTATGCTTACAGCCTCGAAGAAATCGCCCAGATCCTCGCCGTATTGCCGGAGCCGGCGGCCACGATTTTTGCAGTGGCTGCTTTCACTGGAGCACGACGCGGCGAGGTGTGTGGTCTGCTGTGGGAGAATTACAGAGATGAGTCGATCCACATCGAGCGTTCCGTGTGGCATGGCCGCATCACCGAGCCAAAAACGCGGAAGAGCAAGGGTGCCATTCCGGTCATTGCTCCCCTTGCAAAACGCCTGGAATTCCACCGCGCCAGAATGGGCAATCCGCTATTCGGGCCGATGTTCCCCAATGACGCGGGTAAACCAACCGACCTGAACAATGTGTTGAATCGCGTGATACTGCCGACTCTCAATCGCTGCGCTCTTTGCGACGAGCCGCGGAAATCACACATGTTGGCCGACCACGAATTTCAGCGCAACACCGATCTTCCGGAGTGGCACGGCTGGCATGCGGCTCGGCGTGGATTGGGAACCAACCTGTATCGTCTGGGAGTTCCTGAGAAAACCATTCAAGCCATTCTGCGACACGCAAACGTCTCGACTACGAGCACCTATTACATCAAGACCGCTGCGGCTGACACACAAGCGGCGATGGCGAAGCTCGAAACCGAGATATTGGGCAACAAATGGGCAATGGACGTGGTCCCGCCTCAGACTGCCACGGTCCAGTAAGTATTTATCCTGCCTTGTTTTAAGATTGGTGGCGGCGGCTGGACTCGAACCAGCGACCTACGGATTATGAGACCGTCGCTCTAACCACCTGAGCTACACCGCCAACCTGTGCAACACTACGCAAATGCCGGAGAAGGCAATCGAGAGTTTCCTGCGGGAACGCGGAAATCAGTCCG
>Ga0187855_10001799_pt1 | contig 16587 bp, 15 predicted proteins | sample June2016WEW_8_10_2_FD_132969 | JGI IMG/M metagenome (GOLD analysis project Ga0187855, IMG submission 132969) | Peatland microbial communities from SPRUCE experiment site at the Marcell Experimental Forest, Minnesota, USA - June2016WEW_8_10 | ecosystem: Environmental > Terrestrial > Soil >...
GAGCCCATTCTGGCTATGCATGTTCGATGCGATGTCGACGGGGCCGCGCTGAAAGGGAGCTTCCTGGATGTAGCCATCGGTGCCGATGGCGCCACCTGCGGCGAGCAATCCCCAAGGGCCGTGCTTGGTTTCGCCGAGAGCGCTTTCGTCGTAGGTTCCTTCTCCTCCGTAGCTGGAGCGGATTTCTGCACGATCGGTGGTGGGGCGCACTGTGATCATGTTCAGCACGCCGCCGATGGCGCTGGAACCGTAGAGGTCGCTGGCGCCACCGCGGACGAGTTCGGCACTTTGGACGGCGAGCTCCGGCTCCTCTTCCCAGTGAATCCATCCGCCGATGGGGTCATTGAGGGGCACATCATCCTGGGTGACGAGGGTGCGGCTTGCCGAAGTGGAGCCGAGGCCGCGTACGCTGATTCCCTGCGAGGTGGGATTGGCAACGAGTGAACTGGAGCGGCGGAACATTTCAACGCCGGGTAGCTGACGGATTTTGTCGTCCAAGGTGATGGCGGCCATGGTGCTGAGCGCGGTCTGCGATAGAACACGCGTTGTGACTGGGCTCTGCAGCTCACCCAGGGGCTCGCGATAGGCGGTCACGGTAACTTCTTCCGACACTCCGGCGCGTTCCAGGTGAACGGTCGCGCTGGCGGCTAGTTCAAAAAAGCTGCCGGTATAGCCTTCTGCGTCGACGCGAATCCGGCACGGGACGGCGCATTCAAAAGTGAAGCGGCCTTCGGAATCCGTGCGGCCCAAGATGTGGCCAGCAGGCTTCTGCACCGATGCATCTGGAATCGGCGCTCCGGCATTGTCCTCAACAGTGAGGGTCAGGCTCACTTGATTCTGTGCCGGGAGGCACGCCGGCACGAAGAGCGTCGCCGCCAGCGCGCCAAACAGCGCTTTGGATAGGGACCACAGCATGAGCCTCGCTTTCAGAATGTTCAAGCAGCGTTTGGAGCAGTTGAGCCACAGCCTTGTGCGTGCGCGGATCGATGGCGTGCGGTGCGACCTCGTGGAGGGGGATAAGAACGAACGTTCGTTCTGCCAGGCGCGGATGAGGAATTTCCAAGCCCGATTCATGGATGCATAGGTCCCCCAGCATCAGGATATCTAAATCCAGCGTACGAGGTCCGTTCAGGATGGCGATCGAACGGTCTCGGCCGAATTCGAGTTCGATGGCGAGCAGGTGGTCGAGCAGGGCGTGCGGCGCGAGCTTGGTTTCGAGAAGGACCACAGCATTGATGAAGTGAGGCTGATCGGCGAATCCGACCGGCTCGGTGGAATAGAGCGAAGAAAGGCCCAGGAGGCGACCGAGGGATGCTAAACGCGAGACGGTCGCGGCGAGCGTGGCCTCAGGCGGCCCGGTGGGGCTGGGGAGATTTGCGCCCATTCCGATGTAAGCCGTCAGCATAGGTTTCAGGGTAAATCGCTGGGTGCTTGCAGCTTGAATTTCGTGGCGACGGACCGGAGCCGGAAGAGCGTGGCTGCCAATGCGGCGAGGCCTGTGAGCCAGGCCACAAACGCGACGCGCACCGCCCATGCCGGCGCCACGCCAACGCGCTTCAGCAGGAAAGGCAGGAAGTTCCAGGTCGTCATGTGGACGTAGTCCCAGGGGTCCTCGTGCAGCGAGTCGGTGGCGAGACCCCAGGCATCCATCTTGCCGAGTGCGAAGGCCGCGATGTTTTTCATGCGCAGGGCGATGACGAATGTTGGGTGGCCGAACTCCTCCATCTGGTAGAGCTCGAGGGGAAGCCAGAAGGCGAGAGATGCGAGTTGAATGACGGTGCTGACGGCGAGCAGTGCAATTCCGAAGAGCCACATGAGCTTGCCGAATTCGGCGCGGTAGCGAAGCAAAAGCGGAAAGGCGAGCATGACTGCGAGTTCGACCGAGGTGGAGACGTAGCGGTCGCCCCATGCATCATCGCCGCTCCACACCGTGTAGCGCGCATAAAAGCTGATGTAAGCGAGAAGCATAAGGCCCGCGGCTATGGTGTAGGCACGTACTGCGGGGTTGAATTGCTTCCATCCGAGAATGGCTACGAGAATGGCGAGGAACAGCAGTGGGTCGAAGAGGAAGATGGATTTCTCCGGTGTGAAGAGGGCGCCGAAGAAGCCGATGTGAAATGGGGTTTCGAAGGGGTACATTTTCGGCCAGTCGGGATGGCGCTGCAGGGTTTCATGGGCGACAACGCTGACGTATGTGTTGGTGAAGGAGCCGAACCGGTAGAACTGGTAGAGGCGATCGAGGAGGCCGAAGAAACAGAAGACCGGGATGGCCGTAGCGGCATAGGTTCGGCAACGATTCCAGAATTGCACGGCAGGAGTCTGGTCGAACCAAAGGACGAGCAGAGCGAAGGCAGTGCCGGCGAGCAGGTCGATGCCTGTAGTGAGGCGGGTGAGTAAATTGAGACCGAAAGCGCCTGTGCCGATGAGGAGTGCACGCCGGGAGCCGGTGCGAAGCCATTCATATTCGAAGCAGAACCCGGTGACCGTGAGGAGAAAGATGTAGTTGTTCTCCATCATGTTTTGCGTGTAATGGAGATGCGTGGTTGCGAGAAGTAATGCCAGGACGCCCATGACCGAATGACTGATCGTGAAACCGAATTGGCGCAGCAGGCGGAAGCACACCAGCGCGGTGAGAACCGTGACAAGGATATTGGTGGTGAAGCTGACGAAGATGTTGCGGACTGTGGGATCGGTGTTTTTGTAGTGGGCGAATAGGGGAAGGTTTTCCAAAAAAGTCCCGGTCATGTCCTGGGGAAGCATCAGCAGCGATTGGCCGATGCCATACCAGCTTTGCAGGCGGCCGCCGCGGCCGTGCACGCCGAATTCCGGATACTCCCAATCGTAGACGGGAGGTTCCGATGTCCAGAAGGCGTGGGTGGAATTGAGGCGGTGTTGGGTATCGGCGGTACCTAACTCGCCGGATTGCACAACAAAGGCGATGAGCCCGGCCGCAACGGCCAGAAGGAAGACAGGATCACGGAAAAAGGAACGAAGGCGGTGATTCGGCCGCATATCTTAAGGGTATCGTGGCGACGTCCAGAGGGCGCGCGCGGAAGCCGATCTCTGGTAGCATCCTTTTCGGAGAACTTTTCACAATGGAATCACCCAACAGCGCGGGACTTGGCATCCGTCGCAACGAAGATATCGCTCTCGATTTGCTCAAGTTTGTCGCGGGAACGGCTGGAGTGGGCCGCCCGGTTGCCGGCTCAACCGGGTTCAGCGGTTCGGGCGCGGCCAAGCCCGAAGAGTATGTGAACCAGCTGCTCGAGCTCTATGGCCGCTGCCTGAAAGCAGTGGAGGGCAAAGGGGCAGCCCAATAGCCGGCAAGCCCATTGTGCGCGTCGCTGTTGCCGGGGCCGGAGCGTTTGGCCGCAATCATCTTCGTGTTTACCGCGAATTAGAGGCGGGCGGGCTGCCGGTCGTGCTTGTGGCTGCGGTTGAGCCCGATGCAGCCCGAGCAGCGGAAATTGCAGCGAAATACTCCATCCCTGTTTTTGCCAGCGTGGAAGAACTGCTTAAGGCTGATCTGCGTTTGGATGCAGCCAGCGTCGCCGTTCCAACGGTGCACCATCATGCGGTTGCTTCGGTACTTCTCGATGCGGGCCTGGACCTGCTCGTCGAAAAGCCGCTTGCGGCAGCATTGGCGGAAGCGGACGAACTGCTTGCGCTCGCCGAGCGAAAGAACCGTGTATTGCAGCCAGGTCATCTCGAGCGATTCAATCCCGCCGTGCTGGCGGTGCAGCCAAAACTGCGCCGGCCCATGTTTTTTGAAGCGCACCGGCTTTCGATCTTCACACCGCGCTCGCTCGATGTGGACGTGGTACTGGACCTGATGATTCACGATCTGGACATTGTGCTCACGTTTGCCAATTCTCCAGTGCGCGAAGTGCGGGCAGTAGGACTACCGATTCTTTCGCCGAAGGTAGACATCGCGAATGTGCGCGTGGAATTCGAGTCGGGTTGCGTGGCCAACTTCACGGCGTCACGCGTGTCGACAGAGCGAGTGCGCAAGCTGCGATTCTTCGAGCCGCGGCAATACGTCTCGATCGACTATGCACGGCGCGATCTGCTGGTGATCCGTCTTGACGGCAGCGTGCCAGCGGAGATTGCTGCGGCGCTCGAAGGTGGACAGATCGATCCTTCAATCCTGGCGCAGCTTGCGGCAGGGGGTGCGGGGGCTGGACCCAATCCTGGGTTGTCGATTGTGAAACCGCCGGTGTTGCCGGGCGAGCCCTTGCGGCTGGAGCTCGAGTCTTTCCTCGAATCGGTGCGGACTCGCCGATCGCCGCGTGTCACGGCTCGACAAGGCCGCGATGCGCTGGCACTGGCGCTGGAGATTCAGGCATCCATGGTTGCGCACGCCACGCGCGCGGGGTTGCAGGATTTTTTTGAGCCCCAAGCCTAGGTCTCTGACCCCGTGAATTCGTTTCTAGAGTTCGTGCTCTCCCTGGTCTCAGAGTCGAGACCTGGGGCACCCAAGATTGGTACGACAACAAGCGGTCTGTAATCTATCGAGTGCTGCCGAACTGCGGCCGCCAACGTTTCACTTGCTTGCAGTAACTCAAGTAATCCTGGCCGAAGCTGCGGCGCAGGGTCGGCTCCTCATAAATCAAAATGAAGCAGTGGCAGACGAGCAGAAAACCGCACACGAAGGCGAAGAGGCTGAACGACGTGAAGAAGAGAGCGGCTCCTGCCAAGGCGAATGCAGCGCCTATATACATCGGGTTGCGCACGAACCGATAGGGACCGCGTATCACGAGGCGGCGGGGCGGGTCGAAGGGTGCGGGCGTGCCTTTACCGATGCGCGCGAACACGGCGACACACGACAAAGCGAGGGCAGCACCGAGGCTTCCTATCACTATTCCGGCAATCTGCGGCCAGCTAAATTCCGCCGGGCGACTTATGCCGGCCCAGGCCAGAACGCGCGCCGGCAGGTAGACGAGCACGAAACCGATGAACAGGGTGGCATAGGTGAGTGTACGAATCAAGATGAACATGATCGACTCCTTTCAGTTGTCATCACAGTGCGAAGTCCACCGTGGCTGGCTTTTCAGGCGATTCCCAGTGTGTGGTTCAGGAAGCCGACAACGTACTTCCAGACCAGGTAATAGGCGGCGAGAGCAACCATGAACATTGGCAAGATCAACGCGTAGGGAATATGGAGTGTCTGAAACCAGATCGCATCGTGGGAACCTAGTGCAAGAATGCCGAAACAAGAGGTAATCGCGGCTCCGCCGGGCATAAGCAGAAGAGGCAGCAGTGCGCCATGGAGGCCAATGGGCAGATGCGTGCGCGCGTGGGATCCGATCCAAAGGATGTTCCAGATACCCCAGAGTCCCGGAACGAGAGCCATGGGAAAGACCATTCCGCGTTCGATAGGAACCGAAACCTGAAGCCAGAATCGAAGCACGATGAATCCAATCAGCATGAGTGGCATGACCAGGGTGGGCACAAGAATGCCTGCCAGGAATGCGCGTAAATACGGATGCGTGTTCATGGAGAACCTCGCTTTCTGCGGACTGCCGTCCGCGGGTTCACAAGTAGTAAAGAAAGACCGGGATCGACGCGGGAAACGCCAGAGCGAAGACTGCGAGCCCGCCGGCGAGTGCCCAGTCGAACCACGGCACTGCGGTGGGTCGTGCAGCGAGGCGCTGCCGCATCGCCGGCCATAGATCGCGTCCGGGATCTGCATCGCCCATTGGCGGGAGCGCCTGCTTGAGGAAGTGCTTCATTCGTTCTTCGTCGTGAGCGTTCATGGTGTGATCCCCTGTTGTTGCAAATCTTTTCGAAGCAATCGGAGCGCGCGGAAGACGCGCACCTTAACTGCCGTGACTGAAATGCCGAGCGCGGCGGCAACTTCCTTGTGCGGTAACTCCTCGACCACTGCGAGAACGGCTGCGATGCGCAACTTTGGTGCAAGCCGCGAGAACGCCTCGGCAGTCTTTCGGCGAATCTCGTCGGAAATGGCCGGATCGCCCGTGGGCGGCGCCGCGACATCCATCAACAACTCAGTCTCCGGCCGCTGCGTGCGCAGCCAGTCGAGAGCCGCGTGGGTGGCAATCGTGCGTGCCCAGGCTTCAAATCCGCGTGTTGGGTCAAAGCGTGCATGGGCCCGGTAGATGCGCCAGAAAGTTTCCACGGTAAGGTCCTCGGCTGTGGCCGGATTGCGAACGATGCGCAGCAACCAGCCATAGACGGTGCGCTGGTGGAGGCGAAAGAGAGTTTCGAAGGCATCGTTGAATGTCGCGGGACTCCCTTGCCGAAACTCATTCAGGACGTTACTCGCTCCGTCCCGCATCGTTCTTCCCCTTTCAACTTGTCTTACTGGTCTTCGCGCAAGAAGGTTACATCGGATGCGAAGACTCGATCTGTGCCGAGTCAGAAACAGTTACTCGCTCCCCGGAAAAGCGGAAACACTTCGAGTGCGGATAAAGCGATTTTTTAAGAGGGAATTCGAGCGTTCCGTTGCTTGACAGAGGTTCTCGGGGGCAGTATGGTTGGCAGCCGTGGGCCGGTGGGATTCTTCTCGCTTTCAAATTTCTCAAAGCACTTTTGCCCATGGAGATGCATGTAATGAAGAACGTTGGATTGCGGATGGTTGCAGTCGGTTTGATTGGGAGCGGGCTGGCGTGGTCGGCCCTGGGCCAGGATGCACAGAAACCTGCTTATCTTGACACCAGCCTGCCACCGCAGGTGCGCGCGGCGGACCTGGTGCAGCGGATGACGCTGGAGGAAAAAGCAAGCCAGTTGGTAAACCAGGCACGGGCTATTCCTCGGCTCAATGTGCCTGCCTACGACTGGTGGAGCGAGTCGCTGCACGGTGTGGCGCGTGACGGTACGACGGAGTTTCCGGAGCCGATCGGCTTGGCGGCCACCTTTGACGTGCAGGCCATTCACCAGATGGCGATTGTGATCGGCACTGAAGGACGCATCAAGCACGTGCAGGCGATGCGCGCCGGACATAGCGATATTTTTGAAGGCCTCGACTTCTGGGCGCCCAACATCAACATCTTTCGCGACCCGCGCTGGGGCCGCGGCCAGGAGACCTATGGTGAGGATCCGTTCCTGACAGCGCGCATGGGCGTGGCCTTTGTGACCGGCATGCAAGGTGACGATCCGCGCTACTACCGCGTGATCTCAACGCCCAAGCACTTTGCGGTGCACAGCGGTCCGGAGCCGACGCGGCACACGGCCAATGTCGATGTGAGCAAGCACGACGAAGTCGATACGTATCTGCCGGCCTTCCGCGCTGCAGTGACCGAGGGGCATGCAGATTCCGTGATGTGCGCTTACAACTCGATCAACGGCGAGCCAGCCTGCGCCAACGAATTCCTGCTGCAGGATCAGTTGCGCGGTTGGTGGAACTTCCAGGGCTATGTCGTCTCAGACTGCGGGGCGGTGCTCGATATTCATGAGGGCCACAAATTCAACACGACGCAAGCTGAGTCGTCGGCGGTGAGTCTGCGCCGCGGCATGGATAACGAATGCGTGGACTTCACCTTCAAGGTGAAAGACGACCATGACTACAAGCCTTATCTTGATGCGGTGAAGCAAGGCTATCTGAAGGAGAGCGAGATTGACACGGCCGTAACTCGACTCTTCACGGCACGCATGAAGCTGGGCATGTTTGATCCGCCGGAGATGGTGCCATACAGCAAAATCGACGAGAGCCTGCTGGACAGCGTCCAACATCGTGACATGGCCCGCAAGATGGCCGATGAAGCTATGGTGTTGTTGAAGAATGACGGTGTGCTGCCGTTGAAGGCGTCGGGTTTGAAGATCGCGGTTGTCGGCCCGCTGGCCGATCAGACCAAAGTGCTGCTGGGCAACTACAACGGCATACCGAGCCACACGGTCTCGATTCTCGAAGGCATTCGCAAGGAGTTTAGCGGCGCCACTGTCAATTATGTCGCCGGGACGCAGTTCCTCGGCCATGATGCTGCGCCAGTGCCTGCCTCGGCGCTCACCGTGGACGGCAAGCCGGGCATCAAGGCAAGCTATTCTCTGCTCGACATGTCGAACCTGAATAACCCCTCCACGTCCAAGCCGGTGGTCGAGCGCGTGGAACCCACGCTCGACGCGGCGGCGAACGGGCTCCCTGCTGAAGCGGCGAACGTGAAGCCTTTGGCCATTCGCTGGGATGGGACGCTGACTGCCCGGGAGACCGGCGACTACAACCTCGGCATGGCGGCCTCCGGCTTTTTCCGGATGCAGCTGGACGGAAAGAATGTCACGTCGTCCTACGGTGGCAGCGGCAAAGAGGCCAAGCTGGGCCGCGTGCACCTGGAAGCCGGCAAGCCAGCGAAGCTGCATGTGGAATACGCGTTTGGATTCGGGGATGCTGAAGAGATTGCGGCGAAGCTGATGTGGTCGAAGGTTGACCTGAAGCCTCAGCCTGCGGCCGTCGATGCGGCCAGGGCGGCCGATGTTGTGGTCGCCGTGGTCGGTATCACCAGCGAACTGGAAGGCGAAGAGATGCAGGTGCAGGAAGAGGGCTTCAAGGGAGGCGATCGCACTTCGCTCGATTTGCCCAAGCCGGAGGAGGATCTTCTTGAAGCGGTAGCCGCAACGGGCAAGCCGGTGGTGGTGGTGTTAACCAACGGCAGCGCCCTGGGTGTGAACTGGGCCAAGGCGCACGCCAACGCAATTCTCGAATCATGGTATCCCGGCGAGGAAGGTGGCACGGCGGTGGCGGAGACGCTGTCGGGCAGGAACAATCCAGGCGGACGGTTACCGGTGACCTTCTATAAGGACGTCAGCCAGTTACCGGCCTTCGAGGACTACGCAATGAAGGGACGTACTTATCGTTACTTTGAGGGCGAGCCGCTGTATCCCTTCGGTTATGGATTGAGTTATACGAGCTTCTCGTACAGCGGCCTCAAGGGTCCTTCGGAACCGGTTTCGGCCGGTAGTTCGGCAACGTTTGATGTGACCGTGACCAACGCCGGAAAGACCGCGGGCGATGAAGTGGCGCAGCTCTATCTTGAATTTCCGAAGTTGCCTGGAGCGCCGCTGCGGGCATTGCGCGGCTTTCAGCGCGTGCATCTTGATCCGGGCGCGTCACAAACCGTTCACTTCCGCCTGCGGCCGCGCGATCTGAGCATGGTGACCGATGCCGGTGAGCCGATTATTGCCGAGGGACAGTACACGGTTTCCGTTGGCGGCGGACAGCCCAACACGAGTGTGCAGGTGTTGAACACGACCTTCAACATCGCCGGCAAGCTCTATCTTCCGGAGTAAGTGCGAGTAAGTAACTCTTTATTCGACGAAGGGCGCGCCTATCTCACGGGTGCGCCCTTTATCGTTTGTGGATTAGTTTGCGGCATGCGCGTCCGCGGCGTCCGTGATCTCTTTCATCTTGAGGCACACCGCATTAGTCCATCCGAAGCCGATTTCGTTCGTCGTATAGCCGGCGCTGACATGAACATTGGCGTTGCCGGAAACCACGTTGTACTTCTCGCGGATGGTGGCATCCTGCGCGAAGCCCGTGTCGACGGTAGCATCCCACTTGCGGGCGAGACGTGCGGCATCGTTGCGAAATCCGGTAGCTTCGAGGCCAGCAACAGCAATCCAGTTGGTGGGCGCCCAACCGAACGGCTCATCCCATTGCGTGCCGGAATTGTAGTTGCTCATTGAAAGGCCGCCGGGCCGCTCGAAGACATTGAGGTGCGCGACCATTTGCGTCGCCTGTTCGCGCATGGCCACACCCGCCCACAGAGGATAGAGCGAAGTGATGTAGGCATACGTCGAGGGTTGATGGCGGACGAAATCGAAGTCGGCAAAGACCCCTTCTTTGGCGCGCCAGAGATAGCGTTGCATCGCGGCGTTCCGCGTTTTGGAACGGCGCTGCCAGCGCTGCGCGTCGGCGGGTTTGCCCAGGACAAGCGCGAGATGCTGCATGTCCCGCTCATAGCGATAGAGCAGGCTATTCAAGCACACGGGCGCGAAATGATGGGTGGCTCCGTCGAAGGGGCCAAAACGAAAACTCGGATCGAAGCCCGATTCACGCATGGCGCGGTCGCCGAGGTAAAAATCGTGCGTGAGCCGGTAGCCCGAGAACCACGCGCGCATGCAGACAATGCTCATCCGCACATCGCAGCTTGTCCGCTGTAGTCGCGCCGCCTCCGCTGCATCCGGGTGTTCTGCGCCCTTCACCAAGAAGGCATCGCCGCCAGAATGGGGATGCGCGACCAGCCAGCGGATCACGTCGACGTAGTAGTTGCTATCGTCGGCCATTTCGGGGACGGGGCCGGTTCCGTAATCGAAATAGCGCGCCAAGCCGGTTGTGCCGGCTTTATGTTCGGGGCGCGTCCAGGTGGAGTAGTCCTTTTCGGCGAGGGTGTATGCGTGGCCGAGCCAGGCTCTTGCTTCGGAACGGCCGGCGGGCGTCGCCGGGAAGCTGGCGGGATTCTCATAAACAGCGCGAATCATCGAGGTGAGGAAGGGCGGTTGCGATCGCGTGAGATAGTAGGTGCGATTGGCGTTCAACACGCCACCGTAGTGTTCGATCTCGAAAAGGAAGTTATCGACCATGCCTTTGCCGAGTGCTTCGCGGTGGTCGGCTTCGAGTCCCAGAAGAATGAAGTAACTGTCCCAGCCGTACATTTCATTGAAGCGTCCGCCGGGGACGACGTAGGGATTCGGTAGATAGAGCAGGCCTGCGGCGTGCAGTTCCTCGGGAGACACATCGCCGATCTTCCCAATTTGACGGGGCAGCGTTTTGACCTGCACGTGACACCTACCTTCGAGAGCCGTGACATCGGCAGGCGGAGATATCTCCGCAGGTAAGTAGAGAACGGGATTTGCCGTGATCTTGATGTCGACCAGAGAGTGGCAATCGGTCATGGAGCGCGTGAGTGTGTCCCACGCGCCGTGAATATAGGCGAGCGTTGCGGCAGGGTCGGGCGCGGTGCCGGCGGCCTGTGGCGCCGCTTCCTGGGCCGGTGCGTTCGACAAATGGATTGCGGCGAATGCAAGAACAAACAAGCGAAGCAATTTCATGGCAACTCCGGTTTGTGCGGGCCAGGATGGAGGGCAGGCCCTGCCGGGTGAATCGTATGGAGTGTAACCTACCGGTTGGTTTGCGTGACGCTCAATTGCATCGGCCTGGAACAAATTCGGTGACCGTGGTGTCTACAGAAGCACAGTGGTTCCGATGGGGATGTGCGGAGGGCCTTGAACTCATGCGCCTGCGCCGACTGAGGCGTCGAGCGAGTGAGAGGTCGTGCGCTCGCGCGTCTCGGTTGGTGCGGCTGAATAACCTGGGGCCTGGTCTGAGCGAGCAAGCTCCAAGGTTGGAGGCAGGCCATGTTTGAAGACTCCACCTTCGAATCCACGGGCAGAATTCACACACGCAGCCGCGGCTGGATGGTCGCGACATTCCTCTTGAACGGGTCAGTGCTTTTCGGGCTGATCCTGATTCCGCTGATTTATCCGGAAGCCTTGCCACGCCAGGCGCTGGCGTTTCTGTTGACCGCGCCTGCGCCGCCACCTGCACCAACTCCTGAGCCGAAGCAGCCACCGCGCCCATTTCGCGGAACCTCCGAAATGCCAAACGGAGTGATTCTTGCCCCGCCGAGAATTCCGCATGGCTTCGCAGTAAGTGAACCCGAGGCTCCGGAAGGCCCTCTTTTGGGGATAGGGCAAGGCCTTGGAACGCCGGATGCCGCAACTGGAGTTTTCGTAAGCCGCGCTTTGAAGCCGGTAGTTCGCGCCGAGACGAAGGGTCCAGTCCGCATTTCATCGGGTGTGATGGAGGGAATCCTGCTCGCCAAGTTCGTGCCTGTGTACCCGGCGATCGCGAAGGCATCGGGCGTTCATGGGACCGTCGTTTTGCAGGCTACGATTTCGAAGAGCGGCACGATCGAAAATCTGCGTGTGATTGGCGGCCCCTTGATGCTGCAACAGGCTGCGTTGGACGCGGTGAAGACGTGGCGCTATCGGCCGTATCTTCTCAACGGCGAGCCCGTGGAAGTGGAGACCACGGTGAACGTGGTCTTCGAAATGGAGCGCTAACTGTCGCCGGCTTGCAGTTTTTCCCTGGTCAGCTCGTTCCATTGAGCGATGGCGTCGGGCATGGGCGGGCTGGCGACTCCGGGTGTCACACGCTGCAGTGGTTCCTGTGGGTTGACGCTGCCGCGCGCGTCGCGCAGCATGCCTTTCACCCAGCCGACGGCAGCGAGGCTATCGCGCACGGTGAATCTCTGCTCGATGTAGAACCAGCGATCGTCCCAGCACATCAGCCGCGATGCAATTGTGAAGGCAGAGAACAGAGGCAGCGAACGGCGATAGGTCATCCACACCGCGCCGACGAGGGGTTGCCATCGCGAACGGACGATGTGTTCGAGGAGACGGCCGCGCGCCAGCAGATGCATGCGCGCATAATCCATCACACTCAGGTATCGCGCGTTGTTCATATGCAGATTAAAGTCGATGTCCTGGGGCCACACATGCATCTGAATGCGGTCTTCTTCCAGCACGCCCAACGGCGGGAGGGAGCGGATGTGCTGGCGGATGGCCAGGGCCGGAATGCGGACAAAGCTGATGAAGTGAGACAAGCTTTGCTCCTTCCGTCCAGTTTAGGCGCTGGCGCTGACGGCGCCCTATCGGCGACAATCGCATCTGCTATGGGAAACCAGACTCGCCGTAAATTTCTGAAGTCCTCTTCCGCTGTTGCCGTTGCCAGCGCTGTTTCGCCTGCTCTTTCCGCGCCCCAACTGCAGCGCATCTTCGTCGGATCTGGATCGCAAAACGGAATTCTTGCTTATGACTGGAACCCTTCGACCGGCGAACTGATCGCCGCCGGCGTTGCTGCCCAGGTTTCGACGGTTGATTGGCTGACGTATTCGCCGGGCCACTGGTATCTGTTTGCCGCGTGCGAAGTGGACAGCTTCAACGGCAAGCCCACGGGCGAAGTGGCGAGCTACAAGGTGAGCAAAGGGGAGCTGCATCCGCTCTCGGCGCAGAATTCAGCCGCGAAGGGTACGTGCCATGTCGCGTTGGACCGCACGGGGCGCGTGCTTTTGTCGGCGGACTACGGTGGCGGCGCTGCGGCCAGCTTTCTTGTGACTGAAGGAAAGCTGAGCCCCGCGATCTGGACCGAGCACTACACCGTCCATGGTCCCAACGCCGACCGCCAGGAAGCCGCGCACGCGCACTTCTGTTCGTTTTCGCCGGACAACCGGTTTGCCTATGTCAACGATCTCGGCGGCGACATGATCCACATTTACAAGCTCGACGCGACGACCGCGAAGCTCACGCAAGCCGGGGCCTATCACGCGAAACCGGGAGTAGGACCGCGTACGCTGCACTTCCATCCCAATGGGCACACCGCCTATGGGATGAACGAGCTGACGTCGACGGTGGATGTGCTGGAGTGGCATAAGGCCGACGGAAGTTTGACGCGCGTGACAAGCGTCGATCTTCTGCCGGCGGACTCACATGGGACGGTGGTTTCGACCGGTTGCGACACGGTCATCACGCGCGACGGGCGCTTTGTTTATTTTGCGAATCGCGGCGATGATTTTCTCTATAGCTTCAAGGCCGATCCGAAAACCGGCGCTCTCACACCGATGAAGCGATCCAACTGCGGGGGGAAGACCCCCCGCAACTTTGCGCTCGATCCGACGGAGCGGTGGATGTTGGTGGCGAATCAGAATTCGAATTCGATCAGCGTGTTCGGGCGCAACCCGCAGACCGGCGAGTTGGCGAACGAAGGCAAAAACTTCGATGCGCCGACGCCGATGCGGATTTTGTTTGCCTGATGGATTGCTGCAGCGGAGTGGGACTGGATCAAGCGCCCAGAAAAGCCGGACGCCTCACGGTGACTGCACCTAGATCTTCTTCCTCGGTAGACTGCGCGGCGACCGGCACGCGCGCAAGTTCCCATGCAGAGCGATCCTTGAGCAGCCGGGATACCAGCGCCGTGTGCATGGCGTGACCCGCGCGCTCGGCCACAACATGGCCCTCGATCCGCCGCCCGGCCAGTGCCAGGTCGCCGATGAGATCGAGCACTTTGTGGCGCACATATTCGTCCTTGAAGCGCAGCGGACCGTTCTCCGGACCTTTCGGTCCCAGGACGATTGCATTTTCACGGCTCGCGCCGCGAATCAGACCCATGTCGCGCAGGCGCATCTCATCCGCCTTGTAGCCAAAGGTGCGGGCCCCGGCAATCAAAGTGCCGTAGGTTTCCGCAGCCAGGTCGACGCTGGTCTTCTGCTGGCCGATGGGGGCGGGGAAGTCGATGGTGTACTGAATGCGGTAGCCGGATCCTGGATAAACGCCGATGAACTTGTTTCCTTCGCGCACCTCGACCGGCTTGAGTACGCGCATGTATTCACGGCGGCGGCGCTGGGTGCGGATTCCCTGGTTGCGAATGGCATCGACGTAAGGCAGCGCGCTGCCGTCGAGGATGGGCAGTTCCAGGTTGTCGAGTTCTACGATCACGTTATCGACGCCCATGCCGATGAGGGCAGAGAGCAAATGCTCCGTGGTCGAGATCAGGACTCCCTGGCGCATAAGGCTGGTGGCATAGCTGACTTTGGCGACGTTGCGCCCGATGGCTGCGATTTCGAAGTCGTCGAGATCGGTGCGGCGAAAGACGATTCCCGAACCTGCGGGCGCAGGCAAAAGGCGCATGGTGACGGCAGCGCCGGAATGGAGGCCTACCCCTGTAAATTCGAGGGGCTCAGCGATCGTCTGCTCCAGGTGCTCAGAGGGCGACAGAAAGTACTCTCCGGTTGTGGAAAACTTATGCAAGCGATAGATTAGACGCGAAATCCCAAAAGCATCTGTGGCATTTTCGACACACTTTTCGATCAGAAGCACCGTATTTGCCACAGTTTCGACCAAAATCCAAGTGAGATCAGACCGATGCAATTCTGGAGTTCGCCCGGAAATCTGGAACAAAACCCCAGGGATTTGCCTCGGATTTTCTGATGAGGGAGCTGACGCCGCAGAAAAAGGCCACGCGGGCAGGATCTGAATCGCGTCTGATCGGTCTCTCAGCGCGTCGTAGAATCGGGGAGGCCGTCGAAGAACTCAAGGCTAACCAATGATGCCTGCTTCATCCGATCCGTCGATTCCGATGCGGGCGTTGTTGGCGGGCGCCCGCCGCAAGGAGCGCGCGCTAATCGATCTCACGCAGAAACTTGTCCGAGTGGAATCGCCTTCAGACGATAAGGCCGCTGTGTATGCTTGTGTTGCGCTCGTGGCCGCCCACGCGAGAGGCCTCGGTGGACGGGTCCGATTGCACCGGCAGAAGGGATTCGGGGATGTGCTGGAGGCGCGCTTCGGGCGGCGAAATACGGATGCAGCCACGAAACCAATCCTGTTGCTTGGACATTTGGATACCGTTTGGCCTTTGGGCACGCTGAAGCGGATGCCGTGCCGCGTCGACGAGGGGCGGCTTTGGGGTCCCGGCACGCTGGATATGAAAGCCGGCGTTGCGATGGCGCTCACAGCGATCGAAATGCTGGGCGAAGCTGAACTCCTCGAACGCGAGATTGTGCTGCTACTGAACAGCGACGAAGAGATTGGCAGCCCGGTGTCGCGGCCGATCACGGAGCGGCTGGCGGCCGAGTGTGGCGCTGTTTTTGTTCTGGAGCCCGCACAGGGATTGGCGTACAAAACGGCACGCAAAGGCACCGGCAACTGGCGACTCGAAGTCAAAGGCATCGCCGCGCACGCGGGTGTGGATTTTCAAAAGGGTGCGAGCGCCTTGCTGGAATTGGCACGCGCGATGGAGACCGTGAGTGGCTGGACCGACCTGAAGAAGGGATTGACGGTGAGCGTAGGGACAGCCGGTGGCGGCACCAAGACCAACGTTATTCCTGCAGAAGCCTGGGCGGAGGTGGATGTGCGGATTGCGCGCAAGGCCGATGGGCCCCGCATCGAGCGCAGATTCGCGCGTCTGAAAGCGGCCGATAAGCGATGCTCCGTGGGCGTGACGGGCGGAATCAATCGGCCGCCGATGGAGCGAACCGCAGGCACAGTCAAGCTCTATCGGAAGGCGCGGGAACTGGCCGCGGAGCTGGGATTCGTGCTCGATGAAGCTGCAACCGGAGGCGCCTCTGACGGAAATTTTACTTCCGCACTTGGCATTCCAACGCTCGATGGCATGGGCGCTGTGGGCGAGGGCGCTCATGCCGTGCATGAGTCGATTGTGATCGAGCACCTGGCGCCGAGGACGGCGCTTCTTGCGGGGATGTTGGCGCGAGGGTGAGAACCCAGAATTGCGAGGGGGCCAAAATCGGTCCCTCAGGGGGTAAAGCCCGCAACTTTATTGCCTGATACGTGCGGCGCGACTGAAGTCGTGCCCTGTTACAAAGCGATCACGATTTCTGGGCACAACAGCTCCTTCGCCGCTCGGCGATAGAGCAAGGATGAACTGCTCCGTCGCTAGGGGTGGTGCAGATAGTTCGCCAGGAAGAAGTATCCTGCGGTGACGAAGCCGATGATCGCGACGGTCCAACGCATCGCGCGCTGATTGATCTTGCGGCTGTAATGAGCGCCGAAGTAGCCGCCGAGGCCGGCGAGGATCGCCATCTCGAGACAGAAGCGCCATTGCACACGGCCAGCAAGAATGAA
>Ga0187855_10001800_pt1 | contig 16584 bp, 13 predicted proteins | sample June2016WEW_8_10_2_FD_132969 | JGI IMG/M metagenome (GOLD analysis project Ga0187855, IMG submission 132969) | Peatland microbial communities from SPRUCE experiment site at the Marcell Experimental Forest, Minnesota, USA - June2016WEW_8_10 | ecosystem: Environmental > Terrestrial > Soil >...
GTTTTCGATGGGCCATCGGCCTCGGAAGCCTCAAGATCCTGGCCGCCACAGTGCTGTTCGTCTATAGCAAACACAAGGCGGCCAGTCCGCCCGCGCCCGTGCCAGTATCGCTTCGGGCGCGAGTTGCGAACGCGATTCCCGGCAAGGATCTCGGCGCTCATCCGCCGAAGCCCGAATCGGTTTCCGTCCCTCGCTCGGCCGCACCCTGAGAAATGCACACGCCGAGTCCGCGCTGGCGACAGAGTACGCTCGCGTGCCCGGATTTTAGGCAGTCGTTCGTCGCGTAGTCGAGCGCCCGCTCAGCACATGTAAGTCCAGTCGCGATGCCGGCGCTTTCTGTCCGTTGTGCCTTCCCCGGTCTGCCTTCTCAGGCAAGCGCTCACTTTGAAGTCGCTTACTTGCACCGCGCGCCGGCCACGCTATACTATCCGCTGGGAAACGAGCGCACATGAACCGGGCCGAGGTGTATGGGCGTCTCCACGCGCACTCCGGGCGCTGGGACATGATCGTAGTGGGCGGCGGCGCCACCGGCGTGGGTGTGGCCATCGACGCGGCCACGCGCGGCTACGAAGTGCTGCTGCTCGAGCAGAGCGACTTCGGCAAGGGCACCTCCAGCCGCAGCACCAAACTGGTGCACGGCGGCGTACGCTACCTCGAGCAGGGCAATATTTCGCTGGTCATGGAAGCGCTCCGCGAGCGCGGCCTGCTGCTGCGAAATGCGCCGCACTTGGTGCACGATCGCGCCTTCATCGTGCCCAACTACGACTGGTGGGAAGCGCCGTTCTATGGCCTCGGCCTGAAGGTCTACAACCTGCTGGCCGGCAAGTACGGCTTCGGCACGTCGCGGATTCTGTCGAAGGAAGAAACGCTCGAACGGCTGCCCACCATCGAGACCGGCGGATTGCGCGGCGGCGTTATCTACTTCGACGGACAGTTCGACGATTCGCGGCTGCTTATCGACATGGTGGCCACCGCGTACGAGCAGGGCGCCACCCCGCTGAACTACGTTGCGGTGACGGCGTTGACGAAGGACGCCGAAGGTTTCATCGACGGCGTGATCGCGCGCGATACCGAAAGCGGCGACGAATTCCATGCGCAAGCCGAGGTGGTGATCAACGCTACCGGTCCCTTCAGTGACAACCTGCGCCGGCAGGCGGACGCGTCCATCACGCCGATGATCGCGCCGAGCCAGGGAATTCACCTGGTCTTCGACCGCTCGTTCCTGCCCGGTGAGAGCGCCATCATGGTGCCGCACACCAGCGATGGCCGCGTGATGTTCGCCATTCCGTGGCACGACCACGCGCTCATCGGCACTACGGACACTCCCGTTGCCGACGCCGTGCTCGAACCGGTCGCGATGGAAGAAGAGATCGAGTTCATCCTGCACACCGCCTCGTTGTACCTTGCGCACAAGCCTACGCGCGACGATATCCTGAGCGTGTTTGCGGGGATTCGCCCGCTGGTAAAGTCGTCGGAAGGCGGGAACACGGCGGCCTTGTCGCGCGACCACACTATTCACATCGATCCGTCCGGCCTGCTGACAATTTGCGGCGGCAAGTGGACAACCTATCGCCACATGGCGGAAGGTTGCGTCAACCAGGCGGCCATGCTGGCGCGTTTGCCGGAGAAGCCTTGCGTGACGGAGCATCTGAACTTGCACGGTTTTCATCCTGGCGCGGAGAAGTTCGGCCACTTGCGCGTGTTCGGCTCCGACGCGCCGCCGATCCAGGAGATGATGCGCGCGGACCCGGCGCTAGCGGTGCCGCTCGATCCAGCGCTTCCTTACACGGGCGCGGAGGTGGTGTGGGCTGTGCGCCACGAGATGGCGCGCACCGTGGAAGATATCCTGGCGCGGCGCACACGGGCGCTGTTTTTGAACGCGAAGGCCGCGTTTCGAATGGCGCCACGGGTGGCGGAGTTGATGGCGGGAGAGCTAGGACGCGACGCGGCGTGGCAAGCTCGACAGGTGGAAGCTTTTCGAGAAACGGCCAGGAACTACCGGCCACACTAAGTTGAGCATGTCAGAAGAACAGGTCGTTATCCTCGTAGAGTTGCTGGACGAAGGCGTGGAGTGCTGGCGTCCAGTGGCGGCGCAGCGCCTCTCTGAAGATACCTACCGCATCGTGGATCCGGTGCCAGAAGGGGAAACTTGGCAATTTCAACCCGGTCAGATCGTCCGCTGCAAACAGCGACGGTTGAGCGATGGAGTGCGCCTGACCGCCTACGAAGCCGTCTAACTTGGGCCCGCCGGCATCGTCAGTTGCGCAGCACCGGAATCTCGCGCCGTTCAATCAGCCCAGCCACCGCGGCGATATCCCCATCGAGCGCGCGGTCCGCATCCACGAAAGCGCTCACTGACCGGATCGCGCGATAGACGCGCCGCGTGCCTGTACCCATGCGGTCTCCACCCTTGCGCAGATCGATCGCCTGCACAGTAGAGAGCAACGTGATCGCCACGGCATTGCGCAGCAGGCGCGTGATGTCCATCGCGGTGAGCGCCGCGTGCGTGCCCAGGCTGACAATATCCTGGTTGAACTGCTCTGTGGGCAGCGTGTGAATCAGGCTCGGCGCGCACCAGTGGCGAATGGCCGTGACCAGGCTGGTATGCACAAGCTGCATGCCCTTGAAGCCCTGATTGATGCCCGGGTGCGGGCTCAGCGAGGGCGGCAGCCCGTTCGAGAAGCGGTCGTCCATCAGCAGCGCCATCAGCGAGTGCAGCCAGTTGGCGAGATTGGCGAGGTCCAGTTTCAGGCCGTCCATCGCGCGCGCGATGTGCGCGCCATAGAAGTTGCCGGTGTGGTACACCTGGTCCGCTGCCGCGTCGATCAACGGATTGTCGTTGACCGAATTAGCTTCCCGCTCGATCACCGTGCGGCACTGCTCCAGAGTCTCGTGCATGGGCCCCAGGCCTTGCGGCGCGCAGCGCAGCGAGTACGGACTCTGGATGGATTCGGTGGCCGCCGCCACGTGATGGTTCCCGTTGGCCCTGCGGCCGGCCTCTTCCACGCGATGCCGGATATCGTCCAACGGAACCGCCAGCTTCGAATCGAACAGCAGGGAGTTGAGCATCTCCGCTACGGCAAGCTGGCCCGGATGATGTTTGGCCATGTGGATCGCCGGATGATAATAATCCGGCGAAGAGCTTAATGCTTCCGCGGCCATGGCCAGCGCATCCAGCGACAACCGGAACAGATAATCGGCCTCATCCACCACGATTGCGCCCACGCCGGTCATGACCGTAGTGCCGTTGAGCAGAGCCAGCCCTTCCTTCGCTTCCAGGCCCAGCCGAGCAATTCCCTCGCGGTCGAGAGCCTCGCCGGCGGGTGCGCGGCATCCTTTGTAGAACACCTCGCCGCGCCCGCACATGGCGCGCGTGATGTAGGCGGAAGGGCACAGATCGCCGCTCGCGCCGACCGAACCATAGCGCGGCACGATGGGCGTTATGCGGTGGTTCAACAGGTCCAGCAGCCGCTCAACCACTACCAGGCGCACGGCCGAAAGTCCGCGGGCCAGCGCATTCGCGCGCAACAGAATGGCAGCCCGCACGGCTTCTTCCGGCAGAGGTTCGCCGACTCCGCACGAGAGGAATTCGAGCAGGTTCTGCTGGTGGTGCGCCAGTTCATCATTCGGGATCACGTAGCGGGCATTGCCGCCGAAACCCGTGTTAACCCCGTAGACCACTTCGCCTCCGGCCAGTTTCCGCTCCAGCGCTTCGCGGCTCCGGCCGATCCGCCGCCGGAATTCCTCGTCCGTGCTCAGCGCGACGCTCTGCCCATGCCGCGCCACGGCAATAATTTCATCGAGGGAAAGATTGCTGGGTGAAATACAGACTGCCGACGAAGGAGCGATCAAGGTCGCCATGGTTGCATCCCGTTCAACACCACAGTGCAGTGGTGTTCTTGGCTACAGTATGGCACCCTAGGTTGCGCCTGTCAATGTTTTCGAGAGCACCATCGGTTTCCCAGTTGGTACCGGCATGCACACGCCGGGTGTATACGTTCCAACTGCGGCAGGCTGCGTGCTCCGTCGTGATTTATCAGGAGAAAAGGATGTTACGAAGATTACTTTTCGTGGCACTGGCATCGGTGGCGGTTCTGGCTGCGCAAGACCCGCCTGCGCGGGCCGGTCGCCTCAGTTATATTTCTGGGTCGGTTTCGTTTCAACCCGCCGGAGTCACCGACTGGGCTCCGGCAACCGTCAATCGGCCGCTTACCACCGGCGATCAACTTTTCGCGGATAATGGCGCGCGTGCCGAAGTTCACGTGCCTGGCGCCGCCTTCCGGCTGGGCGATCGTACCGCATTCCAGTTCTTGAACCTCGACGATCAACATGCGCAGGTGCGGCTCTCCGAGGGGATTTTGGACGTGCGCGTACGCAGGCTGGAAGGAAATATCGAGGTCGACTCTCCCAATATGGCATTCACGATCTCGCGGCCCGGCGAGTACCGTCTCGACACGAATCCCGATACGATGCAAACTTACGTGACGGTCCGTGACGGAGAAGGCCAAGTGACTGGACCGGGCGGAGCGTTCGCAGTGCATATGGGCGAACAGGCCGCCATCGTCGGTAAGGATCAAGCGGCGCGCTACAAGGTATACCAAGCCCCGCGTCACGACAGCTTTGACGCTTGGGTGATCTCGCGAAGCCGCCACGAAGACCGGTACGCGCAGTCCCGCTATGTCTCGCCGGACGTGGTCGGGTACCAGGATCTGGATGAATATGGGTCCTGGCGCGCGGCCCCGGGTTATGGCGAAGTCTGGGTGCCCAGCGTCACGCAGGCGGGATGGGCGCCCTATCAATATGGCAACTGGGCGTGGGTCGAGCCTTGGGGTTGGACTTGGGTCGATGATGAGCCCTGGGGATTCGCGCCATATCACTACGGACGCTGGGCGTACATCGACGGATTCTGGGGATGGTGTCCCGGTCCGATCGCGGTGGCGCCCGTGTACGCGCCCGCATTGGTGGCTTGGGTTGGATTCGGAGGCGGGTTTGGAGTTTCGCTCGGATTCGGCGGTGGATTGGGCGTGGGGTGGTTCCCGCTTGGCCCGAGCGACGTGTTCATCCCGGGATATGCCGCGAGCCGCGCTTACGTGACGCGAATCAATGTGACGAATGCAAGGATCATCAACGAAGGATCCGTCGCCAACGTATACAACCAATACGCGCGTACCGGGTCAGTTCCCGTCTCGACTTACATGAACCGGACGGCTCCTGGAGCGGTCATGGCGGTACCGCAAAGCGCCCTGACCGGCGCGCGTCCGGTGCAGCAGGCCGCTGTGAAAGTACCGCCCAACCAAATCAGAGCGATCAAGACTGCCGATACGGCGCCGCGGGTTGCCCCGCAGGTGGCCAGCGTGTTGGGCCACCCGGTTTCGGGGGCCGGCGCCGCGCACCCGCCTGCCGCGGTGACGGACCGCCCGGTTGTGGCGAGAGAAGCTCCTCCGACGCCGCGTCCATCGTTTCAGCAGCAGCAGGCCCTGCTGGCGAAAAATCCGGGGCGGCCATTGCCGGCTGCGCAACTGCAGCAACTGGCGCGCTCGGCCCCGGAGGCCCGGCCTAACGTGAGAGTGGTGGCGCAATCCCGTCCGGTCGCGCCGCTTGTGGCGAATGCGCCGGCTCCGCGCAACCTGCCTGCGGGAGCTGAGAACGCGCCGCGTCCGGGTCCTTCCACGGCTACTGCACCACGGCCCTATGAGCCGCCGTCGGCCCAACCGCGCACCGCCCGAACGCCGCTGCGGAAGCCAGTGCCCGCTCAGGTGCAGAACCGATCCTCGCATGCTCCGGCGGTACGGCCAGCTCCGTCACATTCGCAACCGCGGATCCCGGCGAAGTCGAATCGGCCCTACGAACCTCCCAGCGCGCAACATAGGCTGGCGCGCGCGGTTCCGCCACAGAATCACGTCCAAGCAACGCAAAAACGAAACAATCAAGCGCGCACGGCGCACGCGCAGCCAACGTACACGGCTTCGCGATCGCAGACTCACACGCACGCGTCGCAAAAACGAAGCTATCAAACGCGCGCGTCGAATTCGCAGCCAACGCATACGGCTTCGCGATCGCATACTCACGCGCAGGCCTCGCAAAAGCGAAACAATCAAGCGCGCGCGGCGCATGCGCAGCCAACGCATACGGCTTCGCGATCGCAGACTCACGCCCAAGCCCGTCAAAGCCAGCCGGCGCCAACGTCTGCGAGGGCCTCGCTACCTCAAGGGCAACTCCACGCACAAGCCCGCCCAGCGCCTCCGCTGGGGCACGTCGGAGCGCCGCCACACATTCAGCCGCCGCCTGTGCAAAGGCCAGCCGACCGGAGCGCATCGCCGGCGCGCGGGCAGCCCGAGCACCACTAGCGGCGTCTGACGGAGGTGAGCCGTTTGGCCACCGGCACGGCGGCTCACCTCTAAACCTACAAACGGTCCAGGTGCCGGTCGTGAGCAGTGTGCTGTGAGCGCGCCGGCGCCTCCGGACGGAGCGGCTTCCACCTCTATCGGAGCGCGTAGCTCAGGCCCGTGGTGAACTGGAACGAGTTCTTCTTGAACCCCGGCGGCGGATCATTCAGGAACGTGTCCAGCGAGCTAATCGAAAGGCTGAAGCGCTTGTGAACGGGGAGCGACAGGCTTGCCAGGCCGGTCGCCGACCAAGCCCGCGTGTTGTTCCAGGCCGGCGTAGCCGAGATCTGCTCGTTGAACACCACGCCGTGCGCGAGCTTGCGCGTATAGATCTCGGCGAACATGGAGCCCACCAGGCTCTGGTTGGATGAGGAGACCTGGAAGTTCTGATGGATATAATCGACAGAGGCCTTCACGTCGAATTCCTGCGTGCCGGTCTTGATGACCGTCCAGCCCAGCCCGCCGCCATACAATTGCTGCAGGTCCAGGCCCTGCGAGAAATTGTGGTCGAGGGCGATCTGGCCGAATCCGAACAAGCGCGGGGAGAAGTATTGGTCGCGTTCCGCGTCGGCGTGATAGATATCGGTCTTGATGTCGGGCACGCCGGGCTGGCTCACCTTGCCGTAAGCGGCGCTAAAATCGAACAGCGTGCGGTTGCTGGGATTCAGCCAGCTCACGGTGGGCTCGGCGCGCACAAGCGAAATCGCTCCCGTGAATGTTTCGGCTTTTTGGGTGGCTTCCACCAGGCTGATTCCGGCCACGACCGTGCCGCCCCAGTCCTGAAGGAAGCCTTCCTCGTTGTTCACCGCCTTTTCAAACTCGGGCTGCCCGACCACGAAGCCCGCATCCGCCACCGGAATGGCGCGCGGCGCGGCCCCCGCGGCAGCTTGTACTTCGATCTTCTGATCCTTCATGGAAAGGTTGCCCTCGGGCACCTGGCCGGTATCCACATGTTTCGCGAGCTCCACATTCTTGGGAATGACGGCAAACGGATGCGACGTGCGGAGCTCTTGAATCTTGGTCCAGTCCACGGTAATCTCGCCGGCCATGTCGCTCTTAAAAGTAACGGAGCCGCCCTTGGCTCTTACGAGCTGACCGATGAGCTTTTCGCCGTCGGTGAAAACCAGGACGTCGGGCTCGGGCTTGGATCCGCCGCCAGGCGCCTGAGCGTAAAGCGCGGCGCACCCGCAGACAACGGCCAAGGCTGCGGCGAGCCATGGCCGGCGTTGGCGGAAGAGCCTAAAGGTAATGTTAGTTCGCATTGCACTTCCGTTACTCAGGCTGCCACCAGCATGGAGGTGCAGTGCGGGCACCGCTTGGCTCCGATGGGCACTGCCGTGAGGCAGAAGGGGCATTTCTCCTCGGGAGGCGCGGGCGGCGCTTCTTTCTTCGGCGTGAAGCGATTGACCTGGCGGATCACCAGGAAAATCACGAACGCCACAATCACGAAGTCGACCACCGCATTCAGAAACAGGCCGTAATTGATGGTCGCGGCATGTGCGGCTTTCGCGGCGGTCAGCGAGTCGTAGCCTTTGCCCGACAAATCGATGAACAAGCCGCTGAAGTCCACCTTCCCTAACAGCAGGCCGATCGGCGGCATCAGAATGTCGTTGACCAACGACGAGATGATCTTGCCGAACGCCGCTCCGATGATCACTGCGACGGCAAGGTCCAGGACGTTGCCGCGCATGATGAATTCCTTGAATTCTTTAATCACTTATCGTTCTCCTTAATTGGTTCGTTCAGATATTGCACCCGTAATGCCAAGTTGGTGGGGCAGGCGCTTTCGCCTGCCAACCTATCTCAGGCTTGAGATTAGCCCGCCGAAGTCGTCTCAGCGCGAGGACCGAGCAAGCGATACAATGTCGCCCGGCTGACGCCCAGCACTTCGGCCGCGCGCAACTTGTCCCCACCATAATAATCCACGATGCGGCGCGCATGAATGCGCTGGATTTCGTCCACGGAAACCAATTCGAGGCCTGCAGCATTCGCCGGAAACTCGCGTTGGAAGTTGTCCGGCAGATCCGCCACATCGATCCTGCCGGACTCGGCCATCATGCAAGCATAGCCGATCGCGTTTTCCAGCTCGCGCACGTTGCCCGGCCAGGAGTAACGCGCCAGCAGGGCTTCGGCGCGGCGCGTGAGCCCCTCGATGGACTTGCCGTATAAACCGCAGAAGTGGTCGATAAAATGGCGCAGCAGCAGCGGCAAGTCTTCCTTGCGCTCGGCCAGCGCGGGCAGCTTGATCTCCACCATGGAGAGGCGGAAGAACAAATCCTCGCGAAAGAGTTTCTCTTCCGCCAGAGAGCGCAAGTCGCGATTGGTGGCGGCGACGATCCGCACGTTGACTTTCCGCAGGGCCGGAGAACCGACTCTCTGGATTTCCTGGTTCTGCACCGCGCGCAGCAGCTTGGCTTGCGCGGGCAACGGCAATTCGCCGATCTCGTCCAGAAACAGCACGCCGCCGTGCGCATGCTCGAACATCCCGGCCTGATCCTGGGTGGCCCCGGTGAACGAGCCGCGCGTGTGCCCGAAAAGCTCGCTTTCCACCAGGCTCTCCGGGATCGCCGCGCAGTTGCACACGGTGAACGGTCCGGCCGATACCGGGCAGAGATGGTGCAGCGCGCGGGCTACCAATTCCTTGCCGGCGCCGGTCGCGCCCGTCACCAGAGCGGTGCGGAAATGCGGCGCCACGCGGCTGATGCGCGCGAAAGCTTCGAGCATGAGCGGACTGCGGCCGATGATGCCTTCGAATCGGCAAGCGTCCAGAAGTTCCGCGTCGAGACGGCTGGCCTTCCGGCGCCGCTCGGCTTCCGCCAGCACGCGCTCCACGCGCTCGCGCAGGCGATCGAGCGAGACCGGCTTGTTCAGATAATCGCAAGCGCCCTTTTGGATGGCCTCGACCGCCGATTCGGTGGAGTAATGTGCGGTCATCAGAATGACGTCGATGGCGGGATCGGCCTCCACTATGCGCTCCAGCACTTCGATGCCGGACATGCCGGGCATCATCAGGTCCACCAGCACCATCTGCGGACGGCGGCGGCGTACGATTTCCAGTCCGGCCACGGGATCTTCCGCCGTGAGGATCTCGATGTCATACCGTTTGAGGGCCGCGCTGACGAGCGCCAGCGACTGCGGATCGTCGTCGATGGCCACCAGCGCCGGCCGATACAGGTTCGCGGCGCTCATAGCGGGCGTGGCGCACGCTTCAGCGCGAGCGGACCGGGGCGGCCCGCCACCAGCGTCGGAAACCTTGCACCGCTTCGTGGCGCAGGCACTCCTGCCTGCCGCGCCGGCACTCTTGCCGGCGCCGGCGAGCTTGGCTCGCCTAACTTCCAGAATCGCCTTCTGGAGTGCGTGCCGCCGTGGACTTTAGCCCACGGTCGAAATTCGGCGAGCTGAAGCTCGCCGCGGCACGCTGAAGCGTGCGCCACGCCGCGCTTGGGCTTCTCTTGGAAATATCGTTTCATGATACGGCTTTATCCGTATGCGGAGCGCCCTGCAACAGCGGCTCGATGGCCCGTAGCAGCACCGCGCGGTCCGTTACCGGCTTTGCAATATATTCGTTGAAACCGTCCGCCAGCAGTTTGTCGCGATAGCCGGACATGGCGTGGGCCGAAACCGCGATCACCGGGATGAGCCGCAATGACGGATCGGCCCGCATCCGCCGCAGCACTTCCATGCCGTTCATGGCGGGCAGCGCGATATCCAGCAGCACCAGATCCGGCCGTTCGCGGCGGAAGGCGGCCAGCGCATCCACGCCGTTCGGGTACGACACGACCTGATAGAACGGCTTCAGCATGGCCTCGAATAGAGCACGGTTTGAGGAATTGTCCTCCACCACGGCGATGCGCCGGCGCGGCCCCTGGGATTCCGCCCCGGCCTGCGAACCCTTGGCGCGGCCATCCGCGGCCGGCGCGATGTGCTTCGCGGACTGGTGGGGAAGAGTAAAGACGAAGCGGCTTCCGAGCCCCGGCTCACTGTAGACCCGTATTTCGCCGCCATGCTGCTCCACCAGCCGCTTGGTGATGGAGAGGCCCAGCCCGGTGCCTTCCCGGATGCCTTTGGTCCCGCCGCCCACCTGATGGAACTTCTCGAATATAGCGTCCTGTTCTTCGCGTGGAATGCCGATCCCGGTGTCGGTGACGGCGATCGTCAACTGGTCGTCCTTGAGAGACGCATCCAGGCGAACGTTACCTTTCTCCGGTGTGAACTTGATGGCGTTGCTCAGAAGGTTGTAAAGGATCTGTTTGAAGCGCAGGCGATCCGCGTACACCTGAAGTCCAGCGCAATCGCCAGTTGCGAGGCGAATGCCTTTGTCCCGCGCCAGCGGCTGAATCGTCGACAGCACTTCGTCCAAAGCTTCCTGGAGCGGGAAAGCCTCGGGAGCCAGTTCGATGCGTCCAGCCTCGATCTTCGACAGGTCCAGGATATCGTTGATCAGCTCCAGCAGATGGCGGGATGCGCGCATCACATGCGTCACGTAGCTTTGCTGGTCGGTGTTCAGCGGCCCAGCGCTCTGTTCCAGGAGCAGGCTCGAAAAGCCCAGAATAGCGTTCAGCGGCGTGCGCAGCTCGTGGCTCATGCTGGCCAGAAACTCGCTCTTGAGCTGGTTGAGGCGCTCCACTTCGCGGTTGCGCAACTCGAGCTGCAACTTGGAGTCGGCGAGGCCGCTGGTGAATTGGCCCAAACGCTCGAAAGAGAGGCTGGTTTCGTGGGCTTGCTGCACGGCCGCCCGGCGGATTTCGAACTCCTCCCCCAACAGGCGCACCAGCAGCACCAGGCGGCCGCCAATGTGGACGGCCCAGGCTTCCAGGCCGCGTTCGGCGCCCGCGGTGTCGCGTTGCGTCCAGACGCCCGAGTATTGCTTGGCCGCGCCACGGCTGCCGGTCGAAGCCGCCAGGTAACCAAGCTCGGCGATGCTGGTCAGAAAGTCCTCCAGAAACGGGCTGGAGTCCTTGAAATCGTCGTCCGGAAAGATGAGACGGAACCATTCCGGCGGCCGCCCCACCGCGGCGAAGGAGCCGTCGTCGTTGCGCTCCAGCGCCACGATATCCAGGGCGTTTAGGGCTTCCGGTGTAATAGATCGCTCGTTCATTCTTTCGGCTTAAGCATCTTCTTTGCCAGACTCAGAAACATCTCTTCCACGCATCGTCCATTTTTGGCGCTGGTGAAGAAGTAAGTCCAGCCCTTGCTTCGCAAGGGTTCGATGGCAGGGTCCCGGATCTCCCACTGCCGGGTCAAATCCGCTTTGTTCAGCGCCAGAATGAATGGGACGGGCCCCGTCTCATACGTGATCCGCTGCTGGAGGTCAATGGCTATGTCGAGTGTGCGCGCGCGGGAGCCATCCGCGACCAAAATGAAACCCGCGGCGCCGCGGAGGTGCGATTTGCGGAGTTGCGCCAGATCGTCCTCTCCGGCCATGTCCCACAGCATCAGGGTGAGTGGCTGGCTATCCACCATCACCTTCTTCTTATCGACCTTGACCTCGACGGTGGCAAAGTAGCGCTCGTCGTAGATACCCTCGATGTACCGCCGCACCAGGCTGGTCTTTCCCACAGCGAAGGAACCCACCATGCACACTTTCTTCTTAATCTCGTTTTCAGGCATCAAGGGAGACCTGTGATCCGGAATGTGACGCTGCGGTTGACAGCGCGATCCGGCTCGGACGTACCGGGACGCAGCGGTTCGGATGTGGCGACGCCGCGCGCGGTGAGCCGCTCGGACGGTACGCCATCGGCGGCCAGCGCAATCAGAACCTGCTGCGCGCGCTCCTGCCCCAGCATGGTGTTGCGCAGCTCGGAGCCCGAATCGTCGGTGTGGCCCAGGATTTCGGTGCTGACGTGTTTGTGCGCGGCATCCGCCAGGCGGAAAAGACCTCGCATGTCGGCGGCCACATTCCCGATCGCGTTCAGTTGCTCCGGCGTGATCCGCGACAGATTGTTGGCAAAGTACAAGGCCTGGTGTTCCAGCGCCGCCTGGCGCTCCGCCAATTCGCGGTCCGTTGCGAATTTCGTCTTAAGAGAGAGATAGGGCTGCCAGTCGAAGCGCACGCGGTCCGCGGGAAGGCCGCTAGCCGCAAGGAGCTTCGCGGAGTCTTTCTCTTCTGGATCGCGCAGCCCAGAAATCAGATATTGCCCGCCGCGTTTTTCGGCAGCAGTCACCACAATTCCGGGCTGCTGGCTTAGCTTATGGACGTAGTTTTCCCAGCGCTGATGCCCGCGGATCGCAAGGAACAGCCAAGCTCCCAGGGCGAGTAGCGCCAGCGCCGGCAACAGCCACACCAGAATGGAGCGGCGTGCCTTCGCCGGAGCCTGCCCGAGCAAGCACGCGTCCAGGTAGGGCCGGCAGGCCAGAAACGGCGTGGCGTCTCCGTCGAAGCGCTCCAGATCGGCGGCGCGTTCCAGGCAGATGCGCTCCAGGTTTTCCTGGAAGCGGGCACGCAACTCTTTGGGAGCGGCGCCGCGCACCACTCCCGCCAGGCTGGCTTGCGGTGCATGCTGGATCCAGAAGCTGAATCCGCTCATCTGAACCGTCTCCCACTCGTCGCCCTCGTCCGCGTCGAAGGAATCCCGCACGAAGTCCTGAATGGCCGTCAGCATGCCCGAAATCACGTCCGCATCCTTGGCTACCACAGCGGACGCCTCCCGGTGTAAGAGCGCCAAACCGGTCTTGCGATGAATGAGGAACACCTGCTCGACGCGATACAGCAGGCTGCGCAGCAGCAGGATCTCGCCGAACGATTTGCCCGTGCGCCAGGCTTCCAGGCGCCATTTCATGCTGCGCAGAGAGACGCTCTGCTCGACGATCTGGTTGAGCGAAAGCAGCATGCCTTCGAGAGCCGAAGCTACGGCCTTCCGCACAGCCTTGCCGATGACGGGATGCAGCGCGTCGGCCAGCATGCGCGGATCGCGCTGTACGGAAACCCGTATGCTTTCCTCGATGATGGGGTGCAGCGCCAGACGCAGCTTGTGGTCGCTGCTGCGCAGGTGGATGGCTTCCGGCAGCACCCGGCTCAGATCCTTCAGCACGCGGGCAGGGTCGTCCAGCCTCTGCCGGATGTCGTCGAGATCTTCCCGCTCCGGACCGACCAGCAGCCTTCGCAGCTCGGCGAAGGCATTCGCCGGGGCGTGGCCGTTGCCTTTGAGATCGTCTGGCATGCGATGGCGGGCAGCCGCCCGAGGCTCAGGCGTCCATGCCAGGAACGTGGAACTCGTCGTTCAGCCGCAGGGCGACTTCGTTGAACAGCGCGGCCAGAGCGGCGCGATCGGTCTTGTCTTTGCGGAGCTCCTGGAAGCGCCTTTCGAGAGTGGCGGAGATCTCCAGGTGCCGCCGTTCCATCTCCTCGCGGAGATCCTTGGACTGTTCGAGGATGGCGCCCCGCAAATCGCGCTGCGCCGCGGAGGTCTGGTCGTGCAACTCCCCGATCTTCCTTACGAGCGCTTCGCCCAAATTGCCGCGCTCGTCGCGCTCGGACTTGATCCGGCTCTCCAGCGCCTCGAATTCCTTGCGGATATAGGTTTCGAGCGCATCGAAGCGCTTTCTGGTGCTCTCGCGCAGATCCGAGGATTCTTTCATGAGGGTCTCTTCGAGGCGCGCAAAGCGGTGCTCGTAATCGCGCATTTGCGGTCCGAAGAGGATGTCGCGGATCTTCTCCACATTGCCGGCGCCGGTGGACTCGGCCGCCGTGCGGGGTTTCGGTTCCTCCGGTGTCACCTGTTGCATCGTATTGCCTTCGCTTTCCATGGTTTCTACGGGACTCATGGTGCTCCTCCCTTCGCCGCCGATGCGGCTGATTTCCTATGTTACACCTTTGTGGGCCAGGCGCTTTCGCCTGGCAACCGCTGTGCCAGTGGGGCAGGCGCTTTCGCCTGCCAACCGCTGTGGGCCAGGCGCTTTCGCCTGGCAACTGCTTGCCTCCGGGATCTTGGAAGCCTGTTGTCAGACGCTTTCGCCCGCCCACCGTCCTGGCCCATTCTGTGCGATCATGGGCCGCGGAGGCAAACAGATGTCTATTCAGAAGCGTTTGAGTGCCGAATTTCTTGGCACGTTCTGGCTGGTATTTGGCGGCTGCGGCGCCGCTGTCCTGGCGGCCGCATTCCCGCAGTTGGGGATCGGGTTCGTGGGTGTGGCGCTGGCCTTCGGCCTGACCGTGATGACTATGGCTTTTGCCATCGGTCACATTTCCGGATGCCACTTAAATCCGGCAATCACCATAGGACTGGCGGTGGCCAAGCGGTTCCCCTGGAGCAACGTGATCGGTTATATCGTGGTGCAGGTGCTGGGCGCCATGGTGGCGGGCGGCGTTCTGTACGGGATCGCCAGCGGCAAGCCGGGATTCGAGGTGGGCGGTTTCGCGGCGAACGGATTCGGCGAGCACTCCCCGGGCGGCTACTCGATGGAATCGGCTATTCTCGCCGAGGGCGTGCTCACCTTCATGTTCCTGATGATCATTCTGGGCGCCACGGACAAGCGCGCTCCCGCCGGTTTCGCGCCTATCGCCATCGGCCTGGGCCTGACGCTCATCCACCTGATTGGCATCCCGGTCACGAACCTCTCGGTAAACCCCGCGCGCAGCACCGGCCCGGCGGTGATTGTAGGCGGTTGGGCGCTGCAACAGCTTTGGCTATTCTGGGTAGTGCCGATTGTGGGGGGAGCCTTGGCCGGACTGGCCTATCCATGGCTCGCGGCCGAGGAAGTTCCATCGGCGAGAGCCGCGCGCGCCTGAAGATAGTGACTCGTCGGAGGAATCTGTGGGTCAGTTTGACGTTCAGGTAAGCGCTACGGCATGAGGGGGAAGCCATTTGCCCAACCACGGGTTTGGCCTACGCTGCCACTCCCGTGCGCATCGCTTCCAGGGCCACATGCAGATAGTCGTTGTAGAGATCCAGGAACAGCTCTTGCAGTACGCGATTCCGAATCCGGTTCTCGGTCAGCATCGTGGCCAGATCGCGGGTCGTATTGCGATACAGATGCTCCACAGACGCTGTGTTCCAATGTCCGGCTACCACCGGCGTCACCCTTGCGCCGCGGTCTTCGTCCTGGTCCACCCAATCATCGATCATCTGCATCAGCAGCGATGTATCGGCCATCCACTGTTGTTCACGATTCCATTCGGTCTTTTCAAACCGCGACAGATCGCCGCCTAATCCCATGCAAGGACCCACCACATACCACATGCCCTTGATCGCGGAGTCAATTCCAGCCCACCGGTGCCCCATGCCCTTTGGATCTGGAGCTTGGGCGACAGCCAGCGCTTCCGCCAGACAGTATGCGCGCACTGCTGGGACAAGGACCGTTTCCCAATAGCCGGATTGCCAACTGCTTTCGCTGCGACGGATCATCCTGGCCAGGGTTGCCACTGGTTGCTCTGCTGGTAGTAACGTTGTCGGTGGGTGCGAGGCGATCGACGAAGCGATGCGCAGCACCGCCGCTTCTCCGGAGGACGCGGCTTCATCCAACACGACATCTAACGCGCCCATCAAGGCGGCGGTCAACAGCAGTTGCCGGTGTACAGCCTGTGGCACCAACTGATTCAAGCCCGAAAGCAACGCTCCGCCGAGAGCGATGGCCATGCCTCTGGATAGTGGCAGCATTGCCGCGGCTCGCACCGGGAAGCGCAGTAACGCGGGACCACCAGCGCTCAACAACAACATCGAATAGCACGCTCGCGCGTACATCTCCGCAATAAAACGGGCCTTGACGGATTGCGCGTGGCGGGTGCCGGTCAGGTCGCCGGTGGTCGCGGATGGCAGGTACATATCCCACTGCTTGGCCACAATGCTCGAAAAGGCATTCCGCAGCCGAGCAACGTCGGCCGGCGGCCGTGGAATGAGCGGCTCAATGACAGCGGCACGCTGGGCAGCATTCATGCTGCAATTATTGTAGTCGCGCCGGCAAGTAACGAGCGTCGGCCAGCGTTTACCGATCCCGTTGAAATCCCGGACGATCTTCACCGAGTAGGGCCCCTGGAGGAGTTCGATGCGATTCTCTCGGTGGCGCGAGCTTTAGCCTGCAGCGGGACTTCAGTCCCGCCTTTTCAACAACTTCCAAACTGGTTATCTGGAGAGCATGCTACCGTGGGCTTCAGCCCACGGTCTAAAATTCGCCGAGCGGAAGCTCGCCGCAGCACGCCGAAGCGTGCGCCACAATCAAGCGCACGCTCCCCGACGACTGGCCCACCGCAGATAGCGCCACA